>JGI20225J20221_1000964_pt1 | contig 36311 bp, 37 predicted proteins | sample BioMet4_FD_20221 | JGI IMG/M metagenome (IMG submission 20221)
AGCCGGCAGGGCAATTTCCTTTTGAGAATCTGAGCGACGAGCGGGTGGTCGAAGCCTAGGTGGCCAATCCCTATTTTCAGGCCTTTTGTGGCGAAACCCGTTTCCAGTGGAAGTTTCCCTGCAATCCCTCGGACTTCATCTATTTTCGCAAAAGAATCGGCGAAGATGGAGCGCGCCTGATCTTTGAAGTTTCGGTGGCGCTGCACGGGGAAGCCGCCAAGGAGGTGGAAGTCACGATCGATACCACGGTCCAGGAAAAAAACATCACCTTCGAGACCGCTGCGCAATTCCCTAGAGGCTTTTTTTGTCCCAAGCCTGAAATTGCAATCTCCTGAAATCATATCGGGATTCCGAAGGGCGCGAGCCCTTTGGAATCCCAATATATTGGAAATGGTTGCAATTCCAGCATCGGGGCATCGGACTCAACCTATTATCCGATTTAGGCCGTGCATCGGTCTCACGTAAAGATTTTTCATCAAAACCCGACAATTTACACGGAGATCTGAAAATGGCAATTGGTTGGGCTGGCGATGGAGCTGTGCAGGATCAGATTGCACATTCCATTGAAGATGAGGTTACACGAGTCCGTAACTTATTGCCCAAAGGTGAAAGCCTTTTGGAATGTGAAGAATGCGGCGCTGAAATACCTCTCGCGAGGCGAAAAGCCCTGCCTGGGGTTCGTCTCTGTATCTCTTGCCAGCAGGAACATGACAAAGATCAGACTATTGTGACTCCATATAACCGTCGCGGCAATAAAGACAGCCAATTGCGTTGATTATCCTTTATGAAAATAATCTAATGGAATTTTACATGGACATCATGTCTCCGTCCTTCTGGGTAAAAAGGTGAACCTCCTGGCTGGGGAAATTCACTTTGCTTGCTTATAGTGACGATTTTTGTGCTTTTAGCTTTTGATATCCAGCAGTGCCAACAAACTTCTGAAGCCCTTTACTCAGACCGAGCAGCTCGTCGATGGACTTCTTGAAGTCCGGCGAAGGATGTCCAGATTGTTCATCAAGATGGCAAGTTCGATAAGGCTTCCACCCATTTCCCTGTCAAATACTCGCTTCCCCGCATTTTTGACTCCTCCCCCACCGAAAAATGGCAGGATGCTGCCATCCGGCGGGTACATTTTCGCTTCAAGTCGTTCATATCGTGCTGTTTTACTAGATTTTTCAGCTTTTCGAGGAATCCTCTGGTCTCCGATCCGCAGGAACCTGGGTTTTCACCTGCCGAATTTTTTGAGTTTTTGGTGAGTTCTCCGTCGTGCAGGCCCCTGCATCGATTTTGACCTGTCACAAGCTCCTCCTTCCCCCCCTGGGGGCAATCTGCTACACTTTCTGACGGGTTGTAGCAGCAAAGTGCTCCAGAAACAGTAGTGCTACTAATAATGACGAAAAGTCTAAATAATAAAGGAGGTTCTGCTGTGGACATTCCACGGATATTCACCATTACTGAAAGTGCTCATCGCATCCATAATCCATTCACACCAGGAAAGCTCGCCACTCTCGGGGCGGCGTTGCGTTTGGAACCGGGGACCCGTGTGCTCGACCTCGGCAGCGGTTCGGGCGAGATGCTGTGTACCTGGGCACGCGATTACGGAATCAGCGGCGCTGGTATCGACATGAGCCAGTTGTTCACCGAACAAGCGAAACTCCGCGCTGACGAACTAGGCGTCACCGACCGGGTCGAGTTCATCCACGGAGACGCTGCCGGCTACGTCGTCGACGAAAAGGTCGGTGTGGCAGCCTGTGTCGGCGCCACTTGGATCGGTGGGGGAGTCGTCGGCACTATCGAGCTTCTGGCGCGAAGCCTGCGCACCGGAGGGATCATCCTCATCGGCGAGCCCTACTGGCGGCAGTTACCTCCGACGGAAGATGTTGCCAAGGGGTGTCTCGCCAACTCAATCTCCGATTTTCTCATGCTTCCAGAACTTCTCGCGTCTTTCTGCCACCTTGGCTACGACGTCGTGGAAATGGTTCTGGCAGACCAAGACAGTTGGGACAGATACGAGGCGGCCAAATGGCTCACCATGCGCCGATGGCTTGAAGCCAATCCCGACGACGAATTCGCGAAAGATGTTCGAGCCAAATTGACCACGGAACCAGAGCGTTACGCCGCTTATACGCGTGAATACCTGGGNTGGGGTGTGTTCGCGCTAATGTCTCGGTGATGTGAGGCAACTACCGTGCAACGGCTGGTGCGGAGCTTCACTCGGTTGCTCGCCGATGCGCGACCCAATGGGGCTCATGGCGATCCATCCAGAAGCCCAGGACCAGCCAGCCGCATCCCGATCACAAGATATATCCGTATTTGTTACGAGAAATGCCGATTACGCGGCCGAATCAGGTGTGGTGCGCTGACATCACCTACGTCCGCATGCGGCGCGGCTTCCTCTACCTGGTGCGGTTATCCGGGCCATGCTGTCCTGGAGGCTGTCCAACCAACCAGGACCACCTCATCTCAATATATATTGAGATTTATCGTGCATCAGTTTCAGAGGGAGGTGGAAAGGTGCACAAAATAAAGGCCGAGATTTTCAAGTCTCGACCTTTTGGCAACAATTCGCAGAGAGAATCGTTTAGTACTTGTAGGTCAAGCCAAAGGCAACCTTCCATACATCACTGGAGTTGGCCCTGTGAACCAACCGACGTCCCCAAACGCTTTGCTGAAAGTACCCATGGGCCCAACCACTCTCAAGAACGGCGGACAAATTCTCGTAAATTATATAGGTGGTGTCGAAATTCAGACCATGAGCGCACTCGTTGGACGATAAATCACGGCCCATTACAAAGTAAGGGTTTGATCCTAAAGTTGCATTGAGGGCACGGATAGCACGGGGCGAGTTGTTACCATGGATATAGGTATAGGTCAGACGATGGGAGAGCTTTTCAACAAACATAATGTTGTTCAGTGAAATGCCTACCCCCCAGGCACCATTCGGCTTTATGCCCATGTTGGAATTTTTGGCTAACTCCTGGCTGCAATCAAGCAAAAAGCTGTTGCCAGGCCCCCAGTTGGGACGTAACTGGGGCAACCGTTCGGAACCGTTACGGGTTGAATTGTCTTCACCAGTGGACCACCAGCCGAAGACCTGTGGTGTCATTAGGCTCCAACCAGTGTAGTCGGCACCGGCATCGAGAAACCAACCGTGCCGCTGGCTGGATTCGCGGTCAGCCTGAGCACCAGCGCCGTAAATGACGTCAGCGTAGAAACGCACAGGCTCGAGAGAGGTCACCTCAAAGGCGCCACCGGCCCACCAGTATGGTGTCTGGTTGTTCTTCCAGATGGTCGTATTGAGCAGCGATCCTGCCGAAATCAGGTTCTCGGCGTAGTTGGCAATGCCAAAACCAGAGGCATTCAAGGTAAAGTAGTCAGCTTTGCGACCCGCTATGGCAATGAGCCCCCACGGGGTCGCCTTAAAATTATCAAGGCTAATGGGCAGGGTTAGAAAGTAGGTGTCTAGCTCATCCCCCACCTGGGTAGTGGTGGGATCAAATGTCTGGTTGGAATCGATCATTCGACCGAAACCAGCCAACAATTCCACCGTGTTGCCCATAAGGGGAACCCGGGAAGTGAGGGAGGCAATACGGTCCCCACCAAAGACAATGCTTCCAAAGAACAATTGCGATTGCGGCAGCGTGATGTCTTGCAGACCGGCGGTGGTTTCAATGTTACAGCCGGGCCACTTGAATTGTAGATAAGCTTGATAAACTTTAATAGCGGCAGAAGGATTCGCAGCAGTGAAGGTTCCGCGCCCCCAGGTNTCTTCTACCTTAAAGCCCAGACGAAACTTTACGCTTTCGCTGGCCACAAAGTCCGAACGCAGACGAAAGCGCTCCCAGATTTCAAAAGTATCTTCTGTTTTCCTACCGGCGTGATTAAATGTACCGGAAAAGCTGGTCCAAGCCGCGTTGTTCCAGCAGGTGAAGTTGTGACCGGTAAAAAATACGCCATAGACACGAGCGTCGCCAGTCATATTAACTTCAGTTGCTGCCTTAACACTTCTGTTTATGCCTGCAAAAATCAAGATAGCGAAAATGAATGTTGCCCATACGCGTCGCACGAATGTTCCTCCTTCTGGTTAAGAGGGATGCCTCATGCCGACATCCGCGACACAGTCGATTGGCAACCGCCCCTAACAGATCTCCCTTCCTGTAAGAAAACAACAGTCCCCTACGGACAGATGACATACACATCTGCCGACACTTTTGTTTACAGACCGGAAGAATTGAAATTACTCAGGGGAAAGATCTATAGTTTGCTATAATCAGTAGATAGATCTCCTCCCAAAAGGGACATTTACAAAATGATCAGACACAGGACAAAGTAAAGACAACTGCACAATTGCTCAGGAGAGAATGCCTCCGGCGGCCAAAGGGCGCGCCCTTTGGAATCCCGTCATGCTATGAGCCCGTCCAATGTAACGGTAGCGCATTGGCCGGCTGTCAGGGAATTGTGCAGCAGTCTCAAGCAAGTAAATGCAGAATCGTTAAATCAATATCCTATTATTTGAGTTACAGGTATCTTAACACCATACCATGACTCAAAACACTCTTTCCAAGAATTTGCAGAGGATTTGACAAGTGAAGTCATCCCAAATGATGTTGCAAAAAATATGGCGTCTTTTCCGGAGACACTAGCAGCAACAAAAGTTGCTTTTCCCATTCTGCGGGCATTATTGAGCTGAGTTTCATTCAAGGACGTGCGGATTAAATCACCGATAGCATCAGTTGCATCTGGGCTACCAAACACAACAAATCTCTTAATATCTTTTAGTTTATCAAGCTCCGACGGTTTGATCTGTACAATTTTAACGCCGTCGTTCGTCAAATAATTCCGAATCCCCGTAATCTGATTGAAAATTTCGTCACTGGCGACAAAATATGCGACATCGTCACTGGCGTATGCCACTACAGAAAATAACAAGAACAAGTTGAGCAACAATAGGATTCTGCTCAAGGAACAAATTTTATTCATAGGTCGAACTCCTTCTTGGCTGGGGGCAGCGGGGAAGATGCTGCCCCCATGGATGCGTTAAAAATTATTTAGCCGCACTGGGAACGTGGAAATCAGCGTTCGCTGGTGGGACTACGGCGTAAGGCTTACAACTACGTTTAATGCTTTTCAGCTGCGGACAATAGTCTTCCAGGTAAATTCGACTGCGTTGGCTAAATGACGGCATCACATATTCCCATACGATTTCACCGCCTTCAGGATTTTTCGGGTCATGGGTGACTTCAAACAGACGACCGGCATTATCTTCCGAGATGAATGTATTACCATTAGGCAAGCGACTCTCCGAGCCCATCGTCTTGCTGAAAAAATGCATATTCGAATAACCTTTGGTCTCATACATCCATTCAATTTCTCCAGAGACTGGATTGAGCTCAATCAAAGCTGTCTGGCCCACCCGATCACGTGTTTTTGGAAACAGGCCATTGTCAAACAAAATAATATTACCTGCGCCGGGCAAACCTTTTTCTATCATTTGTGGTTCATGGCAATGCTGCAATCCTGTTTTGTAGCTATGCCCTCCAGACCAAACGACCTTACCCGTTTTCCGGTCAATGATATAAAATTCATCAAGGTTGCGAGGATTGACAAGCAAATTCCCAGGAGTAAAGCGTTTATCTCCACCGTCATACCACTTGTTTTCGGGCAGTTCCTGGATGCTGTTCACATGCGTCCAATCATTAGCGGGACACATGGGAGAAAACATGTTAAGATCAAGATGCTCCCAGGTTTTCCACTCCGAGACGGTCTTCCCTGTCTTGGGGTCTATCTCCATGAGCACATCACCTCGCATGTTGGCCTTGGACCGCTTGATCGCTCCCCACCAAGGAATGTCTACATCTTTGATTTTTGCAAGATATTCTTTGGGCACAGGAGTATATGCCGTAAACAAGATATTTCCATTTTTGAGCTTGATCACGTCGTTATGCCAATCTAATTCTTTGGGAACAGTATATTCCCACACCTTTTTCCCATCCCAAGTTAATTCGCGGATGATAGTTTGATGAGATTCTGTGAATGCTCCACTACCAGACAGATCTATATAAGTAGATGCGAGCAGTAAATTACCATTTTTNATAAGCCTTGCTCGTGCATTTGCGTGGTTTTTTTCGATAGGCCATCTATTATATTCGTTTCCATTTCTATCTATTATGGCAACATACTCAGGATGCACAGCCATAATAAAGACACCATCCTGCGCTTTTGTAGGGTTAAAAATAGTTGTCCCTGTCGGGTACACCGTTGGCCTAGCAAGGCCATTGCGTACATCCATGCAGAGCAACATCGCCGACACCAGTGCAGAGCAAATAATTGTACCAACAACACATTTGTTAGAAATACAATGCATATAACCCTCCCTATAAGTATTACAATGGGTTCCAAGCATAGAATATGCCATTATAATAATATATTTTTACAACATGTTAGATGCATTAACATTTTGATGGAGCAAGCGCCGGTTCTGCATCTGGATCATGAACGACATCTCCATCTTTTAAAGTAGGATTAAGCATTTCAAAAAAATCGTTTGTCATCCCAGGTACCTTTAACAGCGCCTCAGGTGTTTTATATACTCCATTTTCTTCTCGATATTTGACGATAGCTTGAGCCAACTCCGAAGGAATCTTCGCATCTTCAATATTAGCCAGCTGATCAACAGTGGCCGTATTAAAGCTTACAACCTGCCCTTTTGCAGAACATACAGACTGCCAAACTCCGCAAAACAGAAGAGACCATAAAAAAAACATGATGAATTTTCTAGACATGTACATCCTCCTTGCTTAACCGTTGATTTAAGAAGCTGATGGCACTCTGAAATTGGCATTATCAGGTGGGATGACAGCCTTTTCATTTGGTTTCTTAAGCTGCGGCACATAGTCGTATGGGACGCGATAGGCGCGAAAAACCAAGTTATACTTACCGTTTGGATTATAATATGGGCTAATGTATTCCCACACAATTTCATGTTTTGGAGTTACTTCCTGGAACTGCCCCACCGCACCGTTGGTGATGAGAGTATTTCCGTTGGGGAGTCGCTGTGCTGAACTCACATAGTCTGAGTAAAATTGGTATTTATTGCGCATACCCATTTCTTTGGCCGAATGCTCCCATACCATCTCCAAGTTGCAAGGATTGAGTTCAATGACCCGCGAATAATCGCGCCGTGCATCGGACCACCCATCGTGGGCCCCAGGATTGCGAGGACCATAACCTGCGTATCCACCATTATCGTAGATCAGAATATTCCCTTCACCAGGGAGCCCCCGAGGGATCATGTGGGTGTGATGCTGGCCGATAATCTGCCCGAGCTTCCGGTAGGCGCGGGGAAACTGCTCTTCAGCAAATTCCCAAACAATTTCTGGATAGTACAGCGGTCCAATACGCCATACGATCTTTCCGGTCGTTTTATCGATAATGAAACTGGTATTTGTCTGACGGCAGGAAACAATGATATTTTCAGGATTAAATGCCGCGTATTTCTTGGGATCTGCATCAAACCACTTGTTCGGTCCAAGATAGGAAGTCGCGTTGACGTGTATCCAATCCCCACCTTTAATACCTTTATTTCGTGTCATGGAATAGGAAGGGTATTTGCGGAGGGTAGCCAACATTTCCGGAGTAAAGCCCATCTCTTCCCAATGATCACTCCCCAACCACGACCAAATGATATTATTATTAGAATCAAGTTCGTAGATGACATCGTCCAGTAGATCTTTATCCGTAAGTTCCGGCTTNTGGACAATCTTGTTGGAGAGCACCAACATTTTTTGCTTATAGTTATCTAACGGCAGAGCAGGNCTATAGTAACCGACAGGGTTCCCCTGGAACTGAAAGTCGTGATGCATACCGGCCCGAGGGAGAGTACGCATGGTAGTACCTTTAAAATCAACGACGGCTAGGTCGCTGGAATCTTCCATGCCCCAAATACGCCCCATTTTCTCCGGACTAGGGCGCTTGGCGCCGGCCAAATAGCCGCCTTTGAGGATTTTGTTGGGATGGTCCAGTTGACCAATTTCCTTCCATTGGTGGACTACGTTCCCGTTCATGTCGATAAGGACTGTGCCTTCTGACTCCACTTCAGTGCCAAACACCGTGAAGCCATTCCAGCATTTCTCAGGATAATAGATGGTCGTTCCATGCGGAAACACCGTCGGAAAAGCCAGCGCGCCCAATGGTTTCATGAGCACGTCCAAGGCACCAACTGTCGCCAAGGTCAAAAAATCGCGCCTCTTCACCCTTCTCCTCCTATAATCGACAATTCATAACGATCCTTCCTGCAAACAGGCCAAACTTGTATGAGGAAGTTTGTTAACTGTAGCAAAATTGATATCATAAAACACTTCAAGTACGCATTTATAGAATCCAGATTGACGCCTAAGCTCTGTCGCACCCATTGCACACTTATGTTTCCCCTCGGCCAAGGTGTAGACGCAATGTCCCTTTTTATAAGGCAAGGATTATGCCGAAATCGACGTTCCAAACCATATTAATCAACTTACTGTAATAACAAAATTTTTTTGTTTTTTTTCGAAAAATCAACAAAACCAACAGCCCCTTCTCCAACCAGTTGGAGAAGGCATGTACAGAAGATTGCACGCCCTTTGCGGAAAATCTTACAGCGGCAGCGCGAGAGAAGGGATGATGTCTTTTAAGGAATCGCGAGAGGGGCCGCCAGAAAAGACAGCCTACTCCAAGCCATACAGGGCCAACTTGTCGTAGAGAGTCCGCCTGGCGATACCCAGTATTTTCGCCGTAGCGGAGCGGTTGCCACCGGTTTCGGTGAGGGTTTCAAGGATGGCATGTTTTTCTGCTTCCTCCACGACCGCCTTGAGGGATACGGAGACCGAGTTCGTGGACTTGGTGTGCGACGGAGGGCCTCCCATGCAAATGTCAGCCATGGTGATAGCCTTGCCATTGGAAAGCAGCACAGCTCTTTCGAGCACATTCTCTAATTCGCGAATGTTGCCACGCCAGGGGGCATTAAGAAGTGTGTTCATAACTTCACTGTCTATATGTGCAATATTTTTTTTGTATTCCTTATTTAGCCGTCGAATAAAGTGCTCGATAAATAATGGGAGATCCTCTTGGCGCTCGCGCAGGGGAGGAAGATAGAGGGGGACTACCGCCAAACGGAAGTACAGGTCTCTTCGAAAGCGCCCTTCAGCAATCTCCTGTTGCAAATCTCGGCTGGTGGCAGAGATAAATCGCACGTCGATGGAGCAGGATTTATTGCCACCAACTGGTTTAATTTCCTGCTCCTGAATGGCACTGAGCAATTTTACCTGCGTACCTAGTGAAAGTTCGCCAATCTCGTCGAGGAAAATCGTTCCACCCTGCGCTTCTTCCAAAAGGCCACGTTTGGCACATACCGCTCCTGTAAAAGCACCTTTGACGTGACCGAAGAGTTCACTTTCCAGAAGAGTCTCCGCCAAGGCCGCACAATCTATGGTCAAGAACGGGTTCGCCCGACGCTCACTCTGTTCATGTAACATCCGGGCGAACAGGGATTTTCCCGTGCCAGTTTCACCCATAATAAGCACAGGAGCAGTAGATACGGCCACCTTGGTGACCATTTGCACAACGCTCTTGATGCTTCGGCTTTGGCCCAAAACAAACCTGTCCGAAGTAACGTCGGAGACTTCGCGTTCCACACGACGGTTGAGTTCCGCATATTCCGCCGCGCGGCAAATCAAATTCTCCAAATCTTTTGGATTGAACGGCTTGGTGATATAATGAAAGGCGCCCTGCTGGATGGACTCCACGGCATTTTCGATGGTCCCTACCCCGGTCATAACGATCACCGGAAGGTATCGATTCATTTTTTGTGTTTCCCTTAAGAGCGCCAATCCGCTGTCCCCTGGCATGGCCATGTCCGTAACCACCACATCGAACTGAATCTGATCCAACAAATGGAGGGCTTTTTCACTGGAAGTTGCAGTCTGGACATCATACGGACCAAAAGAAAAAAAACTTTTCAATACGTGTAAAAAGTCTTTTTCATCATCCACAATTAGCAGTTTCGTCTTCATCGCAAGACCCCATTACAACGTCGAAAATTTGCAAGGCTTGGNAATCGTGGAGGTTTGATCAGGTGGCATCGGTAATTCAATGATTATCTTGGTCCCTTTGCCCAGTTCGGACTCTGCGTACATGACGCCCCCATGGTTCTCCACGATACGTTGGGAGATAAACAGCCCCAGTCCGAACCCTTCGGGGTTTCCTATGGTAAAGAAAGGATCGAACACAACAGTAAGATGCTCACGAGAGATGCCTCGGCCGTTATCCACGACCAGCACCCGAACGCTCCCGTCACGGGGTTGGCAATAGCGCACCCACAGCCGGGGGGTGGGCCGCCCCTCCAAAGCTGTCTTGGCATTAAGCACCACATTGAGGAACACCTGCTGCAGCAAGCATCCGTCGCCCCAAACGGTGAGGGGGGAGGGTGGCTGCTGGTGCACGACGGTGATGCCCTTCAGTTGGGGCGCCACCATCGAAAGGATGGTGCGCACGAGACCATACAAGTCGAGTTCGGCCATCTGCGGGGTCCGCGGCCTCGCCACCGCCAGGAGATCCCGGGTGATGTTCCCCGCCCGAATGGTGTTGCGCCGGATGGCCTCCAGCGATTCGCATCTGGTTTCTGGATCCAGCCCATGGGTGAGCAGCAGTTCCACATTGGCCTGAATGATGCCCAATGGATTGTTGATCTCGTGGGCCACGCCCGCAGCCATTTTACCAATGGTGGCCAACCTGTCGGCCTGAATAAGCTCCTGCTCCATGCGGATGCGCTCAGTCATGTCTCTGGCGAAACAGCAGGCCAGGGGGGCACCGGTCTCCTGATCCGAGACCAGTGTGGCAACCACGTCGATTTCCTGCTCGCCACCTTGATCCACTTTGAGGTGAAAATGCAGTGCTCCCCGACCGGTGTCAAACACTTGATTGAGAAAAGTATCCCATTGCCGGCGCTCCTCAATGATGAAGTTTTGCGTTAGGGTCTGGGGTACGATTCCAGCCTCTCCTATAAGCAGGCGTTTGGCGCTGGGATTCCATTGATGAATGTGCCCAGCGCGGTCCACCACCACGATCATGTCCGGAGAGGAGTCGATGACACTCCGAAAGTTGCGCTCCGAGGCCTGCAGACCTCGCGTCACCTCCATGACTTTTATCTTAAGTTGGCGGTTCCAAATCACAACGCCGAAAATGCCTAGGCAAATAAAGGTAGCAACGCTAAAAATCTGTATCTTGTATTTTTGCCAAGGGGGAGGTGCGAAGTCTACCCCAAACCATTTTTCCCTGATCTTGGTGAGGGCTCCTGAGGTACGAAGCTTTTCCATGGCTGTAACGACGTCCGAAAGAAAAGCCTGGTCCTCTTGCCGCAGTATGATGTAAAGAGGATGCTTCTCCAGTATCACCCCAACCTTTCGAATGTTTCGCAATCCATATTTAAGAATCAAAGCATGAGCCACTTCTTCAGAAGGAGCCACGAACACATCGGCTTGTCCGTTTTCCAGCAGTTGTAAAGCCTTCAATGAGTCCGATACAACGGTCAACTCCTGAGGTACTGGATAGTCGGATTCATGCCAGGGGTTGTCCCCAGCCAGCATGACCACATGTTTGGTGCCAAGGTCCTTGAGACAGACCACATCGCGGCAGTCGGATTTCACGAAAAGACGGCGATTCTGGGAGATGCCGGTGGGCACCAAGACAAACGTGCCCTCAGGCATCATGCCCGGGGTGGCGGTAATGAGCATGTCCACACGCCCCTTGGCAAGCATGTCCTGTCGGCTTGACGGTTGGATGTTATGGTAGAATTCCACCTTTCGATTCAAAATTTTTCCCAGCAGTCGCGCCACATCCACATCCAGTCCGCGCACGGTCGGGGAGCCTCCCGTGGCATCCTGGTAGGCGAAGGGAGGCTCTTGGGTATTGAGTCCGATCCGGATCGGCATCGGTTGGGCCGCGGCGGAAGTACCTCTCAACCCCATCAACACCCACACCATCATCACCAACAACAACTTCCATTTCATGATCCCGTCCCTAAAAGGAAAAATCCTTTTTCCATAAACGAAAGCAAAAAGTTGGCCACCATGAAATCATTCAAGATTTTCCCCTTACCTGTGCGGATTTTTGCACACCATGTATGACACTCCTCCCAGGAGAAGCGGTGCCAGGAAAGCTTTTTTCCAAAAAAATAATAGTTTTCAGTATGATATGCATACGGTACACTTTTTGATCCTTAGCGTGCTTGTTTCCACGCGCACGTTCCGTGCAGTTTAGGGAAAAGGAAAAAGACATGCGCATTTGTCACGCCGTTTGGGGAAGGCCCTTAGCCCTCATGCTCCCTCTGGTCTTGCTGCTCGACATTTCGTTGGGCTTGGCCGCCTCCGACCCTCACGGCCTCCCGCCGGCCGACGATATGACCTTCATTCCCCACTTACCAGGATTGCGAAACAAGATCCTGCACAACGAAAAAGGTGAAGAAAAACATCTATCTGAGGCAGTCGTCCTCCGTGGGAGTTCCATCAGTGGTGGCAAAGCCTCGGTGCCTGCCGGCGGGCTGTTCTATCTCACCGAGGTGTCCGGAGACGCAGCGCCCTTTGCTGGCGATCCGCTCCTGATTCTGGGCGAAGAGGCCTATCTTGTGGATCTTGAGACCGCTATTCACGAAACCAAGGGGCTTTCCGTCAAACTGGGACAAAAGGTCCCCGTGGACAAGACTGGCTATCGCCTCTGGTTCGACTACTCCACGGATCATTATGAAAAACCTTACGGCGAAATCGCGCTCATCGCGCCATCCGGAGGATGGCCCTTGGAAATGCCTGTCTCCAGCTCTTTCGAAGATCGCAACAAGACGAGAGAACTCCAGGTGGACGAGGGTATTGTCCCGCAAATAAAGTCGTTTTTCCTGGACAAAGACTATATATATGGTGCCACTCGGGTGCTCACCAAACATCTGGACTTCAAACAAGCCGAGTTCGAAAGCATCCGCTTTCCCGTGATCCGATCGGCCACTTTTTCCATGACTCGTCCTGTCGTCCTGGATGTGCGCCAAGAGGACTACCGCTATTACTTTAATAAGCGCATTTATGCGTTTCGCAGAGGAAATGGTTTCCTGGTGCGCGTCACAAATTTTTTCGGAGACACTGTGCTGGCCGAAAAACTTGTGCGTCCGCTCACGGCCCAAGGCTACAAAACCATGATGGGAGAAAAGGACCAGTACCATCTGACCATTCCTAGCCAAGACATGCGCATCGAGATCAAGATCGAGCCCGACTTCGCCCAAAATTCGGATTTCGTGCCGTGGACCAGCAGCAAGCCTCACGGCTATGACAAGGGAACGCTACGCTTCGTGATCTGGCGCAACCTGCTTACCGTGCATCAGGGAGAGGCATGGCCTTTGGATTCACGGTATATCGTAGGCCTCGAAGCCAATCCCATGACAGGAATGTTGCAGCGTCTGGTGCTGGAGAACGTCAATCCCTTTTCCCTGGATACGAATACCCCTGACATCAAGGGACCTGTGAAGTGGTCGTACTGGTGGTTCAACCAACCTGCCTTCACTTTGACGGCAAAAAATATAAATGATTCGGTTTGTCGTAATTTGTATTTGCGCGATTATTATCAAATCCGTACCGATAATATGATTTTTTGGCCCAAGGAAGGTCGCAAAAACATTGATTTCTTCGTTGGTACGTCCCCGGTGCTGGAGCCCATTTTGGAAAGCACCTTTCTGACGCGCTTGGCCGACCTGAGTTTCGGCCCCGTCGTGGAGGGCTCCCAGTTTACCTCCTATCCCAAGGTGGTATCGGACAGTTCGTTCTACGAACCCGACCATACCGCACCCTTTGTCCCCCATTTCCAAGGGGTCAAACGCAAGATCTACCGTAACCGCAAGGGGGAACGCCTCTTGTCGGCTGAAAGTATATTTATCAGAGGCAGTTACGTGGACTACCGCAAGGGACGCATCGTCGTTCCGCCTGCCGGACTCTGCTATTCTTCGCGCAACGCCCGCAATGTTCGCACGCTGAGCGGAGAGTCCTTCCTGCTGCTGGGGAAACAGGCCTACCTGGTTTCCTTTGATTCAAGTACGTTTGTGCGAAAAAATTTCCAACTCGACTTCTGGAAAAACCAACCCATGGGCGATGGAAATCTTATGTATTGGCAGGATCAACTGCTGGGTGTGCGCAACAAAGCACTTCGCTTTACCGGACATCATTACCTGGATGACCGCCCCGAGGCAGAACTTTCCCTCATGAAGTATTCTGGAAATCGTTGGGGCTCCCATTTCTTCATGGCCCAGGGGCTAGCCCCCAAGGCAGGGAATCGCTACCAGATGCCGGATGTCTTTGCCGAAGGCGCTACATGGATCATCCCGGAATATATTGGCATGGATTTTGTCCGCATCAAGGAATTTGGAACACCAGTCATTAATTCCATCAACTATACGTATGACAAACCACAAGATCGGTTCTTGGCTGAGGGTCAAGATACAAAAGTGGGAAATCTTACCTTACGTTGCGAACGAGCGAACCAAGACACCAAATTCGTAACCCTCTCACTCCGGGACAAAAGCGACAAGGTGGTGGCCAGCAAGGATCTGGGGTTGTCCCCTGACCAAGCCAACTTGTTGCCGCAGTACCACGAGGCAGTTCAGTCCTTGCAATTATCCTACAACGATGTGGTGGTGGAACTTGATTCCAAAGAAGCTTTGCATGATGGTAAGGCAAACTTACATATTTTTACTGGTGTACAACTCCTTAAACGCGATACACCCTTTCCATTTGATCCACGCTTCATGGTACGACCTGATGTCTGTGGTCATTGCTATCAATTTAATGAACTTCTTTTGGATAACCCGGAAGCCATCACTTTGGATAGGAATCACCCCACCTATGAAGGCCCGAAGGACCAGGCTGGGGAACCACTTTTCCGCCTCGTTATTGATGCCTTTGATGGAGAAATGATCCATGCCTGGCATGTAGAAACCCTGCAAAAAGGTCAGGTCGTCCGATCCGACAACCTGGCCTTTCAACCCCGCAATAACGTTGATGTGCTGATTGGCGTCACGGGCACCACCGAAGGCTTCCTGCGCTTGTCCATGCTACCCCGACTGAGCTTCATGGAGCATTGGCGCACCTGGACGAAAGATGACGGCCAGAAGCTCTCCGGCTCGGTGAATACCGGCGGTTCCGCGCACATTCGCCGCTAACGTGTTTCGTAAAAGCAAGGACACCCACGAGAAGGAAACGACAAACAATGCCTGAAATCGACAGCATTCCCTATGCGCGAACCAGAACATCCTTTTTCAGCGCCATGTATGGGTATGGAGAAATCCTGCCTGGTTTACTGGCCATGCTGTTCATCAGCGTCTTCGCGAACAATCTCCCCGGGGTGCCCAATCCCTTCACCCTGGAGAACCTGTTCGAATGGCTCAGTGGCGTGGTCGGTCCCATCAACCACACGCCCCTCTTTCAGATACTCAACGCCAACTTCGTGTGGAATCCCTTGTTGCTCGGCCTGCTTGTGGGAAATTGTTTTGGGGTCCCCGACAGCTGGAAGCGCGGCCTCTCCCTCATCCATATCCTCATGCCCCTGGGGATCATCATGCTGGCGCCCCATTTTATGATCGGCCACGCCTTCAAGCTCGGACTTGTGCCCATGCTGCTGTGCGTGCTGGCACTCCTGGGCACGGCCGGCCTGACACTGTTCCTCGTCCGCCTCTTCAAGCTCGATGATCGGCACGGCGCCATCATTGCCGGAGGACTGTGCACCGGTGATCCCCACGCGTGTGTCATCCTCATGCCCCTTATCAAGGCCAAAGGCGGCCAAGTGGCGAATGCCACCGCCTGCGTCATCGGCTTTGGTTTGGTGGCCATGGTCGTCATGCCTAGCATGGCAGCTTGGTTCGGTCTCCCCCAAACAGCCTTCGGTTTGGCGGCAGTCCTCGGCGTAGGCAACGGGGCACAGGCCATGTCCGCAGCCTTTGCCTACGGCTACGAAGCAGGGCGTTATGCGGGTTGGTTCGATGTAGGGCGTCACGTCATTATGCCTGCGGGCTTCCTCTTCGTCTTTTGCATCACGTTCCTGCGCAAGTTGCGTCACAAAGACGATCCCCGTGTGCTGGCTACCCGAGGCATCGAACGCTTTCCGATCTGGCTTGGCGTGTTCATTTTTTGTTGGGGGCTTACCTGTCTGCACCTGTTTCGCGAACCCGCACACCATGCAATCTTTACCATGGTCAAATGGGATTTTTCCTTGGCCGCTGCCGCCTTGGGTCTGAGTCTTTCATGGCGCGACATTCTGGCCCCCGGCCTGAAGGGGCTGGCCATCACCGCCATAGCTGGGACCCTCCGCATGCTGGTGCTCCTGGCTGTCGTGGCTTTATGCGTCAAGACTGGGTTGCTGCCCAAATAGGGAAATCAGCTATGAGCGTACATTCACACACCACTACCCACACTGGCTTTGACTACATGGCCAATACCGGCCAAGAGGCCCAAGACCGTGACGCCTGTGGCATACTGCTGGCATTGGCCATCATGGTTCTGCTCACTCTCTGCCAATATTTCGGCCTTTATTAAGGGAATATCGTATGTTCATGGATATCGTTTTTATCATGTTGGCTTTGGTGTTGATCTTCTCCACTACTATGGCTCTCTATATAGGCGTATTTCGTTGTTCTCGAATCAATACCAGCCCTGGACGAAAAGCATTTTTTGGTTCTCTATCCGGCATTATGTCTGTCATAATGTGGGGGTTGTTATACACATATAAATACCTTGGTTGGTAGATCTGGAGGCTTACCATGAAAAAATGTCTCTTGTTGTTCATTATTATAGTTCTATCCATATCAAATATGGCATTCGCCCAGGACGAAGCAGGCAAACTGAATATCAATGCCGTAACACAGGAACAACTTGTCAAGGAAGTGGGGTTGGATGCGGGATTGGCCAAGATGATTATCGAGCATCGCAACCAAAACGGCGAGTACGTGGACATGGACGAACTGCTGGACTTGAAAGGCATTGATGCCGCGTTGCTCCGAAAGCTCAAGGACAAACTCTATGTTAAACCGGCAGCGAACTGCAATTGTTAGGTGGCCGAACATGCGTTTGACTACTGCTGCATGCTGCGCAGTCGCCCTGCTGCTGATCTGGGCAGCGCCTGACAGGGCTTCGGCTGAAATCTTCGGCGACTACGTGGGCTATACGGCGTGCGAGCAATGTCATCCGAAGCAGGTGAAAGGATGGAAGACGACGCGCCACGGCAATGCCTTCGCTGATCTCAAGACCCAGGGGGCAGAAAAGCAAACCATCCCGGGTTGTTTCCGCTGCCACGTCGTAGGCTACGGCCAGGATGGTGGCTACCTGGACCAAGACCTGACTCCAGAGTTGGCTGATGTGCAATGTGAAGCATGTCACGGCCCTGGTCGTGCTCATGTTGAAGGCGGTGGAAAGCCATCCCTCATCGTGGGCAAGCCCGGTGAGGACGCGTGCCGCGTATGCCATACCAAAGGACAGGACGCCCACTTCGACTATGCAACCAAAAGCCGTGGACTTCATGGCTCTATGCAATAATCTTGGAGACATTCTCATATGCGTATCGCTATATTATTCCTATCGCTGTGCTGCCTTATTGCCGCAACTGGCAGTCAAGCCCTGGCCGCTGGGCAGCTTTCCGTGAGCCAGGACCATTTAACCTTCGGCACCCTCACCGAGGGTGTTGTGGCGCGCAAGGATGTCACCCTGAGCAACAATGGCGACTCCCCTCTGACGATTGCGAACGTGTCTACGAGCTGTTCATGCACAACAACGAAGCTGGGGAAAGATACCTTAGCCCCTGGAGAATCGACCAAACTGGAAATCGTCTACAACACGTACAAATTCCCAGGAAAATTTGAAAAATACGTATACATTCAATGGAGTGAAGATAAAAATAACAAGATGACCATAACCATGATCGGGGAAGTGACGCCCATTCCTATGGGAGTACTTAGTGTTGATCCGCGAAAGATCCCTGTTGGCACTATACACGTAGGCGAACCAAAGTCTGTGAATATTTTCATCAAAAATACAGGTGACGCTCCGATGCAGGTGAACAAAATTGTCGGGAAAAAATCTGGACTGATATTCTTTGACGCCACCAACAAGGGTCCACTGCTGCTTAAGCCCGGTCAGAACGTACCGATGCCAATTACTGTTACTGCCAGCACGCCAGGAAACTATGTAGAATACATAATTATTGAATCGAACGCCAGGAATGTTACTGCAGATGGCTATAAAGTTGTGATTGTTGGTGAGGCAAAATAAGGGTTTATCCATAAATAATTTTGGTTTTTATCTTCCGTAATGCAAGGATTGCCGCTGCCAAGTGGATCAATGCTAAATGGGTTGCCCCGAGCTTTTCATACCGAATCGTCAACTTGCGGAATCGGTTGAACCAAAAGTGGCAGGCCTCAACGACCCACCGTCGTGCTTTGAAATAAGGGTTGTCGGCGGGCGCGCATATGGAGCCAAAGCCGGGGCGGGTTAATGAGGCCACCCCATGGGAGGGGTAATGGAGCCAGCCTCGGGGCGGGTTAATCGAGCCACCCACGTTTCCAGCCTTCGCCCGGACTTCCGCGACGGGCTATCCACTCCACGAGCAACATCGAGGAGGAAGGGATGGCCAACGTGGTGTAAATTCCGGAGTGCTTGAGGTGGCCATCGGTCAGGCTGCCCTGGGTGGAATTTGGGCTGGCTGCGCCTCGTTGGGTTGGGGGTTGAGTTCGGCCATGGCCTCGACCTGCATGGAGCGGCTTTGCAGCTGCCATTCGTCGTTTTGCTCCAGCAAGATGGCCCAGATGAGCCGGATGATGGACTGTTCGTTGGGGAAGATGCCGACCACGTCCGCCCGACGCTTAACCTCTTTATTCAACCTTTCCAGCGGATTGGTGCTGTGCCGGAAAGGTCATGGAGGCCAGCACGTCGTGCTCGGTTTCGTCCATGAAGCTGGCGAGTTTTGGCCATTTGCCGCGAAGCTGGTCGGCGACATGCCGCCAGGTCTGGCTGGCGCTGGTTGTTCCTGGTTAACCTGCCGATCGGTATATTGGCGCTCGGACTGGCGGCTGTCTTCCTGCCGAACGACCACAATGAAAGGAAGCGGCGCAAGCTGGATGTGGTTGGATTGATCTTGCTGTCACCTGGATTGGTGCTTTTCCTCCACGCATCGGATCATATTGNTGAACCGACCGGTTTTGGGATGCTTGTCTCTGCCGCCGTTCTGCTCGCAATGTTCTTTTGGACAGCGCGTCGGAAAGGAGATCNAGCGCTCATCGATCTTCGTCTCTTCAAGGCCAAGGTCTTCTCAGCCTGCGCGGTTACGCAGTTTCTCTCGAATGGAGTCATGTTCTCCGGCCAAATGCTGATCCCGATCTATCTGATCCGCGGCTGCGGCCGTACGCCAGCTGAGATGGGCTGGTTGCTGGCTCCTCTTGGCCTTGGAATGATGTGCACATATCCCACGATGGGCACTCTGACGAAACGTTTCGGCATACGTTGGGTGTCCGCCGCAGGCGCACTTCTGGCGCTGGTCGGAACTTTGCCGCTTTATTTTTTGGCGAACCATTCGCTCTATCTCGGAGTGCTGGTTCCAGCCCTCTTCATCCGGGGCGCGGGTCTGAGCGCCATCGGTCTTCCTTCAATCGCGGCTGCCTATGCTTCCGTCAGGCGGCAGGATCTGCCAATGGCAACGACTTCCCTCAATATCGTGCAGCGTCTTGGGGGGCCAACCATGACCACGCTCTGCGCAACCTTTCTCGGTTGGGCATTACGTTCAGAACATGTCCATCACGGGACGCCAACCCCATATGCCCAAGCGTTCCTTCTCCTGTGCATCTTACACGCCGTTTCCTTGGCTGCGTCCCTGAGACTTCCTCTTCAGCTATCGGGCTCAGAACCAAGTCTGGGAAAGGCAGGAGCTGAAGGTCGCCAAAACGGTCTAACTTTGGAGACTAAACTGTTCAAGAAACTCTAGATCGATACAGGTCAATGGGCAGCAAGCTGCCCTTGGATTTATCGATTCTGGAAAAATTCTTGGTAATATGATTTTCCTATTGATGTTGAGTCGGGTTCCCCGCTTGGATGGCCAAGTATCTTACTCCCGTACTTTCAGCGATTGCAGCCGCTTTTTTGAGCTTATTCAACCAGGCGGTCTTGACTGAACTCTATACCCGCACCACATCTCAAACTACTGATTTTCTCCTCTATTGATACGAAAAACCATTGCATACAGAGCTGGCGTGAAAAGCAGTGTCAGAATTGTTGCAATGAATAATCCGCCCATGATGGCCACGGCCATAGGCCCCCAGAAGACGTTACGCGACAAGGGAATCATGGCCAGGATCGCGGCCAGGGCCGTCAGCACCACGGGACGCGTCCGTCGGATGGTCGCGTCGATCACGGCTTCCCAAGCTCCCATACCTTCCTGTCTGTCCTTCCCGATCTGATCCACCAAAATGACGGTGTTGCGCATAATCATACCNGCCAGGGCAAGAACGCCGAGCATGGCCACGAATCCAAACGGTTGGCGGAAGAACAACAATGCGCCCACGGCACCGATCAGCCCCAGGGGCGCCGTGGTCAGCACCAGGAAGAGACTCGGGAAACTCTGCAGCTGGAACATCAGCAAAAGGAGCATGACCCCGCCGGCTACCGGCAACAGGTCGACAATGGAACGGTTGGCCTTGCCGCTTTCCTCGTAAGCACCGCCGATTTCGATCCGGTACTCCGGCGGAAGCACTTTCTCGATGGGTTTGAGCTTGGGCGCAATCTGCATGGTGACATCCGGTGCCTGCACGCCCTTGTTGACTTCCGCCCTGACCGTGATGGTCAGATCACGGCTTTGCCGCCAGAGAATAGGTTCCTCATACACATATTCCAGCCGTGCCACCTGGGAGAGGGGAATGATTTTCCCGTTGCGGATACTGATGGTCAAATCCGCCAGGGCTTCCGGACGCAGCCGTTCCTCTGGAACGGCTCGCGCCACGACGTTGACGAGCTCGATGCCGTCGCGGACCTGGGTGATGGTGACACCCGTAAGGAGCGCCTGAAGGGACTCGGCAATGTCCTGGGGGGTAAGCCCCAGAACCCTGGCCCGATCTTGGTCCACCACCAGCCGGATCGCCCTGGCCTGCTCGTTCCAATCCAGGTTGACGTCCGCAGTGTTGGGATTGGCGCGCATGATGTCACGGACCTGATACGCTATTTCCCGCACCCGCTTCGGATCGGGGCCGATGACGCGAAATTGTACGGGGTAACCGACAGGCGGCCCCAGAAACAACGTCGTCACGCGCACCCTGGCCTCGGGAAGTCCTCCCTGGGCGGCAAAGGCCTCGATGCGAGCCTTGACGCGGTCACGGGCGGCTGCGTCCGCCGTATTGAGGACGATGACGCCATAGCTGATGTCGGGGAGTTCCGGAGCCATGGGCAAAAACCAGCGGGGCGCACCCGAGCCGATGTAGCTGGTGTATGTCTTGACTTCCTGATCCGCCTTGCAAAATTTTTCCATTTCCTCCACAGCCTTGGCCGTCGTCTTGAAAGCGGACCCGGCGGGCAGCCTCAGTTCGACCAACAACTCCGGGCGGGTGGAGGACGGGAAGAACTGGCGCGACACGAAGGAGAATCCGACGATGGATGCAATAAACAGAAGTGCGGTAAGGCAAACAACCGTCCTGCGATGTGCGACGCACCAAGCGATCAGATGACGCAGCCGGCAATAGATCGGCGTCTGATAAATGGCATGCGGATCTTCATGGCCGATGCTGTGAAAATCCGGCAGCAACTTGAGACCAAGATACGGTGTGAAAAGAACGGCCACCAGCCAGGAGGTCACCAGGGAGATGGCCACCACCCAGAAAATGCCGCCTGCGTATTCGCCAGAGGAGGATTTCGCGAATCCAACGGGTAAAAACCCCGCCGCCGTGACCAGTGTACCGGTGAGCATGGGAAAGGCCGTGGCGGTCCAGGCAAACGTGGCCGCTTTGACCCGGTCGAACCCCTGCTCCATTTTGACCACCATCATTTCCACCGAAATGATGGCATCATCGACCAAAAGCCCCAGGGCGATAATGAGTGCGCCCAGGGAGATGCGTTCCAGACTTATGCCGAGCACGTTCATGACGGTCATGACCATGGCCAGCACCAGCGGCACGGCGAGCGCCACGACAATGCCCGTGCGCCAGCCAAGCGACAGGAAACTCACCGCCAGCACAATGACCAGCGCTTCAACAAACGACCGGACGAACTCGAACACGGATTCGTCCACGACTTGCGGCTGGTCGGCAACACGGCTGATCTCGAAGCCCAGCGGCAGGTCCTCCTTGATGCGGTCCATGGCGTCGTCCAGGTTGCGCCCCAGTTCGAGGATGTTGCCGCCCTTGGCCATGACCACGCCCAGGGCGATGCCGGGCTTGCCTTCATGGCGGGCGACAAACGTCGGAGGATCCTGCGGGCCACGGTGAAAGGTCGCGATATCCCCCAAACGAAACACCTTGCCACCGCTCTCGACAGGCACTTCGGCCAGGGCATCGACCCCTTTGAGGGCGCCGTCCACGCGGATATAGACGGCGTCGGTGGCAGTCTCCAGGTCGCCGGCCGGCGTCACCTCGTTTTGCTTGGCAATGGAGTTGAAGACGGTTTGGGGCGCGATCCCCAACGTGGCCAGCTTGGCGTTGTTGATCTCCACGAAGATGCATTCGGTTTGATCGCCGTAGAACCGCACCTTGGTCACGGATGGTACTCGAAGCAGCGCCTGCCGGATGATTTCGGCCTCATCCTTGAGTTGGCGCATGGAGAAGTCCGGGCCGGTCAAAACATACAGCACCGAATCCACGTCACCGAACTCGTCGTTGAAAAAAGGGCCGAGGACGCCTGAGGGAAGATTGGACCGGATATCCCCCACCCGTTTTCGGACCTGATACCAACATTCGCGCACCTGGGATGTCGGCGTTGATTCCAGGATCTGGAGGTTCATGACCACGCTGCCGGGCCTGGAATAGGTCTGCACCTTGTCGAAGTAGGGCACTTCCTGAAGTTTTTTCTCGATAGGATCGGCCACCAGGCGCTGCATCTCGTCGGCCGTGGCTCCTGGCCAAGCCGCACTCACGATCATCTGCTTCACGGTAAAATCGGGATCTTCGGCTCTCCCGAGATGCATATACGACCATGCCCCGGACAGGGAGACAAGCAGAATGAGGAACAAGGTGAGCGGACGGTGGGTGACGGCCCACTCGGACAGGTTGATGCCTTTCACCGGACGTCCTCCTTGTCCCCGCCGGCCAAACGAACGGTCAGCCCCTGGTCGAGCTTTTGGACGCCGGAAGTGACAATGATGTCGCCGGGTTCGAGCTTCCCCCGCACAAAGGCGTCTCCCTGCGTGTAGTGGTCCACCGTAACCGCCCTAAATGTCAGTTGCCAGGTTTGTGGATTCACGAGCCAGACACCAGGCCCCTTCCCCTGGTTGAGCAGTGCGCTGGCCGGAATGCGGGCGGTCGGCGTATCGGAGGGCTCGGAAAGGTGGAGGGTGGCCGTCATTCCCAAGTGCACGGAGGCATCCGCGTCTGGCAGCGAATACCGCACGGCATAGGTTCTGGTTGCCGGATCGGCCGACGGGGCAGTTTCACGCAGCACGGCCCGATAACGGGCGTCGCGGCTTGACCAAAGGGAAATTTCCGCCTTCGTCTCCTTGATGTCCTGGAGGCGTCGTTCGGGGATGTCGACCAGGACTTCCAAGGCGCCCTTGCGGGCCACGGTGACGACGCTCTGTCCTTGGGGCACGACTTGCCCAGCCTCGGCACCCGTATGGGTGACCACACCGTCAGTACTGGAAAGCAGTTTGGCATAACCAAGTTGGCTTATGGCCAGCTTGAGGGCGCTGTCGGCTCTCTCCACACGCGACCGGGCTTCATCTGCCGACAGGTGTTTGAGGTCGTATTCGGAGTTGCTCACCACGCGCTTGGACAGCAATGTGGCATAGCGCTTTTCATCACTCGAGGTCTGATCCCTGTTGGAGAAGGCAGCCTTCAGTTCCGCCTGGGCGCTCTCCACGGAGAGGCGGAGATCTTTTTCGTCCAAGGTCGCCAGCACTTGGCCTTCCCTGACATGGTCGCCAACATCCACCAGACGTTTCTCGATGCGTCCGCCTACCCGAAAGGATTCCTGCACTTCGTGGCGCGCCACAATGACGCCGGNGTACGTTCGTCTTTCCATCCCCCTGTCCAAGGCGATCCGCATGGTATTGACAACAGGTCGGAAGGGAGTTCTGGGCTTGGTCTCGTGACAACCGGCGAGGCAAAGGCTCAGTGCCGTCATGAAAAGCAGTGCACCGCTATGAATTACCATGTATTTCGCCAACGAAAATCCGGACTGTAAGGGCATGGAAGACCATCCTGGTTCTTGAGTTGTTTGTCTACTATCATTTACCGACTGAACAAAGCCCATGCAAAATAAGATCAAGTAATTGATCAACCGTTTCGTCAAGACTGCATTTATCAGCGATATCTTCTTCATCATTAATCTCGTGTTCGAGAAGCAATGGATATATAAATACAGCCAATGACTTATGGACAACTTCCGCCATCTTCAAACTATTTACTGTTCTAAACTCTCCAGAAGATATGCCTTGTTCAATTATAATTTGCAGCAAATCTCTGATACGATTGCTGTGATTTTGAACTACTACCCAATGTTCATTCATCGCTACAGCGACCATGTCATACAAGCGTTTTTCATTAATGATATTTTTTTTAACTGTTTTGTGATATTCTAGAATAAATCGCTTCAAGCGTTCNGTTGAGGAACCATCCTTGNCTAAGGATTCCCAGCATTGTGATTCGATGTTATGTACCAAGCGATCACAAATTGCTTCATTTATACTCGCTTTTGAGGTGAAATATCTGTATATATTTGCCTGGCTCATTCCAAGAGCTTTGGCAATGTCTGTAACTGTTGTTTTGGCGTATCCCACTTGGCGAAATAAATTTTCGGCAGTCTCAATGATGTGGAGTTTTGTTTCCTCCATAGCAGATACGGTTGCTTTTCGCCTCATGTGTCGCCCCCCCGTTTGCGAAAAATTCTGGCCGTGCCCAAGCTCTGTTCAAAATTAATGATAAATTTTATTTTTTATAATTTTTCATGTCAAGCAAAAAATTTGGTGAACCTCCGTCTCCAGACGGTCCCCCTTCCCCACCTACACCGCTGTCGTCTCCTTCAGCTTTTGCCAAGCACCGGTCCCGACGACGCTTCTGAATCCGCCGCGCGCCTTCGGCTTTGTCNCCAACTTCTTCTTGAGACCGCTGCACGGTCTAAATCTGATAATAGGTTGTAATTTTATGGAGTTGAAGCATATTTTCTCCATCCGAAATGATGGAGGCGACCATGAACGAACGCACTTCCAAGAAGCCAGGCATTGCCGACTATGTTGCCGCGCACCGCAAACACAAGAACTGCTTCCTGGACGAGATCGATCGCCTCATCGACTGGAAACCCCTCGAAAAAGCGCTTCGCAATAAACTCAAGCGGGTGGCCAATGCCGTCGGCAACCCGGCCTACACGGTCAACAAGTACTGCGATTCCCTGAGCTTCAACTTCGGGATCGACAACGGCTTTACCAGGGTCAACCCGCTGAAGAACTGAAAGAAACCGAAGGTGCAGCNCTGGGATTTGCGCCTCACCTTGGACGACGCCCGGAAGATCATGGAGCACGCCGAACCCCACCTGAAGCGGGCCATGGAAGTCTGCTTCAATCTAGGCATCCGTCCAGGGGAGTCCGAACTCTTGTCCTTGCGATGGGATGATGTCGACTTCGCTGCCGGCATCGTCAGGATTTATGCCAGTAAGACCAAGACCTATCGGACCGTCCCGATCAACCCTGACTTCCTGAAGAGGATGAACGCCGAGAAGAAGGAATCGGTGTCCGGCTTCGTCATCGAGTACATGGGCCGGGGCCTGACGACGATCCGAAAGGCCTTCAAGAATGCCTGTCAGCGGGCCGGGATCACCTGCCCGACCAGGATGTACGACCTGCGGCACCTGTTTGCGACCACCTTGCGCAACAAGGGTGCCGACTTGGCCGCCGTGTCGAAGATGATGGGGCATTCGACCGTCAAGCTGACGGCAGATACCGACTACCACTACATGTCTGGTGAGAAGGAAAGAGCTGTCCGGCTGCTGCCGGGNTTAGCGACTGCGGAAGAGGTGAAGGCGGGATTCCTGAGCAGGGGTTTTCCACCTTCTTTGTTTATCAAGACAATAGATCAACAATAATAGGAGCAAATATGGCTAATCATATATGCAAAATCTGTAATAAAAAGCCAACGCGGAGGTTCACCTTTTTGAGTTTATATTGTGGACAAGCATCCTGGCTTCGCTCTATGCAGGAGGTATGAGCGCTAACCTCAAAATAAAATCCCCTGTGCTCCGGACTTGCTTGCCAATACCTTTCTAAAATACTCCGGTCTCGGCGTTTTTCCCCGATTCCTCGCGAAGACTCCATGGACCGGGCTCTCGCCTTCAACAATTTATGCAGCAGCACCCCCACCGATCTTCATTCAAGGGATAGTCGAGTTGCTTTCGCGCCATCTGGCAGCGTCCGCAGCAGGAGTCATCTTAAAAAAGCGTTTGTATTCCCGACTGAACTGCGACGGGCTTTCATAACCTACACGAGAGGCCGCCATGGCTACACCAATACCGTCGGCTACCATCAACATGCGGGCCTTATGCAACCGAATTGATTTAATATACTGCATCGGTGATGTGGCAGTTACAGCTTTAAAATGGCGATGCAAGGTTGCCGGGCTCATGCCAGCCTGACTGGCCAGATCGTCGATTTCCAAAGGCGTGGTGTAATTCGCGTGAATACGGCGGAGAAGATCGGCGATGCGGGCGAAATCGCCATGCGGGGCTGCCAAAGCTCGCAACAAACCGCCCTGCGCGTCAAGGAGGACGCGATATAACAACTCCTTGGCCAAGGCCGGAGCAAGAACGCGGCTGTCCATGGGTGAGGCCAGTGCACGCACGAAGCGGGTTGCAGCTTCACGAACATCCGAGGTCAGGGGTGCCGGCGCGATGCCACCTGTAGGCAAGGGGAACACGCTAGGTTCGTTTTCGCCCATGGCCAACAGCAGACCGGCAACCATAGCGGCGTCAACATCAAAGCGCATGGAAATCATCGGCTCCCGCGGACTGGCGATAACCTCGCATTCGGCGGGAAGAGGTACGGCCAAGACCAAATAGTTGTTGGCATCGTATTCGTAGACTTCAGGACCGAGATATCCGCGCTTGCGCCCCTGTCCCAAAATGACCACGCCGGGCTGGTAGATGGCCGGGGCGCGGGGTTGCGACCGGCTATGACGCGAAAAGGTAACCCCAGGCAAAGCGCTCGGGGACTCACCTTCCCGGGCTGCCAGGCTCGCCATAATATTTTTCAATTCTTCTGGCATATTGTGTTATTATCCGGTCAGCACATAGAGTGGCGCATCTGCCATGCGATCTTCTAGCAGTTTGTCAACCTGAGAGGAATAGGCACGAGATTGCCGTAATCCGGTATCGTCAGCCACCCCGGGCGCAATTATCTGATTGGGCATGAAAACACGATTCGAAAACGGCTTCCTGTCGACGACAGTGGTTCTCCGTCCCGGCGGGGAGTGGGAAGCGGGCGACATCCCAGTGCCTTCCCTGGAACCAAATCAGGTGCTGGCGAAAGTCCGAGCCAGGGCCATGAACTTCACGGATATCGGGCATCCCCGGAGCGATCATCATGGCGAAGCTTGATTATGTTGTTACAGGGGCTACCAGCCGGACGGGAAGTATTGTGTCGAAGGCCTTGCTGGAGACGGGAGCCCGGGTGCGCGTGCTTGGCCGAAGCGCCGAACGCCTGGAGCCGCTTGCGCAGTTAGGAGCTGAAGTCTGTATCGTCGAACCCTTGGACGCCGAGGCGCTCAACGCAGCCTTCGTCGGGGCCGATGCTGCCTATGTCATGTTGCAACCCAATTACATCCCTGATCATCCGGATTTTCGAGGATACCAGAATACACTCGTGGACAACCTCGGTATGGCCCTGGAGCGATCCGGCGTATCCCATGCGGTGGGTCTCAGCAGCTGGGGCGCGGAGATGCCCGCAGGAAACGGTCCCGTGGCTGGGTTGCACCGACTGGAAGAGCGCCTTGGGCGAATTGCGGGACTCAATTTCCTGGCCCTGCGCGCTGGTTATTTCATGGAAAACCTCTTTTCCTTCCATCTCGAAGGAGGCGCGCTGGCAGGCCCGTTTCAGCCCGAAATAAAGCTTCCGTTCGTGGCCACGCGCGACGTGGGCGAGGCAGCGGCCAATGCCTTGCAGTCCTTGGATTTTACAGGGAAAGCGTGTCGGGAAATTAAAGGACCGCACGCAAGCAGTATGCTTGAAACAGCGGCCATCCTTGGAAAAGCGCTTGGGCGCCCCCTGGTGCCCTACACGATGGAGTCTCTGGAAACGTTTCGGCAGCAGTTGGTACACGCGGGATGTTCCGAAAGTATTACCGCGCTGATGCTCGAGGTGGTCGAGGGCATCAATTCCGGGCGGCTGCACGCGCTGTGGCCCCATTCGCCCGAAGACGCCAAGCGGATGGACCTGGAAACATTCATCCGGGAACAGTGGGTCGCGCGGATCAAGCCCGAGATGCACTAACGCTTGCTTGATGAACCATGGGGGGTGACATTCTCACCTCTCTGGTAGTGACAGAAAGCCTGGGCCTCCGTCCTGCCCATTAACCTGATAAAACGGTCCTTCCGGGTTTTCCGTGGGTAGGTGACCGGTTATGGTCAGCCCCGGAGGGCGACCATGAAGGACACGGACCTGTATTCTCGGATTCTGGGGTTGAGCGACCCGTGGTTTGTTGCCGACGTCGAGCTGGATACGGCCGGAGGCCGTGTGGACGTTGAGCATACTCCCGGCATCCGCTGGCGCTGTCCGACCTGTGGCCGCGAGCTGGCTTGTCGGGACCCTACCGAGCCCCGGGTGTGGTGTCATCTCGATACCTGCCAGTTCAAGACCTTCCTCCATGCCCGGGTTCACCAACGGCGCGGCCGAGGGACTCAACAGCAAGATCATGGCCATCAAGCGCAGGGCGTGCGGTTACCGGAACCGGGAGCACTTCAAGACCGCCATCTATTTCTTCTGCGGCGGCTTGGACCTCTATCCCAAGCATGCCTGAGCGCCGGTACCCACGGAAAACCCGGAAGGACCCTTTTTTTCAGCCTGGAATTCGGACGTTGGCGAGACGTTGGTCCGCCGTTGGTCGACCTGCCAACTAGAACTGCTTTCCTACTGATTTTGCAAAGATTTTGCTTCTGATGGGTTTGATCTTTGATCTGGACCTTCCTGTGCAAATACGCGGTTTGTCGCGTTTTTGATGTACTGGTCATGGGCGAATGGCAGGAGTCTGCCATCCCACACATCCATTTTCGTCCCAAATCAAAATTGTTATTGTGCCACCCTGGGTATGTGCTCCAGACAGGATCAACCTGAGAAAAACCCATTGACAAATCCGCCTATGCGGATTCAAAGGAAACGGATGGACAAGCTCGCAGATGGTTTTAAAGCGCTTTCAGATCCTAATCGGTTAAGATTACTAAATTTATTGATGGCCGGTGAATTGTGCGTCTGTGACCTGATGGCAGCGTTGGAGATGCCTCAATCGACAGTATCCAGACATCTCAGCTACTTGAAAAAGGAGAAATGGGTTTCTGGCCGAAGGTGCGGGAAATGGATGTACTACAAACTTGCCAACCCTGCTGAGCCAATTCTCATTAAGGTCATGGAAATTTTAATTCATGACCTTGGGAATTATGAAATGGCCAGCAAGGACAAGACAAAACTAGGGCAGCATCTCGACACGAAACCACAAACTTGTTGCGGATAACTCCACCAGGAGAACTGCCATGGGAGATACTGTTGTCAAAAAGCTTTCTTTTTTAGATCGTTTTCTGACCTTGTGGATCTTTGGTGCTATGTTTGTTGGTGTACTTGGAGGATATCTTTATCCTGGGGCTCGTGATATCCTCAATATTTTTCAGGTTGATACGACAAATATCCCCATCGCCATAGGCCTCATCCTGATGATGTATCCCCCTTTGGCAAAAGTGAAGTACGAAAAGCTAGGCCCCGTATTTAAAAATGTAAAAGTTCTTATACTGTCTTTGGTCCAAAATTGGGTCATTGGACCTATTTTGATGTTTTGCTTAGCGATTGCTTTTCTCTCTGGCCAGCATGAGTACATGGTCGGGCTCATCCTCATAGGCTTGGCACGATGCATTGCCATGGTCATTGTCTGGAATGATTTGGCTTCAGGCGACCGTGAATATTGTGCTGGCCTAGTTGCCTTCAATTCCATTTTCCAGGTACTCTTTTTTTCCATCTATGCCTATGTTTTCATCACTGTACTGCCGGAAGCGCTTGGCCTCAAAGGTATGATCGTGAACATATCCATCGGCCAGATCGCCAAAAGCGTTTTTATCTATCTCGGCATCCCCTTCTTGGCTGGTATGATTACCCGTTACATCGGCCTCAAGACCAAGGGTATCACCTGGTATGAGGAAAAATTTATTCCCAAAATCAGTCCAATTACGCTCATTTTTCTCCTTTTTACAATACTTGTCATGTTTTCACTCAAGGGGGAATACATCGTCCGGCTACCTTTTGATGTCGTTAAGGTGGCCATCCCGCTGTGTATCTATTTTCTGGTGATGTTTTTGGCCTCATTTTATCTCTCTCTGCGCGCGGGGGCTACGTATGAGCAGTCTGCCACACTTTCCTTTACGGCCGCTTCCAACAACTTTGAGTTGGCTATCGCCGTCGCCGTTGCCGTGTTCGGTATCGACTCGGGGGAAGCTTTTGCAGCAGTGATTGGACCGCTCGTCGAGGTGCCGGTTCTTATCGGGCTGGTCAATGTGGCCCTCTATTTCAAAAAAAAATACTACCCGTATGCCGTCGAAACTCCCTTTGGGGTCTGTCACGTCTCCTGTAAACCCTAGTGAACTGTGATCTGGTAGAAAACAGGAGGCGGCCATGCCGCAGGTGCCAAACCTTGAAGACGTTCACAGACTGTACGGTGACAGAGTGCACCGTCTTCTCGCCCGATTGGTGGGTGATAACGATGCCGAGGACCTGAAACAAACGGTTTTTCTCAAGGTGACGGCCGCGTGGTCTACGTTCAAGGGAAATTCCAGTCCCTCTACCTGGATTTACCGTATTGCCACTAATGGAGCCTTGGATAAGTTGCGTGGGCGTGTCACTCGAGAAAAAGCCTTGCCTGCGTTGGAGCGGCCTGCGGAGGACATCGAGTCAGAGGTGGGACGCCTGGAACCTTCGGCTGAGCAGCAGGTTGCCCAGAAACAGATGCACGATTGCATCCATTCGCTTATCAAAACCTTGCCTCTGAAAGGCCAAACGGTGCTCGTTCTGGCCGATATGGAAGGTTTTTCGACCGAAGAGGTCGCATCGATTCTGGAAATAAGCCCCGGTGCAGCCAAGATACGACTGCACCGGGCGAGAACTCGGTTGCGAACGATCATGGGAGTCCAGTGCCAATTTTCTCGGGACAGTCGTAACGTGTTGGTCTGCGATCGGATTCAAATTGCCCCCGAAAGACCAAATCAGCCCCGAGAGTGTATCTCCTGGGATGCTCATCCGTCTAAAGGGTAAACTTGAAACGGAGGAGCCCATGAGTTGTCAAAATCCTTGCACAGCTGAAGTCGAACGGACCTCGAACGAGTCGTTCGAAGTCGTCCGTATCCCGAAGCGACTTTTTCCTGCTCGCTTTGCGAAGACTACGCCAAACGTCAGGCGACCAAACCTCTGGCGGTCATGTGCTGCGAGGGGGCCTGTCTACGGGGGGGGATTGCCAGGCAGGCGGCCAATATTCTCAGGTATTCCCTCCTGCCGGATCAGGCTGTCAGGCGGCGCGCATCTGCCTGGGGGGCGCGTTCACCAAGGATATGGGGCAGCGAAGCCTCGTCCGAAATGCCCTGCGTCTGGTGGCTATCGAGGGATGCGGCACGGGGTGCGCCACACGCATGATGCAGGGCGTGTTGGGGACTTTACTTCCCGAAGTTTTTATCGCCGACTCCCTATGCGATTTCGATGCCGGCCTTTTCGGTATCGAGCAAATGCCGGAGACAGAAATCAAGGACCTTGCCAGGACCGTGGCCGAGCGGGTCGCAGCCAAACTCTCCATGGCATAGCCGGCAGGTGAAACATGCTCCGGGCGGATGCTCCTCTCCCCGATGCGCTCTCGCCAAGAATGGAAAGCAACTCGGGAGGTATGCGAATATGTGTCTGTATCCTTGGAATGAATGGATACTTTTGTGCCCGATCGTTATGCTATTTATCGTAGCGTTATTGTTTGCATGAGGTCGTGCCGAAAAAGGCACTTTTCCTTCCCATGCTGTCAGTCTCCCTGGGACAATGAAGGAGCAGGAACCAGGAAGACTCCGGATCGCGAGAACAAGGTTTAAAAAATAATAACCGTCTTATGGCGGGGAGAGCGCATGCTGGAGAAGTTTGACAAGCCGAATCGCTTCGTCCATCGATGGTTGCTCACGCGGGCCGGGCAGGTCGCAGCGTTGAAGACCGGCTGGGAATGGCCTGACTATCTCTGTGCAGCGGCAGTGCGGCTCGGTATCGATCGAAATCGGTACCTGGTTACGCCAGGGCTTTATGCCGTGGGGACACCCGGTCCTGAAAGCCCGGTGTTGGTGACGGCTAACTACAAGTTGACCCTCGATGTGGTGCGACGGGATATCAGGGGTCTTGATGCCTGGATTCTCGTGTTGGACACCAAGGGCGTTAACGTTTGGTGCGCTGCTGGCAAGGGAACTTTTTCTACCGCTGCACTGGTGCGACGCATCCAAATGGTCGGTCTGGAGAAGGTTGTCAACCACCGAGTGCTCATCGTACCGCAGCTTGGGGCGACTGGAGTCGCTGCCCATGAAGTGAAGAAAACATCCGGTTTCCGAGTGGTCTTTGGTCCGGTTCGCTCCAAGGATATCAAAGCCTTCGTACAGGCAGGAATGCAGGCTACTCCGCAAATGCGACAAGTCGGCTTCTCGCCCGGGGAACGTCTGACTGTCGCCCTCGTTGAATGCTCTCGAGGCATCAAGCTCCTGGGGCTGACACTGGTCGTACTCTTCCTTATCGCGGGGGTGGGAACGGATTTCTTTTCCTGGGGACGGGCTTGGCATGGTGTCCGGTTCGGTTTTGTCATCCTCCTTCTAGGGTTTATCGCAGGGAACTTCCTTACCCCGTTGCTCCTCCCGTGGTTACCTGGAAGGGCTTTTAGCCAGAAGGGGGCCGAGGCTGGCGCAATCACCGGATTGTTCCTTCTGACGATCTTGAATACCGGCGCAGTTCTCGGTCTTGGAGTATTGCTGGGGGTAATTGCAATCGGCTCCTGGTATGGGATGCAATTTACAGGGGCTTCGACCTATACTTCGCCAACAGGGGTGGAAAAGGAAATGCGGCTCGCAATACCCTGGCAAATAGGCGTCGCCATTTCCTCGCTAATCCTTTGGCGAGTTGGAATTTGCTAGGAGATTTCAATGAGTACGTTTCGATACTTCGCTGGTGTTGTCTCGCTAGAGCTCAACGGTGAAAAATGCACGGGATGCGGGATGTGCCGACAGGTCTGCCCGCATGGTGTCTTCGGGTATGACCAAGGGAAAGCCCTTCTCAAAGATCGAGATGCCTGCATGGAATGTGGTGCTTGTGCCCTAAATTGTCCCGCAGGAGCTCTCTCTGTCACCCCGGGTGTGGGTTGCGCACAGGCTATTATTCGCAGCTGGATTACTGGCGACAAACCTTCATGCGCATGTGGTGGCGATTCAACTTGTTGTTAATAAAATCAGGATATTACCATTCGCATTTTGGATATTATCTTTCTGCACAAAGAAGCTTGACAGGCGTTGATAATTGGCTATTTTGCCAACTAGCCAGCGCTTGGAGTTTTCAATGAAATCACGACGGTTCTCACAGCAAGTCAAAGTTTTCAAAGCGTTAGCACATGAAACCCGGATGCTTGTTGTCGATGAACTGTCGCACGGTGAACGGTGCGTTTGCGAATTGACCGAGCTGGCGGAGATCGATATCTCAACCATGTCAAAGCATTTGAGTGTGTTGCGTGAAGCCGGAATTGTTGATTCCGAAAAACGGGGGATGCAGGTGTACTATCGACTGCTGACCCCATGCGTCTTGAAGCTCTTTACCTGCGTGCAAAATGTCTCTGAGCGTTGTCATTGCGCCCAGGATGGCACAGGGAGATAAATTTTTTTGCCATAATATTTTGCTGATTGGCAAAATATACAAATATCGTCGGGATCGATCCTCGTTTGGTGATTCCGGCAACAAACCTGGAGAACGGTCATGTCGGAGAACAAAAGTTGTTGCTGCTCCGCTGCCCCCAAACTCGTTTTCGCCTGCTCCGGTGGAGCCGATGTCGGAGCCCTGGCCGATCAGGCCGCACGGAAACTCACAACGGACGGTGTGGCGAAGATGTTTTGTCTGGCTGGGATCGGAGGGCGGGTCAGCGGGATCATGAAGACCACCGAAGCCGCCGCCAAGGTGGTCGCCATTGACGGATGTCCCTTGAATTGTGCGCGCAAGACCTTGGAACAGGCTGGTTTTACGGAATTTACACACGTCCAGCTCGCTGACTTGGGATTTGCCAAAGGCGAAAGCCCCGTGACCCATGACCGTGTGATGTCGGTCGCCATGGCTGTTGCCCCCCATTTTGCCAACCAGTGTGGATAGTTGGATGCGACAAGGTGCATGACGTGGAAAGGCCGCTTCGGCGGCCAGATCTCTTCTCCGAGAACCGGGAGATTTTAAATGGAACCATTTGGATGCAAGACCTGCTGTGCGAAGGAAGCCGTGGCCGAGGGCTCGGAGATGGGCAATGGGAAGCTTGTCCGCTATCTTCTGATACTCGCACCGATCCTCATTACTTGGTGGCTGGTCTATGGAATGCTGCCAGGATTTTCCCGCCTCCTCACCTACAATATTTTCGGAATCGCCCAGGGAAGCCATCTCGGTGACTCCTTGGAGTTTTTCTTTTATGATACACCCAAGGTGCTTATGCTGCTCACCCTCGTGGTATTTGGCGTAGGCATCATCCGAACATTCTTCACACCAGAGCGCACAAGAAGAATCCTTGCCGGGAAAAGGGAGTCCGCCGGCAACGTCATGGCTGCGTTGCTCGGTATCGTCACGCCCTTCTGCTCCTGTTCCGCCGTGCCGCTTTTCATCGGTTTTGTCACGGCAGGCGTCCCCATGGGGGTGACGTTCTCCTTCCTTATTTCCGCTCCCATGGTCAATGAAATCGCCCTGGTCCTGCTCTACGGTCTTCTTGGTTGGAAAGTCGCTGCCTTATACCTTGGCACTGGATTGTTTGTGGCCATGCTCGCGGGTTGGGTGCTCGGTAAGCTCAATCTGGAGCCTTATGTCGAGGATTGGGTCACGAAAATTCGGACCGACCCCTCCGCCCTCCCCCCCGACAAGCAGACTTGGTCGGATCGCATTGAAGCCGGGGCTTATTCCGTAAAAGACATCGTCGGCAAGGTCTGGATCTATGTCGTCATAGGTATTGCGGTAGGAGCCGGAATCCATGGATACGTGCCTGAAGGATTCATGACGTCGATCATGGGGAAAGGCGCCTGGTGGTCCGTACCGGCAGCTGTTGTGATCGGCATCCCCATGTATTCCAACGCAGCGGGCATCGTACCGGTTGTTGAGGCGCTTCTTGGCAAGGGCGCGGCGCTCGGTACGGTTCTGGCGTTTATGATGGCTGTCATCGCTTTGTCGCTGCCCGAGATGATCATTTTGCGGAAGGTGCTCAAGCCCCGGTTGATCCTTGTCTTTGCCGGTGTGGTCGGGCTTGGCATCCTCTTGGTAGGCTATCTTTTTAACGCCTTATTTTAAGATGCTGACAGCGCAAAAAGTTCTAACCTTTGGAGGATAGTCATGGAAATCAAAGTACTTGGTCCAGGATGCGCCAAATGCAAAGAAGCTGAGAAAGTAGTGCGAGAAGCTATCAAGGAATCCGGAGTTGCAGCCACAGTGGAAAAGGTTTCTGATTTTCAACAAATCGCAAGCTATGGAGTATTTTCTACACCTGCGGTCGTCATTGACGGTGAAGTCAAGGTGGTGGGCAAGGTCCCTTCAAAAAGCGAGCTGCTCTCTTGGATCAAAGCCTAGGCATGTCTCCTGCGTAAATAATACTCGAAACATTCTTGATT
>JGI20225J20221_1001461_pt1 | contig 36297 bp, 24 predicted proteins | sample BioMet4_FD_20221 | JGI IMG/M metagenome (IMG submission 20221)
GTGGTGTTTGTATTGCTTACAATCAATACATTGTCCATGAATATTACAGCGCCCCGAATTCAGGGTCTTCTATGTTGTTCTCAGTGGCGGCAAATGCATCAACAGTCACTTCTGGAAGAATGCCGTTTACAAAGTCACTCTTTACGGCGAGCTTTACGGCTTCCGCAAGTGTCTTTGGAAGTGTGTCGAGGTTCTTCACCTGCGCACTTTCTGCATTGAACAAGTCAATGTCTTTTGCGGCAGGAAGAATACGCTGTTGTTCTATTCCCTCAAGACCTGCTGCTATGATGAGTGCAAGGGCAAGGTACTGATTGCAACTTGGATCAGGGGAGCGCAACTCTATGCGGTGAGACTCGCCCACTGCCGCCGGAATGCGTATGAGCTGGCTGCGGTTTTCGTGCGACCAGCTGACATAACGCGGCGCTTCGAATGCGCCAAGTCGCTTGTACGAATTAGGAAGCGGATTAAGGAATGCAGTGATTTCTTTGATGCGGAAAAGTATTCCTGCAATGAAAGCTTTTGCTTCAACAGAAAGTGTTTCATCATCAAAAAGATTCTTGCTTCCTTTGTGAAGTGAAATATTTATGTGCAGACCGCTGCCCGCTTTGTCTTCGAGCGGCTTTGGCATGAACGAAGCAAAGAGCCCGTCCTGCGCGGCAATTGTCTTTACGGCAGTTTTAAATGTAGCAAAATTATCGGCGGCTTTCACGGCAGTGTTGTACTTGAAGTCAATTTCGTTCTGACCAGGTCCCGCTTCGTGATGGCTTGTCTCCGGCTCAATGCCCATCTGCAGCAGCGTGAGAATGATGTCGCGGCGTACGTTTTCGCCTTTGTCACTCGGAGCAAGGTCGCAGTATCCAGCATTGTCATGCGGAACCATCGTTGGCTGACTTTTTTCGTCAAGTTTAAAAAGATAAAATTCGCACTCGGTGCCAATCTTCACATCGAAGCCCATCTTTGCAGCTTTTTCCATCACGCGCTGAAGAATAAGACGCGAATCGCCTTCAAACGGCTTGCCGTCAGGATAGCGAATGTTGCAGTAAAAGCGCACGACACGTCCATGCTGCGGCCGCCACGGGAGCACAGAAAGCGTCGCCGGGTCAGGCACGATGAAGAGATCGCTCTTTGTGGTACTCAAAAAGCCCTTCACGGCGCTTGCATCAAAGGAAACACCTTCCTTAAACGCACGCTTTAAAACAGAAGGCTGAACAGAAATGCTTTTTATCTGCCCGAAGATGTCGGTAAAAAAAAGTTTGATAAACTTAACATCGTTCTCTGCAATGTATTGCAGCACCTCGCCTTCTGAATATTCCATTTCGTGCCTCTTCTAAAAATTTAATTATTCAACTGTTACTGATTTTGCAAGATTGCGCGGTTTGTCAGGGTCATTGCCACGCTGAACCGCACAGTAGTATGCAAAGAGCTGTGCCGGAATAATTGAGAGCATAGCGGCAAAAGCATCTTCTGTAACAGGAATTGAAATCACTTCGTCAGCAGATTCCTTAAACGCTCCACTCTTATCTTGTGTAATGACAAGCGTTGCTGCTCCACGTGTTTTTACCTCAACAATATTGCTTGCCAGTTTTTCATATAACTCATGTTGTGTAGCAACAGCGACAACAAGTGTATCAGGGTCAACAAGCGCAATTGGTCCGTGTTTAAGTTCACCGGCAGCAAATGCCTCGCTGTGCATGTAGCTCACTTCTTTAAGTTTAAGCGCACATTCCAAACTTGTTGCACTGTCATACAAGCGCCCGATGAAGAACACTTTACTTTTATTAAAATTGTTTGCAGCAAATTTTTGAACTGCCACTTTATTGTCAAGAATTTCCTGTACCTTGCAAGGAATATTTTCAAGTTCACCAAGCAATCTTTGGTAGTCGGAATTTGAAATCATCCCGCGGAGTGACGCCATCTTAAGCGAAAGCAGATACAAGCACATAAGCTGCGTAGTATATGCTTTTGTCGAAGCAACTGCAATTTCAGGTCCCGCCCACGTATAAATCACATCGTCTGCTTCACGACTTACCGTTGAGCCGACGCAATTGGTGATTGCAATGACGTGCGCTCCCGCCTGCTTAGCAAGTCGAAGCGCTGCCAGTGTATCTGCTGTTTCTCCAGACTGACTGATGACAATGAAAATATCATCTTTGCGAAGAATTGGATTTCTATAGCGGAATTCACTTGCAACGTCCACAACAACCGGTACGCGCGCAAACTGTTCAAATGCATAACGAGCGACAACGCCTGCATGGTAAGCGGTGCCACATGCGGTGATAAGCACACGGCCTGCATTCTTCCATTCATCACCAAATTTTACTTCATCAAATTTTATATCAACCGGCTTGTCATCTTGCTTTACAAGACGAGGTCGTAACGTATCGGTAAGTGCTTTTGGCTGCTCATGAATTTCTTTAAGCATGAAATGTGCATAGCCACCTTTTTCTGCAGAAGAAATATCCCAGTCAACATGATACGGTTTCTTAATGAGCTTTGCACCGTCTTCATTAAACAAATCAACATGATCGCGGTAAAGGACAGCAACAGATTTTTGTTCAAGAAAATAAACATCACGTGTATATTCAAGAACCGCAGGAACATCGCTCGCAATGAAATTTTCATCTTTGCCAAGTCCCACAATAAGCGGACATTCTTTGCGCGCAGCAATGATGCGATCCGGAAAATCTTTGCAAACAACGCCAAGCGCATAACTTCCTTCAAGCCGATGGAGCGCTTCAAGTACCGCCTGAAAAATATCTCCATCTTGAACATAAAAATAATTGATAAGATGTGCAATGACTTCAGTGTCTGTCTGGCTGCGGAAAACAATGCCCTGTGACTGAAGCCACTCTTTGAGCTTTGCATAATTTTCTATGATGCCGTTGTGTACGACTGCAATAGTGCCGCTTACATTTGTCTGCGGGTGCGCATTCACATCGCTTGGCTCACCGTGCGTTGCCCAGCGTGTGTGGCCAATACCCATGGAGCCTTTTATTGTTTCGTGAGCAATGCGCTCTTCAAGGACTTTGAGCGCCCCCTTTGCTTTGCGCACGACTATGTCCTCGCCGTCAAACACAGCGATGCCAGCACTGTCGTAACCGCGATATTCAAGTTTCTTAAGCGCATTTATTAAAACAGGAGTTGCTTCCCGTGAACCGACATATCCAACAATTCCACACATACAGATACCTCAGCAAAAATAATACAATAAATTGAAGGGAATGAACAGATAATGCGCTGCAAAACAAAGTGAATCTAGCTTACAAAACCTTTTCAAGCGTATCAACAATTTCGCTGTCATACACGCCCGGCTGTCTGCGCAATTCTGCAATGGCACTGTCTTTATCGCGGATTTTATGATAACTTCGTCTGCTCACCAGGGAAACGTAACTTTCAACGACATGTATAAGACGAGCAATCTGAGGAATTTCTTCACCCGGCAAACCTTGCGGATAACCGGTGCCATTCATGTTTTCATGGTGCTTCATTGCCGCATCAAGAAAAACAGGCTGATATTTCTTAGGAATGAATGAAAGATATGAATCCGCGAATTCAACATGCTTTTTCATTTGCGCGCGTTCTTTTGCGGAAAGAATATCCACCATAAAAAAATCTGCCGGTATAGAAAGAAAGCCTGCATCGTAAACCATTGAAGCGCAGAAATAAATCATCATGGTATTACGGTCAACACCGATTTTCTGCGAAATTTTAAATGCCAGCTCGCTTACATTTTTTGAGTTGTTGATTCGATTTGTATGCTTGTCAATTTTTTCGCCAAGCTGTTCACATTGTTCGGCAAGCGCATGAAGCTCAGCCTGATTTGCATCTATGTCAGGAAGCGCGTTGAGCATCGAGCCACTTGGAAGCCCCTGCTTAAAAGTTGCATTTTGCAATTCGCGAATAAGCGTTAATACGGAATTGAACTGTTCCTGCTGCATTTTTTGTGCATGCATATTAAATACCGTCTGCATCACCATGAATGCAATGAGGAAGAGCATTACAAAACCAATGACTGCAAGGATGATAAAAACAGTCTGAAGCATCTGTGTGTTTGTCTTCATCTGCAAAGAAAGATTTGTCGCTATCTGAGAAAAAGAGTCGTTGACATCCTGACCCATTGTGCCAAAGTCAGAGCCAAGTTCCTGCATAAGCCCTTGTGAATCATTGCCGGAAGAATTATCCGTGCCTGCCGCAAAAGCTGCTGACAGCGTAACAAGTGCAATGCAAATTCCACATAAAAAACGACTGTGCTTCATGTGCAAATCATATCATTCCTTATTGAAGATTTCAACGCAAATGTGATACAGTTATTGTATGAAAATAAATAAACGTACACTCACCATCACCATTATTCTTGGCGTCTTTGTTTTGTTTATCGCAGGCATTCTTGTTGCGGTAAATTTTCAGAATCTTAAGCCGCATCTAAAAGTCGCATTCTATGATTTAAACGACACTGAAAAAAATGCGCTTACAAAGGAACTTGAAACATTCACCAACAAGAAAGGCAAAAAGCTCTTATATCGATTTACGGAATTAAATTCTTCTGCGGAACTTGAAACACAGCTTCAAAAGAAAAAGTACGACATCGTTTTTACACAGCTGGGCAAAGATGCAGAAGACGCAGCTCAGCACTTTGGCGAAAAGAAAAACATTGCGTTTGCGACGACCGTTCTTGACGGAACAACAATTTCAATTCATCAGGCGGCACTATACAACAAGAGCGGCTCTGTTTCTGCACTACCACTGCTTATTGACCACCACGAAATAGACATTGACCGCACAGTACTCGCACAATACGGCATCAAGACAATTGCAACATGGAATGACATTGAGTCGTTTGCAGTGAAGGCACAAAAAAACATTAAGTCACCAATTGTATTTGCCGGCGGCGATGGTGAAACATTCCTTGGAATTTTTGGTGCGCTCGTTGAATCTCTTTCTGGAAGAGAAGCGTATGACTCAGCGGCGGCAACAATTCAAGAAGCGACAGCAGAAGCGCTAAAAAAAGGTACGCCACTTACTTCCATTGAATACAGCACGCTTATTAAAAATCTTTCTGAAAAAGAAGGCACACCATTTTACGCGGCAACGCGTACACTGTCACGCTGGTACAAGAAAGGTTTGCTCAATTCAGAAACATTCAACATGACGCCGGACGATGTTACTGCGTTTATGGAAGCAAAGAATGCGGCGGTTTGTTTTATGACACTTTCTCAGCACCGCAACATTGAACACGAAATAATTGAGCGCTACAGTTCAATCTACTATCCGTCAGAGCGGGTGGCTTCCCTTCGCTACTTTACCGCGCCACTTGTATGCGCAATACCGCTCAGCAAAAATGCAAATGCCCACTGGGCCATACAAAAATTAGTTTCTGCGGAAGTGCAGGAATCGCTCAGCAGAGAAGCAGGACTTGCGCCAGTACAGGCAAACTGTCGCGTTGCAGACCATCAGGCAGATGATGTGCGCTACTGGGTTGCAGCCACAAACAGTCCGCTGCCTTCTTTTGGAAAGAAAGTATTTTCCGGCGGAGCTTCATTAAAAATTTTTGCAGGCGAACTTGGTTCATACATTCGCTTCTTACCACAGTGATAAAAATCAATCCTCTTTAAAATAGCAAAAGGCACTCCGAAACGAAGTGCCTTTTTTTGTTACGAATTATGTTCCGTATACTTTATTTCAAAAGTGTAAGAACGTTCTGTGAAGTCTGGTTAGCCTGTGCAATCATTGCAGTTCCAGCCTGGCTAAGAATCTGGTTCTTTGTGAAGTCTACCATTTCCTTAGACATATCAGTATCACGAATGCGGCTCTCAGATGCCTGGAGGTTCTCTGCGCCAATGTTCAATCCGCTTACTGTCTTTTCAAGACGGTTCTGATAAGCGCCAAGGTCTGCGCGCTGTTTGTTAATCTTTTTGAGAGCTTCATCAAGTGTACCGATTGCGCGGTTAGCATCATCAGGAGCAGCAAGAGAAAGAATCTGCTCGTTTCCAAGTGTGCGAAGTCCAAGAGCTGAAGATGTCATTGTTCCAATGAACACCTGTGAGCGCTGATCCATGTTTGCACCGATGTGGAGCCACATAGAAGCTGTAACGTTGTTTTCACCTGTTGGGCGAGCAAAACGTCCGGTAAGCATGTTCATACCATTGAACTGTGCAGCAGATGCAATGCGGTCTACTTCTGCAATGAGAGAAGAAACCTCAACCTGAATCTGCATACGGTCTTCATCTGCATAAATACCGTTGGAGCTCTGTACTGCAAGCTCACGAATACGCTGCACGATGTCTGATGTCTCCTGAAGGTAACCTTCAGTTGTCTGGATGAAAGAAATGCCATTCTGTGCGTTTTTGTTGGAAGCCTGATTTAAAACCGCGAATCTGGGCTTGCGCATTTTTTTCAGAAACAAGCCAAGTCCAGAAGCCATCATCGCCCTGCGCGATTAATTTTTTTCGCCTGATGAAAGCTTCTCCATGTTTTTCTGTGTTGTTCAGTTTCAGTTACTCCCTCGGAACGCCTGAGCCGAAACATTTGCACTCATTGTTGTTGATTAATAAACCATAGGTGTATCTTCCTATATATAGATAGCTTTTTTGTGCCAGGCCAAACCTTTTGGATTTGCTGTTCCCCAGGGGCTACCCCACCCTTTTACTTTACTATCGGGAATCTGGAGATTTTGACTTAAGTGTTTTTTAGAAAAAAAATGCGAATTTATTTAAAATTTTTTATTTTGGCGAATGTGTACAAGCAATTGGAACAACCCATGACAAAGCACATGCTTTTTTCCAATCTTTATAGTTGAACAATCGCGCGACAAGCTGACCGTCTGGCGCAAACTGGTTTACCGCATTACCGGGACAGGTACGGCTGACACCAGGTTTCAGCGACAAGGATAGCAAATGCGGGACAGCCCGCTTATATGGCGAAAAGCTGATCAGGTTACATTCATATGGACGATATAACTTTGCTCACCAAATTCTCTCCNGGCAGAAGGCGCGCGTGTTGCACACCGGACAATTTACCAGCCAAACCAAGCAAGGAGCAGCCTTCTTNTGGCAGCGGCCGTTGACCGTTGCAAATTCTTTTTTTTAGGCAAGAAAATCCTTCCACTTNGTGAACCAATTATATAGAAAGAGAAACAATATGGACGCAAATAAAAAGGATGATGTAAGAACAANGTTATTTCGACATGCGCGACCCGANTATTACCCAACCGGAAAAATCCAACTGTCACTATGATCACTGACCATTACTAATAACGTCTACTGATNNTTTGTCACATTACTATTAGACTGTATTTTGATTCTAATATAATCATTGTCTTAATTTAATTTNCAGTACATAATTGTAGATACTAAATTTTTTAAGGAGATATCTATGAAGAAGAACTATTGCGATTGTAGCAGTTCTTGCAACAATGCTCTCTTTTGCAGTTGCAAAAAGACTAACAGTTTCACTTTTGGCGCGCAGGGTTTCTTTGGCGAAAGGCTGGGGAAAGTCATGGGGAAAGGATTACAACAGGACGCTTTTGATATGATGAAACAGGCCGGGCCTCAAAGTATCAGATCCTTTCGACCTTAATTATGGCTCTACGGTGGCGGCGCATTCATCCAACCTGCCTATTTGCCCGCAAACTTTGGAGTGCAGCCTGAAGTCAACTACATGGTAAACAATACAGGTTATAAAATGGAAGATGACAGCAGCAACTGGATGTCTGCTTGTATTTCATATAATTCCATTGACATTCCTGTCCTCTTTACTTACAAAGCACTCAAATTCAACTTCCTTGTCGGACCTTACATTTCTATTCCTGTAGGAGACTTTTCAGTAGTATCCAAAGATTCATCATCAACAGCTGACGACACTTGGACTGGAACGATTGCGTCAAAGACACTCTTTGGCATGATGTTCGGATTCAACGTTGCAGAGCGCATGGGCGGACAGTACCTTATTCTTGGCGCACGCTATATGCTCGACTTCTCTCCAATACAAATGAAAGATTCAACAAGCGGCGATGTATCAGACCTTTACACACGTCGTGCGCTTCTTGTAAACGCAGGAATCAGATTTGCTCTCTAATTTGAGGTAAACCTCTTATTACAGGCCGCGCTTCTTTTTGAAGCGCGGTTTTTTTTTGCGCCAGGAATTTTTATTCCTTTAATTATTCTGAAATAAAAATAAATATAAATTTATTTCTGTTGCAAAACACGCCCAATTCAATTATGATGATGGTATGAAAATAGTTGTCATTGGTAACGGCGGCCGTGAACACGCCATTGCATGGAAACTCGCACAGAGTTCTTCTGTAGAAAAAGTTGTCTGTATTCCCGGTAACGGCGGTACTGCATATGAGCCAAAATGTGTAAACATGAACCCCGCTGACTGCAGCTGGGTAAAAGGTTGCTCCGGCGATGAAGCGTATGTGAAAATTGCCGAGCACGAAGGTTGCACAATGGCTGTCATCGGTCCGGAAGACCCTCTTGCCGAAGGCATTGCAGATGCATTCTGGAAGGCAGGAATTGCCACTGTTGGTCCGTGCAAAGCGGGCGCCCAACTCGAAGCAAGCAAAGATTTTGCAAAAGCATTTATGCGCAAGTACGGGATTGCCTGTGCAGACAGCGAAACATTCACCGATGAAAAAGAAGCTATTTCATACATTCAGAAAAAAGGCGCGCCCATTGTTGTAAAGGCTGATGGTCTTGCGGCGGGCAAAGGTGTCGTTGTTGCAAAGACTGTCGCAGAAGCGGAACAAGCTGTCAAGGACATGATGGAAGCTGACCGTGTTGGCAAAGCAGGTAAAAAACTTGTCATAGAAGAATATCTCCGGGGCGTTGAAATTTCTGTTCTTGCGGCAGTTTCTGTTACTCCTGAATATGCATCGCAAGGAAAAGCGTGCATTATTCCTTTTGTAAGCGCACGTGACCACAAACGTCTTTGTGACGGAGCAAAAGGACCAAACACCGGCGGAATGGGTGCGATTGCACCTGTTGATGATTTCACTCCCGCGCTGCAGGAACAATTCAAGAAGAATATTCTTGAGCCTACACTTAAAGGTCTTATTGCAGAAAAATATGACTACCGCGGATTTATCTTCTTTGGTCTCATGCTTACAAAAGACGGACCAAAATGTCTTGAATACAATGTGCGCTTAGGCGACCCTGAAACACAGGCAGTGCTTCCGCTTATGGATTTTGATTTTTCGGAAATGTGCAGCGCAATAATAAATGGTTCGCTTAACACGTTCAAATTTGCTTGGAAAAAAGAATACTCGGTCGCACCTGTTGTAGTAAGCGGCGGATATCCTCATGAGTATAAAAGGGGAATCCCGATTTTTGTACGCAAAGATATTATTGACACCGTGCACGCAAAAATATTCATTGCAGGCGCACTCGCCGACAGGCGTAACTCCCGCATCACCGAGAACAATGCAACTGGTCTGGTGACAAACGGCGGACGTGTGCTTTGCTGTTCTGCACAAAGCGCCACATTTGAGGATGCATGGCACAATGCATACGCCGCGCTTACTGCAGTATCATTTGACGGAATGTTCTTTAGAAAAGATATCGGACTGGCTGGAGCCGCGGAGGCAGATTGACATCCATGTCAATCTGCCTCCGCGAGTTTACTTCGTAAACTCGCCGCACTGCAATCGTAAGAAAGGGACGCAACGTCCTGTTGCTCCTTGTTCTACTGCCTTGTCAGTCTGAACTAGCGAGTTTACTTCGTAAACTCGCCGTACTGCAATCGTAAGAAGGGGACGCAACGTCCTGTTGCTCCTTGTTCTACTGTATGTCAATCTGACTCCACGAGTTTACTTCGTAAACTCGCAGTACTGCAATCGTAAGAAGGGGACGCAACGTCCTGTTGCTCCTTGTTCTACTGTATGTCACTCGGAACTTCAAATAAAAAGGGCCGCATCGTTGCAGAGGGGTTACAATCTGCTTCGACACGGCCTCATATAAAAAGCTGATGTGAGTACGCATCGGCTTTTTTTACAGTAAATGTGCCAGTCATGAAGCAACTGCTAATCGCAACGCTCCATGACCACAACGACTACTCGTCGTCATTCTGAAGGGCATCATACCCTTCTTCACCAGTACGAACTTTGACAACATTCTCCACGTCATAGACGAAAATCTTGCCGTCGCCGATATGTCCGGTGTAAAGCGCCTGCTTAGCAGCAGCAATGACCGTCTCGACAGGAACTTTGCTTACGACAATCTCAACCTTGATCTTTGGAAGAAGGTTCAAATCTACCGGCGTACCACGGTAATATTCGCTTGCGCCTTTCTGCATACCGCAGCCCATGACGTTTGCAACAGTCATACCCGTTATGCCGATACCGTTCATTGCGCTCTTGAGCACGTCGAACTTATTCTGCCGGGTGACAATGACCACCTTGCTGAACTTGTGCGCTCCCGGTGCGCGGACAGCTGCCTCGCGGGCAACTTTGGTGACAGGCACTGCTTGAGCCGGTGTAACAGGAATACCTTCTTTTTGCTGTGCCTCCATTTCTGCCTCGAGCATATCGCCCTCCTCAACTGCCGGAACGAAATCCGGGTAGCCAGAGCGAAGTCCGTGCTCCGGAAGATCAAGACCGCCGATTTCTTCTGCAGGGGTAACACGAAGACCAAATATCAAATCGATGAGCTTGAATACGATGAAGATTGAAACAGCGACGAACGCTGCTACAGAAAGAATGCCTACGAGCTGCACGAGTGTGCGTCCCCACTGACCGGTAGTAAACAAACCACCTTCGCGGCCAAAGAGTCCTACCGCAAGCGTTCCCCATGCACCGTTTACACAGTGTACGGAAATGGCACCTGCAGGGTCATCAATCTTTGCAATCTTGTCAAAGAACTCAACACTGAATACGACAAGTATACCAGCGACCGCACCGATTATTGCGGCAGCCCACGGGTCAACTGCAGAACAACCTGCGGTGATTGCAACAAGACCAGCAAGAGAGCCGTTCATAGTCATAGAAACATCCGGCTTCTTGTAGCGAATCCACGTAACCGTCATGGTAACGACTGTCGCAACAGCAGCAGCCAAGTTTGTTGTCATAAAGACATTGCTGACATCCATTGCCTGAGCAACACTGCTCAAACCGTAGCTTGACGCCGGGTTGAAACCAAACCAGCCGAACCAAAGAATGAACGTACCAAGACATGCAAGTGTGATTGAGTGTCCCGGAATAGCACGNGGCTTTCCGTCCTTGCCATATTTACCGATACGCGGACCAAGCATTGCGGCACCGATGAGCGCACAGACTCCGCCCGTCATGTGGACTGCAGTTGAACCTGCATAGTCATGGAATCCTGTCCATCCAAGAATAGAAAGCTGAGAGAGCCAGCCGCCGCCCCATATCCAGTGTCCTTCGATTGGATAGATGAGTGCGCTGATGACAATAGAATACACGATGTATGATTTGAACTTAGTGCGTTCTGCCATAGCTCCGGAAACGATTGTTGCTGACGTCGCGCAGAACATTGTGTTGAACACCATGTGCGCCCATGTCGGTACGTTTCCAAGCATCGGTGAAGACGCAAGTTTGTTTCCAAAGAAATCAATGCCTCCGAACCAGCCGTTCTGCTGACCGTACATGATTCCGTAGCCAATGATCCAATACGCCGGTGTTCCGCAAGCGAAGTCCATCATATTCTTCATGACGATGTTGCCTGCGTTCTTGACGCGTGTCATACCAGTTTCGACCATTGCGAAACCAGCCTGCATGAAGTAGACAAGTGCGGAGCCGATGAGCAACCACATGGTGTCCAATTCAAGGTTCGGGAAATTTTCCATAAAGCACCTCCAGTGTAAGAAACCCCTTCAAGCAAAAAAAAGACGTGCATCGTTTGAAAGAGAAATTCAAACTGAATTTGAATCTTCCAAACAATGCACGTCTTTGTGCAAATAAACAATATTTCTGTAACAATGGATTGAGCTGTTCCCGGCACAACGCCTCCGCATCTCAATCCCTTCTTAACTTTTACCTTTTACCTTGTTTTCACACTCTGAAAAGAAGGTCGCCATATGACGGGAACGGTTTGTAGCTCTCGCCCGTAAGCGCTTCAATCTGATCTGCAACAGCGCGTGTCTCTGCCATTGCCGGGATAATCTTATCGGCATAGTAGTGAGCGCAGTCAGAGATATCGTGAATCTCCTTCGTAGCCCAGTGCAGCTTTTCAAGATTCGCCACGTCAGCAGCAAGTTCGTCCGCAAGTCCGCTGAGCTTAAAGACAATGTCCTTCTCGCTCGTGCAGTTTGCAGCCGGAACAAACTTCTGAACATCAAGCGCAGTGTCTGCAACTTCTTTAATGTATTTGTAGACAGCCGGTGTGATGTCCTTCTTCACCATGTCGATCATCGTGTTCACTTCAATGTTGAGCATCTTGCAGTATGTTTCAAGTTTAATCTCGTGATGGCTCTTCATCTCTGTTTCATTATGCACGCCGTATTTCTCGAACAACTTGATGTTCTCAGGGCGCAGGTAATATTCCATTGCATCAGGCGTCGTCTTAAGGTTCAAGAGTCCGCGTTTCGCAGCTTCCTTCACCCAGCTTTCATCGTAGCCGTTGCCGTTGAATATGATGCGGCGGTGGTCAGCGAATGTCTTTTTGACGAGAGCCTCGAGGTCCTTGTCGAAGTCTTTGCTTCCTTCAAGCTGATCTGCAAAACCACACAGCGCGTCTGCAACAATGGTGTTGAGTATCGTGTTCGGTCCGGAAATAGACTGAGCTGAACCGAGTGAACGGAACTCGAATTTGTTTCCAGTGAAAGCGAACGGTGACGTTCTGTTGCGGTCAGTTGAATCCTTCGGAATTGGAGGAAGCACAGTGACACCAATTGTCATCTTCTGCTTAGCTTTCTGATCGTACGGAGTGCCGTTCACGATTGACTCAAGCACTGCTTCAAGTTCGTCGCCGATGAACATGGAAATGATTGCTGGCGGCGCTTCGTTCGCACCAAGGCGGTGGTCGTTGCCGGCGCTTGCAACCGTAATGCGGAGCAAGTCCTGGTGCTCGTCAACAGCTTTGATGACTGCAGCAAGGATGAGCAGGAACTGTGCGTTTTCACGCGGAGTGTCTCCCGGCTCAAGAAGGTTCTGGCCGTCGTTTGTGCTCATAGACCAGTTGTTGTGCTTGCCACTGCCGTTCACTCCGGCAAATGGTTTTTCTGCAAGCAGGCAGACAAGACCGTGGCGAATGGCAACCTTCTTCATGATTTCCATCGTCAGCTGATTCTGGTCGGCGCTCAAGTTTGTCGTCGTAAATATTGGAGCCATCTCGTGCTGTGCTGGAGCGACTTCATTATGCTTTGTCTTAGAAAGAATGCCATGTGACCAAAGCTCTTTATCAAGATCCTGCATGTATTCCACAATGCGCGGTTTGATTGCACCAAAATAGTGGTCGTCCATCTCCTGGCCTTTTGGTGGCATTGCTCCAAAGAGTGTGCGTCCGCAATACATAAGGTCCTTGCGCTGATCGTACATTGCTTTGTCTACAAGGAAGTACTCCTGCTCAGGGCCGACCGTTGTGGTGACGCGGGTTGCCGTGGTGTTTCCAAAGAGTCGCAGAATACGAACAGCCTGCTTGTTGAGCGCTTCCATTGAGCGGAGGAGCGGTGTCTTTTTATCGAGCGCTTCGCCGGTATATGAACAGAATGCCGTTGGAATGCAGAGCGAGCCGTCCTTGATGAATGCATATGATGTCGGGTCCCATGCAGTGTAGCCGCGAGCCTCGAATGTTGCGCGCAGTCCTCCAGACGGGAATGAAGAAGCATCAGGTTCGCCCTTCACCAGTTCCTTTCCGCTGAACTCCATGATGACTCCGCCATCTCCAGTCGGGGTGATGAAGCTGTCGTGCTTTTCTGCGGTGATGCCGGTAAGCGGCTGGAACCAGTGGGTGAAGTGTGTTGCACCCTTTTCAATCGCCCAGTCCTTCATAGCATTTGCAACAACATTTGCCACGCCAAGTTCAAGCGGTGTTCCGTCAGACAGTGTCTTTTTAAGTGACTTGTACGTTTCCTTCGGCAAGCGTTCTTTCATGACGCTTTCGTTGAAAACCATTGAGCCAAACAGCTCAGGAATTCCTGCCATATTGTACCCCCTGTAAAATATTTGGAAAACAAAAAAAGGCGATGTGACCAACCTGGAACCTGTACTGGTTCAAGAGTGTTCACATCGCCTTTGATGTTTACGAAGAATGTTATACTTCACTCAAAAAAAAATGTCAAGCGTTTTTCACATCTTTGTAAACAAAGTTAAATTTGAAAAGTCATACTCGTTGCCATCGTGTGGAATTTCCGGGGAAGACAATTTCATTTCTTTGTCCGCAGAAACTTTGTAGTTGATTGTCCAATACTCATCGGGAGTTTCCGTGACTTTTGAAAAAAGAACTTTTGATTCTTTAACAAGAACATGAAACTGAATTTCCGTAGATGTTGAAGTATACGCACCTTTCCAGAGTGTTTTTGAATTTCCTTTCTGCTGAACAATCTGCATCGTGCCGTCATCAAGGCATTCAAGAATTGTGGAACAGTCGCCATTCTGAAATTTCCACTGACCGACGCAAGCCTTTGAACTAATTGATTTCATCTGCTTATCAAGGGCATCGCTTGCTTTCTTGAACGCACCCTTCATATCATTGAGCGCCTGCTTACCCGACTCTTTAATTTTTTCGGCGTCATCTTTGTTGATAAGCGTATCTTTGCCCTTGTCATCTGATTCCTGCGCAAACGGACAGACTGCAATAAAACAAAGTAAGACGGCGGCAATAAAAAAACATTTCTTCATAGTGCACTCCTAGTATGTAAAAATTAATTCATTTTCAAATTAGTGAAGAAAAATCATTCCAAGTATTCCAAGCGGAATAAGATAGCAGGCAAACCATTCAAGTCTTCCCTTGCGAATTATTTTCATAAGCCAGGTGAGCGCAATATATCCGCTCGCAAAAGCAGCAGCGCAGCCCGCAATGACCGGCTCAGCACCGATTGTTGAAGACACTTTGCCAATATCTTTTACTTCAAGAATAAACGCTCCCAGTATAGCCGGTATTGATACAATAAAAGAAAATTCTCCGGCAACAGAGCGATTCACTCCACAGAAAAGAGAACCGGCAATTGTTGAACCGCTCCGGGAAATTCCTGGAAGTGTTCCAACTCCTTGTGCAAAGCCAATGATAAGCGACTGCCACCACGTCGGCGCTTTTTCAAAATGAATGCCCGCGTTGCCGGCAGTCATGTTATCGCTTTCTGCCGCATTATTTTTATTTGCAGATTTTTTTTCGCACACCGCAGAAGCAATGAGCAGCAGTCCGGTAATAATAAATCCCATGCAAACAAAACGCATAGAAAGGTCACCTATAACTTTTTCTGTAAAAAGCCCCATGCAGCCGGTGACAATGGTTGCAAGAATAATTGCAATGATATATGCATCAGCATTTTTTTCCCGCAGCGCAGCTTCTTCCTGTGTGAGCACCGTTTGCGTACCGTCACGATTTTTAATACTTTTTGGAGCAGGTCTTCGCGCAATAAGGCGACCAAAGGCACAGAGCAATGCGCCTATCTTCTTCCTAAAGAAAAGAACTACAGAACAGAGCGTGGCAAGATGAAGAAACACATCGAATAAAAGCGGCACCTCTTCAAGATTAAAAAGTTTCTGCGCAACGGCAAGATGTCCTGAAGAAGAAATCGGCAGGAACTCAGCGACTCCCTGCAGCAGTCCAAGCACTATTCCCTGAAATATAGTCATAAAAAAATCCTCTTGCACAGCAGAACCGCCGTACAAAAGGATTTTACCATATTAGAAAAAATTTTGGAACACTTCTTCACAGAAGCAGAAGCAAACTACAGCTTAAAATGACTCATCTCTTGCGCAAGTTTATTGACGCTTTCCTTGTTCATTTCAGAAGTGGAATTGACATCATTGATTGCAAGAAGAATCTGGTCAGTGCCAGACGCCATTTCAGCCATTGAATTTGTAATCTTGGCCGTTGTTTCNGCAAGAACATTCATTTCTGTAACAACCTGCTTACCGCCAGAAAGCATNTCTGCAGAACCCTGACGAACTTCTGAAGTAGAATCAGTAATATCCTTGATAGCCTGAAGCACCTGTTCACTGCCGTCAGCCTGTTCACGCATTGCATTCATGACAACGTCTTCCTGCTGTTTAACCGTGCGTGCCAATTCAAAAATAACACTGAACTGCTTCTGCAACTCCTTCGTGCTTTCTGAAACGCCGGTGATTGATTCCTCAAGATTCTGAAGACTGCCGGTAATTGTCTTGCCCTGTGTGTTGCTTTGTTCTGCAAGTTTACGAATTTCATCTGCAACAACAGCAAAACCCTTGCCCGCTTCGCCTGCATGAGCAGCTTCTATTGCCGCGTTCATTGCCAGAAGATTTGTCTGATCTGCAATATTCTGAATAACTGCCGACGCTTCAAGAAGTCCGCTTGATTCAGTAATTATTTTTTCCGCCATTGTAACACTGTTTTCAACGCGCTTCTGTCCTACATCAGATGCTTCGCCAAGTTGGTTTACAGCAACGCCGTTCTTTTCAAGAACCTGGGTGACACTCTTTATGTTTGCAACCATTTCCTGTACCGCAGAAGAACTTTGTTCNACACCGGCTGACTGTGTTTCAATATTTGAATTAAGTTTCTCGATATTGCCCATTATTTCATGAAGTGTTGCCGTTGCTTCTTCAACGCCACTTGACTGATTGACCATCTGTTCCTTGACACCNTTTATGTTGCCGACAATCTGCTGTACGCTTGCCGCAGTCTCAGTCATGTTTGTGCTCAGTTCATTTGCAACCTTCGTACTTGTTTCTGTCGTTTCGCCAAGCCCAACAAGAAGATGCTTTGTTGTATCATAGAATCCGTTGAGGTTGTTTACCAGAATGCCAAACTCATCGCGGCTTTCCACCGACAGTTTTGACGCAGTATATCTTCCTTCGGAAAGTTCCATGCTGAAGCCATCGATTTTTTTTACACGCTCGGTAATACCTTTGGTAAGCTGATAAAAATCAAGGATACCCATCACAATGCCAACTACAATCTGAGGAAGCATTTTTGTAAGGAACATTGTTTCAACNGAAATTTCCCTGTTTGCCGACACAAAGAGCGGACTGAATCCTACACAGACAACGCCAAGTATAGTAAAGAACGCAACAAGGACGTTGCGCGCCACAAGTGAAAGTTTNATATACTTTTTTTTGAGCGGAAGTTTTTCCTGCCATCGCTCATACTGCTGCAAAAAATGAATGTACACAAACAAACTCAAAAGATATGTTGCACCAACGGTAAGCAAAATCATTGAAAGAAATTCAAATGTTATTCCATTCCGGTTACACGCCGAGCGAATCACAAATGGATAGCAAACTGCAAGTATCGGCGGCACTATAATAGTAAGATTTGGAAAGAACTGTGCAATTGCATTGCAGGAATCACAAGATTTTTCCGTACCGTCATAGGAGCGTATTTTTTTGAACGTGTACTGCATTGAAGCTATCGGCCACACAATCAGGAACAATCCCATAAGCAGAGTCGATGGAGAAATCATTATCTGCCCTACTTCTGCCCACGTATACATTCCAGTAAGACCTGAAATGCTTCCAATGTAAAAAATTGGAATCCAATAAACAGTCATCAATAGAAAATTAATTTTCCAACCTTGCGGCGGAATAATCGTTTTCCCGTTATTCATAATAAATCTCCTGAGCCATACAGTTTGTTTGACACAAACGAGTATTAAAAAGTTCCAAGATGCAATTATTTTTTTGCTATTGGTAAGTTTATCATAAAAAATAATCATTTTCTACCGCTGTTTTCTCAGCAAAACATGCATATATATTCAGCTAGCGCATTCATTTTTTTGCTGTTTTTAAAAACAGGTGAAATTCCGCGAGGAAACGCACCGCAAAAAAGCACCTATTTTTCTCTTTTTGCTGAATTCCTCGGAATTTAGCGATTTTTTTATAAATTCACTTGCATAAAAATACATTTTTGGTGTAGTATCGTTTTTGCAAACAATGACGTTTTGCTGGACGCACTCAGTATGCCCTTGGGGAAATGATGCAGTGCTTCCGGCAAAGCGTCATTTTTTTTGCCCTGAACAACTTTTCGACAGCCACGGCCGCAAGTTGTCGGGTATCAAAGAACAGGGGGTTACTCATGATAAAAGAAAGCCTGCGGGAAGGGAACATCCGAATTCCAAGCGGATGCGCTATCAGCGGTATCTTTAACAAAAACGGAGAACGCGTAGACGGATCACAGATTATCAAATCAATCCGCGTGATGCATGACCGTTCAAACGGACTGGGTGGCGGATTTGCCGGATATGGCATCTATCCGGAATACAAACAGTATTACGCGCTGCACATTTTCTACGACGGACTCGACGCAAAGCATGACTGCGAAAAATTTCTTGAGGAACATTTCGACATCATCGACCTTGCAAAAATTCCTACACGCAAAGTTGCTTCCATTACCGACGAGCCGCTCATCTGGCGCTACTTCGTCACTCCGCTTCCTTCAAAACTAAGCTCCAGCCATCTTGATGAAAAGGAATACACCGGTCAGTGCGTAAACCACATCAACACCGACATCACGGGCGCATTTGTTGTCTCAAGCGGAAAGAACATGGGTGTCTTTAAAGCAGTGGGCTATCCGGAAGACGTTGGCGAATTTTATAAACTTGATGAATATGCGGCATACTCTTGGACCGCGCACGGCCGCTACCCGACGAACACTCCGGGCTGGTGGGGTGGCGCTCATCCGTTTGCATTCCTTGACTTTACCGTCGTACACAACGGAGAAATTTCTTCATACGATGCAAACAGACGCTTCATTGAAATGTTCGGCTACAAATGCACACTGCTCACCGACACTGAAGTCATCACATACATCATTGACTACCTGGTGCGCAAACAGGGGCTCACCCTTGAAGAAACGGCGCATGTGATTGCCGCCCCATTCTGGACTTCAATCAGTGCAATGGATGACGAACGCAAAGCTCAGTTTGAATATCTCCGCAAACAGTACGCAGAATTATTAATCACCGGTCCGTTCAGCATTCTGCTCGGATTCGACGGCGGGCTCATGGCGTTGAACGACCGTCTCAAGTTACGCAGCATGGTTGCCGCTGAAAAGGGCGACACCACGTACTTCGCAAGCGAGGAAAGTGCAATCAGGGTGATTCAGCCTGACCTCGATCGCGTTTGGTCTCCTGCAGGCGGCGAGCCTGTTATAGTTCGTTTGACAAATCCAAACGAACTATAACTGCTGGATTTACTTCGTAAATCCAGCGGATTGTAGTAGTACGCCGATGAGTCTATTCATCAGCAATGAGTTTCGCGGTAAGTATCCGCAGGGAGAATTTTTATATGCTGCCACAAGATTATGTAGCACCAGAATTTGAAGTTATACGAAACCAGGATCGCTGCATTGCGTGCCGTGTGTGCGAACGTCAGTGCTCGAATGAAGTGCATCACTACGATGCAGATAAAGGAATCATGTTGAGCGACGAGAGCAAGTGTGTATGCTGCCACCGCTGCGTCTCACTGTGCCCGGTACATGCGCTCAAGATTGTAAAGAGTGACCATACCTTCCGCCCGAATGCAAACTGGAGCGGACAGACAATCACTGAAATTTATAAGCAGGCTTCAACAGGGGCCGCCCTTCTTTCGAGCATGGGCAATCCGGTTGATTTGCCGGTGTACTGGGACCACATTCTGATCAATGCATCGCAGGTGACAAACCCTTCCATCGACCCGCTCCGTGAACCTATGGAAACAAAAGTGTCTCTTGGAAAGCGGCCGGAAAAAATCACGCGCAACGCAGACGGAACACTTGTTACGAAAATGCCACCGCACATCGACTTGACGACGCCGATTATGTTCAGCGCAATGAGCTACGGTTCAATCAGCTACAACGCTCACGAAAGTCTTGCACGCGCTGCGACTAAACTGGGCATTTGCTACAACACAGGAGAAGGTGGTCTGCACAAAGACTTCTATAAATACGGGCCGAACACCATCGTACAGGTTGCTTCAGGACGTTTTGGCGTGCACAAGGATTTCTTGATGGCAGGTTGCGCTATCGAAATTAAAATGGGTCAGGGAGCAAAGCCTGGCATTGGCGGTCACTTGCCCGGCGCAAAAATCACCGGCTCAGTCAGTGCAACGCGCATGATTCCTGAGGGAACGGACGCCATTTCTCCGGCTCCGCACCACGACATCTATTCTATAGAAGATTTGCGTCAACTGGTGTACTCGCTCAAAGAGGCGACCGGCTATACAAAACCAGTCATTGTAAAAATTGCGGCTGTTCACAACGTGGCGGCTATTGCAAGCGGCATTGCACGAAGCGGTGCTGACATCATTGCAATAGACGGTTTTAGAGGCGGCACTGGTGCGGCACCTACACGCATTCGTGACAACGTTGGTATTCCGATAGAGCTTGCGCTTGCGTCAGTTGACCAGCGGCTCCGCGATGAAGGAATACGCGGCAATGTCTCCGTCGTATGCGCCGGTTCAATCAGAAGCAGTTCTGATGTGGTGAAGGCAATTGCACTTGGTGCAGACGCATGCTACATCGGCACTGCTGCCCTGCTCGCACTCGGCTGCCATTTGTGCCGCACGTGTCAGAGCGGTAAATGCAACTGGGGCATTGCAACACAGCGCCCTGATTTGGTNAAGCGTCTCAATCCGAATGTCGGCGAAGAGCGTCTTGAAAATCTCGTGATGGCATGGACNCGCGAAATCATGGAAATGATGGGCGGCATGGGAATCAACAGCATCGAAGCGCTCAAAGGCAACCGCCTCATGCTGCGCGGCGTCGGCTTGAACGACAAAGAGCTTTCCATTTTAGGAATNAANCACGCCGGCGAGTAAGTAACAGATGCGCGTTTCGCAGCACNTGCNGCTACGAAGCGAAAGTGAATTACCTGCGCGGAGCAGGCGGGACAGACGGTGCGAACTTGCGACCCGTTCAGCCCGCCGTTACCGCGAGCTCCGTGAAGTGCCGGCTGGCACGCATGTGGGAGCGCAGGTAATTTTGTTACGGGATTGATTTTTGGAGGTAGATTTTGAAACGAGTATACGTAAACGAAGCGTGGTGCCTAGGCTGCCACTTATGTGAATATAACTGCGCATTCGCCAACAGCGGTCTTAAGGACATGGTGAAAGCGCTCAAAGGAAAAAAGATTTATCCGCGCATTCAAGTTGAAGGCGACAACGACGTGAGCTTCGCGGTAAGCTGCCGTCACTGCGAAGAGCCGCTCTGTGTAAAGGCGTGCATCACCGGCGCACTGCACATTGAGAACGGCATCATCTGCACTGACAAAGAAAAATGCGTTGGCTGCTACACATGCATTTTGAGCTGCCCGTACGGCTGCATTATGCCTGCTGAAGACGGACAGGTGATTCAGAAATGCGAACTGTGCGCAAAGAACGAGGGCGGCACGCCGGCGTGTGTGAAAGGCTGTCCGAACAAAGCAATTGTGTACGAAGAACGTGCTGAAGCAACAGAAAGTTCTTCAGCCAAACAGGAGGCGGCAAAATGAAAGCGAAGTATGTAATCATCGGAAATTCAACAGCCGCTGTTGGCTGCGCAGAAGGAATCCGCACGCTTGATAAAGAAGGAACAATCATCATGATTTCCTCTGAAAAGTATCAGGCATATTCTCGTCCGCTCATTTCGTACCTGCTTGAAGGAAAAACTGATGAGCGTCACATGATGTACCGCGGCAAAAACTTTTACAAAGACAACAACATCCAATTGCTCACTGAAAAAAATGCGACGGCAATCGATGCTGCAAAAAAAACAGTGACGCTTGATGACGGCACTGTTGTTGATTATGAGAAGCTCATGAACGCAACCGGCTCCCGTCCGTTCACCCCACCGATGGGCGGTCTCGACACGCTGCCAAAATATTTCACTTTCCTCTCGCTCGACTCTGCGAAGGAACTTGAAAAAGCACTTGCAAAAAAAACACGCGTCTTGATAATCGGCGCAGGACTGATTGGCATGAAGTGTGCTGAAGGAATTGCAGACCGTTGTGGCGGCATCACCATTGTTGAGATGGCACCGCGCTGTTTGCCGGCAGTGCTTGAAGAAAAAGGAAGCGCCGTCATTCAGCGTGAAATGGAAAAGCACCACATCACGTTCGACCTTGGCGACAGCGTGAAGCAGTTCACCCCGAACTACGCAAAGGGAACAAAAGAAGGCGATGAAGCTGCAAAAAGCGACAAGAACTCTTTTGAAAACAACGGCAAAAAATCATCACTCGGCGGCATTGCAGAAACAGTGAACGGAAAGAAAATTGAATTCGACGTGCTCATCTGCGCAGTCGGAGTGCGTCCGAACACGCAGCTTGTTGAAAAGGCAGGCGGCAAAGTTGAAAAAGGAATTGTCATCGACGAGAACTGCAACACCACACTACCCGATGTCTGGGCGGCAGGCGACTGTACGCTGAGCCACGACATTTCCGCTGACATGAACCGCATTCTTGCCATTCTTCCAAATGCATACCTGCAGGGAGAAAGCGCAGGCATCAACATGGCAGGCGGCACGAAGCCGTACACGAAGTCAATGCCTATCAACAGCGCAGGATTCTTTGGCTTGCACATGGTCACCGCCGGAAGCTACACAGGCAAATGCATCGATGCAATTAAAAATCACAATGACGAAAGTGAATATCGCAAGTTCTTTGTAGACAACAATGAACTTAAGGGATTCATCATCATTGGCGATGTGGCACGCAGCGGCATCTACACGGCACTCGTACGCGACAAGACACCGCTTGACTCAATCGACTTTGACGCAATCAAAATGGAACCGCGGCTCATGGCGTTCAGCAAGAGCAGGCGCGAAACAATTCTCGGCGGCAAGGAAGAAGTTCCTGCAACGTCGTGGAACTTCTCTACCATCTAAGGAGAAGGTCACAAGAATGACGTCCTGTCATTCTTGTTCCGCGAGTTTCTGCGTTGCATAAACTCGCCAGTGTCTTAGTAACCAAATGACGCGACATCCATGTCGCTCTTTAGAGGAGTATTAAAATGCTTAAGATTTCAGCTACACCAGATTTGACTTTCGATGTGCTCAATGAAAAAGTGCGCACTACGGAAGAGAAACATATTCGCATTACAAACGCAACTGGCCAGCGCTACATTGGAGCAGGCCTTACCGGACGCAAGATTGAAATTGAAGGAACACCGGGCAACGCGCTTGGAGCATATCTTGACGGCAGCACCATCACCGTTGAAGGCAACGTGCAGGACGCAACAGGCGACACGATGAACGGTGGCGAAATTGTAGTACGCGGCAATGCAGGAGATGCAACCGGGTACGCAATGCGCGGCGGAGCAATCTACATCCGCGGCAACACCGGCTACCGTGCAGGCATTCACATGAAGGCATACAAGACGCAGCAACCGGCAGTCATTGTTGGCGGCATTGCAGGCAGCTTCCTTGGCGAGTATCAGGCGGGCGGCACCATCATCGTGCTGGGACTTGAACCACCGGCAACAATCGACGGCAAAGTGGTGAAAGGCGCACCAATGGCACGTGCAATCACCGGCGAATTTGTAGGCACCGGTATGCACGGCGGAGCAATCTACCTGCGCACCAACAAGGCACCCGTTCTGCCAAAGCAAATCAAAGTGACCATGATGAAAGGAAACGACATTCCGGAAATCAGAACGTACCTCAAGAAGTTCTGCGAATATTTTACCGATGTGAACATGGACGATATTCTCAACTCAAACTTCGCAGTGCTCAAGCCGGACAGCGCAAATCCCTACAAGCAGCTGTACACAACAAACTAATTTGCATCACTGCGTTTCAAGCTACAGCATTCAACCAATAATCATCAGATTGGATACTGTAGCTTGCTTCTCTTTGCCAATGGCAACAAATTAATTCACCGATCCCGTCCATCCGACAGAAACGATAACCAAATTTTCCTTGCAAGGAAAATTTGGTTATCGTTTCTGTCGGATGGACGGGANCCGGCTACCGGTGCAGGCATTCACATGAAGGCATACAAGACGCAGCAAACCGGGCCAGTGTCCTTCTTTAAATAGGCGGGCATTGGCCAAGCGACAGCTTCCATTGTCGAGGTTACATCCAAAGACGCGAACTAGAGCGGAACTAAACCAGATCAGTCACAGAGATACATAGAGACTGACTCGACACCACAGATACGAGCCAATCAACATCGTACCGGACTAGCACAACAGGGTAGCGAGAGGCGCAACCTATGGGGCAACGTGGCTACGTCCACCGGCGAATGTATGTAGGAGCAACCGGCTCATGAAGAATCTCCGTTGTAGCACCGGCGGAGCAATCTAAAACCCCTGCGCACCAACAGGCGACCCGTTCTGCCAAAGCAAGCAAAGTGACCATGATTGAAACGGAAACGACATTCCGGAAATCAGAACGTACCTCAAGAAGTTCTGCGAATATTTTACCGATGTGAACATGGACGATATTCTCAACTCAAACTTCGCAGTGCTCAAGCCGGACAGCGCAAATCCCTACAAGCAGCTGTACACAACAAACTAATTTGCATCACTGCGTTTCAAGCTACAGCATTCAACCAATAATCATCAGATTGGATACTGTAGCTTGCTTCTCTTTGCCAATGGCAACAAATTAATTCACCGATCCCGTCCATCCGACAGAAACGATAACCAAATTTTCCTTGCAAGGATTTCATATAAAAAGCAGCAAGACTTTCTATTCAAGACTCCAAAACTTTTAATCCCAAAGTCCCTGATTTTCAACTCAAAGCTCCAATACTTTCCGTTCAAAACTCAAAGACTTTTGCCACAAAGCTCCCTGATTTCTAATCTAAAACTCCCTGACTTTCACCTTAAGACGCGAATCGCGTAATGTACAAAGCATTCCATGCAGCACGCAAGATAAACAACGTGACGTAACAAGAACCTGCCTTCCTCTATTTTCTACATATAAAATAACTATACTAAATATTTCTATTGAAAGTTATCTTTTCCCATGTTAGACTAGGATGTAAAGGGATGTGGCATGAGGTACATTGGAAGCAAAGTCAATTTATTGAGCGATATAGAAAATTGTATAACCGCAAACATCCAAATACCACAAAAATCTTTTTGTGATATTTTTAGCGGCACAGCAACAGTTGCCCGTTACTTTAAATCAAAGTATCAGATTATCTCTAATGATTCACTCTATTTTTCATACATTATTCAAAAAGCATACGTAGAAAACAATGCCCGCCTGACATTTTCAAAACTAAAAGATAAAGTCGGAAATCCATTTCAATTTCTTGAAAACAGTGTATTATCAGAAAGTTATGCAAATTTCATTACAGAAAATTATTCCCCTGCCGGAAAAGCAAAAAGAATGTACTTTACGGAAGAAAACGCAAAAAGAATAGATTTTATTCGTACGACGATTGAAGAATGGAAAAGAGAAAATGCTTTAACGCAAAATGAATATTATTATTTACTAGCAAGCCTTATTGAAGCTGTTCCGTCTGTTTCAAATATAACCGGAACTTACGGAGCATACTTAAAAAACTGGGACAAACGTGCCTATAAGAAACTTGAGCTTCCTGAATTTGAAATAGAAAACAACGGCAAGCAAAATAAAGCTTTTAATGAAGATGCTTTCAAATTGGAAAAACATATTTCAGGCGACATTTTGTACATTGATCCCCCCTATAATACAAGGCAATACGCTCCTAATTATCATGTTTTGGAAACAATTGCCAAATATGATAATCCTTCGCTCACCGGCGTTACAGGTATGCGTCCTTATTCAGAACAAAAATCAGTTTTCTGTTCAAAATCAGAAGTAAACGATGCGTTTGAACAATTGATAAAAAATGCAGACTTTTCGCATATAATTTTAAGCTACAGTTCTGCAGGCCTTATGACGAAAAACTTCATTGAAAAAATAATGAAAGAAAACGGCATCGCATCAACTTTTAAACTTCAAAAAATTCAGTATAGAAAATATAAAAGCAAAATTTTTAATGAAAGTGCTGTTTGTGAGTATTTATTTTACATTCAAAAAAAAGAACAACATAACATTTATGTAATTCCTCAAGAAAAAGAACTGCTTGTTGCTTCCCCAAAATCCTCTTTTTTTTATAAAGAAAAAAAATACATTAAAGGACCTCTGAATTATATTGGAGGAAAGTATAAACTTCTTCCCCAGATAATACCCTTGTTTCCAAAGAATATTAGCACGTTCATTGATTTATTTGCAGGCGGTTGCAATGTTGGAGTAAATGCAGACTGCAAAAAATTGATTTTTAATGATATGAATACGATTCTGATGGAGATGTTTTCAGAATTTGTTTCCATGGATTTAGATACATTGCTTGCTCAAATTAACGCCACAATAAAAAAATGGAATCTTTCAATGACAAACGAAGAAGCATTTTTAAAATTCCGCCAATATTATAACAAAACTAGAAATCCTATAGATTTATACGTATTGTCCTGCTATTCGTTTAATTATCAGTTCCGATTTAACACCGCACATGAATACAACAATCCTTTCGGGCGAAATAGAAGTCAGTTTTCAGAAACAATGCAGCAAAACTTAATTAGTTTTGTTACAAAGGTTCAGAAATCAGATGCAGAATTTGTTTCTTATGATTTTACAAAATTTCCGATGAAAAGATTATTCAAAAGTGATTTTATTTATTGCGACCCTCCCTATTTAATTACGACAGGTTCATATAATGATGGAAACAGAGGTTTTAAAAACTGGACAACAGATTCTGATAAAAAACTTTATGCACTTCTCGATAAACTTAATGAACAAGAAATCAGATTCGCACTTTCAAATGTTTTTACGCACAAAGGAAAATGTAACGATGTCCTTATTGAATGGGCTAAAAAATATAATATTTACCATTTAAATATGGACTATTCAAATTCATGCTATCACACAGAAAGAACAGGCAGTGATGAAGTCCTTATTACAAATTATTGAGAGGGAAAATGTTAAATATAATTGAAGTTAATTCAAAGAAGACACGAGTTTTTGGTTGGATTCAAGATTCCGGCAATATTGATGCACTTTGTAACGTTGTTGCTATTTTTGATGAAACAAGTTCTTTTCATAACTTTCTGAAAACAAAATTAATACCAACCCTAGTCAAAGTTAAAGACGGTAAAAATGAAATGCTCCAGGCATTGGAGTCACGACCTGTTGCTTTGAAATATAAAATGCTTACCGGTGGACACACAACACCGCGAAGTGAATCTCCTTGTGATGGAATTGTACAAGCCGCAGTAAAAGGGCAAAAGCGTGAGTATATAGGAGATTGGCCAGCAGATAATTTTGTCCGTTGGGCTCAAGCCTTCGGATTTATTGATTACAATTACAACAAAGATACCTTTTCCATAACCGATAGAGGGCAAGCACTTGTAAAAACAGTAAAAGCAACAGAACGTAAAGAGCTTTTAATTAATGCTGCTCTTTCATATCCACCCGCTTACAGAATAATGTCTTTGCTAAAAACTCCGGGGACAATTCTTACAAAGTTTGAAATTGGAGAAAATTTGGGTTTTACCGGTGAAGACGGTTTTATTTCATATCCGCTTTCGAGTATTATTGCCGCAATGGCTGCAACCGGAAGTTCTGCAAAACGGTCTGAAATTCGTTCAAATTGGGAAAGTTCATCTGATAAATATGCACGCACAATTTCTCAGTGGCTTGTTTCTCTTGGCTTGTTAGAAAATGCCTCAAAAGAAATTGAAGTTCAATACGGAAATCGCATGGTAAGCGACACTTTAGGTGGTTATACAATCACACCTGTTGGAGAACAAGACATGGAAAGATTCAGAAACTTGTTTCATACGAAATGTTTGCGACGAAAGGCAAAGACCGTGAATATTTGCGTTATCGCCGTTCATTGATTCTAAAATTCTTTGCAGATAAAAACAGAAAATGCACTTATGAAGAAATTTGTAAATTTCTAAATACTTACGACTTAATCGAAATTGAAGAAACAATTCATGACGATGTAAAAGGGTTTGTTAACTTAGGTCTTGATTTTATAGTTTCAGAAAAAGATGTGGAATTTAACGATTCCATTAACGATTTCCCAATTCCACACTATAAAAATTTGACAGTAAAATCAGAGCTTTCAACCGAGAAAGAAGCAGTTCGTGCAAAACTGAAATTCATCTCACATGAATATCTTTCACTTATGGATTTGGCGTTTGACAGTAAACAAAACACTCTGTTTGAGATAAAAGTTATGGAGCTTTTTTTGCATGAATGTAATTACAACGGAGATCATTTAGGTGGAGCAAATCAGCCAGACGGAGTTTTATATACAAACAATGCAGACTCTCATTATGGTGTAATTATTGACATGAAGGCCTATTCAAAAGGTTACGCTTTACCTATTGGACAAAGAGACGAAATGCTTCGTTACATTCGTGAAAATATAGAACGTGATATAAAACAAAATTCAAAAGAATGGTGGAAAATTTTCCCAAACACGATTGATGAATTTTATTTTATGTTTGTTTCAGGTTCATTCAAAGGTGATATGACAGAGAAACTTACAAAAATATCCATGGTTAATAATGTAAAAGGAACTGCAATGCCTATTGTAACAGCTTTGCTTCTTGCAGATAGAATGAAAGGCAAGAAAATGAATGACTTCGACTTCAAAAATGGAATCTGCAATACTGAATATCAGTTGAAAGAAAAGTAAAGTACGTTTCTCCTTATGTTTTCCAGGAGATATCTGAATTGAATGTTCATTTTTATTTTCCTACGCAGAAATGGCTGAATATGCTGTCGAGTACGTCTTCCGGAGTGACTTCGCCGGTCACTTCACCAAGGCTGTCCAAACTGTCTTCAAGGTCCTGCACAACTGCATCGAGTGAATAGTGTTCTGCCTCTGCTTCGAGTGCATGTGCAATTCTTTCAAGCGCTTCGGCGACAGCTGCTTTCTGTCGTGCGGAACCAAGGCCCGCCTGCTCGCGTTCGGTTTTCTGTCCGTCGGTAAGCAGTCGCTTCACGGTTGCAGTGAGCGTGCCAAGTCCATCGCCTTTCTTTGCGGAAACACACACACACGCATTCCAGCGACTGTCCGCATGATCACAAACTTCCTTTGCACCTTCAGCATCGCACTTGTTCCACACAAGCACCACCGGCACGCTGCGTTTTATCGAAAGAAAATCATTGTCATCGTCATCAAGACCGTATCGCGCATCAACAAGATAGAGAATCACATCTGCTTCGTTGGAGAGGTCTTTGGTAAGTTCAACGCCTTTCTGCTCAATTACATCATTTGTTTCACGCAAACCAGCCGTGTCAAACAGGCGTACTGGAATGCCGTCGAAAGATGCCCAGCTCTCGAGCCAATCGCGCGTCGTTCCCGCAATGTCGCTCACAATGGCACGTTCCTCTTTAAGCAATGCATTGAACAAGCTCGACTTGCCTGCATTCGTTTTTCCGCAGAGCACCACGCGTGCGCCGTCCTGATATAATTTTTCGCTTTTCCATGAGGCAACAAGTGAATCAAGACGAGACTTTGCCTCAAGTAATTTTTTATGATCGAATGCATCAGCTATTGTTTCTTCATCTTCGGGATATTCAATCTCAACTTCTATTTGGGCAAGCAGTCTCTTCCGCGAGTAAACATCCGTCTTGGCTGTCCCGATGATTTTCCTTCACTGCTTCTGCGACGCGTTAAATCAGGTTATTTGCCGTTTAATGTTGCACGGAAATGTATACCTCCGCCGCGCTCTGCCTGACGAAACACCATTCTTTGAGGCACGGAGGATTGAGCAACTTGCCGGTACTACAGGCTGTCGCTCCGTGGCAGTAATACTTTCAAATATCTTGCCGGTGGAAAGATGTTTGGCGCGCGATATGACGCCAAGGACTCCACTCCATTCATCGAACACGTTACGCGCCTGTCTGCGTCGTTCTGTGCTGGACGGAAGGCATCCATTTTATTTTTACAGGCATAAGAAGCCCAGCCGTACCAAAGGAGAATTGCCAGAAGCTGCAAGCAATGGCTTTTGGACGCGAAAATAGTGCGCTTACAAGTTGGAATGCAATTCTTCCCGCCATATGCACAGGTATAATGCGCAAGAGACAGAGCGAGCGAGCGGCAGTGGCAATTGCGGCAAATTGGTTCTTCTGGGGTGTAGCCGGTATTATTCATTTACTATTATTCCAGAACCGCCTGGACTTCGTGATGCAAGGAATCATCTGTTCTTCTTTTGCGTTCCTTTCTATCTCTTTTCCAGTATCAAGAATCAAGGGCAGAAATCATTTTCGTCTTCTGATGTTGTTTTTCTGGGGCTTTCCGTCAGTATTTTCTTTAAGCGGTGGGAATTTTGAACTGAATTGCCGGGTCTTTCTAAACTGAGAGCCAGCTTCCATTGCGCTTCCTGAAATACACAAATCGGTTGCAGAAGGATCAGGACCAATATCATCGTACCGACCGATTATTATTCCAGTACCATGTATCCTCGGTCAGTTCCGTCACGAACGCCAAACACTTCTTTCTTTACATAGTCAGCATTATAAAACTGTTTATCATAGCTGACGCCAAGATAAAATGCCTGCACCCACGGGCGGACAATAATCCTGTTGCGTGCAATTGCAGTGCAGCGATATGTTCCATAATAGTAAATGCGATACGGACGTTCACTAAACGGTTTATAATTCAGAAAACTCTGTTCAAAATGAGATGGATAGAACATTGGCGAAACGACATCGACATACTCACTCATCAATTCAACGTCCTGACCAGTGCGCGTGCCGCTGCGATACCATCCGTTTGCACCATAAATATCTGTGCCGATTGGAGCTTTGATGTTTTTTCGTGCGTATGAAAGGAAGGAGATAAGCGCACTTTCTTTATCCATGCCTTGATCTTTCCAGCGGAAAGAAGCCTGGCTTAAGTTAAGTCCGTCTGTTGGGAACCGTATGTAGTCAAACTGAATTTCATCAAATCCACGCTCAACAAGTTCTTTCGCAATGGCGACATTATATTCCCACACTTCCTCGCTGTACGGATCAACCCATTTTTCGTCATAGTATGTTGTCTGTTTTCCTGTCACTGTGCCTGCATCGTCTTTAATTTCCTCTGTTCCTTTGATGCCGCTCCATGATGATTTTGTTTTATAGTCCCACACTGCATATTGCTGCTTGTCATAATTGGCAAGATTCTTATCTTTGAACACAACAATGCGTGCAATAAGATAAATGTTGTCTTTCTTGAATTCATTGACAAACTGTTCAACATTAATCTCATATTTTGAAACATATCCCTTCTTCTTTATAAGTTCACTTGTTGGAGTGAAGCGGAGCAAGCCGTAATCATCTTTCATATCGATGACAAGCGCATTCAATTTATTTGAAGTAATAATTTTTTTGTACTTCTGAATTCCTGCCATTGTTGTCACATGATTTGCAGGAACATAAATTGCCTTCTTGTTAGAAGCCTTCTCGTTCCAAGGATTCAGTATCTGCTCAGGTTTTAAAAGCCATAGTTCTGAAAGTTGAATTGCAGTTTCAAGGCCGCACTCTTTTGCAGGAATATATGCCGTGTTAGCCGGCTGCATATTCGCCGTAAGTTCCGATCTGCAGAAAGAAAATTTTTCTGGCAATTCACGCACTGTTTTATCAACAAGAGAAAGCGCGTTTACCGTTCCCGGACAAGTGAATACAATATCATTGTTGCTCTGGCAAAGGCTGTCTATGGTGTCAACAGGCTCCGGCGCGCAATACACAAGTTCTCCACGCTTAGTCTTCCAGTCAAAACGATAGATTGCCGGAATAAAAGTCTGGGCACAATAAATATCAACATACAGCGAGCCGTCTTTTTCTTTGAAAACAACAGGAAGAATATCGCTTAGTTCATCTGGATATGTTAAAGACGACATGTTTTCAAAGCCGCCGGTCACATCAACCCATGCAGGTTTTGGCGCATCAACACGGTAATAGCTCAAGCCGTAAATTGGATGCGACATGAACACAACGAGTTCTGTTCCAGCGACAGTTCCGTCAGCTTTGTACGACGGCATATGCGCTACAGCAACAGCCTTCATTCCCGCGGTGCTATTGCTCATTGAACCAATTGAATTCCAAGTGAGACCGCCATCGCGAGTAAGATAGACGCTGTCTTTTGTCGCCGTCACCAAGATATTCTGGTCAAAGGGGTCTATAGACAAATCCTTGAGCAGCGGAACTTGTTTGACAAATGTTTTCTGTACACCGTCGTATTCCTTTATGGTAAGGAACGGCAGGCCTTGGTTGCATTCAGTGAATGTAACCAAATCTGTTGATGACAGAATTCCCTTTGATGAAATAAAATACCATTTTGGAGAATGATTGCCATTTGCATCGGTAATTGAAGCGCGCACAATTTGTGTCACTTTGCCCTGTGTCCAAAGCGGTACTTGTGTGCCGTTTGAAAGCACACGGAATAAGCCTGCATCGCTTCCAACAAGAAAAGGAACGTCATCTTCATCTTCCGTACGTTCTGGTAACGTTTCCGGCAATTTATAGAGCGGCTTGCTTTGAGCAAAAGCCAAAACTGTTAGTAATAAGAGAGCACATTTTAAAAAGATTTTACGCATAATCAGATTATCGGCATGTTTTGCTTAACTGTTTACACCTTGTTTCAAAACTGGTATAATGGCTTCATAAATTATTTCAGAGGTAGAATCATGTATTATTACGTTGTAGATAAAAAGACCGGAAAAGCAGTTGATTTCAACTTCAAGCCTGTTAATTTGAACGCCATCGTTACGTTCAAAATGACCGCCATTGATACTAATATGCCTGTCGTTTGGCAACAAATGATGTAGATAGTTACGAGGAAGACGTTTAAGATAAGAATCGAGTTCGTTAATATGGCGACGGCGTCCAGTTCCTGACCCGGATGTCGATCGGGCGGTTCACCCAAGTTCCTCTACTGGATTTTCCTTTGGGTGCCTTATAGAGACTGTGGTGTTCGTTGGATAATGTCAGAACGGCCGAACGTATAGCAATGGTTGAGTGTTGAAGTTGCGGGGCGTTTATGTCTTGCGACCCTTCTAGCCCTTTTCATACCGACTCGAAGACCCTGTCGTGCCTTCCTTTTGTTGAGCCCTTGTTTAAGGGTGACCCGTATAGAATTATGATGCTTATTCTGTATCTGCAACCAACCTGCCGTGACGAGGATTCCGCCGTTAATAAGGCAAGATAAACCTTGTCAGAGCGTCTGTTGAAGGTCAATACGTGTTTGTTCGTTCTGATGATTTTACTCTAGACGAACCTGTGTAAACCTCGACTTTCGCTAACCCGACGTTTCGCGTTGTTTCTCGGCAGTGTTGACCCGCTTATACTAACCGCTGGGCTTCCCGCAAAGTCCCGGTTTAACAGTACGTTTCCCGAGTCTATACTATTGGCATAGAAAGACGGCGACATGTACCGTTATCTGCGAAATGTAAAGGGCCTTACGCGTAGCAGATGTTTGGTGGAAGCGTAGCAGTAAGCCGAAACTTTCGACTACCTTTGCTTATTCTGTCGACGACGGTGTTGGATATGTTCCAAACCGTTGTCGTGTTTGCCGGGTGGACCTGCGTGCAGCCCTGATGATGTAAGCGCATACGACCTTCAAGGTGCACTGTGGTCTGATCAAACTTTTGGGTTTCTCGCCGGTGGGTGCGATTGTACCTTGACTGACCTTGAGCTTTTTGAACCACATCACTGTCTACGTTTATTAGGGCACAGTAACGTAACTGCGAGGCCGTGTTGCCATCCGTTGCGTAGAGTCTTTTGCCGCCGCATAGTCGTCTAAGACGGTTATTGCGTGGTATGTTTGTTCGGCGAAAATGTCTTCAACTACAACAAGGCATAGTATGAGATTTTCTGAGTTACAGATGCCGAGGGTCGTCTCCCGTTAGGAAGACACATGCTGCGTGCGTTTGCCCTGCGATGGGCCACCTGGGGGGCGTCCTTGAAGACGTTTCTTAACTATGGCATATTGAAGTTCCCTAGTTGTATTCGCCATGCGGATGCCACAGACGAAGTTACCATAGGCCGATTTGTCGCGGGTTGTTGTTTAGTGGCGCCGCGAACAATGTCTGTCGCGTTTGATGATATGCAATGATGTGCCACTATAATATGGTAAAGAATGCGTTCAAACTGGAAAATTTCAATCCATGGTTAAGGCAACAGGTGGCGACTTGTTTTGATGTTGTTTTGTATACTAAGAACTGCCGCCATACGACCGCTTACGGTTGGTTTTCTGGATACGCTGCTGATGTTGTTTGCGTATGTTGGCGACACGGGCTTACGCTTTCGTTTGTTGGACGAGGGTGACTACCTACACATGAAGCTACACACCGGTGAAGTTTTGGGCGGCGTCGTCTTTGTTAGCCAAGGTCGCTGAGTATCAGCTCGGCTAATACTTTCATTTAGGCAGCAGTAGTAATACGAGCACAGACCGAAGCGTTTGCCTGGGATTGATGAAGTCGTACTCGTTGCTTGTTGTTTATTGAGTATCGTTGTACGTCTACTTGATGCGTTTATTGTAGCCGTGACCTAGATGGTATGCTACCTCTTTGCCGCACAGCGTGCCATGCCCTGCATCCCGGAACTGTGGTTTGTGGCGAGGGGTTGTGAGGACGTGTACGTCAGGGCGAAGTGCATTACTTGTTCGTTCACCGCATACCATAATGCTTACTGGTCCCACCTTATGATATTGCCGAATATCTTGATGGTGCAGAACTTAGGTTAGCCACTGTCAACTATTGGGTGAGTAGCTGTAAGTATTTACCGCCAAATGCCGACAGTAGTCCTTCTGCTAAAGGTATGCGGCAGGTTAACGGCCGATGACAGTTACTGCGTAGGTTAGGGGATGCCACATGGAACGTATGATACTACTAGAATTTTGTCCTTTAAAAGCGAAGTCTATACCTTGCTTTGAATAAACTACGCTTGTTCAACTGCAATATTATATTACCAACCTTTCCATGGCGTTGTGTAAGTTGGTCAACGTCTAGTTATACGTTTGTTAGTTCCCAGACTCCGGTTTGTCCTTCACAGATCCTGTTTGTACCCTCCTCCGGCAATTAAGATTGCCATTGATAATGCTACATCCTTCCTATAATGTCGCAGTTAGCGGCAGTCCGTCGTCGTGGCCAAAGTTCCGGACACACTTAACACTGTAGCGCCCATTTTCGGGACCGGTGCCAGTCCCGATGTCTACAGCACGGTACATAACATACTGCGATGTTTGGTGGACGGAGTACATAAGTTGTTCCATAAGGTTAGCACGTTGCCTGTTACTGATGTCAAGACGTTCTACGGCCTTCGCTGCCGATGACCAGATGTGGGGTTTCTCTAAGAACTACTAACGTCACGCTCGTAACATTCCACTGTAGCCGCGTTTACTGTTGTCACACGTATAACGGCGGATACTATAACGTTTACGTTTGGAAACAAATACGTTGAACGGCGAGGATATCGTTACAACTGGTTCAGATGTGGGACGATGTCACTACGTAATGCCGTAATGCCCATGGTTGTATAAGCTAACTATTGGCAAAAGACGTTGCCCCGTACAGTAATGGCAATATAGTCGATGATGATGCGTCAGGCAAGTTAAGGCAGGCCTTCAAAACGTATGGAACAACTTGGACGCTCCCGTGAAAACGTTGATTGCGGACGTGTACGCGGGTCGGCCACAACTACCTTGTTTGAGACTGAACATTGTGTCCGCGCACCCTTCAGTGTTACTATGGCTGGAAAGTTCGGCACAGTAAGTCCTGGTACACCTCGCAACCACACACCTTCTGTTGACGGCTCAGTTAGTGCATAAGTTGGTTTTTTACCTCGCCGAGAAGGTGCCCTGTTAAGGTTACATCCGAGAAGTGTTATGCCCTGTTCGATTTGCCATGACAAATGCCTTTGCCTTGTTTCTTAGGACGTTAGCCGATGCGATAGTTCCTTTCGTGTAACCCGATGATGCTCTGACGCGTTTTTGTCATTGCAAGACTAAGCATTTTTTCGATTTTGCGTTGCACGCCTTCGTTGTAAGGCACCGCAACGGTATAACCGTTGACTTATTTTTTTCGGCCAGGTCTATATGACTTGGCCGAAGAAAATAACACATTCCTTATTTCCGATAAGACAGAGAAACTTGAGCATAAAACGTGCGAGGGGTAGTTAAAATAGACGCGGGTCGCACGACGCACACCAACGTCAGGTATTTTATTCGTCGTAGAAGGAAACTTACCTTTTGGTCGAAAAAACGGGCAGAAGGTGTCCG
>JGI20225J20221_1000967_pt1 | contig 36123 bp, 29 predicted proteins | sample BioMet4_FD_20221 | JGI IMG/M metagenome (IMG submission 20221)
CTGGCTGACGCCGGAAGAATTCCGCGAGACGGATATTCCTGTGCCCCAATGGGAACCACTAATTTACAGGTGGTATACGCAGCGGCGTAAGGTCAATTTAGGTAAATGAAGCTGGGCGCTTGCCGGAACGGAGATGATGGACCAAAGAAGACTGCGCCATAAATCGACTCGCTTGTGACCGAGGTGGAAGGGGCAAAAGTCCTGAAAGGCGCATTTCAAGCTATGGGCAAACAAAAAAAGGATTACAACAAGCTGTTGTAATCCTTTATCTTTTCTTGGTGCCGAGGGCGGGATTTGGCACGTACAAAACAAAGCATGCAGTAAATATCTGCTATTTTTGAAGAATATTTTTTCTCACTCGCACTTTGTGTATAACTTTGTGGCACACCCTAGTCAAGTTTTTAGGACCAGAACCGTGGCCCAAAAATGCGCTTAGTAGTGATACCGGCACTGCACGATTATCAGCGTGTTCCTTTCTGAATCTACCTTGTAAACCAGCCGATGCTCATGGTCGATACGCCGTGACCAGCATCCTGTTAAGTCAAAGCGTAACGCTTCTGGCTTCCCCAGCCCGTCCGAGGGTGAGCGCATCGCATCGCGGATAAGCTCGTTAATGCGCTTCAGCTTTTTCCTGTCCACCTGTTGCCAGTAACAGTAGTCATCCCAAGCTTGGGGCGTCCATGTTAATAGCATGATCAATCCACCAAGTCATGCTGCTCCACAGAAGAACAACTCGCTAAAGAATCACGTAATCTCTGGGCATTGGCTGGTGATCTCAACAGGTGTGCGGTTTCCATGAGCCCAGAATAGTCCTCTAGCGAAATCATTACCACGGATTGTGATTTTTGGCGTGTGATAATTACAGGTTCATGTGCATCACACACTCGATCCATCGTAGCAGCAAGATTTTGCCTTGCGTCAGAATAAGTTATGGCTTCGGGCATAGCTTGTCTCCAGTTTGTACAAATTTATGTACATATGAATTCTCTGTCAAGCATTGCCAATCTTAAAAATTAATTGATTCATCCATACTATAGTCAAACACCCTGATTCCTCGACTCATCAAAATTACTCACGCCCGAGAAAGCAGGGGTTCATAAATTTAACACTTGGGGGTATATTGTAATACATATACTACAAGTATTGCATGCCTTTGTTGTATCAAAAGTAGAGCAGCAATCAGTAGATTGATGGTGTGTATATGAATCTCATGTAAGAAACAAAAAAGGAAGGTTAATATGTCTAAATCAATTTCTCAAATGGTTCCAGAAAATTATGATTACGATATGCCGATCTTGGGAGCTATTGAAAATATGTTTAACTACTACACAGACACGCATAAAAGAACACTTGTCGTGAGGTTTGATGTCAGATACCCAGTGTCATATGGCAACGATGTAAAGAATGAAGATATTTCAAAGTGTATGAGAAAAGTTATACAATATTATAAGAGATTAGGAAACTATGACCCGTTTAGTCTTTGGGTGAGGGAGCAAGGCAACAGCCAACATCCTCATTACCATTGCTGTCTTCTATTAAACGGAAAGATTGTCCAGAATCCTTATGGGGTTATGAATACCGTTGAAAGGCTATGGGGTAATACCATCGGGGAGCCAGCAAGAGGTCTGATTGATCACTGTACCAAGAGTAAATACGGCACGGCTCACGATAATGGTATTATGCTAAGAAGTACTAGCGAAGACTATATGGCAAAATTACAGGAAGTTATAAACCAAGTGACCTATTTGGCAAAAGTCAAAGACAAAGGCGCATATAACGATGGCCTCAGAAATTTTGGGATGAGCCGTATTCCATCCCTCAATTCCCAAGAGGCACTACAACGTCACCAAGCGATTGAGCTGGCAACTTCACAACCACCTCTATTTGATATAGATCCTTCCACCCTCAACCTTTTTGGAGATTAAACGAGGAAACTCACGAATAACGCCTATAAGGAATACAGGCAGAAGTGGATTCTTGAACGTGAGCCGAATGCGCGCAGTTTTTCCTTTGCCAGCAGGGCAAGCCCTTGAAAGATTGCGAGCCCAACATGATTAGAGGGCAAAAGAGCTTTTGAAGAGCACGAGCGTAGGGGGCAAGGTCAGGTGCAGAGGAAAAGCATGGTGAAAATCGTTGCTAGGGGATATACTAGAGGCCACCTAAAATCCGCTTTTATAGGTAACAAATGCCCGTAGCTACCGGCGTAGTATGCGGGCATTTTTATTTGCATGCTGAAAAGACACAATAGCAGAAATTTCATGGGAATTTCCGTGGGCATCGTGCCTGTTTGATTGGACGTTTACACTTCCATCAAAACGGAGATTCCCCTTTCCTTCAAGGGGCACCTGTCAGATCAAGTCGAAACTAGCTCAACTTATCTAAACTGCCTACAGATTGTTTGCATTTTCCACTTGCTTTGCATAAATTTATCACATTTGTGAGGCATTGCGATTTCGCAGGTTCTGGCACCACAAATTCTCCGACGACTGGCAAGGATGCTAGCATCATTTGTTCATTCTAAGCAGTAGCACTATCTTATTTTACTGCGTTCACACGACGGATGCCACGGCTGCACAACCACATCAGGGCTTTAACAAATCGCTGGGAACACCATGACAAACGACTCTCCATTTCAGGAAGGCAATGTATTGATCTCCTTGCGAGCTGATTCAAGCCAAAAAGTTTCCTTTGCCCTGCAGCAAAATGGATTCCCTGTCGTTCGAGATGTAATCATCAATAATGATGGGGATTTTTCTTTGGAGAATGTACGCTTAGATGTCAGTGCATTGCCGCAGTTTTTCAAACCGTTTTCCTGCTCATTGCCAGACATTCATGAACGTGCATCATATACGATTGATACGCTTGACCTTACTATTGAACACGGGCAACTGGCTCGACTTGTCGAATCGGAAAAAGGCATGCTGACAATTCGCCTTGCTCATGGCGAAAAAATACTGGCAGAATCTCTGCATCCTGTGGAAGTGCTGGCCCGTAATCAATGGGGTGGCTTGACGGATTATCCTGAAAGCATAGCCGCTTTTGTTCAGCCTAATGACCCGGCGGTTGACAGCCTTTTGGGGCAGGCAAGTCAACTCCTGCGTGCCGGTGCGCCAAATCAGGCGTTTACAGGATATGATGGCACCAAAGCTTCTGTATGGCGGCAGTTGGCGGCACTCTGGAATACCCTGTATGCACAAGGTATAGGGTACGTGTTGCCGCCCGCAGGCTTTGAGGATCGAGGGCAAAAGGTGCGCAGCCCTTCGCAGGTCATTGAAGCGAAATTGGGAACGTGCCTGGATACTAGCTTGCTTTTTGCGGCCTGTATGGAGCAGTGCGGCCTACATCCTTTGTTGATATTTACCAAAGGGCATGCCTTTGTGGGATGTTGGCTTATTGATGACATGTTTGCCGCCATGCTTACCGACGATGTGACGGCACTTCGTAAGAGGGTTGGACTGAAAGAGCTGCTTGTTTTTGAAACGACATTGCTTAATTTGTCTGAAAATCCCGTCAGTTTTCAGGATGCCTGCCAGCGGGGTGAGCATAACGTGCGAGAAGAGGCCAGTGCTGACTTCCTGTGCGCATTGGACCTTTGCCGTGCTCGGGCACAGCACATCACTCCACTAGCCATGGCTAACGGTGACGCTGCAAATAACGGCCAACCTACCATGCACACTGTCAACAGCGCGGAACGCGCACTAACATTGGATGTGCCGCTGGATATTTTGGACGATGAAGCTGTTAGCCCCACCACAAAGCATGAGCCTCCAGCTACGCCCGTAGGGCGTCTGGAACTTTGGCAGCGCAAACTGCTTGATCTTTCTCTTCGTAATAGCCTGTTGAATTTTCGCGCTGCGAAACGCTTCGTGGAGATTGTCACTCGTGATCCCGGGCAACTGGAAGATATGTTGTCAGATGGTGAACGTTTTCGCCTGGATGCGGGTTTGCCACGCGTTGCATCACAACTTTTGGAAGCCTCTGCCAAAGGCCCAGAACAACAGCAGGCTCTTTTACAAGAGTTGGCTGCTGACCTTCTCACTAAAAAGACATTGCTTGCCCCTCTTGAGGCCAAAGACCTAGAAGGCCGTCTGATCAACTTATACCGCACTTCCCGTGCGGCTCTGGAAGAGGGAGGAGCAAATACACTATACTTGGTCATGGGTTTTTTGACATGGAGGGCGCGTGGCCGTTCTGCCCCTGTGAAAGCCCCACTGCTTCTCTTGCCCGTACGCCTGGAACGGGGCAGTGTGCGCAGCGGCTTTACTCTGATTCAGGGAGATGACGAACCCCGCTTCAATCTCACCCTGCTGGAAATGCTGCGTAAAGATTACGGCCTCACAAGCCTCGACAGCTTCGCCACAGAATTGCCGACAGATGGCCACGGCCTGGATGTAAGCGGCATCTGGCGCACTGTGCAAACCGCAATCAAAGATATACCGGGTTGGGAGGTTTCTCCCACCGTGGCATTGGGTTCTTTTTCTTTTGCCAAGTATTTGATGTGGAAAGATTTATGCGACCATGCACATCTTTTGCGCCAAAACCATGTGGTGGAACACCTGTTGGCTCGACCGGGAGCCTATCCTGATGATCCGCCATTCGTTACGGCGAAAAGCCTAGATACCACATTACTCCCCCAGGATATTCATTGCCCCCTGTTGGCAGACTCCTCGCAAATGGCTGCCATATTCAGCGCAGCCAAGGGTAAGGATTTTGTGCTCATCGGCCCGCCAGGTACAGGAAAAAGCCAGACCATTGCCAATATGATTGCGCAGTGCCTGTCGGAAAAAAAGACAGTCCTCTTTGTTGCGGAAAAAACGGCTGCACTCAATGTCGTCTATCGCCGCCTTAAAAAAATTGGCTTGGGCGATTTTTGTCTGGAAATGCATTCCAACAAAGCCAACAAAGCAACCGTGCTGGCGCAACTTGCGGCCGCAACGGATCGGCACTCCACGCGCGAACAATCAGAATGGGCACAGTTGGCTACCCGTCTTTGTCGTACACGTGATACCCTCAATGCCTATGTGCGGAATTTGCACCAGATATATCGCAATGGCCTGACCCCATTCATAGCCATGGGGACCATTGTCGGTAGTGCTCATATGCCTGAAATTCCTCTTCAGTGGGAAGGGCCGGAAGTTCATGACAGGCAAGCCTACGCAGACCTGTTTGTTCAGGCGGACAAATTGAAAGTGCATGCGGAGCAGGCGTTGCGACACGCCAGCACCGCGTTGCGGGTTATTGAACAAGATGATTGGTCCCCGCTGTGGCAAAAGAAACTCATAGATGCTGTTTCGCAGGCGCTCAAAGACGCTCTCACACTGGAAAGTAACGAAGCTGCGGCTACGGCTGCGCTGGGCATTCTCTCCATACAGGGCACCATACAGCACATAGCGCATTGGAAAACACTGGCTGATATGCTGCCAACCATCGGTGGGATAGATTGCACCTGGATTCTGGATCATCAGGCGACAAGCATTGTGCTTGCCGTGCGTGATGCTGTAACGGCCTTGCAAGACTATCAAACTGCCGAAGCTCAACTTAGCGCTGAGTGCAGGCAACAGTATGCAGTGCTTCTGGAACTAGCCGAAAAGTTACAAAATTATGGCAATGCCGCCTTGCAACATGCTCAGAGTCCATTACGATTTGTGAATAACAATCAATGGACACCACAGTGGGAGTACGAGGTTGTCGAGGCTTTGCAACTTGCTCAGCAAGGTGCTGAGGCTATTGAGCGCTCAGGGGCAGACCTTGCTCGGTTGCTTGGACTTGGAGACCTGGGAAATGACGCGCATACCTTGGCTCAATGGGTTGTAATGGCTCGGGTCTTGCCTGAGGCATGGAACCACCGATGGAACTGGGTGCTAGCCACGGATGCGGACAGAATGCTTGCTGTGCTTCGTGAAGCATTATCTCTTTTGGATGAGTACAACACAATATTCGCAGACCTTTCTGCACCCTACACCGATGAAGTCTTTGCGATTGACCTGGTGGAGCTTCAAAAGCAATGGCAGGAGAGCAAAACTGCATGGTGGCCGAAAAACACCCAACTTATCAAGCGCGTCAGAAAAGCGTTGGGTTCCGTATGCAACGCTCAGGAACCGGACTATGAAAACGATCTGCCTGTCTTGCTTTCCCTTGTGCCGTTGCGCAAAAAGCTTGAACATACTGAAACCCTGGCAACGCAGACACAAGGGGTATGGGCAGTATTCGACACAGATATCACAGAACTGAGCGGGGCTCTTAACTTTGCGGATACTCTTCGGGGAGCACTGGTGGCGCTTCGCATTAGCCCCGTTGAGTTTACCTCGCTGAATCAGGCTTTGCAGAACTTGCTCGGTCCAGCCAACAGTCTGCTCGGTCCGACCGGCAGCGCCCGACATATCCTTGCAGAATGGGCTGCTACCACTACTGAGTATACGGAACGGGTAGCCCGCATTCGTGGTTTGCTGCAGGCTCCGACCAGTTTTGCTAATGCCTCTCCCCACCAAAACAATGCGCTATTTGCCTCACTTCTGGCCCTACAACAGCATTTTCGTGGCTGGTGCGGCTGGCGACAACTGTGTAACACTGCTGAAAAGTTCGGACTAAGAGGCATGCTCGTCTCCCTGCATCAGGGAATCTTGCTGCCAGAGCAGTGCGTCACGGCCCTGCATCAGCCTGGCGGAGAATATGTTCTGGATCAGGGAGAGCGAAAGGCCGCATTGTTGGCCCTTTCCACTACGCCGGACAGCGATGCCCTTCTTCTTACTCAACTGCGTGCGCTGCGGGAACGCATAGCAGAGTGTGCATCCCTGTCGTCACAGACTAATGGGATGTGGGTTGGTTACGCCACACAATTGGCGGCGGTGCATAGGGTGTTGGACTTTGCCGATGCTCTTGCACCGTGTCTTGCCCAGCTCGCGCACCGGCCGGAAGCTGTCAGTGCCTTGCACGCCGGGCTGCGCTCTTTGCTCGACACTGCCAACACGGCCCAACAGGACAATGCTGTAGCGTGGGTGGCGCTTGCAAACTGGGCTGCCGCCATGCAGGTATGCTCGGAAAGTCATCAGCGGTTGACGGAGCTAATTGGCAAGCCAGACATCTTCTTAGATAAGACATTGCCGGACTTCATGGCATTTTGCCGTGAGCTGCTCGCCCTTGGCGACAATATCAACGAATGGTGCGCCTGGCTTCGTGCATGTCGTGAAGCCGCACAGCATGGTCTGCAACCTCTCGTCTCAGCGCTGTATGACGGTCTTATTGAGCCAAATGAATGCTCCCTGGCCCTGCGAGTGAATTACGCCCGTTGGTGGATTATGTGCGTTGTGGAGTCTCTGGACACGCTCAAAACCTTTGTGTTGTCAGAGCATGAACACGCCTTGCATACTTTTCGAGAGCTTGACGAAAAGCTTCGTGACTTGTGCGCCGAGCAGATTGCGGCCACCTTGCGGGCTAATCCGTTATTTGCAGAGGGTGCGGCCAATGAATGGCATGTGTTACAGAGGGAACTGCAAAAAAAGAAGCGCCACATGCCGTTGCGTAAATTGGTATCCAGCCTGCCAACATTGCTTCCACGATTAACTCCGTGCTTTCTCATGAGTCCGCTGTCCATTGCCCAGTACCTTCAAGCCGGGCAGGCCCAATTTGACGTAATTATTTTCGATGAAGCCTCACAAATTCCTGTATGGGATGCCATCGGTGCTATGACGCGAGGTAAGCGTGTCATTGTTGTGGGTGATCCCAAACAATTGCCCCCCACTAACTTTTTCCAGCGAGCGGATGAAGAGGATGTGGACGAGGCCACAGATATTGACGGCGACATGGAAAGCATTCTGGACGAGTGTCTTTCAACCGGCTTACCGTCATTGCCCTTGCGTTGGCATTATCGCAGTCGCCATGAAAAGCTCATAGTCTTTGCCAATCATCGCTACTATGGTGGAAAACTGGTAACATTCCCTTCAGCCTGCACGGAAGATACCTCTATCACATTGCATACGGTGGACGGTGTGTACGAGCGCGGCGCATCGCGTACAAACCCCATTGAGGCCCGTGCTCTAGTGGCCGATGTTGTGGCTCTTTTGCGTAGCCCTGAATGTCGGGAGTGTGGTTGGAGTGTGGGGATCGTCACCTTCAACACCCAACAGCAGCAACTCATTGAAGACTTGTTGGACGCGGCCCGCCGTGGCGACCCCAGTCTGGAACCATTTTTTGCGGCAGACAGGGAAGAACCTGTCATAGTCAAGAATCTGGAAAACATTCAGGGTGATGAGCGCGACATCATGTATTTTTCCATATGCTTTGCTCCGGATCAGGCCGGGCATTTGAGTATGAACTTCGGTGCCCTGAACAAGGATGGTGGGGAGCGCCGCCTCAATGTGGCCATCACTCGAGCTAGAGTCGGACTGCGGGTATTCTGTTCCATGCGGGCAGAGCAAATTTCTCTGCAACAGACCCGCGCTCAGGGAGTTCGGGATTTGCGCCTGTTCCTTGAATTTACAGAAAAGGGCATTCAGGCATTGGCAGGCGCAACTCAACATTCCACGGGTGAATTTGAGTCTCCCTTTGAAGAGGCTGTTGCGCAGGCCCTGGAAGCCAACGGATGGGAAGTGCATCCTCAGGTGGGCGTTTCAGCATTCCGAGTTGATCTTGGCATCGTTGATCCTGATGCACCGGGGGCCTACTTGGCTGGGGTGGAGTGTGACGGAGCCACCTATCACAGCTCTGCTACGGCCCGTGACCGTGATCGGTTGCGCGAAAGTGTGCTACGGGGCCTAGGCTGGGAGATAGTACGCATCTGGTCAACAGATTGGTGGATGCAGCGTAATGCCGCTCTGGAGCGTCTGAACAACGAATTGAAGAGCCTTCTGGTGGCCAGACGGCAGGAGAGGGAACGCCAGGAAGCGTTGCGCCATGAGCAAGCAGCGCGGAAGGCTTCTGCTTCAAATATTGAGAAGAATATGTGTGCTGCTCCCAAGGTGGAACAGCACGCTGAAAAAATACCAGTAACGTCTCTTCAATTGCCTTCAGAAATTTTACAAACAAATTCCAGCGACAAATCTGCTTCCGATGCCCTGCTTATGCCTGCAGCTATGCTACACACCCCAGAGCATGAAGACGGGGAAATGGACAGTGCGCGTATGGAGAGCATCATTCGTGCTATTGTCTCAGCCCAATCTCCCGTTCATACGAATGCGCTGGCCAGAGAAGTTGCACGACAATTGGGTTTCAAACGAACCGGCAATCGCATACAAGCCGCCGTGGAACGCATTGCCCATGGGTTGTATTCACATTCCACCGAAGATGTAGGGATTTTCTTCTGGGATACTGGGCAGTCTCCGGAAACATGCGACAGCTTCTGCCCACGTCAGGTCGATGGGCCTTGCGTTGTGGATGAAATTGCCATGCCGATATTGGTATGCCTTGCCCGCAGCATCGAAACCCAGGAAGGCGAAGACCCTGTGGTACTCATGGCCCGAAAGTTGGGGCTAAAGCGCCTGCGGGAGGCGACACGGCCCCGGCTCCAGAAGGCGTGGGGCTTGAGATAGGGTCCGTATGACAAGATAGGACGGCCAAGCCAACAGTACCCCCTTCAGCCAGTGTTATTCCTTCACAATCACGAAAAACAAAGCTCCAGAGCAAGGAAATTGCCTATATGAAAATCTCGCAGGTGAAAATTACAAACTTTCGCGGGTATAAAGATGAAACAATTATTGATTTCGGTGAGTTGACTGCATTTGTTGGAAGAAATGACGTTGGCAAGTCAACCGTCCTTGAGGCGCTGAACTGCATGGTGGATCGTGTCATCTGGTGTCGTGGCTCCAGCTTCTTGGGCCTTGTGGCAAACCTCCAGCGGGTTTTCGTTAAATTGTGGGTAGAAGGGCAGCCAGCCCATGCGCACAGCCTTGGCATTGCAGTCCGCCGGATGGGCTGGCAGGGAATTGGACAGGCCATTATTTAGGGCTGGCGGGCACATAGCCTTCATGTCCAGCAGCTCGTAACGCCATGCGTCAGTGGCAAAATAATAGAAAGACGTGCCATTTTGCAGACGCGGTGGTTCTATCCAGTCCGAAGCCATGGACACGGTGGTCCAGCCCGACAGGGGGCGTACCTTTTCTTGCCCCACATAGTGGGCCCAGCCGCCGCCATTTACGCCCTGGCAGCCGCACAGGGTAGTGAGCGCCAGAATGGCGCGATAGGTCAGGTCGTTGTTATACCAGTGGTTGATGCCCGCGCCCATGATAATCATGGATTTGCCGCCGGTTTGCTCGGCATTGCGGGCAAATTCCAGCGCAACGCGTACGGCCTGCTCCGCAGGCACGCCGGTGATGGGCGTCTGCCATTCCGGCGAGGCGTACACATCATCTTTTTGATCTGCATAGCGGGACAGGCCAAGGTCTGCCGTCAGCAGATCAAAGACCGTGGTCACCAGCCGTTCCCGCCCCATTATTTTCATTCTGGCGCAGGGTATATCCATGGATCGCAGGGCGGGGCTTTCGGCGTCAAAGCGAGGGAAATGCACCGTGGCCCTCACGGGAGTAAAGTCCGAATTTCCCACAAAAGGTTCGGCAAGGCTCAGCACCGGGGCCAGCTCTTTGCCGTCTTCACAATCCTGTAAACGTAGATTCCATGTGCCTTGCTCGCCATAACGCGTGCCGATGCTGCCATTGGGTACGGCGGGAGCCTTACGGTTCTGGTCATAAACAACAGTTTTCCACTGGGGATTGTTGCCCTGTCGTCCAACATCATCGGCACGTACAAAGCGCCCTGCCAGAAGCGCGCCGTCCTGCTCTTCCAGCAGCACCAGACAGGGCAGGTCTGTGAATTGCAGCGCGTAGTCCTCAAATGCGGGCACGCGGCGGGCAAGATAGCATTCATTGAGAACCACGCGGGCCATGGCAAGCGCCAGGGCCGCGTCAGTACCCGCCTTGGCAGGCAGCCAGTGGTCTGCAAATTTTGCGTAGTCGGCATAGTCGGGCGACACTGCGGCGATCTTGGTCCCGCGATAGCGGGCTTCCACATAAAAATGTGCATCCGGCGTGCGCGTCAGAGGAATATTGGAACCCCATGCAATGATATAGCCCGCATTGTACCAGTCGGCGCTTTCGGGTACGTCGGTTTGGTCGCCCCAGATTTGCGGGGAGGCAGGGGGCAGATCGCAATACCAGTCATAAAAGCTGATCATGCTGCCACCCAGCAGATTGAAGAAGCGCGCCCCAGAGGCAAAACCCACCATGGACATGGCGGGCAGGGGGGTAAAACCGAAAACGCGGTCAGGGCCGTATTTCTTGATGGTATGCACCAGCGCGGCGGCTATCATGGTTTCCGCCTCTTCCCACGATACGCGCACAAAACCGCCCTTGCCCCGCCGGGCATGGCTTTGGGCTCGGGCGGCGGTATCGTCCATGAGGCGGGCCCATGCCAAAACGGGATCAGAGACAGGTCCCGTGGCGGCAAGAGCCGTACGCCAGCGTTGCAACAGGTCGGCCCGGATGAGCGGATGTCGCACGCGCAGGGGACTGTACACATACCACGATGCGGAAACGCCACGCGGGCAGCCGCGAGGTTCGTAGTCGGGGAAGTCGGGATGGGCCGAGGGGTAGTCGGTTTTTTGCGCTTCCCACACAATAACCCCGTCCTTGACAAAGACATCAAAAGAGCAGGATCCGGTGCAGTTAACCCCATGCGTGGAGCGCACCACCTTGTCGTATTGCCAGCGGCGGCGATAATAGTCTTCCCACTGGCGACCACCCATACGCTCGGCATAATCCTTGCGGTGCAAGAGATTCTGCCCCAGTTCACGCAGCCGCAGACCGAACTGGCGCAGCGCTTGTCTTCCGGAGTGTCTCATATATGCTCCTTGGGATGCGCAGACGGCGGCGTTAGCGCAATGGGCTTTCCACTATGTGTCAGTGGTGCTGACTATTGAACATGTTGGCGGTTGTGCAGCGATGATTACGCTCACAAAAACCGTAAAGTGCGGGCAAGATTACCCGGCGTGTCGGCATATATATTCCAGTAGAGCCACGGCGTTGTTATGCTTGTCGTCCTTTGCGGAGTGTAGCAGTGTCACCAACTGATGCTCCGCCAACGTGCGCAGCTGCGCTACCGCATCCGGGGCATGGCTCAACTCCACGAAGTAGCGCTCTCGAAATGTCGTCCATTTTGCAGGGTCGTGGGCAAACCATTTGCGCAGCTCCGTAGAGGGGGCAATTTCCTTGAGCCAGAGCTCCACACGGGCTTCTTCCTTTGTCATGCCGCGCGGCCAGATGCGGTCCACCAGAATGCGCAGGCCGTCTGCGGCCAAGGGTTGGTCGTAGATGCGTTTGAGGGCAAAACTCATAGATACTCCTTCAATGCCAGTTACAGGCTAACCTGTTTACTTTGAAAGAGCCGCGCCACCAATGGCAGTGTTGCCAGATATATAAAACTCAGGGGGAGCGGACGAGAAGCCTTTTGCGTATTCCTACCCCATCATGCAAAATGCACTGCAAAAATTAGACGGCAGAGAGCACGAGGCTCAGTAGCGCCACATAGTGCAGTAGCCATGCGTGGGGCATACAGGCGTGGTGAATAACGAGCGCAGCAGCGTGGGCATAAAGAAATCGAAGGGATATAGCATAGCCTGCTGCACGGTTGCGGTGAAGAGTGAGCAACGCCCAATACCCATCACTTCCAGACAAAACACTATAACTTAAGTAACTTGCATAAAAAATCTGCAAAGGGATGCGAAAACAGTGCGACGATATGAACATGATGATGTTGGCTGAAGCACGCCCATGGACGCCAGAGCCAGCATGACCACGTTCGTCTCCTTCCGCGCAGTCGCTCAAAGGTGAAGGGCACGTGAAGATTAGCAATTTTCCTGTCTTATCATACGCCATCTTCACGCAGGTACTGCGGTACAGTTATGTTGTCCGTACCTGTTCCTCCAAACTTATCGCCTTGGGAAAAAGAATGTTGTTTTCCAGAAAGATATGCTCGTGAAGATCAGCTTCAAGTTGTTGCAGACCATCGTACAGGGCCCTGAATGAGGTGCAGAAGTCCGGCAGCACTGCGTAGTTCTGTGTGGTCTTGCGCAGGGCCTCCAGCAACCTACCCGCCCCTTCGTGTTCATAAATCATCTGGCCTATGGGATTACGCACCGAGCCGCAGTGCGATTGGGCGGGGGGGCCGCCAGCGGTCTGTTGTTTCAGTGCGCAAATAAGGGGGAAGAGAATGTTTTCCTCTTTGGGCAGATGCCCCAGCAGCTCCTGGCGCAGGGGCTCAAAGCTGCGGGCTACTTCGGTCAGCATGGCACCGTGCCGCTCGGCATGGGCCTTGCGTACCTTGTCCAAGAGCTCCTGAAGATGGGGGAGAGTGCTGTACAGGTAGGCATGGTGCGTATCCACAATGTGGCGACACAATTCGCAGGGGAGAACGGCGCGCCAGTCTTTTTGTGGTGCGCGCAGGGGCAGGGGGCGTTCCAGAGCCTTGTGCAGCTCCTGCACAACATTTTCCACAGGGTGGGCGATGGCAAGTGCGGCATCCCGCAAGGGCTTTTGCCCGCCGCAGCAGGTATCTATGCCCATGGTCTCTAAAGCTTCACGCAATCGTGTGTCGGCCAGTGCAATGTCGCTGACCTTCATGTCGGCTGTGATGTTCATGGTACGCCTCCAAGAAATTAACTGGTTGGAGTGTTTTCACACCAAGGGGAACGCCCTGCGCCAGCTATTGCGCGGTATTTTGCAAAAACTGCCGGGCGTGTGCTCCTACTTTTTCACGAACGTAAAGAAGTGCACATAGACCTGTTTTCACATACCGGTGGCTTACCTCTGCCGCAAGACGTTCTTCCCGACGGTTTGTCGTGGCTGTTTCGAAAATCTGGGCGGCATTGTCCAAAAATGGGTTTCTCCAGCGGTAATACATGCTCTGAGTGATTGATATTAATGCTTCCCGGCTATGGATATATAACTATCGTCAGAATTTCGAATAGTTATGATACAAAAAAGTTGCAAAAAGCATCGCGCCTCAAGGAGATTTTGAACATAAGCCATGCTACAACATTTTTCTCTCAAATTCTATTTATGAATCCCAGACATTTTTTCAAAAACTAAAAGAGCAGTATAAAACCGGACGTTCGCTCCATCAGTTTGGTTTCAAAGAGCAGTTTACGGTAATGGTCTTTATCCGACCTGCAGCAAGGTGCTGCAACGCGATATGTTCGGCATGTATCAAACTGTCATGCCCAAAAGTGCGGGGTATGCGCTTCCTTGACCCTGCAAAAAAACCAGTGCTCTCGTGCTACAGCTGGGGCTTGCAAAATGCCTCTTCGCTCCGAATACGGATGGGCAACAGAGCCGCCTCAGTCATCCTGCACCAGTTTGCCGTCCCGGAGGTAAAATGTTTGATCAAAACGATCAAAAATTTTTTCATCGTGGGTTACAACCAATACCGTGGCGTTTTGCTCTGCGGCTACTTTGCGAAACAAATCCATCACAACGCCAGCGCGTTCTGAATCTAGGGCAGCGGTGGGTTCGTCAGCGAGAATAATTCGGGGCTTGTTGGCCAATGCCCGGGCAATGGCGACCCGCTGGGCTTCTCCGCCAGAAAGCCGTGACGGCGCCGTTTCACTTCTGTGCTCAACCTGCAGATATTTTAACAAATCCATCGCGCGTTGGCGGGCTGCATCTGGTGAAACTTTGGCAAGTTCTAAAACAATGGCAATGTTTTCAGCGGCATTTAAAAAAGGCAGCAGATTGTGAAACTGGAATATAAAACCAATGCTGTCCAACCGCAGACGGCGTAAATCCTTCTGCCGCCATCCCCCGTCATAAACAAGCTGTCCATCGAGTTCCATGCGCCCGCTGCTTGGCTCCAGGATGCACCCAATGATATTGAGCAGGGTACTTTTGCCGGAACCGCTCGGGCCAAGCAATCCAACAACCTCACCCGGATACACCTGCAACGAAATTTGCTTTAGGGCGTCAACTTGCGCATCGCCCTGCCCAAATGATTTTGAAAGGTTCTGAATGTTGACCAGCGGCATTCTGTGGTTGGACATATTCTATCCTCCCAAAGCTACGGCAGGCTCAATTTTCAGCGCAAGGCGCACACCCATGCCACTGGCAAGCACACATAAAATCAGCACTGCGCAGGCCAAAGACAATCCGTCCTCTGGCATAAGGATTACCTGCCGGGGAAAATAGTTCTTGGTAAGCCTGATAAGCAAGGCTCCCAAGGAAAAACCGATCACAGCCATGGCTACAGCTTCCTGAACAATAAGCCCAACAATGATGCTGTCTGGAGCGCCAATCAATTTGAGCGTGGCTATCTCGCGCCTTTTATCCATGGTCATGGTATAAATAAGAAGTGAAATGATGACGGAAGAAACGGCAAGCAACACGACAGTGAAAAGCCCGATCTGGCGGCGAGATTTGTCGACCACCGATTTTATCAAGATATCCTCCTGAATTGACTGGCTTAACCCCGTGAGATGTTTCCAGCGGCTAACGGACTGCACGACCCTCTCTGGATTTGCTCCTGTCGCAACTTTAACAACCACCGCGTTGATGATATCCCTGCTGGCTGGCGCGGTGCCACGCTCGGCTTCCCGCCGCGCAACCGGGGGCTCCAGTTCAAATTGCAGGCGTTGCGCGTCCTGCAACGTAATATAGGCCACAGGGTCACCGCCCGAAGAAACCTGGTTTTGGGTCAACCCCACCACAACAAACGTGTTTCGCCCCAAGCGAACCTCTTCGCCCAAACTTAGCCCGCTCTTGATGTCAGCCAACATTTCATAGTGACCACGGGTTATAAAACGCCCCGCGATTGTATTCGCGGGTTCTCCTGGTCTCCCTGGCTCATATCCCACCATGTAAAGCCTGATCTTTTTTTCGTTGTGCGTAGTTTCAACTGATTGATAGGTTATAGAGCCTGATGCGGCCACCGTAGACAGGCTGGCAATTATTTCCCTGGTATCACCAGGTATTCTTGACGATTCAGCGAAAGGACCTTTTTTTCCAGCCTCCACTACCCACAGATCGGCCTCAGGCGCTCTGGACAAAGACAACGCTTCTTCAACCAGGCCGCGATAAATGCCGACCATCGATAGCACAAGACCCAAAAGCAGGCTGAGCCCCAGGCACGTCAGCGAGAATCTCCCCAAATTGTGCCGGATATCATGCGCCGCCAGATTCATGGAATGCTCCGTGGCAGTATTACCGCTCTACGGCCTTGCCGTAAGCTGGGCGACGGAGTAGCAACTACCTGGCTTGCTTCGGGCAATCCCTGGATCACCGGCAGAGAGCCTTCAAGCGTGCCTTGCCCAAAGCTCAATCGGCGCAGATGGAGTGTGCCGTTCTCCAACGTCCAAACCTCTCCACTGTTACCATTCCGCTCAGAAATCTGGGTTTCCGGAACCAGCACCACGTCATTCAAAAGATCAGTTGAAATGACCACCTCGGCCTGCTCGCCCAGGTGAAAATCACGCGGGCAATTCCCCCAGGTCACGTAAATACGCCGTTCTTCGCCTATTCTGTCACTTTCCAGATCCACCCGCGCGACCCTGCCGACAAATCGCTGCCCAGGAAGGGACCGTAGGCGAACCTCAGCCGGCTGACCAACCTCTATATGTCCAGCCTTTGCCTCGTCGACAAAGGCGCGAACCCATACCGAGCAGGGATCCACCAGCGTGAAAGCTGGTTCCCCGGTTTGCAGCATTGTGCCCATTTCAGCGTGACGGCTTATGATCATGGCGTCATACGGTGCCGTTAGAAAATGCTGAGACAGCACTTCCTTTGATAAACTGACTTGAACCTCTGCATCCCTTAAACTTGCGGCGGCTGCTGCAACCTCAGCTCCAGCCAAATCCACTTCGGCTTCAGCTGTTTTGGTTGTGGCAAGCGATACCTCAACTTCTTCAACTGTGACCGCGTTTTGTTGTTTCAACATATGGCGGCGATTGCTTTGTTGCTGCTTCAACGCAAGGTTAATGCGCGATTTTTGAAAATTGGCCTTCGCAATATTTAGGTTGGCTCTGGCCTTTTCCAGGTTTGCCAAAGCCTTGGCCACCTGATTTTCTTGTTCCACGTTGTCCAGAACAGCCAGAACCTGGCCCTTCTTTACAACATCGCCGTGGTCAGCCTTTAATTCACGCAGAATCCCGTTTACCTTGAACCCCACGTTTGATTTGACTTTCGCCTCCACCGTTCCAAGGCCAAATACCTGAATTTGCGCCTCTGGAATCGGTTCAATGACCTGGACAGCAACGGGGTGAAAATACATGTAACTCGGCACGACAACGGCAATTATGCCAATAAATGCCGTTGATAGAATCATTCTGTTAAATTTGGGCATGAATTATTCCTTTGCCTGTCAGCATGCCCCGTGCATGCCATGTAGCAAAATTTCCAGAAGCCGACGGCTTTCTGTTGCAAGGTCAAAAGTGCGGCCGCCGAGCGACCACCGCGTGGCAAGACCTGATGCCAAGGTTAAAAGGAGACTGGCTATTTCCTGTGGGGTAAACACGCAAGACAAATCGCGATCTATCTGAGCTTGTCTGGATAGTTCGGCCAATAAATTATTAAAGTCGGAGGCCATCGAGTTAAAAGCCTGACGCAATAAATCATTTTGTGCATGCAACTCGCGTGAGAATATGAGGGAATGCAGCGCTGGTGTATGTTGAACAAACTCTAAATGCGCGCCAATGACTTTTTTTATTTTTTCAAAAGCGCTTACTTCTGTTTTACAGGCTTCTTCCCAACGTTTTTTTGCTTCTGTTATCAGCCACTCAGCCACCGCAAGCCAAAGATCCTGCTTTGTGGAAAAATGACGAAACACACCAGCCTGGGTAATGCCAACACGGTCGGCCACAGCCTGGGTGCTCACACCCCCCGGCCCCAGTTCGGCAACCAATGACAGCGTTGCGGCAACAATTTCGGATTTTCTGGCCGTACTGCTTTTTCTAATGCCCATTGCCCCTCCATTAAGTTGGTAAGTGCTTACTAACTTAATGCCGTAATTCGTGTCAAGGCAGCGAGTTTCACGGCGCGTCAGGAGTTATTCATCGCAGAGCTTTTACGTGCGATTTAGATCTCATTTTTATCATAACTACGTGCAGTGGCTGGTTTTTTATATCATCTTGGAGGCTGGCGACGATGGATATATTTGTAGACTGGGCAAAAAGGAGATGTGGCGGAGGGAGGTCTGGCAACGAAAAGCCGGGATTGCGCCACAATTTGTCGTGCCAACCTCAAGTATTACTGAGTTCCTGGCCACGGCGATGTGCGTTTTGTCCACAGACAGATGCCTCTTAGGATTGAACGTCCCTTTGAATTTGGATATCAGCCCAACATCGTTGCGGGTGGAGTTGCCCCCGCTAAACCGGACACTCCAAGTTTTGCAATGAACGGATAAACTCACGGGGTGAGAGCATCCGCAGGGCCTTATGTGGGGCATTTTCATTATAGTCTTCAAACCAACCGGAAAGCTGCGTCATCACAGTTTCGGCATCCGATCGATCGTTGCAGAAGACGTAATCCCGTTTGAATGTTTTGACGAGAGCTTCAGCCATACCGGTGCTTTGGGGGCTGCGGGAAACCACAGGTACTCTGCACAACATTAGTGGGGATCTACAATTATGGCAGGAGCGCATAGGTAAGCTATGCGCGGGCAATTCTTTGTTAGTGTTAGCAACCAGTTATGCCTTGACGGGACCGCTCCTTCGTCCATGTGACATGGAAGGTGGGGGGCTGCATATCTATGGGGCATCGTCGACCGGTAAAACAACGCTAGCCCTTGTTGCAGGTAGCGTGTGCGGTGGGGGTGGAAATCGTGGGTATTTGCGCCAGTGGCGTAGTACTCACAATGCTCTTGAACACACGGCGGCCATGCATAATGACAATCTGTTGGTTCTTGATGAGGTCGGTCAGGCAACGGCAGAAGTCGTCAGCCAAGTGGCTTATATGCTTCCCAACGGTCAAGGAAGGTCTCGTATGCGTGCTGATGCCTCACTACGTGATCCCTTGACCTGGAGATTAAATTTTCTTTCCACGGGTGAGCTTACAATCAATGACAAAATTGAAGAGTCAGGCAAGCAGCGCGCCATGGCAGGACAGGCAGTGAGAATTATTGATTTGCCAATCGACGGAGGCACAGGTGAAAACATGTTTGCTAATCTGCATGAGCATGCTGATCCGGCATCATTAAGTGTCGCCCTTGCAGATGTGTGTAATAATAGTTACGGAACGGCTTTAAGAGCATTTATAGCCAAGTATTGTGAAGGAAGTGAGCAGAACCAAGAGATCTTGCTTAAAAAAATAGATGAATTCGTTTCGTTAAACGTATCCTCTGATGCTTCTGGGCAAGTTAGGCGGGTCGCCCGTAAGTTTGGACTTATTGCTACTGCAGGTGAAGCAGCAATTGAGTGGGGCATCCTTCCCTTTAGTAAAGGAGAAGCCTATGCATCCGCCCAGCGATGGTTCAAGATTTGGTTGGAGCAACGTGGGGGTTCTGGCGACTTGGAAATGGCCAAGGTGCTTAAACGCATTCAGGATCATTTTGCTCTCAATCAGTCTCAGTATGTACGATGGGATCGGCATGCAAGTTTCGTGGATAACAATTTAAGTCAACCTAACATGTGGGGCTACCGCATAAAAGATGGTGGGGAAGAGCTGTTTATTATGCTGACTCCTAGAGTTGATGAAATAGCAAGGGGCGTGAACCGCAAATGTCTGTTGGGAGTATTAAAAGCCAAAGGCTGGGTGGTTTGTGATGCATCAGGGAAGGTGAGGGAGACACATAGTATTGGGGGAAAGAATAAGCGTGGAATTGCTTTTATTCCTGCGCGTTGGGATGAGGTGTCAAAAAGTGACAGCTCAAGTCTTAGCTTATAAATTCTGTGCGTCGTGTGCGTCAAAGACTACAGCGGCGTCTCTATAATGCCTGAAAACTCGGCCATAGAGACGCCGCACAGCTCGCACAGCACGCACACCTGTTTTTTTGACTTTCGCAAAAAACGGCGCACCCCGCATGTGGGTACGCCGCTTATATCTTGCGCGGGCAGCACGCTGGCGTGCTCCTGCCATTCAGCTAACTGGCTTAGCCAAAAAAGGCCTTAAGGTCGTCCTGCGGGGTGGTGATACCGCCAATGCCGAACTGTTCCACCAGCACCTTGGCCACATTGGGCGAAAGGAAAGCGGGCAGCGTGGGGCCAACGTGGATGTTCTTTACGCCCAGAGCCAGCAAGGCCAGCAGCACGATAACGGCCTTCTGCTCGTACCATGCAATGTTGTACACGATGGGCAGATCGTTGATGTCAGCCAGGCCAAACACTTCTTTGAGCTTCAGGGCCACAACGGCCAGGGAGTATGAGTCGTTGCACTGACCGGCGTCGAGCACGCGGGGGATGCCGCCGATGTCGCCGAGGTCAAGCTTGTTGTAGCGGTATTTGGCGCAACCGGCGGTGAGGATGACGGTGTCCTTCGGCAGGCCTTCGGCAAATTCGGTGTAGTACGAGCGGCTCTTCATGCGGCCATCGCAACCGGCCATGACCACAAACTTTTTGATGGCGCCAGACTTGACGGCGTCGACAACCTTGTCGGCCAGGGCCAGCACCTGATTGTGCGCAAAGCCGCCCACAATTTCACCGCTCTCAATTTCCGTGGGCGCGGGGCAGGTCTTGGCATGGGCGATGATGGCCGAAAAGTCCTTGTGCTCGCCGATTTCACCAGGAATGTGCTTGCAACCGGGGAAGCCCACAACGCCCGTGGTGTACACGCGGTCTTTATAGCTGTCCTTGGGAGGCACAAGGCAGTTGGTGGTCAGCAGGATGGGGCCATTGAAGGTGTCAAATTCTTCCTTCTGCTTCCACCATGCGTTGCCATAGTTGCCCTTGAAGTGGCTGAACTTCTTGAAGGCGGGGTAGTAGTGGGCGGGCAGCATTTCAGAGTGGGTGTAGACGTCCACGCCCGTGCCTTCGGTCTGCTCAAGCAGCATCTGCAAATCGCGCAGGTCGTGTCCCGAAATAAGGATGCCGGGGTTGGTTCCCACGCCGATGTTGACCCTGGTGATTTCGGGGTTGCCGTAGGTGCTGGTGTTGGCGGCGTCGAGCAGAGCCATAACGCTCACACCCTTGTTGCCGGTTTCGAGGGTCAGGCCCACAAGGTCGGCAACGGAGAGGCTGTCGTCCAGGGTCTTGGCCAGCGCTTCCTGAAGGAATCCGTCCACTTCGGGATCATGTTTGCCCAGCACGTCGGCGTGCTTGGCGTAGGCGGCCATGCCCTTGAGGCCAAAGGTGATGAGCCAGCGCAGGGAGCGCACGTCGTCGTCGCTGGTGGCCAGCACGCCCACCGTGGCGGCCTTGGCAAGCATGGCGTCCTTGTCCACAGCTTCCCACAGGGCGGCATCGGCGAGGCCGTCGGTCGAACCAAGTTCGCCAATCAGGGCTTTCTTGGCGGCACAGGTATTGCGAACTCGCTGGGCGAGATTGTCATCGTCAAAGTTGGCATTGGTGATGGTGCAGAAAAGGTTGGCTACTACCATGCGGTCAATGTCGTGCCCCACAGTTTTGCCCTTGGCGCGCAGCTTAGTGGCAACCTGCGCAAGGCCCTTGGTCACATATACCAGCACGTCCTGAAGGGCGGCGGTTTCAGGCTTTTTGCCGCACACACCAACTTGGGTGCAGCCTTTGTTGCCCACGGTTTCCTGACACTGGTAGCAGAACATGGCGTTGCTCATAAAAATGTCTCCTGATGCTCCGCAAAGCGGAGGCTGCACGGGTGATCCGCCTACGCGGCGGCCTTGGGGGGAAAAACAACGGTAAGCAGCATCTTGAAGCGCTCTTGCGCGCGCACTGCATGCGGCTGACCAGCGGGCATAATGATAACCTCGCCCGCCTTTACCGTATGTGACTGGCCGCTGATGGTAACCTGCGCCGTGCCTTCAAGAACGAGAACCATGGCGTCACCCGTGGAGGTATGGGCGCTGATTTCTTCGTTGGCGTCAAAGGCAAACAGGGTAATGCCCACAGAGGCGTTTTGGATAAGTGTCTTGCTGGCGATCTGGCCGGGTTGGCATTCAACCTGCGCTGCCAGGGGCAGAGCTGTGGCAAATTCAAGGTTCTTGAGAATGCGTTCCATGAGGCCCTCCTTGTGTTGACGATTTCGTTCTATCAAGGCTGGGACAATGGTTCCGTACCAATTGTTACGGATGCTCAAAAAAGATGAAAATATTTTTGACGCAAAAAGTTACGTATGATGTGTAACAAAAAAATAACTACGATTGCAAACAACAAAAAAGTCACTGTGCGACGTGTGCGCCGTGCGACGGCGCAGACAGGCCGAGATTCTCGGTCCTTCAAACCGTATTACTCGCACAGTACTCGCACAATCCGCACAACTGTTACGTCTTTCTTCAGTTTTTCGATACTTGCATCATTCGGACACCTGATCGCGGCCGTTCTTCTTGGCCCGGTATAAAGCTGCGTCCACTCTCTTTTTGAACTGTTCACCGCTCTCGCCGCACTGAAATTCTGCAATCCCGATACTCACCGTCAGCCGCCTTCCATCAGGCAGCACACAGGAGTCCTTAACCGTTTTGCGGATGCGTTCTGCCAGAGTTCGCACATCATGCAGGCACACCAGCGACAACAGGCCGATAAATTCATCTCCGCCGAAACGCGCGACAGTGTCAGACTCACGGCATGTGCGGCGCAAAACCTTGGCGAAATCACACAGAATGGCGTCGCCCGCGTCATGGCCGAAGCGATCATTGATATTTTTAAAATAGTCGATATCCAGCAACATTACGGTCAAAAAACGGGAAAACCTGTGTGATCGTAATGTTGCTGGATATCGACTATTTTAAAAGTATCAACGATAACTATGGGCAAAAACCGCCAGCACGCGATCGCCACACTCATGCCCGTAGTTATCGTTGATACTTTTAAAATAGTCGATATCCACCATAAACAGGCTGATCGTCACATTGTGACGGTTAGCAATGAGCACCTCTTCCTGAAGACGCATCTCGAAGGAACGGCGGTTCGGCAGGGTCGTCAGTTCATCCGTCAGGCTCAGTTGGCGTAGTTCCCGGCGGACCTCTTCTAATTCCTTCACGCGGCGCGCCAGTTCCTGTTCCAGACGTTTCAGTGACGATATGTCGACAATGACGCCCACGAGCCCCTTTTGCTTAAACCCTGGCGTGACGAAGCCTTTTGCCCAGTACAGGGAGGAACACAGGCCCCGGTCTGTTTGATAGGATGTTTCGTAATGTACCTCGCCACCGCTCCGGATGGCTTCCGCATCTTCTTTTTGATATTGCCACCGCTCTTCCGGACTCAAGTAGTCGAGCTCCAGCACAGTACGATTCAGCAGCTCTTCCCGCCGGACGGAAAAAAATGATTCGTATGCCTTATTAAAAAAACAGAACCGGGTATCGCTGTTTTTGGCGAACACCGGGTTAGGCAGCTCATTGATGATAGTTTCAAGAAGATCCAGCTTCCATAACAAAACGTCAAGGCTGGCCTGCGGTATGGGCTCTTCCTCGCTCATATCCTTGCCCTGTGGGTTGCTTATCAACACGATGTGACCTCTTACAGAGCTTATTGCACTGCGTTCCGACAAACCGTCTGGAAAAGAAAACACGTTGTTCAGCCAACGGCCCCAGTCGTCCATGGACATGCGGATTTCATTGTCCAGCAGGCGTGTGTAAAGGCAAAGCTGGTAAACTGGCTGCCTTGGTCTGCAGTAAAAATATTCGATGTGCCATGTTTTGCCAAGGGCTACTCCAGCAACGCAAAAAAACGTCGCTATGGTGTTAATAGCTGCCAGGATAGCACGTTGCAGCTCTAACAGCCTAAGATGCGAGCAGGTTAAAAAAGTTACGCATTGTGATATGCCGCAGATTTTGGCTTGTTCTGTCCTAGATTTCTCGGGGGTGAGAGAGCTCGATAAGGGCATTTCATCCCCTATCAAGACTATCCCCTTCAGTTGCCCTCTGACTAAAAATACCGAAAAAATGTATCTAGACGGCAAGAAAAAAATCTAGCGGCACTCCAGTTTTGGGAGCAGGAAGTCGAAGGTTCGAATCCTTTCGCTCCGACCATATACCCAAGAAAAAGGGATAGTTAGGTGAAAACCCGACTATCCCTTTCTTGCGTTGAATGGGATCGCCAAAAGTGGCGTGTGGTAGAATTTCTGGGAAAATTACTGTAACTATACGATATATATTAAAATTTATCGAGCCACATAGCCACAAATTAAAAAGTTGCATCAACGATACAAACGCTTGCGGACATGGGGGCGATTGGTGCGTGATTGGCGTGTTGTGAATGTCAGAATTTCTATCAAGTGTGTCAGTAGGGAGGTGCTTATCTAACAGAATCGACTGTCAGATCAACTCATAACTAGTACAATTGAATACATTCATCACCTTTCGAAGTCTAGATCAAAAGTAACTATCTAGTTCAGACTACCCAAAGAAGCAGCCATATGCATTCTCGTGAACCAGTTTCAGAAATTCTTCAAGAGACCGAAGAGAAGGGCATGGTTCATAGAGAGTCCATTTTCCATTACCCCTCATCCAGTAGACCTTCCAATTCTTCTTAGCGTTGACATAGCTTGCTTTGGCAATAGGACTTTGGACCTTTTTTGATGGTTCCATGAAGTGAGGACGAATCTCGAATAGCTCTACTGTCTGCTTCTTGGGATCAACCTCATATCCCCATTTCAGCTTGTCATGGAGATGCGGTGGCGGTCCCTGTTCTTGGCAGAAGTCCTGGAGAAGCTTCTCGTATCGGTGTTGTTCGAATTTACTGATTGCCATTGCTTGTTTCCTATGCCTGATCCAGCAGTTCCCTGACTTTGGTGGCTTGGATGAATTTTGCTGGATTGTCCTGGCTATTGGCAAGAACGGCGAAGTGCTCTTTACCGCACTTGATCTTTGCACCTTCCTTGTGGCGTAGGTCGTCCCACCAGTGGCTCCCCTTGGTTTCAACGACGAAGTAGAGCTTTTCCTTACCTTCGTCCTCGACAAGAACAGCCCAGTCTGGATTGTAGGTTCCAAGCGGTGTTGGAACCTTAAACCAGCCGGGAAGCTTGGCATAGACCTTTACTGCTTCATTCTTTTCCAAGCCTTGAGCGAATCCCTTTTCCACGCCAGCTGAATCGTACGCAATTCTGTCGTAGACAGACTTTTCAGATTCCATGGTGTTCTTGAGATGCCCGGTAAACTCTTCCTTCTCGAAAAGCTCCTGTGTGTAGAAACACTCGTCACCGACGCGGCGACTTGATGCGACGACACAGATCGACGACGCGAACTCCTGCATCGGCTTGCCGCAAAATCCCAATAATCTGTTCTTCGGTGAATCTGCTACGTTTCATTCTTGTGCTCCTATGTCAGGAACACTAACTTTTCAATGGCATACTTTTCGGGGGGAAGGTCAACATCCCACAGCACGCAAAAAACCCCCGACCATTTTTCAATGATCGGGGGTTTTGATTACCTATCTGGTGGAGCCGAAGAGAATTGAACTCTTGACCTCTTGAATGCCATGCCAGCAGCATGCTGAAATTATAAGACTTTGGCTCTCCTGCCAACGATTGCCAACGTAACATTTTGGCGTCTGCCAACAGTTTTGTGGCTTTCAGTGGCGGTCCTGCCAACGTGACGCCAACAGGGCTTGGTGGCAGTGGTTGCGCAGTTGGTGAGACAGTGGTTAGACAGCCACAGAGATGACAACGCGGCAGTGGCACGTCCAGATTCACAGACTCCTGTGACTTTTGCGAACCAGTAACCGTCACCTGCACATGATGATCAATCCTTCCGCAAAGCCTCCCCCTGAAAAGCCTTGGGCCATCCTCGGCATCAGCCGTCGTCAGTACGACACCGTTAAGCCCTGGAAACGAGCCAAGATGAGTAAGGACGAATTCGCCAAGCTTATCTGCTCGGTTCCCCCTGAGGCCATTAAGCACCTGAAAGACCTTGCTGACGCGGAGAACCTCCTCGAAGCTGCCTTTGGCAAAGGCTTTGGTGACGAACAATCGTAGTTTACTTCCCGCCTGCAAAAATGATGAGCCAGATAATTTACCTCGATATGTTTAAGGCAAACCAATTCATTTTATCGCGCTAAACGTGCAAACCTTATTTCTACCAGTGCGCTTCGATTCATAAAGAGCTGCATCAGCCCGAGCCATAATTGTTTTGAGAGAATCACTCTCGTCAATTTCTGCAACGCCAAAGCTCATGGTTACTTTCAAACCGGACGGGAAAGAATGCTCAGCTATAACTGACCGAAGTTTCTCAGCGAGTGCTACGGCAGAATGTAACTCGCTTGACGGGGCCAGAACCACAAACTCTTCCCCCCCCATCTCACCAATATGTCTGTCGCCCTGATTATTTTAGATGCCATGGACGTGACTTCAACTAGAACATCATCTCCGACATTGTGACCGTATGTATCATTGACAATTTTGAAGTGATCAATATCCATCATTATCACACTAAAAGGCGTTTTGTAACGGGAAAACCGTTGAAACTCTGAATTAAAAATATCTACAAACTTGGTTCGGTTATGAACCCCAGTGAGCCTATCCGTTGAAGCCATCTTTTCTTTTTCTTCAAGCAATTGATTAGTAAACTTCAGCAGAGAATTCAGAGAATTCGAAATACCTGAAATCTCATCATGACCTTGGTCGGTAATTTCGATTTTATAATCGTGGGTTCTCAAAATAAACCGCATTTTATCATCAATGTTTTCGAGCCTCGCCGAAAATGACTTAATAAACCGCCCAACGAAAAGCCCCGAAACGAGAAGGACGAGGGCTGTAACGCATAATATCAATAATCCAGTTAATTGAGCTTTTCTTTTTTCGTATTTCAAATACTGACCATACGTGTCTACAAGTGTACCTTCGACCGAATAGTACACATCCATTGCCCCCGTAGACATTCCGAACCAACTATCGTAATCAAACTCTTGCTGTCTACCGTCTAAATACAAAGAAATTGCAGCTTCCGTTTTTTTGACTTTCTCGTCATCTGCGACAATGCCGACATAACCTGGATATTTTCCTTTAAGGCTTTTCAAAAACTCTTCCTTCGATATCTTGTAAAATCCAAACTTTTCTTTTACATAAAATTGACTCTCCCCATCTAAAAAATTATTCATCGCCGACATAGAAATTCGGGCCCGAATTTTCCCAAGGTGTTCCCTTGCCATCAACAAATTCATTAACGACAAAAATAAATGATCATGTTGAATATGCTCGTAAGATTTATCCGAACTGTAAGTTGCAATAATTTCGTATATTATGTTAGAGTACTCTAGAAAACAATCTTCTAGAGAAATCGCATTAGAATCACTTAAGCCGCGAAGCATGATCTGCCTTCCTGAGATTTCTCGGGACAATGAAGTATTCGACAACTTAAGAATGGCAGCGTTAGTTTCAGCACGCCATAATTGGAGTTCATTAATATTGCTCGGCGTAGGGCGAAAGAGACTTTTTACAGTGAGCCCGCGCTCTTTTTGTAGCATGTGAATAGCTTTAGTCGACAGCCTGAAAACATTGTACTCTTCAAGCAGTGTTTGTCTTTCTGAATATTTGCCCCAACTAAAACTAGCTACAGCCACTGCAACAGCAGCCATAAACAACGCCATGCATATATAAAGAAAATAAAACTTTGCTCGCACAGTAGTAAGCACTTGCACACCTCTAGCGGCGGAATACCCTGCGCAAATCTGCACAAGGAGATTTATCACCAAACACAACTAGCAAAAACGAGACAAGCACAAACGGCTTGTGAGTAATTTTCACAATATTTGCGAACTACAAACAACAACCTTGTTTTTACCAGTCATTTTTGCAACAAGCAATGCATCATCACATCGCTTCAACAGTCTTTCAGCATCTTCATCTACAGCCAACGATGCTACTCCACTACTGATGCTGAAAGAAATACTTTTATTCTCATACAAACTCGGCCAAACTCACTGTACTCCGAACCCTCTCTGCAAATTTTTCTGCACCAATCAAATCAGTTTCGGGCAACAATACTGCAAATTCTTCACCACCAACCCTGCCTAGCGTATCAGTCTGCCGTAAATTTTCTCGTACGATTGTGCAAAAGTGCTTGAGAATTTCATCGCCAACAATATGCCCATGAACATCATTAACTATTTTAAAGTTGTCCAAATCAATCATTACCAGAGACAGGCTTGTAGAATATCTTTTAGATCGGACCACTTCTGACGTCATCACCGATGAAAAATGCCTCCTATTAAAGACACCAGTCAGAAAGTCATGCGACGAGCTATACACCAATTCCTCTTCAAGTTTTTTACGCAAAGATATGTCAATTATTGTTGACAGGATTGCATCCTCATTATTGTAAACAATTCGCTTTGACGACACCATACCCCAAAAACGAACACCGAGACTGTCTATGAATTCAATTTCATATTCTTTCAAAAACCCTGCGGAAGTTACTAAGCTTAAAAAATGCTTTCGTCTGCCCGGATCAACATAAAAATCCGTTGTATTCACGAATTCAGGCGTTTCTCCTTTTGTCCTTAACAGTTTCTGTGCATGCTCGTTCATATAAAATATTTTTAGGGAGCTAGATATTCCTGATGTTGCTTGTAAAAAGCCACAAGAGGCTACATGTACACTAGCAGCTTCGGGGTCATTTATGTCGGCATAATTTTGAGTAAGGTTTTTACGAAAGAGAAGTTCAAAGCCCCACAACTTTTCATCTTGATCAAAGATTGGTTATCGCGCAACAAAGAATTCTTTTGGCATTTCTCCGGGTTCCTTACTTTTTGCAATTCTCTTTGATGGTCCTTCTATGCTTTCCGTGGGTGACGTAACCCCAAAACATTAGAAAGTTAGCATAAGTCGGTGCACCTTCTTGCCCCAAACTTCTCGCTCCTCATGACGAAAGCCTGCATGGCGCAACTGCCTATAAAAACACAAGGAGCCTTGAATGAGAGAAGAAAAACACCTTCAAATTGCTCGAAACCGAGAAAAAAATTTGCCCTTCATGGCAATTACTTTTCTGCCAACATGCTGGCATCACTGGTATGCTCTACCCACGGGAAACCTGGAAGAGCCTTCTATATCAATTTGATAATTAATAGCATGAAAAGGCCGCTTATACAATTGGTGGTAATATGCTAAAAATGAGGTAGGTCGTCAAATTCGGACAAACCACGCTTCCAAAGCTCCAAGAAAAAGCCTTCTTGCTCCCATTCTCTGAAATATCGATGAATTGCACTCGGACTCCCAATAACATCTTTGGGCAATGCTTTCCACTGAATCCCAGTTCGCAGCACATAAACAATCGCGGAAAAGACGTTGTGTGCCTCAACAGCCCGTTGATTTATTCATGATTAACACCGCTCTACGGTAATCTGCGCTCCGACGAATTCTTCGCCGGTCTCGCTCCTCATCTCGACAAAAATCATCGAAACGACCATCCATCCCCAAGCAAAAACAAAAATTTGCGCTGAATTGAGGTAAAAATACCCCTTCGGGGTCCCGAAACCTATCAACTGGCGCATCAGCAGGCCGAGATTGAACCCGGCCACGCACAGGAGATATCGTTTGTGGACGTTTTCCTGCCCTCGAAGGTGCGTTCGTCGCATGCCTCCACGATCGAGCACATGCTGAAAACTTCGCTCGACCAATTCCGTTCGTCGTTTTGCCAACTCGCGCCCTTTGGCTGACTTCAGCCGGGCGCGGTTATTGTAAACGGCCCGCCGTGCCTCATGGTCACCTTTCCAGTTGAACAACCCGTTCGCCTTCGGCTCGGCGATCCTCGTCTTCCAAACTCCGCTATCCAGTTCTTTCACTACTTCCCGAGAATGGTAGCCTTTGTCCGCAATGACCTCCGTCGGAGCCGTGCTTATCGGCGTACAACCGATGTCGGAAAGATTCTTCCTGGCGGATTCGAGCGTCTTGCCGATCGTCGTCGTGTCCCCCTGGTCGGCCTTGTGGATATCGGCGGAGACAATCGCTCCGGTGTCCAGGTCCACGGCGTGTTCGGGCTTGTAGGCGAGGTGGGTGCGGCCATCCTTCATCTTGGTAATCCGCGCGTCCTCGTCGCTCTCCGACTTCCAGTCCTTGTTCGAAAGCTTTTTGCCCTTGCGCTTGCGATCCATGCGGGCCAACTCTTCACGGGTCGGCGTCTTGATCCCGCTGTCCTTGGCGATGCGCTCAAGCATCTGCTGGTACGTTTCTCCTGTATCCCGGCGCACGATCGAACGCATGGCCGCGTTGGCTTCCATGGTCGAAGCATCGATACCAAGGCGCTCCCCAACTACCAGGCCGGACTTGGTCAACGCCTGCAACACCCAGCCGAATACTTCCTGATGGACTTCCAGGGGCAACCGTTGGCGGATTCTGCTCAGGCTGGAGTGGTCCGGAACCCTCTGGGTCAGGGAGAGTCGTAGGAACTTTCGCAGCGACAAGGAGTCGGAACACCGCCACTCAAGCCCGCGCTCGCTCTCGATACCTTCAAAATAGCCAACCAAGTGCATCCTGAAATATCGACCTGGAGGAATGGATTTCCTGCCGGGACCAGACGCATAATACGGCTCACAGAGCTTCTCGACAAAACGGTCAAAGCCGCCCTTGATCAAGACCGACTGCAAGCGGTCATAAAAAACGTGTCCAGGTGAGCGCGGTAAATCCGCACACATGACAAACACCTGACTCTGGTCATCACTCTGGTTGCCAAGTCCCATAACAGCTCCTTGTTCATGGCAACCTTCTATATTTTTGAGATTTTTTCAATATATAAATAGTTTCGTATATAAAAAAATCATTTGTTAAAATTTTGTAAAATGCTTGTCTTGTTTAAAATTTGGTCCGCCAACTGACGAACGTCTGAAAGACATCAGCGACCTTTCGGATTCTTTTCAGCACACTGGCACCCACCAGCCTTTTTTTCGTTCATGATACGTTCAAAAATTGTAGATTTTCCGTTTTGAATAACATCCTGCTCAATATCTTCGGATGTATAGCCAAAACAATAGCATACGAGTTCTGACATAATCAAACTCCTTAAAGAAATTTTCCGATGAATGCATGATTTTCTCTGAATTGATTACGGCCAGGATGACGGCGATGTCAATTTTTGGCTCTGACGTCGGAAGGAATTTTTCAACATGCTGTCAAGGGGCTTTCTTCCTCCGCCAACCTTGCGTCGATACTGCTTTTCTTTATCTCTCCTGGGCGTCGGTATCAGTGGCTCTACTATTTCCCAGAGGGCATTCGACACTTCCCATGATTTCACGCTCATGTGCTTGTCTCCATTGGAGAAAAGCATGTCAGAAGGACACCGTTTTTTTCAAGATTAGGCATTCAAAATTTGCCAATAGGCTATTTAAAAATCACAAACTAACCTTGCAACGAGAGGGGTGTTTGTACTAATGTTGTACTCCAACAAGGGTTTCCCATGAAGTTATGGGGAAGGCAACTCAAAACCAAATTTATAAGGACACTTGATATGGGAAACATAAAGATTGGTTTTCGGTTAATAGCAGCCTTTGTTGTTGTAGCTGCGCTGGCCGGAGTTGTTGGTGGATTTGGTTATAATGGGCTTCACGATACGAAGCAGTCACTGGATAACATATCAAAAATATACCTTGATAGCATAGAGGCTCTTGCGCAAGTGCGATTCAATATGCGAAACGTGATTGTTGCGCAAAGAACTCTTCTGATACCAGATCTTTCTCCAGAAGAGCGTCGAGGGCAGTATGCTAACATTGAAACTGCACGAAAGTTGTATCGCGAAGGTTTTGAGAAGTTTGAATCCCTGCCGCGTTCTACGGAAATAGACTCTTTGTGGAAAGAATTTAAAGGCTATGATGAAAAAGCAACTGCAATCAATACAAAATGTTTCAACTTGATCAAGGAATGGGAGGGAGAAACAAGTGACAAAGCGAAGTACGATGTTGCTTTAGAAACGGCTGTCGAAGGGCTTGAAATTAACAGAATACAATTTAACACGTTAAGCAAGATTATACAGCAAAACAAGTCAAGCTCGGACCAGGAAAAAGTGAGCGCGGATGCTACAGTTAGATCAAATATCCGCAATATGGTGGTCGTCGCCTTAATTACACCCGTCATTGCGTTCATCCTTGGTATCCTGCTTACGCGTTCCATTTCTAGGCCACTCGGCAAGGTAGTCATTTTCTCGGATGCAGTGGCCTCCGGTAAACTCGATGAAAAGCTCGACGTTTTGCAGAAGGATGAAATCGGGCAAGTGGCGGACAGCCTGCGGGTGATGGTCAAGAATCTTAATGAGAAGATTGAAGAAGCGAACGAAAAGACACGAATTGCCGCCGAGGAGTCGGAAAAGGCTCTTGTCGCCACTCAGGAAGCTCAAGCCGCTAAGGAGCAAGCTGAACGCGCCAAGGCAGAAGGAATGCTTCATGCAGCGCAGCAACTCGAGGGCGTTGTTCAGGTGGTATCCTCCGCATCGGAAGAACTCTCAGCACAGATCGAGCAGTCCAGCCGTGGTGCAGATGAGCAGTCGGGCCGTGTGCGCGAAACCGCCACCGCCATGGAAGAAATGAATGCAACCGTTCTGGAAGTTGCGCGTAATGCCCAACAGGCTGCGGATGTTTCTCATCAGGCTCACCAGCAGGCCCAAGAAGGCTCTAAAATAGTCACTGACGCTGTTAAGAGCATTGAAGCTGTTCACGCTCAGTCCATCGCGATCAAGGAAGATATGGATGTCCTTGGTAAGCAAGCTGAAGGTATCGGGCAAATCATGGGTGTGATTGCTGATATTGCTGATCAGACCAATTTGCTTGCTCTGAACGCTGCCATTGAAGCTGCTCGTGCTGGCGATGCTGGACGTGGATTTGCAGTTGTTGCCGATGAAGTGCGCAAACTTGCGGAAAAGACCATGATAGCTACCCAGGAAGTGGGACAAGCCATCACAGGAATTCAGGAGGGCACACGTAAGAATATCCACAATGTGGAACAGGCTGGTGTATCGATTGAAGAAGCTGCAAAGCTATCTGTTCAGTCCGGCGAATCGCTCAAGCAGATTCTGGAGTTTGTTCACATGGTAAATGATCAGGTGCAATCGATTGCAACCGCTAGTGAACAACAATCCGCTGCCAGTGAGGAAATTAACCATTCTGTGGAACAGGTAGCCACCATTTCTGCTGAAACAGCCCAGGCAATGGAACAGGCATCCAGTGCTGTAGCAGAATTGGCGCAGCAGTCCCAGGCATTACAGCGTCTCATTGTTGAAATGAAAAATCACGGATAACCCTCTCAATATTCGTGTATACAGAAGGCCGTTCAGGAGTGAGCGGCCTTTTGCTTAATGCAATATTGATGTGATGATTAACAAAGCAGAATCTTTTTTCAAAGATCTGAAGGTCTCTGTGCTAGTGACTGACATTGTATGAGTAGTTTTAATTCGATCTTTCAGCTATGCAAAAAAAATAACATTTTATTCACAGGCTAATTAACTAGAATGTACACAAGAAGAATATTGTCGAACTTGATTCCTACCATTGGTTTTTGCAACGTATAGTGCCAAGTCTGCTTTCTTTAAAAAATCTGAAAATGTTGTAACATTAGCATCAGAAGTGAAAAGGCCTATGCTGCAGGTAATAGGCTGCGGAGGTGTGCCCACAAAAACTTTTTGAGCGATCATTAGGCGCAAATCATTTGCCATCGCTAATCCTTTTTCTTCTGAAACATGCGGCAGTGTAATTAAAAACTCTTCACCTCCTGTTCTGATAGCCGTGCCGTTATTCAGGGTAAACTCTTTCAAGCACTTTGAAAAATCGATAAGTACTCTGTCCCCTTCACCATGGCCCCAAGTATCATTGACAGTCTTAAAGTTATCAATATCTATCATTAGAATAGATATTGGATATTTTTGATTAACAGCACTTTTATATTCTTCGAGTATAATATCAGTAAGAATTCGTCTATTATATAATCCTGTAAGTGTGTCGATCCTGGCGTTAAACTGCGCTTTTCTTAAAGATTCTTCGAGGAGTATGATCCTTTTCTTCAGGGTAGCATGTATTGCGCTATCGTGAAATATCTTTTGTGAGTTATGCTGGTTCAAAGAAGCGCCAAGGGCAAACTGTTGAATAAAATGTACGGAATGCAGACTAGAAATGTTTTGCAGTGCATAGTATTCGCAAAAACTTCCATAAAGTAGTGGGAATAAATCATTTCTTTCATCATAAAAGTGCTTACCCTTTTCAAAGAAAAAAACGCCAACCATAGAGCTGTTGAAGTCAACGCCGTAAATTTCACCTGCTGTAGTAAACCCCGAAGTTGGACACTCTAGCAGATCAACTACCTCTGATGGAAAAGAAATCCTCGGACGCAAAACACAATCAAACATGACTGCTGCAACCGGAAAATCATTACTTTCGAGAAAACGGCTTAAATCCTTGTATGTTTGCGATGTGAATTCTGTAGCTTTGAATAGATGTAAATGATCCCCTGGCGATATTTGCAAAAAAAATCTGAGACTGTTGTCATGTGAATAGATTTTCTTGACAGATTTTAAGATGCACTCCCCATTGATGTTTATTCCGAGGGTGTACTTAGTTAGAAAAGTATCTAATTCATCAGAAAAATCTGGCAACATCTTTTTTAGTGCTTCACGGGCAGGCATGATTTCAAGAGTTTTAGGATCAATAACGGTGTACAGACGTTTGCCATCTTCACTTACGTCAAGGGCTACAAAAGATGGTTCTAGCATCTTGTAATGTTGAGTTCGCAAGACTGCTGTGTAGAAAGGATTTTTTAATTTTATAAAAACAATGGCTGCATCAATGTCCATTCCGTCACTGGATCCCGCCCCTTTCTTTGAAAAACTACGAACTTCCTTTACAAATCCACCGACTAAAAAACAAGGAAATCGACGTGATGCATAAAAAGCGGAGAGGATTTCATGAGCCTCTTGGCAATTTTCATTTATGAAAGCAAATGCAATAGTGTCTTTGTGATTTAGTGAAAAATTTAGTTCTATTGACTTGAATATGTCTAGTGGTTTGCTTTCAGTGTCACCTACATGACAAACAAGTATGTCCTCAATAAGGTCATGGCTGAATGTCTGGATTAAAAAAATACCTTTAGCTGTCTTTCCAATATCAGATGTATCTAAGCCGCTTGTAAATGAATCGAAACCATCTTGGGTTACAACAGAAATGGTGTGCTCCGCCTTTGACAATAATCCAATCTTATTCACGAGGTCGCTATCGTATTCAGCGCCGGGGAATAGCATGAAAGCAAGTGCGGCATTGTCTTGCGAAAAAGTAAATATTTCAGAGTCATAATTAGACAAATCGGATTGAATCATCTGAGTTTTAGAAAAAATTTCCATGTGATTGCACCCCCCGAGGCATCAAGGTTTGCAGTCAATTCCTCATTAAAGAGCAAAAAACGTTTGCTAAATTCTTAAAAAATTCTGCATATTATAACATATAAATATGCTAATATTTACAAAAAATATTATTATCAGTAAGTAGTTTTGTCCAGACAGCAAAACTACCAAAAAGGCTTGTTTGATGCATACCGTCAAAATTTTTGATTTGCTCTTAGGATTTACAAAAGCCCTTGGCTTTGTCCGGCCAATCACGGCTTCTCATAACCTGCGCGTAGCATACTTCGCCCATTTATTAGCTTCCGACTGTAATTTTTCAAAAAGTGAGAGGGTCAACCTTCTTGTTGCAAGCATCTTGCACGATGTTGGTGCAATTCCTTTGAAAATTGAAACACAGAATTTTATTTTTGACCGTGATAAACAAAATTATTGTCGAGCCGGATGGGTTTTCTGTAAAAGTGCAAAGTTAAATGATTGGCGGATTCAACTTGCAAGTGCAACACCCTCAAAGTTGAATGAAAAGGCAAGGTGGTATAGCCCTTTAGCCTCTCCATCCAACCAAAGATTGAGGGGCGTATGGGCTATGCACACCTTGCCAGGGAAGAACGGTACTACATCTGCCAGGCAGTGAAAAGTGGAACGTCACTGAGGGCCATAGCCAAAGCGATAGGCCGTAGCGTCTCAACTGTAAGCCGCGAACTTGCGCGAAATACCGGGGCGCGTGGCTACCGCTACAGGCAGGCACACAAGCGCAGTCAGAAAAGGCAGACCAGTAAAGGGAAGAAGCGCATT
>JGI20225J20221_1000968_pt2 | contig 36026 bp, 25 predicted proteins | sample BioMet4_FD_20221 | JGI IMG/M metagenome (IMG submission 20221)
AACATTCATCAGAGCCTTTTCGTCTTTGGTAATTTTGTGACGGGTGTAAAGCTCAATAACTCCAATCGGAGTCTCTTCTTTTGGCAAAAAGAGATTGAATGAAGACTTAATTAAATCGTTCTCAACAAGTTCATCCTCAATAATATCTTCATCAATAGACGGATAAATAAATTCTTCAGACTCCGGATCGAAAATGCCAATTCGTAATGAATAAGCATGAAAAAGCTTTTTTAAATCGGCCTGAATGGCTGTACCAACGGCTGAAACTATTTCGTCTGTACTTCCTATATCTATAGGAATAGATGCAGTTATGCGCTGGCATACCTCGAGCGTGGTTCTTAATCGTTCAGAATGCTTTCTATTACGTGTTTTTGAACGTGAATTCAGTACCCAGAAAAGGAAAATCAATAAAACGAAACCACTAAAGACAAATAGAGAAAGAATGTTCAATTGTCTGTCTTCTTTTTCCAGTTCCTGCGAACGGCTTTCCAGCTCTTTATCCTGACGAGTATAATCTAGAATATCAAGATAAATATTTCGGTTATAGTTTGAAGGAACTTTCATTCCCAAGCCGGCATAAGTTACGCTTAACTGTTCGCGGATACGGGCAATCCATTCGGGCACAGTCTTAACGTTATTCTTAGAAATCCAGCTAAGTTCTGTATAAATTGTATCTTGTTCGGAGAAAGGTTTTAGCTGATCGACTGTGCTTTTTCCGTTTTTATAGTAAAGCTTATGGTGTTTATTTACGCAATTCAGCGCTTTACTTAAAGTATCCAGTGCCACACTATAACGACCATGCATATTATAATAACGTCCGATGGTTACGTATGCTCCGGCAATCTGGTAAATATCCTTATACTTCTTAAACTTTTCGAGAGCAACTCGTGCCAGGTTTAACGGCAAAATGGTATCGCTTTCTGCAACTTCATTTTTCGTAAAGTGATAATACGAATTTAAGGTTTGAATAGCCTTAGGGCGTTCATGATAAATAAGATTAAAGATATCTTTGTTTTCAAATAAAGACGAGATTCCNTGNANGCTGTTCGCTTCAAAATAAATATATTGATTGCGACTCATATTCCAGCACTTAAAGAGTTCATCAAATTCTGTAATATTATTCTGCTCAGCATCCTTCTTTTCAAACAGTTCTGCAGAACCTTTTATATAATCATAGTAAAGAATTTGTGCNGTATCAGAGGCCAGGTCTGAGTCCTGAACCTGATTAATNGATTGAATAGCTTCGCTTTGCTGCTGCAAATAGAAATAGTAGATTGACGATACAATGAAAAATTCAGAGCGAGCATAATTCAACCGTTTCTTATCGTGCACATCAACAAATACAGACTGATCTTCATCAATACGTTTCATTCTCCGAACCGCACTGTTCCGACAGTCGTAATATTCCTTATTCATGGATGTCCGTTGGTATATTTTCATTAGTCCTATATCGGCAATAACTAATTCCAGCTCATTCTGAGTTAATTTATATACCTTCTTATAGTAGTTCTCTGCCGCATCAAAATCCATCCGCATGAAAGCACAAAATCCCAGATTATTGTAAGCTTCAGCTTTACCCTGATCGTATTCNTCTGCATAATTNATTGCCANAAGNGCNTCTTTATANGATGAATCAAGTTGCTTATAACGNAAATCGTAGGAACGTTGGTTAAGAGAATCCAGTAAACGGACTTCCTGTGCAGAAGGTGTTCCCGTGCAAGAAAAGAATACTGAAAGCGCCAGTATTACCGTTAGGAAGTAAAGTATATTACGGAGTTTATTCATTCATATCCCATATTTATTACAAATATAAATAGATTTAAAGTAATATTTATCCGATATCTTATTTAATGCTAGTTAAATCTTATGAAACAAATTTCAGTCTTATGACTTTTACATCTTTAAAAAGTCTATACATACCAATATTTAGGTATATGATAAGACATAAAAATACCACTTGAAAGGGATTGTGAACCATCGACAATCCATCTATATTTGCAAAAGAATTTTCTTGAATTAGTCATTATTTTATCGTAGCCATAATTTTAAGAATAGTGNGTTCTCTCTCGCCGAAGTGATTCGTTGAGAGAGTTTTTTATTTCTTTCAGGATTATATTTGTACAATAATTAATTCATTATAGGTTTCTTACTAATACAAAGAAATGTAACTTAATTACAGCATAAAAAACATCTATTAATAGTATCGCTAAGTTTTTTTTAGTAATTTCGCGGCCGATTTGGTAACCCCGCATTTAGAGTCTATTTTATCCTGATTATGCTCTAAAACTAATATTTCGTGAGCATTCATTCCTGGAAAGATATGAAATTTCACGATTCATATCTATTACTAAAAAAGCACCTTAAATTTTATTGTCACGAAATTATAAAACAAATTAAGGAAATGGATATTTTTTGGAATACAATTGCTCAGTATAATGCAGGAACCTGGATATATCAGATATTTATATCAGTTATTGCAATTATACTAACTTACTTCTTATTTAAACATCCTACTCAAATTGTAAAATCGGCAATGAAACTATTCCTGGCGTTTCTAAATGCNTGGATTGCAATTGTCTACTATTCTATTTATTGTGAGCCAAGAAGTTATAATAACATGTTTGTTGTATATTGGACAATAATGGCGTTGTTCTGGCTGTATGATTTGTTTTTTGGCCATACATCTTTTGAACGATCATACAAATATGATAAGTTAGCTATAATACTTTGTATATTGCCGTTTATTTATCCGATAATTTCTTTGGTACGCGGCCTTCGATTTCCAATGATGACTTCACCTGTTATGCCNTGTTCGGTTGCTATTTTCACAATTGGATTATTACTTGCTCATTCTAAAAAAATAAATATCTTTTTAGTTATGTTTTTAACTCACTGGGCTTTAATTGGTTTTACAAAGGTNTATTTCTTTCAGATACCTGAAGATTTTCTTTTGGCCAGCTCAGCTGTTCCGGCTTTATATCTTTTCTATAAAGAATACATCAATTCAAATCTGCATATATCAAGAAANCCAAANGCTAAAATTCTNAATTTACTATTGATANTGCTATGCTGCATTATCGGGTTATCNTTCACGATTACCTTGATACATGAATTGTGCGAAATGCCNCGCATTTGATAGATTGAACATTTATTCGTCTTTTATAGTTGATTACATATAAATTAAAGTGCTTAATATGAGGCGCTAATTTACTAAATAAACAATAATTTTACCTCATGGACATTCATGCAGAACTTAAAGAGTTATCGAAGTTTTTATCCGACTACTCTACCAGTCTAATGGCTGTAGGCGTACACACATCGCGTATTGTACGTAACACCTCTCGGATAGCTGAGTCTTTTGGCTATTTCGTTGACATGACGATCTTTCAGAAAACCATTATTATGACTTTGAGAGACAAAGACAATTCACATTCTTACAGCACTGTGAATAAAATCAAGCCTATGGCCCTGAATTTTGAATTAAATGCCCGACTCAGCACATTAAGCTGGGAAGCTTATGATGAGCATTTGTCTATGGATGAATTAAAAGCAAAATATCAGGAGATTATCAGTAACCCTCGCATGAGTAAATGGATGGTTCTTTTTCTGGTTGCATGCGCAAATGCATCTTTTTGCCGTCTCTTTACTGGTGATATTCAAGCGATGGGTATAGTTTTCGTTGCAACATTGGCAGGTTTCTTCATTCGTCAGAAATTAACAGAAATGCATCTCAATCATTTATTTGTATTCATTGTTTCTGCTTTTACCGCTTCCATGATAGGTTGTACAGCAGTACTATACAATATAGGAAATACTCCTGATATTGCTCTTGGAACAAGTGTTCTTTATCTCGTTCCAGGTGTACCTCTCATTAATGGTGTTATTGATGTTATTGAAGGCCATGTTTTAGCTGGCGTTTCACGATTAATTAACGCAGCATTACTTATTATTTGCCTTTCTATAGGTTTGTCATTAACTTTATTATTGTTAGGAGTAAATGCATTATGATAAATTATGATTTTATTGAAGCCATTATATTTGATGGTTTTTTTGCAGCAATTGCATCTATTGGATTTGCAGTAATCTCTAATCCTCCACGCAAAGCTATTCTTGTTTCTGCATTTTTAGCAGCTATTGGACACGGACTTCGTTATTGTTTGTTGCATAGTACTTCCTTGGATATTGCTTCGGCATCATTTCTTGCAGCATTTTCTATTGGTATGCTAAGCATTTTCTTTGCAAAGAAAATTCATTGTCCGGCAGAAGTATTCTCTTTCCCTTCTTTATTACCTATGATCCCAGGAATGTTTGCATATAAAACAATTCTTGCCTTAGTGAAATTTATTCAATGCAAAGATGATTCGGCATCAGTGGATATAATAGTAGCAATATTCAGAAATGGTTTAACTGCTACTTTTGTTATGTTTGCTTTGGTGGTTGGTGTTGCAGTACCTATGTTTATCTTCCACAAACAATCATTTGCTGTAACACGTATTTTGAAGTTAGTTAAGAAAGATAGATAAAAAAAGCAAGCCATCGGGATTCATTAAATGAATATTCCCGATGGCCAAGCCCCCCTTTAAACAATTTAAACAAAATAAAGATGCCCTTCTAACCAACCTTTATAAGGGCATTCTTTTATAAATCAAACAGATTGATTTACAATCTGTTTTTTTATTTGCGAGCTTCTTCAATATATCCGAAAGCTTCTTTACACTTAGCTGTTACCCATGCCCAATCATTAGCAGCAACTACATCTTTTGGGAAAAGGTTTGAACCCATACCTACACAAGTTACGCCAGCTTTAATCCATGCAGTAAGGTTATCTTTTGTTGGTTCAACACCACCAGTAACCATTAACATTGACCAAGGCATTGGAGCTTTTACATTCTTAACGAATGAAGGACCACCAACGTTACCTGCAGGGAATACTTTGCAAAGATCGCATCCTACTTCTTGTGCGAAACCGATTTCTGATACAGAGCCACAACCTGGAGTGTATGGAATTAAACGACGGTTACAAACTTTAGCAATTTCTGGGTTGAACAATGGACCAACAATAAAGTTAGCACCTAATTGAATATACATTGCTGCAGTAGCTGGATCAACGATAGAACCAATTCCCAGAATCATATCAGGACATTCTTTTGCAGCCCATTTTACTAATTCTGCAAATACTTCCTGTGCAAAATCGCCACGGTTAGTGAATTCGAACGCACGAACACCACCTTCATAGCATGCTTTTACAACATTCTTTGCTAATTCAACATCTTTATTATAGAAAACGGGAACCATCCCTGTGCTTGCCATTGCATTAAGCACTTGTATTTTTGAAAATCTTGCCATCTTACTTTTATATTATAATGTTATTAACGAGAAACACGACCTGAACCGTCACCTTTCATTAAGTTTTCTACTTCAGAAACAGTTACAAGGTTAAAGTCACCATAAATTGTATGTTTCAGACAAGATGCAGCAACTGCAAATTCCAAAGCTTTCTGATCATCATTTGGATAAGAAATCAAACCGTAGACAAGACCACCCATGAATGAGTCACCACCACCTACACGGTCNACAATGTGAGTNATNTCATATCTNTTAGATTGTTTCAATGATCCATCAGAGTAAAGAACACCACCCCAAGTATTGTGGTTAGCGTTGATAGAACCACGAAGAGTGATAATTACTTTCTTAGCACGTGGGAATTTAGCCATCATCTGAGTACATACTGATTCAAATTCAGCAGCATTAACTTCACCGTGAGTCGCAGCAACATCAAATCCTTCAGGTTTAACACCAAATACTTTTTCGCAATCTTCTTCATTACCAAGAATTACATCACAACCTTCAACTAATGCAGGCATAACTTCTGCAGCAGTTTTACCATACTTCCAAAGGTTTTTACGGTAGTTAAGGTCGGTAGAAACAGTTACACCCATTTCATTAGCAACTTTGATAGCTTCAAGACAAGCATCAGCAGCACCTTGTGATAAAGCTGGAGTAATACCAGTCCAGTGGAACCATTGAGCATCTTTGAATACTTCTTTCCAGTTAATCATACCTGGCTGAATAGTTGATATTGAGGAGTTTGCGCGGTCATAAACTACTTTTGAAGCACGAGCTACAGCACCTGTTTCAAGGAAATAAATACCTACACGATCACCACCGAAGATAATTTCTTTAGTTCCAACGTTGTGAGAACGTAAGTCCATAATGCAAGATTCTGCGATGTCATTTTTAGGTAGGCGAGTCACAAATTCAGTTTCCAAGCCATAGTTTGCCAAAGAGACTGCAACATTAGCTTCACCACCACCAAATGTAGCATTAAATTCCTTTGCTTGTGAAAATCTTAAATAACCAGGAGTTGCCAAACGCAACATAATTTCCCCAAAAGTAACAACTTTCTTTCCCATAATTCTATTTTCTATTTAAAATAAATGATTAGTATTTCTATGTTTCAATTTATAATAATCTACGTTTGTTAAACCAATTGACTATAAATGAGTATATTAATAATAAATAATCAACCAAAACAGTCAACTCGTGTACGTGCACAAAGATACGAATATTTTTGTAATTACAAAAATTGTTATATATTTGCGATGAAAAAAAATAAATTATTATTGTGTTCGAACACGAATAATCAATTGTTAAGAACAAAACAAGCTATGGATGAACTGCCGGAAAGAATACGAATAAAAGACATAGCACGCTTAGCCGATGTGTCAGTTGGAACTGTTGATAGAGTAATCCATGGGAGAAGCGGTGTATCTGAAAAAAGCAAAAAGCGGGTTGAAGAGATTCTAGAGCAATTAAACTATCAACCTAACATGTATGCTAGTGCTCTGGCCTCAAATAAAAAATACCTGTTTGTTAGTTTGCTTCCTCAGCATGTAGAAGGGGAATATTGGACTGCAGTAGAAAAAGGTATAACTGATGCGGTAGCTGCTTTTTCGGATTTTAATATTTCTATAAAGATGTGCTACTATGATGCATATGATTATACATCATTCACATCTGCAGGAAATGCTATAATAGCTGAGCATCCTGATGGCGTAATAGTCTCTCCTACTATACCTCAGATTACTCGCAATTTTACAGATCATCTAAATGAGTTTTCTATACCTTATATATTTATAGACTCAAATATTCCTGACCTGCATCCATTGGCTTTTTATGGACAAAACTCAGAAAGAAGTGGATATTTTGCAGCAAAGATGTTAATGCTAATGTCTGATAAAGCTGATGAAATAGTTATTTTCCGCCAAATTAAAGAAGGTATTATAGGATCAAATCAACAGGAAAACAGAGATAAAGGCTTTAGAATTTATATGAAAGAGCATTTCCCTTCTTGTCGTATTACTGAGCTTAACCTTCATCCAAAGTATCCTATTGAAGATGAACAATTACTAGATGCTTATTTTGCTGAACATCCAGAGGTTACATGTGGAATAACATTCAATTCAAAAGTTCACATTATAGGCGAATATCTTGAGAAAAGAGGAATCAANGACTTTAATCTGGTAGGTTATGATTTACTGAAAAGAAACGTGACTTGTCTTAAAAATGGTTCTGTTTCTATGTTAATAGCTCAGCAACCTGAAATTCAGGGATATAATAGCATAAAAGCATTATGCGATCAATTGATATTTAAGAAAGAGATAAATTGCATAAACTATATGCCAATAGATCTATTAACTGTAGAAACTGTAGACTTTTATCTTGATTTTCAAAAATAAACTTATCATAATAGAAAATATATGGAAACTAAGTATTTAAAAATTAATCCAGCAGATAACGTAGCTGTAGCTATCTTAAATTTGTCTGCAGGTGAAACCATTTCCGTAAATGGATTGGATATTAAACTAAATGAAGATGTTCCAGCTGGTCACAAATTTGCTTTGAAAGACTTCGCTGTTGACGATCATATAGTCAAATATGGTTATGCTATTGGTCATGCTATAACTCCTATCAAACAAGGTGACTGGGTAAACGAGAAGAAGATCAAGACAAACTTGTCTGGTTTACTTGAATATACATACAATCCAGCTCATGAAACTCTCGAGATTGCAAATAAAAACCTGACTTTCAAAGGTTACAAGCGTAAAAACGGTGATGTTGGTGTAAGAAATGAAATATGGATTATCCCAACAGTTGGTTGTGTAAATGGTATCGTTAATCAATTGGCAGATCAACTACGTCGTGAAACTGAAGGAAAAGGAGTTGATGCGATTGTATCATTCCCACATAACTATGGTTGTTCTCAATTAGGCGATGACCACGAAAATACTCGTAAAATATTACGCGACATGGTTCTTCATCCAAATGCCGGTGCAGTATTTGTAGTAGGTTTGGGTTGTGAAAACAATCAGCTTCCTGCTTTCCGCGAATTCCTTGGCGAATATGATGCAGACCGTGTAGCATTCATGGAAACTCAGAAAGTCGGTGATGAATTTGAAGAAGGTATGGCTATTCTTCGCGATCTTTATTCAAAAGCAAGCAAAGATGTACGTGTTGATGTTCCTCTTTCTGAATTACGTGTAGGATTAAAATGTGGTGGATCAGACGGATTCTCAGGAATTACAGCTAATCCATTACTTGGTATGTTCTCCGACTTCTTGATTGCTCAAGGTGGTACATCGGTTCTTACCGAAGTTCCTGAAATGTTTGGTGCTGAGACAATCTTGATGAACCGTTGTGAGAACAAAGAATTATTTGAGCAGACAGTTCATTTGATTAACGATTTTAAGGATTACTTTATCCGTAATGAACAACCAATTTATGAAAACCCATCTCCGGGAAATAAAGCTGGTGGTATTTCAACATTGGAAGAAAAGTCATTAGGCTGCACTCAAAAATGTGGAAAAAGTGTAGTTAAAGGTGTTATGAAATACGGAGAAAGAATTCAAACTAAAGGTTTGAACTTATTGAGTGCACCAGGTAATGATCTTGTTGCAGCAACAACTCTTGCGGCATCAGGTTGTCATATGGTTCTTTTCACAACCGGACGCGGAACTCCATTTGGAACATTTGTACCAACCATGAAGATTTCAACAAATTCAAATCTGGCAAATAACAAACCAGGATGGATTGATTTTAATGCAGGGGTTATTTTGGAAAATGAACCAATGGAAAAAACTTGTGAAAGATTTACTGATTATATAATCAAAGTTGCAAGTGGTGAACCTGTAAATAACGAAAAGAAAAACTATCGTGAAATTGCAATATTCAAAACTGGTGTAACTTTATAAGATATCAATAAAGTTTTTTAGGTCGGAGATGTAGTATAAATTGGTACTGCATCTCCGACTTTCTTTTTATCTGTATTTGCTAATAAAACCTAATTCCAAATTAGAGATATTGAATATTATTGTTTACAGTAAATATATAATTATGATAACCCTAAATTTATATTTTGCTAATATCTAGTAAGTTTCAGCAATACATCTTGAGAATTAAATTTTAAATATCAACCTTAAAATTGTCTATATTTAGCTGATTTTGTCTTCCTTAAATCATACTAATAATCATTCCTGATTTATATATCGAAACATTTCCGTCTATATATTATTTAATTTTGTATAGTTTTAAATAATAAGTTTAATTAAATCTTTAAATTGTTATGAGAAGAGCACTGCACTCCTCTTATTTTATTAAATATCTTTCTATACATATCATTGTTAGCTATGAATATATAACAAAATCAGGGTTCCATCTATAGCTTAATTTTATTATTTACACGATCAGACACAACTAGTATGCCTAAAATTCATGTGTCTTCATAATATTTTGCACATACACTTTATATAACACACAAATGACTAAACTTTACGTGAATGTTTTTTTACTAAAAAAACTGATATTGATATTTATTTTTTCTTGTTCAATTTTGCCAGGTTTTGCTAAATCACGTACCAGTAATGAAGCTCTAATTATTGCTAGTAACTTTTCTCAGAAATCACAAGTCCTAACTAAAACTATTGGTTTGCCAAATTCCACACTAACATTAGCTTACACTTGTAAAGATAGCATTGTTACACGTTCTTCAACCGAAAAAGCATACTATTACGTATTTAATATTGGCGATAATAATGGTTTTATAATCGTTTCTGGAGATGATAGAGCTAAAGACATTCTTGGATATTCTCATAATGGTAAATTCAATTCAGATTCTTTGCCTACAAACTTTTCTNCATGGCTAAATTTCTATCAAAAGGAAATAAAAGCATTATTGAATCAACCTGAAGAATTAAGTTATACCTCAAATGTTTTACTCAGTACAACTGATAATACCACTGCTAATAAAACAATATATGCAACATCTGTTACTCCACTTCTTGGAGGAATAAAATGGGATCAGGGAACTCCATACAATGAACTCTGTCCTACAATAAGTACAAAATCTACTGAAAGAACTGTTACTGGCTGCGTAGCCACTGCTATGGCTCAAGTAATGAGATATCATCAATGGCCCGTTACAGGTAAAGGATCTAATACATATACTCCGGATGGATATTTTCAAGCTCTTACAGTTGACTTTTCAAAAACAACATACGACTGGAAAAATATGACAGAAACATATAGTAGCTTAAGTACTGCTACTGAAAAAAATGCTGTAGCCACGTTAATGTATCATTGTGGAGTAGCTGTGAATATGGATTATGGTTTTTCCAGCTCTGCTAGTCCGACTAATATGGCCAAAGCTTTAATAAAGTATTTTAACTACGATCCCAATATTCAGACTTATCACAGAGATTATTATAACAGATCAGAGTGGATGAATATGCTTAAAACAGAATTAAATGCTAAACGCCCTGTCCTTTATGCTGGAAATTCTACTGATATAGGACATCAATTTGTTTGTGATGGATATGATAGCAATGATCTCTTTCATTTTAACTGGGGATGGAGTGGTGAATCTGATGGTTATTTTGAATTATCAGCACTAAATCCGTCTGTTCTTGGTATTGGTGGCGGAACCAGTGGAGGGTTTAATTCTGATCAGCTTTTTGTTATCGGAGTACAAAAACCTAATGAAGCATCGATTGCAGCACCTTATCAATTACATTTATATTCACCACTAAAAATCTCTGCAAACTCAATAAGTCGTACAAATACTTTTTCAATTAATGCAGATATCTATAATATGGGAATAACAAATTTCAGTGGTTCTATTGGGCTGGCATTATTCAATGAAAATGGTTTTGTAAAACTGATTAAAAGTTATTCTGTATCGTCTCTTGATACATATAGTGGATGGTCTAATTTAGCATATTCTTCAAGCATACCAACTGATGTAATAAATGGCAACTATAAGCTTTATAGCGTATTTCTACCTTCCGGAAAAACAGAATGGCAAATAATGAGAGGAAAAGTAGGTACAGCCAATTACTTAAATGTAGCAGTTACTTCTTCAAATATAACGTTCAGTGTTCCAAACGTACTTCCAAACTTAACTCTGAACACCTTATCTACTATAGGCAATCTTTATCAAAACAGCACTGGTCGATTTAACGTAAACCTTACAAATACTGGAGGTGAATATAATTCAAACTTAGTTATTTTATTAAAGTCTGCTGTTAACGACTCTATCTCTCAAGTAGTTTGTATGGATCCTGTAAATATTGGTACTGGTGAGACAAAAAGTCTCGACTTTATGGGAAATGTTACATTAACAGCAGGAAAATATTATTTATATGTAATGTATGATCCACAAAATGACAGATCAAATGCAGATACATTTAATAATATAGGTTCTTCTTTAATTGTAGAGATCTTGAATACTTCAATAGAGACGCCGGCTCTAACACTGACTTCTAAGATTTCATTTCCTGATCCATCTCAAGTAAATGGAAATGATGCAATTCTAACTGCTCGCATTAAAAATAACGGAGGATATTTTGAGGATTATGTAGTAGCATTCGTATATCCTGTTAACAGTTATATTGCACTTTCATTTTTTGGATTTCAGAAAATTATTTTAGATAAAGATGAAGAAAAGACAATAACCCTCAGCGGGAATATTGGTCTTGAACCTGGATCGTATTTAACAGCACTGGCTTATAGTACTACATTAGGAAATAGTTATTCATTTATGGATCCTAATGATTATAGTAAAATTGTTTTTACTATAACCGATAATGCTACTAAAGCTACAGATATAGAAAAAACGGAAGAAGCAAAACCACATCTTTACCCTATCCCAGCAACAGATATTCTTTATCTAAAATCTGATGATGTTGTAAAAGCAATCAATATAACGGATCTTTCCGGAAAGTTGGTTTTAAAAATTAATCCTTTAAGAAATGGAGAAATTCCTATACCTATAAATACCCTCAAAGCAGGTGCATACATTCTTCAATCGATAACCGAAACAGAAGAAAAGGTGTGCAAATTTATAAAAAAATGATTTTTACAATATTTGTTAAATAAAAAAGAGTATATGTATTTATTTGCCTATGCTCTTTTTTCTTATATTTACCACTGTTATAACATGATTATAAACTTTTATAACAAAAAGAAGTTGATTGTAATCTATTTCTAATACAAAATTTCAAAATCTAAATCTCAAGAAAGTTTAAGCAGATCTATTTTTATATAACTGCTGTGGATTATTTAACACAAATAACAAATGAAAAAGGCACTACTACTTATAGGATTCCTATTATTCTTTGCAACAAAGATTCTGGCAATATCGCGGACTAGCAGTGAAGCATTAATAATAGCAAACTCTTTCTATCATAAAAAGCAGGTTTCAATAAAAATGATGTCTGCAGATTTATCGACTTTGAAATTAGCCTATACTTGTATCGATGGCATATCTACCAGATCAACTTCTGATAAAGCATATTATTATGTATTTAACAGAGGTGAGAATAATGGTTTTATTATTGTATCCGGAGATGATAGAGCAAAAGATATTTTAGGATATTCCGATAGCGGAAAGTTTGATATAAACTCTTTACCACCTAATTTTTCGGCCTGGCTTAACTTTTACAAAGATGAATTGAAGTATTTGATAGAGCAGCCAGAATCAACAAATACTTCTTCAGTTCAGCTAAGTGAGTCAATCGGTACTGATGTTCGCCAGTCTACTTATTCAACTTCTGTAGCTCCNTTATTAGGTGGNATTAAATGGGATCAAGGATCACCATNCAATAATCTTTGTCCTATAATTAATGATTCAACATCCGAAAGAGCAGCNACCGGATGTGTTGCCACAGCAATGGCTCAGGTTATGAAATATTATAGCTGGCCTGTTAGTGGAACNGGGTCAAACACTTATACTCCTANTGGNTTTACTACATCTTTAAGCGTTGATTTTTCTAAANCTACATACGACTGGGCAAATATGACTGATANATATAATAGTTCAAGCACCGCTATTCAAAAGGATGCTGTNGCTACACTAATGTATCATGCGGGAGTTTCAGTAAACATGATGTATGGAGAATATAGTTCTGCATCCTCTTTAAATATGGCTAAAGCTCTAATCGGATATTTTAATTATGATTCAAATATCCAAAGTTATTATAGAGATTATTATTCTAAACCAGAATGGGAAGGTCTGATTAAGGCAGAATTAAATGCTGGTCGTCCGGTTTTTTATGCCGGATATTCAAAAGATACAGGACATCAGTTTGTGTGTGACGGATACGATAATAATGGGTTATTCCATTTTAATTGGGGATGGAGTGGAAGTTCAGATGGTTATTTTGAATTGTCTGTTCTAAATCCATCTTCCTTAGGAATTGGCGGAGGAACAAGTGGAGGATTTAATTATGATCAACTTATTGTTATTGGAGTTCAAAAGCCAAATGCATCATCCACAGTACATCCTTACCAGTTATACTTATATTCGCCATTTAATAATATTCCGGCTTCAATAGACCGTACAAGCGCTTTTACTTTACCAATTAGAATAACAAATTTGGGCATAAATACATTTAATGGTAAGGTTGGATTAGCTTTATATAATGATAACGGATTTGTAAAGTTACTCAGCAGTCGTTCTTCATCGCTCGACACCTATTCTGGATATTATAATCCTTCTTATGCAACCAATATTACTGTCCCTTCTGATGTTGTTAATGGTAATTACATGCTCTACAGTGTATTTCAGCCAACCGATGATTCTGACTGGCAGATTATGAGAGGAAAAGTAGGAACACCCAATTATATAAATGTAAATGTAGCGTCAACTAATATTTTATTTTCAGTTCCAGATATTCGACCTAAACTAGCCTTAAATTCATTAACGGTTAATGGAAACTTATATCAAAACAAAACAGGCAAATTCAATGTAAGTATAGCAAATAATGGAGGAGAATATAATTCATCATTAATTCTTTATTTAAAATCGGCAGAGGATAATGCAACAGAACAATATGTTTCTAATGATCCAATAAATATTGCATCAGGCAGTACTAAGAGTTTTGATATTACTGGAAATATTAAATTAGTTCCCGGAAAATACTATTTATATGTGATGTATGATTATTATAATAATCGCGCATCACAGAGTTATGTAACTCTTGGCGATTCTATAGCTGTTACGGTTTTACCGGAACCTGGAAACCCAATTCTTACACTAACATCTAAAGTATCTTTCCCGGACTCTAACAAAGTTAATAAAAACAATGCAGTACTTACGGCCAAAATAAAGAACATCGGAGGATACTTTAATAACCATGTAATAGCATTTGTATATCCTTCAACAGCTGGAAACTCGCTTACTTATTACGGATATCAGACCTTAGTTTTAGATACAGATGAAGAAAAGGAAGTAACATTCAGTGGCAATATAGATTTAGACCTTGGTTCATATTTAACAGCTGTAACATATTGGGATACAACAATAAATGATTGGAATCTTATTCCTCCGAGAGATAATTCTGTCTTAGCGTTTACTCTTGTGGATAGTAGTACTGATATTGAAAGAAATTCATCTTCTAAATTGCTTATCTATCCAAATCCTGTAGTAGATAACTTATTTCTGCAATCTGAAAAGATTATAAAAATAATCAGGATTATGGATATTTCCGGAAAACAAATATTATTTTTGAGACCAGAGAAGAGTGGTTTGATTTCAGTTTCTGTAAACGGACTAAGTTCTGGAACTTATGTTCTTCAATGTGAATCTGAAACAGGTATTGAGGTTTGCAAATTTATTAAAAGATAGAATCAATGTATATGTTTAAACATATTGCTATATTCTATTTGTACAGCTAAAATTTTATAAGAAATGAACAAACAAACACTGAAAACACGCATCTTCTTTTCTCTTTTGCTAATATCAAATATTAGTATCTATGCAAAATCAAGATCTAGTGCTGAAGCGCTTTCTATTGCAAATTCATTTTATCAAAATTCTATCACGACAAAAAGTATAATTACAAAATCCTCCACGGAAAATGTAGGTTTAACTTTGGCTTATAGCTGTACTGACGGTATAGCAACTCGTTCTTCTAACGAAAATGCGTATTATTATATATTTAATAGAGGAGAGAATAACGGCTTTATTATAATTTCGGGTGATGATCGGGCGAAATCAGTTTTAGGATATTCAGACTGTGGAAGTTTCTCAGCAAAAGTAATGCCCGACAATTTCAAGAACTGGATTAGTTTATACCAGAAAGAACTCAAGGCGTTAGCAGCAATAGATGATGCAACATCAACAGTACAATCATCGTCCATATTATCAGCTACAACAAAGGCAACTTCCTTTTCAACTTCAATTAGTCCGTTGCTTGGAACAATAGCCTGGAATCAGCTTTCTCCATATAATATTCTTTGTCCAAAAGTAGGAACATCACGTGCTCCTACGGGTTGTGTTGCTACAGCCATGGCTCAAATTATGAAGTATTATCAGTGGCCAGTACAAGGAGCCGGGTCAAAGAAATACAAGCCAGATAGTATGAGCGATTCTCTTTATGTGGATTTCTCGAAAACAGCCTATAATTGGTCCAACATGAAAAATACATATAGTGGTAATAGTACTGCTATTCAAGATACAGCTGTTGCTACTCTAATGTATCACTGTGGTGTAGCAGTAAGCATGGACTATACAGCTTATTCATCCGCTGCTTACAGTAACTATATTCCGGCAGCATTAAACACATATTTTGGTTATGACTCGAATGTACAGATCTTCTCACGCGATTTTTATACAGAAACTGAGTGGATTCAGATGATAAAGACTGAATTAAATGCTGGTCGTCCTATATTATATGGTGGTTCCTCCACTAGCGAAGGTGGGCACCAATTCATCTGTGACGGTTATGACACGAATAATCTTTTTCACTTTAACTGGGGATGGGGTGGTTACTATAACGGATATTTTGAACTATCTTCGTTAAATTACGAGACTCCCGGAATTGGAGGATCTGTTACGGACGGATTTACTGTCTGGCAAGATATGGTAACCGGAATTCAAAAGCCAACTACTACTTCAAGCAAATCATACGAAATCTATTTAATAAAAAAAATAAAGGTTGGGTCCGAAAGCATAACAAGGAGTCAGGCATTCAGTCTTAATTTTGGATATGCCAATTATGGTGGTAATCTATTTAGTGGAAACATTGCATTTGGACTTTATCAGGGCTCAACTTTAGTCTCTGTAATTAAACAATACAGCGTTACTACAGACACATTCGAGGGAAATGATAATCTAACAGTATCAAGATTAGAAATTCCTACTACAGTAGCTAATGGTACCTATCAGTTATATTGTATTTACAAAGCTTCCGATCAAAGTAACTGGTCTATATTAAGAGGAAGGGTTGGTACACCTAATTCTTTAGATGTTACTGTTACCTCAACTAATGTTACTTTTGCTACCCCGGATGTTTATCCTAAACTTGCTCTGACTGGAGCTTTGAGTACTATCGGAAATCTTTATTACGGAAAAGCAGGAACATTTAGTGCTACTATTCAAAANACTGGTGGAGAATTTAATTCTTATCTATCTTTTTATCTGACTTCAACAGAAACAAATAGTACAAGCAAACAAATTAATTATGATCCGATAAATATTCCTTCAGGAGCTACTAAAACAATAGAGATTTCAGAAGACATAACTCTTACTCCGGGTACTTATGTTCTTACTCTTAATTATGATGCTAATAATAATCAGGATAGCCCATCAATGGTTCTTCTAACCCCGAACGAAAATAATTCAAGAAGTGTTCTTATTGAAAACTATGCAACCGGTATTGAAGAAGCATCAATTGATAAATTGAGTGTTTATTCTAATACGGAGAANGATATAATTTATATTCAATCGCCTTCTATAGTTAAATCTATTATNATTTTTGANATATCGGGAAANTCGNCTTTATTAAAGAAACCTATGACTACAGGTAATATTCCAATTTCGGTAAGCGAACTAGGCAAAGGTGTTTATTTAATTAAAATAGAGACGGAAGAAGGAAGTTATACTGAGAAATTCTTTAAGAAATAAGTCTTTAACCATANAATAGAAGGAATAATGAAAATCNGTCGTTGCTTGACATTTATTGGTTCACTAATCTTGTTTTCATGCCATTGTAGCAAGAATACAACAACATCTGCTGCGGAATCNGTTCCCTCAACGGACAATATCAATCAGGTTACTCGTGGAGCTAAGGCTATAGTTTATAGAACAAACAGAGATTATTCAAATCTTGTTCCGGTTACAATGAATAGCGAGAAAACAAAAATAATCTCCTATCCTGCTCCAACAGATGTATTCTATAAAGGGAAACTGGCTAAGCCTACTTCATTAAAGAATGGTTATTTATTAGACAATCGTGGAATTAATGAAAATACTGTTTTTCTTAATTACACTTACGAAGAATACAGCCGTTTAACTGAGGCTCCATCATTACAAGAAATGATTTTGCGAGTTGCTGAAAAGAATCCAATGGTAGAAATCATTGATTGTGGTCTTCGTTATCAATATAAAGATGAAGTAAAAGAACTAAATGCACTTATTGACGCAAACTTCCCAGGGTGTAAAAAGGTTATCATAAAACCGCATTCAATCTATCTGGAATAATGTAGAATCAATAAAGGCAACCAAGGACATAGGTAAATCATCACTTATGTCTTTTTTTATTTTTAAAAATTAAGAACTACTAAATATAAAGAATGTCAGAAACTTATATTTAATATATATTGTTTAAATAATAAATACATAAATAGATTAGTGAGACTATAAAAGAAATATCTGTAAGCATGCCAGATCACAAAGTCTTAGCTATCAGTTAAATGATTTGTTATTGTTATCTAAAGAATAGAATATATATAATACTTATTTAACTCAGAGCTAATTCATTCTCTTTATTATCAACGGACTTTTCGCCCGTAAATAATTCTTCTGCCAGAATAGTTTGTAGGGAAAAGAAAGTCAAGTTGTACTTATTTTAATTGTTTGTACCGAAATAGTTTAAAACTTTATTTCTATGAACATTCAATTAAAAAGGATAATGCAGTTAGTTCCTCTTTTGTTTATATTTGTTTCAAATATAATTGCAACACCGAGAAATAGCCGTGAGGCATTAAGAATTGCCATGTCTTTTTATCAAAAGAATCCGGTTTCTACAAAAAGTATACTTTCCGGAACTTCTACTTTACAGCTGGCTTATACATGTTCAGATGTTACAACCCGTTCATCGGATAGCAATGGATATTATTATGTATTCAATATCGGAAATAATAATGGATTTATTATTATTTCAGGTGATGATCGGGCAAAAGATATTTTGGGCTATTCAGATGTTGGCAGTTTCAATATTGATTCTTTNCCACCTAATTTCTCTGACTGGCTGAAGTTCTATAAAATTGAACTACAATACATCATTAAGCAGTCCGAACAGAATAACACATCACTCCTGAAATCTTATTATACATCTGATAATGCGCTAGCAACTTATGCAGCTTTTGTGACTCCTCTTTTAGGAGAAAATAGATGGGACCAAGGCTATCCTTACAATAATCTTTGTCCTGTTATGACAGATTCAATAAGGGCTGTAACAGGATGCGTGGCTACTTCAATGTCACAGGTGATGAAATATCATAGATGGCCATTAAGAGGAACGGGGTCTAACACATACATTCCCTCTGGGTTTACAGATTCAATTACTGTTGATTTCTCACAGGCAACTTATGATTGGGAGAACATGACTGATATCTATAACAAGTTTAGTACGAAAGCCCAGATCGATGCAGTTGCTAAACTTATGTACCATGCCGGAGTTGCAGTTAATATGAATTATGGCATTTTATCAAGTTCTGCATATCCAACAGACATGGCAAGAGCTTTAATTAAAAATTTTGGCTACGATTCAAGGATACAAATGTATAGCAGAGATTATTATTCACAGCCAGAATGGGTTGGTTTATTAAAAAGTGAGTTAAATGAAGATCGACCGGTATTATACTTTGGCAGGTCCGATGGTTACGGACATGAATTTGTATGTGACGGATACGATAAAAATGGGCTATTCCATTTTAATTGGGGATGGAGTGGTGATTCCAATGGTTATTTTGAATTATCAGTTCTTAATCCTAATTCATTAGGTTTAAGTGGAGGAACCAGCGGCGGATTTAATTATAATCAGAAAATTGTTATTGGTATCAAAAAAGCGAGCAGTTCGTCTGCAATTGCCCCTTATCAGCTGCATTTATATTCACCAATAGCAACTTTGTCTAATTCAGTTAGTCGAAATGGCTCTTTTATTGTAACGACAGATTTTTATAACATGGGAATAAATACATTCAATGGATCTGTTGAAATAGCACTATACAATGATAAAGGAATAGTTTATTTACTACAAAGCCAAACAGTATCATTCCTTGAAACAAATTACGGATATGCAGGTTTTTCTTTTAATACTCAAATTCCGGTTTCTATTTCAAATGGGAATTATAAAATGTATTATGTATTTCAACCTGCAGGAGATTCTAACTGGCAAATAATGAGAGGAAAAGTTGGTACGCCTAATTATCTGAATATATCTGTAACAAATTCAAATATCAGCGTAACCATTCCGGATTTACAGCCGAAACTAATACTTAATTCATTTAATGTTACCGGAAATCTTTATCAGAACAAAACAGGACGATTTAATCTGAGCATTACAAATAATGGAGAAGAATATAACTCGAACATAATTATCCGATTGCAACAGACCTCTAATGATACTGTTATTCAAAAGGTCTGTTCCGAACCGGTTAATATTCCGGCGGGGAAAAGTAAGAATGTAGAATTAGTAGGAGACGTATTGTTGAATCCAGGCACATATTATTTATCTGCATTGTATGATCTTTCTAATGACCGTTTGAATAGTGAAAATTACAGTCTTTTGGGAAATAGTATGGTAGTAAGTCTTTTACCGGAACCTACAGAATTGCCTGTTATTGCACTTACCTCTAAAATTAATTTTCAGGATTCAACAAAGGTTAGCAAAGATAACGTTATTCTTAAAGCTTCAATAAAAAATATAGGTGGCTTCCTGAATAGTTATATTGCTGCTGTAGTGTTCCCTAAATTAGGTGGCATTTCTCTGAACAATTATGGTTTTCAATCTATTATTCTCGATAAAAATGAGGAAAAGGAAGTTACCTTCCAAGGATCTCTCGATTTAGATCCCGGAGAATACTTAACTGTTCCTTATTTTTGGGATTCTGAAAATTATGAATGGAAAGAAATTACACCACGAGATTTTGGATGGCTTACATTTACACTGATTGATAATATTGTTGGAACTGAACAGATTAAGACTAACAAAGTTAATCTGTATCCCAATCCGGCCACAGATGTACTGTTTCTACAGTCGGGCAATGTTGTAGAAAGCATTCAGGTTATAGATATATCAGGGAAGCAACTATTATTGCTTAAGCCGATGATTCGTGGAGAGATAGAAATTTCAGTAGAAAGGCTAAGTTCCGGAATGTATACCCTTCGAATTGAAACAGATAAAGGGGTTACGATTAGTAAATTTATAAAAAAGTAGAGAAGAGGAAAGATTCAATTGTTCCATAAAGAATAAGCAAGGAATATTAATAATGCAAGCATAAGGTGGCATTTGCCAACCTTATGCTTGCTATTTTATTTATTTCCTCTTGTTAGAAGATGTTCTAATTCAAAACGAAGCAAAGATTTTGTTTCTTCTATATCAATCTTTTGATTGAGTTCTTTTTCAATAGAAGTCACACCTTTATCAATAAACCCGCAAGGATTGATGTAATGGAAGTAATTCAGATCTGTGTTTACATTGAAAGCTAGTCCGTGCATTGTTACAAAATGACTACTACGAACTCCAATAGCGCATATCTTTCGAGTACGAGGTGAATCTATATCCAGCCACACTCCGGTAGCACCAGCCAATCTGCCGGCAGTTATTCCGTAATGAGAGCAAACATTTATAACAGCTTGTTCCAATACATGAACATATTCCTTTAATCCCAGACTGTAGTCTTCAAGATTAAGAATCGGGTAACAGACAATCTGTCCCGGACCATGATAAGTAATATCTCCGCCACGATCAATATGATAGAGAGTAGCTCCTATCCTTTTGAGCTGTTCTTCTCCTATAAGCATATTTTGGTCTTTACCACTTCTACCAAGCGTGTAGACATGCGGGTGTTCGCAGGTAATTAAATAATTAGTATGTTGCTTACCTTCCAGTTTTTCATGGACTATTTCATTAAAAAGATCCGTCTGCCTTTGCCATGCTTCGGCATACGATATTAATTGCCAATCGGTATATTCAAGTTTATTCATACTCTTGTAAGCTTAAAACCCAAAACCTAGGACATAGGTCGGATTACTATATAATTCTATTATTTTAGCGTCTTTCTCTTTATCAAGTTGTCGGGAGGCCGGATGGCGCAAACTATTATCAATTGGTGTACCATCCATTGTCCGACTGTTGTATTCCCAGAAATGAACATTTGTAGTATCTCCTTCCACAGCCCAGCCTACAGCCGGAATACTATCCAGTTTGCAGTTAATGAGAACAGATTCCGCATAAGGATAACCTTTGCCTTTATTTATAGGAGAACGAGCAATGAGAGCATCTTTTCCTTTACCCACAAAGGTACAGTTTACAAATACATTCCCATGATTTTTATTTGTATTACGAATCCACATAAAAGCTCCATAGCTGGATAGAGTACAGTCTTTAAAGAATGCTGGTCCGCGACCAAGAACAGTGTCTCCTCCGCCATCGATGGTGCAATTTTCAAGATATGTACTTCCATTTATCTGCAAAGCGTCTCCGGAACCGATTATATGAACATTCTTAAGCATATTACCCTCTCCCATCATTAACAAACCTTCGGCTTGTCCTTGAAGATCGGTCTGAACTGTAAGGTTTACCAAACTTATACAAAAACCATTGTCGGACATAAATGCTGCCCTGCGAGAAGGAAACGTACCCTGAAGTTCATTGGTTTTAAGATCTGCAGGATGCGGATTAAAGACTTCATTGTTTGCATAATGAATATGAACTCCTTCACGGCTTTCACCTTCAATCGTTACATATCGTTTGTTGCGGAAATAGACGATCTCCTCATAATCGCCATTCTTAACGAAGATTTTCCAACTACCGTCTTCAGGCTCTAACGGATTTATCATTGCAGGAGTAAAGTCAGGAATATAATCCAGAGCTCCTTGAACGGTATTGAAGTCGCCGGAACCATCGGCACTTACCACAAACTTATGTACATCGACTTTCGGACCGGATTCTTTGGTAGAAAACCTCCATGCATTCTTCTTTGAGAAACCATTAAATTTAGGGGCATTGATAACACCTTTATCAATGGTAACATAATATTTCTTTCCGTATTCCAAGAGATTATTGTGCAAATATATAGTAGCTGTGTTTCCATGAACTATAATCGGATAAAAATGAAAAGCATCCGTAAAATGTCCGATGATATTCAGCTGATAGTTGGAAGTATCTCGTTTGTTTATGCCCGAAGGAGTGGCCGGAACTGTATTTGCATTTGTGTAATTGGTCGCTTTATATTCATAAGGCACCGGAGTATAAACACCTGTATTACCCTGGCTTGTTGTTGGTCCGGCAGGGATGCTTAAATCCAAACAATCCACTTGCCGGTTGGTTCCTTCCTCGAAAACACGTATAAGACCTTTATTTCCGACAGTTGGTGCACTATCAAATTTAAGAACAAGATGAGTATCGGGATTTACATTTACCGCATTCTGTTCAGGAAAGCAGGAGCTTTGGGCATGAATAGCCGCCGACAAAAATAATAATCCAGAGATAAGGTAATAAGTGCTTTTCATATTTGTGTTTTTGTTTGCAACATCACAAAGTTAAAAAGCATTTGTTAGAATTCATAATAACCGGTCAAAAACATTTAATCTAGATATTTGTTTTTATTTAAAGACTATATTTTTCAATCATTCATATAACAAAAGCTGCATAAAATGATGCCGCCAGATGTTTTTAAACGGTAGCATCCATTAATATGGCATGTAATCCGTTTTGTTTATACCATTACTTCTGCAATATTGCAAAAGCAATATGCACATACATCCTATCCAAAAAAATATTATTAGTTTTTTATATGATTTAAGCCTCTGTGTTTTATTGTTTCTGAGTTATAAATCATCAAACTTAAAACTATTTTATATGAAATCATTACGTCTTATTATATTCTTGCTTTTCATGGCCCTGGTTTATTCCTGTCAGAACGATGATTTAGATTTAAATACAGCTACAGATAATTCGCTCGGGGTAACAACCAAAGGCTTGAATAATGGGGTTAAGATTGCTATTCTGTCAGACACCCATGTAATGGATCCGTCACTCCTAATAAAAGATGGAGCAGCTTTTCAGGCTTACTTGGCTAAAGATCCGAAACTCTTGGAATTCAGTTCCGAAATACTGCAGGCAGCTATTAAAAAGATTATTTCACAAAAACCTGATTTAGTATTAATTTGCGGTGATTTGACTAAAGATGGCGAAAGGATAAGTCATGAAGAGGTAGCCAGAATTCTAAGGCAATTAACTTTAAATGGAATTAAAGTTGTAATAACTCCGGGAAACCACGATGTGAACAATCCGGAAGCCGCGCGGTATAATAAAGATAAGTCATTCAGCGTACCAACTATTCAGGCTGATAAGATTCAATCTATTTACGCTCATTTTGGCTATAAAGATGCAATTGCCAGAGATCCTAACTCATTAAGTTACGTTAGTGAACCTATTGAAGGGCTACGGATAATAGCTATTGATGCAAATAAGTATTACGAAAACACTACCACAACTATTGGTAGTGGGGTTATTAAGCCAGCAACAATGACCTGGATAAAAGAACAGCTGACTGATGCCAGAGACAAAGGAAAGTCTGTTATTGGAATGATGCATCATGGTTTAGTAGAACATTATCAAGGTCAACAACTTATTGATCCTGGTTATGTAATTGACAACTGGACAACTGATGTTAATGAACTAATGAATGCCGGACTGAAGATTATCTTTACCGGGCACTACCATGCCAATGATATTACAAAGAAGAGCAATGGCACAAATTTCATCTTTGATGTAGAAACCGGTTCAACTGTTTCTTATCCGTTTACTTACCGTATGCTTACCATTGCGGGTAATAATTATAGCTTTGCTCCGCAAACTATTACCGACTATATGGAGCCAGGATTCACTGATTATGCAAATGCATTCTTTTCAAGTTATATACAGGCATATTTCCGTAATCTGTTAATCCTTAAAGGAGTTCCGGGTACTCCGCCTTATGATTTTGCTTCTGCCTTTTCACCTTATTTCAGAGATGCAGCAAAAGCTCACTTTGCAGGCGATGAAATTATGCCTTCAGACTTCATGAATCAGTATCTTGAGGTAAGCGCCGTAAGTCCTGATTTAGCTAATGTTCTGTATTCTCTTTGGACAGATCTGGGTATTGCTGATAATACTGTTAGCATTAATATGGGAACCGGAGAAACTACTCCATAATGCAGAATTGCATTTGTCACTAAATAAACAAAAGCCGATTTTATATAAAACCGGCTTTATTTATTAAAGTGTATCTACAAACTTTCCAAGATCAGAATCTCATTACAAATTTACCATAAAATATAGTATAGAGCATAACCGAAACGGAACTAAATGCCATGGCTGCACTTGCAATCATCGGATTTAGAAGCAAACCATTTAGCGGAAAGAGCAATCCTGCAGCAATAGGTATACCTATCAGGTTATAGATAAATGCCCAGAAAAGGTTTTGATGAATAAGTTTCACTGTTTGTCTGGACAGCTTAAATGCTTTCGACAATAGCTGCAGGTCAGAGGTCATTAACGTAATCATTGCTACATCCATAGCAATATCTGTACCCTTTCCCATGGCAATACTTACATCTGCACGTGCCAATGCCTGAGAATCATTGATTCCGTCGCCAACCATTGCTACTACACTACCCTCGTTTTGAAGTTCTTTCACAAAGTCTTCTTTATCACTTGGCAATGCTTCTGCTTTATAATGTCCGATGCCTAGTTCCGATGCTACAGAAGAAGCTGTTGCTTCTCCATCGCCGGTAAGCATGCAGACTCTTATTCCCAGATCACGCAGCATCTTAATCGCTTCTTTCGATGAAGGTTTTACTTTATCGCTGATTGAAATGACCGATAAAAGGCTCTCATTTTTCCCAAAGAAAACAATACTTTTTCCTTCGCTCTGAGATTTTTCTATCATACCTTTCAAATAGACAGATACTACAGCTCCAAAGTCATTTAATAATCTCTGGTTCCCGGCCCAGTATGTTTCGCCCTGATAAACCACTTTTATTCCTTTACCGGTAATGCTTTCGAAAGATGATAAAGCTGTTGGTGTAATGCCTTGTGACTGAAGTTCGTTCACAATCGCATCTGCCAATGGATGTTCGGACTTTAATTCGGCAGCCAGCAGAATTTCCTTAGCCTGAGGTTCTTCTCCATTTTCCCAGAACCACTGAGAAACCGTAGGATGCCCCTCGGTTAATGTTCCGGTTTTATCCAATACTACCGTGTTTACCTTTCTCATCTGTTCCAATGCCAGAGCATCTTTAATAAGAATATGGTTAGAGGCACCTTTACCTATGCCCACCATAAGTGCAGTTGGAGTAGCAAGTCCAAGCGCACATGGGCATGCAATTACAAGTACCGATACAGCAGATAACAATGCGTAAGAGAACATATTTATTCCTCCGAGAAGCATCCATATAATGAATGTTATAACAGATAAGCCAAGCACCACAGGCACAAATATTCCGGTAATGCGATCGACTATCTTCTGCACTGGAGCCTTACTTCCCTGGGCTTCCTGCACCATTCTGATTATATTAGCCAGCAGAGTTTCTTTTCCCACTTTAGAGGTTTTCATCACAAAAGCACCCTTCTGGTTAATTGTTCCTGCCAGAACCATATCGCCAACATTCTTCTCTACGGCAACTGGTTCTCCGGTTATCATGCTTTCGTCCACAAAAGAACTACCTTCACTAACAGTTCCATCAACTGGAATTTTCTCTCCCGGGTGAACACTTACCAAGTCGTTTACCTGCAATTGAGAAATAAGCAGTGTTTCTTCTTTACCATCCCTTATTACCGAAGCAGTTTTGGGCTGTAATCCCATCAGTTTCCTGATAGCCGATGAGGTATTTCCCTTTGCTCTTTCTTCCAGAAGTTTACCCAGCAACACAAATGCAATGATAACTGTTGCAGCTTCGTAATATACATGAGCTTCCAGGCCTCTCGAAGTCCAGAACTCCGAATAAAAAGTATTAAACACACTGAATGAAAAAGCAATGGAAGTACTTAGTGCTACCAGCGTATCCATATTGCTTCGACCAATCTTCAGCTGTTTCCAGGCATTTATATAAAAGGAGTTACCAAACAATAGAAGAACCGGCAGGGCCAGAATCAGCATTATTTCATGCGCATACAGCATGTGCATAAACACCATTGAGATTAGCATCATTGGAATTGCAAATATCCATGCCCCAATTGTCTTTATCTTTAATTTATTGTACCTTTTTCTTTGCTCCTCTTCCTGCANTTCCAGTGCATTATCTTCCTCAATAATCAGNTCGTACCCCGCCTCTTGTATAGCTTTCTGTAAAGACTCNGGCGATAAGACTAGGCGGTCGAACTCTATGGAAAGGGTNTTTGCTGCCAGATTAACTGCTCCTTTCTCAACTCCGGGAAGGCCATTTACNGTTTTTTCAACGTTGCTGGCACAACCTGCACAATGCATATTTAGTACAGGATATGTTTTATTTTCTATCTTCTTCATAAGTAAATTGTCATTATTCAACTTTGTTCGATAAGCATTATTTGGNTANTCAGTATATNGAAACANNGAATAACCTNATNTGCCTANTCGATTAACTACAAATATAACGTAACATTAATAAATTTATCAGGTTATCTGCTAATTNNAANGTACAGNATTNAAAGAAAAGGTGTACACCTTTTTANAATTNACTCTACACCNTANANTANAAANNTGTACTGCANAATNAGAACNCTTAAGGACGTAATCCCTAAGATAACCTGNAGAAACCNNATACTAAATAAGAAGNGTTGAATAAAGGTTTAGATAAAACCTTGAAGAGAAAGCACCTGGTGGGTCGGCTTTCAAGTTTNTTTCATGAATTGCTGTAGGCAAATCATTGNAACANAAAANAGANTGCTGGGANANTATAGCATAAGCAGGCATNTGAAACACCAAACAAGGCNCATCTTTCTGCAAATCTACTTTATAAATNACAGTTTTGCAGCATTTTCCTTTGTTCTGAGATGTACATTTACCNGGCNGNTTATGCTCATTATTCATGCAGCAANCCTTGTGCCCTGCTTTACCTTTAAGTTCATTGCAATNACATTTGCACAAAGATTCGGATGTTGNNGCCATGTTATGGCCACATCTGCAAAATGACATGCTAGCTCCTGCTCCTACATAAATAATTGTAAGAGAGAGAATACAAGCTATTATGAACTTCAATCCTTTCATTCTGGCTGCAAATATATAAATATTATAGAGATTTTGGCAATTAAATTTCCTTATTTATTAGCTCTATTCCTTAATAAGTTTTATATTTGTCGGTGACAAAAGGATAGTTTTACAACCCTATAAACTATAATAGTAAGATGAAAATAAACTTAAAGATAATTCTTTCTGCACTTTTATTGACAGGAATATTATTTCCGTCCTGTGGAGGAAAGAAGCAAAAAGAATCTGATAAACTCACAACCGACAGTGTTTTGTTAAAAGAAACTTCTCATCTATTCGATGATCCTAAAAAACCCGGTTGTTCACTTGATATTAGTTTTGCTTATATTAAAAAACGCGCATCAAATAAAACTTTGCCAGGATAGTATTAATAACAAGCTTCTTTCTGTTTGTTTTGGGGAACCGAATACGTTGGTTCAGGATCCAAAGGTTGCCGTTGCAGCATATAAAATTGCCTTATATAAAAGGATATAAGAATGATGTGCAAACAGTTCTATCTGGAAGACCAAAAGAAGAAATCTGAGGAAGGATCTTAATGCGCCGGATGGTATAATTACAGCCAAAGGACCTGAAAGAGCAAGTTTACATTTAACGAAGATGGAGTATTAGTTTGTCAGATTGATACTTACGATTATACCGGAGGTGCTCACGGAAGCTATGCATCTACCTTTATTAACTTCGACCTGCTAACCGGCAAACAAATTCGTCTTGCCGATCTTTTCAAAGATGGATACGAAAAAGAGTTAACCAGATTACTGCTTTCAAAACTCGAAAAACAGAATAAAGTAACCTCGGAAGCCGAGCTGGAAGAGATTGGATATTTCATTACTGAACCGCTTTCACCTACAGAAAATTTCTATCTGAATGATGATGGATTTACCTTCTATTACAATGTTTATGAGATTGCTCCTTATGTAATGGGGCCAACAAAAATAGAGATTTCGTTTTCGGACGTAGAATCTCTGATGAAGGATGAAAACCCGGCAAGCGGACTATATTAGGATTATAAATTACGAATAATAAATACGAACTAAAGACAATGGAGATTATTCTTAAATATTTCCCCAACCTAACCGAAGAGCAGCACCGTCAGTTTGCAGCTCTTTATGATTTATATATAGACTGGAATGCCAAAATAAATGTGATTTCCAGAAAAGATATNGAAAACCTGTACGAGCATCACGTGCTNCACTCTCTTGCTATTGCAAAGGTTATCGATTTCAAGCCCGGAACTTCAATAATGGATCTCGGTACCGGAGGAGGTTTCCCCGGAATTCCNCTGGCTATTCTTTTTCCGGANACAAAGTTTCACCTTGTGGACAGNATCGGAAAGAAAGTGAGAGTGGCAACAGAGGTGGCAAATGCCATAGGACTGAAGAATGTNACCTTCCGCCATGCCCGTGCACAGGAAGAAAAACAANTGTTCGACTTTGTAGTNAGCCGNGCCGTAATGCCNCTNTCCGATTTAATTGATATTATTAAGAAGAATATTTCAAAGAAACAAATCAATGCGTTGCCAAACGGNCTTATTTGTTTAAAAGGAGGCGAACTGCAACATGAAACATTGCCATTTAAAAATAAAACAGTTATTAATAGCATAAGCGACTACTTCGAGGAAGAATTCTTCGAAACAAAGAAGGTTGTTTATGTTCCATTAGTTTAAGAATATATTTTTATGAAGATAAAGAAATTTGAATTCAATATGTTTCCCGTGAACTGTTACGTTCTGAGTGATGATAACAACGAAGCNGTTGTNATTGACCCGGGATGCTTCTACGAAGAAGAAAAGATGGCTTTGAAAAAATATATNGATAGNAATGGACTCACAATAAAGCATCTTTTGAATACTCATTTGCATTTGGATCACATATTCGGCAATCCTTTTATGCTAAAGGAATATGGAATTAAAGCGGAAGCAAATAAAGCGGACGAGTTCTGGCTTGAACAGGCACCTAAACAGTCGCGCATGTTTGGCTTTGAGCTTAAAGAAGAACCGGTGCCACTTGGCAAATATATATGCGATGGAGACATTATTTCGTTTGGTAATTTAACTCTGGAAGCCATTCATGTTCCGGGCCATTCACCTGGAAGTCTGGTTTACTACTGCAAGCAGGAAAACTGTATGTTCTCCGGTGATGTATTGTTTCAGGGAAGCATAGGGCGTGCCGATCTTGCTCGAGGCAACTTCGACGAATTGCTGGAAAACATTTGTAGCCGTCTCTTTGTTTTGCCAAATGATACAGTTGTTTATCCCGGTCACGGAGCTCCTACAACAATAGGAATTGAGAAAACCGAGAATCCTTTTTTCAGATAGGTAAAGAACCAAAATATAACTATACTTTAAGAAAAATATAACACTATGAAAACAGATCTATTATCTAACCGACATATCGGCATTGAAGAGAAAGATATGGAACACATGCTCAATACCATTGGTGTAAAAAGCCTGGATGAACTGATTAACCAAACAATTCCTTCAAATATTCGCTTGAAGAAGCAAGTAAGTCTTCCTGCTCCGATGACGGAACGTCTTTTTACAGAACACATCTGCAGACTAGGAGCAAAGAATAAGATTTTTACTACTTATATCGGCATGGGGTGGTATGATACTATTACTCCTGCTGTTATTCAACGTAATGTACTTGAGAATCCTGTTTGGTATACTTCCTATACGCCTTATCAGTCAGAAGTTTCGCAAGGACGCCTGGAAGCATTAATGAATTTCCAGACTGTTATATCCGATTTAACGGCTATGCCTCTGGCAAACTGTTCATTGCTCGACGAGGCAACTGCTGCCGCAGAAGCTGCAAACATGATGTACGGACTGCGTTCTCGGGAGCAGCAAAAGACTAACGCCAATATTCTTTTTGTTGATGAAAAGGTTTTTCCGCAGACACTAGCCGTAATTAATACCCGTGCAGTTCCTCAGGGAATAGTAGTACTTACCGGAGATTACAAGCAATTTGAATTTACGCCCGATGTATTTGGCTGTATTATTCAATATCCAAATTCAGACGGAAATGTGGAAGACTATCGCGGATTCACCGAAAAAGCTCATGCTGCGGGATGTAAAGTTTCCGTAGCTGCCGATATACTTAGTTTGGCACTGCTTGTTCCTCCCGGAGAATGGGGAGCAGATATTGTTTTCGGCTCAACTCAGCGATTAGGTATCCCAATGTATTATGGTGGCCCATCGGCTGCTTACTTTGCCACTCGTGACGATTTTAAAAGAAGTATGCCGGGACGAATCATTGGATGGTCGAAAGATAAATATGGTAAGCTTTGCTACCGCATGGCATTGCAGACACGTGAGCAACACATTAAGCGNGANAAAGCTACNTCCAACATTTGTACTTCTCAGGCATTGCTTGCAACCATGGCCGGATTCTACGCTGTTTACCACGGTGCTGAGGGCTTAAGGAATATTGCCAACCGCATACATCAGACAACTACCTATATAAGCAAAATATTAAAGAAATTAGGATATAAGCAGCAAAATGAACAATACTTCGATACAATCCGCTTATCACTTACCGATCAGGTTTCTGCCAGTCAGATGCGTACAATCGCTCAAAGCAAGAAAGTTAACCTGCGCTATTTTGATAATGGAGATGTGGGAATCAGTGTTGACGAAACCACAGATATTCACGACGTAAATGTTCTGCTGACCATTTTCTCTATTGCGGCAGAAAAAGAGTTTGCAGAAGTAACCTCTATTCCAGAGAATGGTTCACTGAAAGAATCGTTTAAACGTAAAAGTACATTCCTCACTCATCCGGTTTTCAATCAGTATCACACCGAGACAGAGATGATGAGATACATCAAGCGTCTCGACAGAAAGGATATCTCATTGGCTCATTCCATGATTTCTCTGGGATCGTGCACCATGAAACTAAATGCTGCTGCCGAGTTGTTCCCATTGTCAAATCCTGCATTTTCGGGCATACATCCTTTTGCTCCGGAAGATCAGGTGGAAGGTTACAGCGAACTTATTTATAACCTAGGCGAATATCTGAAACAGATTACCGGCTTTGCAGGCGTAAGTTTCCAACCCAATTCAGGTGCTGCAGGAGAATATGCAGGCCTCCGTGTTATTCGTACTTATCTTATCAGCAGAGGGAAAGGCAACCGTAGTAAGGTTTTAATTCCGGCATCAGCTCACGGAACCAATCCTGCATCTGCAGTTCAGGCGGGGTTCACCCCAATCATCTGTGCTTGCGATGAATTTGGTAACGTTGATATGAATGATCTTCGCACTAAAGCAGAAGAACATAAGGACGATCTGGCTGCATTAATGATTACCTATCCTTCTACTCACGGTATTTTTGAAACTGAAATTAAAGAAATCTGTGCTATTATTCATTCCTACGGTGCACAAGTCTACATGGATGGAGCAAACATGAACGCTCAGGTAGGCTATACCAACCCGGGAACAATTGGTGCAGATGTCTGTCATCTTAATCTACATAAAACATTTGCCATTCCTCATGGTGGTGGTGGTCCTGGCGTAGGCCCTATTTGCGTAGCCAAACATCTTGTTCCGTTCTTGCCTGAACATCCATTCTTTGGATCTTCTCAGAATACAGTCTCCTCCGCTCCGTATGGAAGTGCCGGTGTTTTACCAATCACTTACGGGTATATCCGAATGATGGGAATTGAAGGCTTAAAGCAAGCAACGGCCATTGCTATTTTAAATGCCAACTATCTGGCTGCTCGTCTGAAAGATACTTATGGCATTGTTTATAGAGGTGCCAATGGCTTCGTAGGGCATGAAATGATTCTTGAATGCCGTAACATTTCTAACGAGACAGGCATTACAGAAAATGATATTGCCAAGCGATTGATGGATTACGGGTACCATGCTCCTACTCTCTCATTCCCTGTTCACGGAACATTAATGGTTGAGCCTACAGAAAGCGAAAGCCTTGCCGAACTGGATAACTTTGTAGATGTGATGCTTTCTATATACAATGAAATTCAGGAAGTGAAGGATGGCACTGCCGACAAAGCAGATAATGTTCTTGTAAATGCTCCTCACCCCGAATATGAAGTGGTGGCTGATAATTGGTCGCACGTATATTCTCGTGAAAAGGCTGCTTATCCTATTCAGTCTGTACGAGATAATAAGTTCTGGTTAAACGTAGCCCGTGTGGACAATACTCTGGGAGATCGTAAATTGCTCACCACAAGATATGAAACTTTTGAGTAAATAATCAAATATCAAAAAAAGAGGCTTTATCAAAGTAAAACTCAAAACCAGAAATCAAAGAGATTAAAACCTCTTAAAAGAATATTCCCCTTATATTAGCTTGGTCATTAATTGAATAAACTAATATATGGGGACTCATTAAAAAATATTGATACAAAATATCAGTAAATCTATTTTTAAAATAGCACCATCAATAAAAATTATAAATCATTATATTACATCATTATAAAATCAATATAAAAATTCTCTCAACAATTAAGCTGAGAGAATTTTTATATCTCTTATTTTTCAGAGTTACATTGTATAAAATATAGTATACATTTGCAAATACAAATCTTAAAATCTATCCAATAAAAATTAATATGAAAATAAACTTAAGTTATTCAGTAAAATTACTTTCTGAAGAAAAAGCACAAGATGCTTTGCAATATTTAAGTAAGCATTTGATAGTTGATGAAACTAAAAGGAAATTAGTTTCAATCAAGTTTTGCGAGTTGCATGTATTAAATCAATTGACATATGTCATTTCTGAAATCTGTGATTGCCTAATAATCAATGCTAATCAAGCTGCTATTACACTTACAAATCATTTATTTGAGAATATGCTTAAACAAGCTCTTATAACTATTGACTCAAATGGAAGATATTTTGATGAAAACGAGCCAATGGACAAAACATTTGAAGCAGAAGTTAAAGAATATGATGAAAAGAATTTATGTGACGCTATTAAACAATGTAAAAGCAAGAGATTAATAACACAAGATGAAGTTCTAAGATTAAACTATTTAAAAAACATATTTAGGAATCCATTTTCACATGCTTGTTATTCAAAGAAGCTCTTCAAAGAGGCTAAAATGCATATTTTAAAAGGTTCTCTCACTGATCCACAAAACATAAATGAAGAATTTGTTAATATTTCAAATATCCCATTTTTGCAACTAGAAGCTCAAAAAGACTTTGCAGAGAAGAATGCTTTCGGCTACTTTGTTGAAATATATAGTTATGTTGATAAATTAGACAGAAAATTATTAGATTTATATCCAGAAACAAAGAAGTTTCTTCAAGATAACTCATTGATTTAGGATTTCTTTGTAAATTAAGTATAAATGCAAAGGTAATATTATGCATTTATACTTAATTTACAAGAATTACATTTTTAACAACAGAACAACTCTGAAAGCACCATAAATAAAGAGTTTTACCTGATATCTAATTAGTTACAGAAATCTGCGAACTCATTTATAAAAATAATACCACCAGTAAGTATCTCCGAAGTTTTTACGCATTACATTTGCTTCGGTTGCAGGATTATTTTGTACTTTCTTCATTTTAAGAAACTCTTTAAACTTCTCCAAAGTGACCTTATTTACATATACCACGGGAGCTTTATACAAATAATTGCACAATGCGGCAGCTTCTGAATAATGCTTTGGCATTGTACTTTTATAATAATTCCAGTAACGCTTCAGACCCCAGCTTATTTTATCAACATTCTTGTCGAGCAGAGCAGACATTAAGTAATATTCGTATGCCACTTTATTATTCTGATTATCGCGATAGAAACTACAAATAAACTTATCATAATTTCCTTTAGTTGGAAATGGATAATAGTTATCAGACAATCTTTGCTTAATACCTCCAAACACCTGATCCTTATTCATAAGAATAGTAGAATCTGCTATTATTTCATAAAGTTCTTTTGCGAAATCGCGATGAAATAGTGTCTTATCCAGTATTTGCGCAGTTTGCTTTGTTGCATTTAAGTGTCCGTTTGCAGTAGCTATAAGTACATAATAGGAAGAAAACCAATAAATATTGTCCTGACGTCCCGGGCAAGCGAAATTTAGACTACCCTGGGGTAGGACCTCAGATAAACAATGAATACACGGAATCGGGACAAGAAAAGACGAACGATTCGATAAAAAGGAAAATATTTATATGTTCCTATGGGCTTTTTCAGGAATATGGGAGGACAACAACCCAGATTAAAGGTAATAACAAAAAAACGGAAAGCCCATCACGACCGGTAAAAGAACAAAAGCCCGATTTAGGAGAATACGCCTTGTAATAGTTTTTCTTTATCGTTATAAAAGAGGATAAACATATAACAGAAACCCCAATTTATCCTGAAAGCAAAGTAGAGCCGATTATTAAAAATAACAAAGGAGTATAAGTGATAATTTAGTCCAAACAACAACCGTAATGTAGGTTATTGGGGCCATCTCTAATATTTTGTCTCTTTGACGACGGCGGTAGACAACGAAAATGAACGAAAAGCACAATTAACGTTAGTCCGTTTTACAACAGGAGGTATACCCTTTGTCTTAATGAAAAATACCGGGCTAACCTGCATGTGGTTTATTAAGTAGCCGAAATGGAGTAGAATAAGACGTAGAATGTGACGACATGCCGACCCGGTTATACATTTACTAACTGGAAGTCTATGCTCGTACCACTATCTTAAAGGAAGCATCGTTATGTTTTAATCTTTGTGATATTGTTTCGAAATGCCCGTCCTTACCTACGAGGTGTTAGGTTGTTCTCTCCTCTACTAACACGAGCATTATATGTCGAAATCAAGAAAGACCTGTTACGTCTCTCTAATTTTACAAAACTTTATACGTTGTCCTTAAAAATTTAGTCCAACCGGGAACAAGAAAACTTAATAATTATTTCTATTTGGTAGTTATAGGCGCCACCACGATACTTAAATAAAGATAAAATCCTCGGTTTGTAGAACGTTGCCTCACCCGTTTGTTACCTAAATAGAATTTTTATCTTTAAGTTAATGTCCTTAACATTTCCT
>JGI20225J20221_1000969_pt1 | contig 36020 bp, 41 predicted proteins | sample BioMet4_FD_20221 | JGI IMG/M metagenome (IMG submission 20221)
CCATAACTTTACCTCCGCAGAAATAATACTACATATCGTATTATTTATCAATACTATTAACAGTACTATTTTAAACATTGCATTTCAAATTCCTTAAGTTATTTACATGCTTTCTATTACAGGTATTTCTTTCTTTTATAATGAACTGCAACTGTTTGCTTATTTTTATCTTCAAGCGCCGGCAGGCGTCCTGCTAACATTGTTTTAACCTGCAACTCTGGTCCGCGAAGCGGATTGGCGCGTTTTGTGCTTGAGAGAGCGAAGCGAACGGCACAAAACGTGACAAAAGAGTTGTCAGGTTGAAAACTGTGTTATGCACTCCTCAATATTTCTTTTTCTATGAATTCTGCAATTCCATCTTCATCATTACTTGTTGTAACGTACGCCGCTATGTTTTTTAATTCCTGTATCGCGTTTCCCATTGCTACACTGTTTCCACAATATTCAAACATTCCGATGTCATTATGATCATCTCCAAAACAGTATATGTCTTTTTTATCAACAGTGTATTTTTCTGCAATGTCTTTGATCCCTGTTTCTTTTGATGCTTCCTCCGCCATTATCTGTAGTAATGAACCTGAATCGGTTTCTATTACATTTACTTTATTTCCAAACCTTTCCCTGATTTCTCCGGAAATCCTGTAATTATTTATCAGTATTTTATTTGGTGACTTTTCCAGAAATACTTTTTCCGTTATTTTATCTGGTCCGGCGTTTACACTGAACGCTTTTTGAAAATCGTATTCCTGAAATGTATACCATCTGTCATTTTCTTCTATCGTTAATACGGCCTCTTTATCCCTCGCATACAGAAATTCGTATAGTTCATTTAATATTGAATTCTTTATGACATGACTTCTGATTTTTCCATCAGCAAACCGTATCATTGCTCCATTATAATAAATGGTATCATGTTCGATTTCCAGTGTTTTTAATTTTTCATCTATTGACCTTGGAGGTCTTGCGGTTGCTATAACTATTTTATATCCCTGTTTATATAAACTCCGGACAGCGGTTCTATTTTTCGGGGAAATAGTTTTCTGTGAATTCAGCAGGGTTCCGTCTAAATCAAAAACAAACATCATTTTTTATTTCCTTTCTTGGCGGCGCCAGCCGTCTGCATATCATTCGCTTAACCCGCAACACCGGTCGCGAAGCGATTGGCGCAATTTGTGCTTGAGAGAGCAAAGCGAACGGCACAAATTGTGACAAAGGTGTTGTCGCGGTTGAAGCGTTTGTTATGTTTCTTTCCTAAAAACATACATATAATCCTCACCATACTTTACAAAACTTTTAATTGCATATGCTCGTTCATTCATTACTTGAAACACTTTATTTGATGTATTTAAGTATTCCACATTTCCTTTCTGCATTTCCTTCAAGATTATTTGAATATTGAAATATGGTAATACAAAATATTTTTCTTCATCATAATTATCCAATACATGATAGTCTATTTCAGCATTATATTCTTCCCACTTAACCATACTATTTACATCTGAAACACTTTTATTGAATAGATATTCATTTCTTTTCTTAGGTAACTCCATTACACAATCAACGACTGGCCAAGAAATATCATTCTTTTCACCAACCAATACAGTATTATTATATACATATTTTGTATTGTTTTGCATTAAATAGAATAATGTATTTTCTGTTAACAAAGGACTGGTTTGAAATACAAGTCTTTTAATATTCTTTTCTTGTAGATATTTTTCAGCTTCATTTATGAGTAATGATGCAATTCCTTGATTTCTGTAGTTACGATCGGTTTCGATTCCAGCTAACTCACATTCATCATTTATTGGTATTAATCCAATCCAACCAAGTATTACATTTTTTTCATTTACACATACTATTTTTTCTCCGCCATTTTCTTTTATATGATGTAAGTGTTCTTTAGGTGGATATGGGGCTCCAACATCATCAAAAAAAGAGTCATAATCTTTTTGATTGTTCCACAATTCTTCTTGATTCTCTTTTATAAGATATACTATTTTCATCATCATTTCCCTTTGTAGAAAGATATTTATTTCTCTTCTTTCCGCCCCGCGCAGCGTGAACATAACAATATTTTAAACCGCAAACCGGCTTGACCGGTTTGTCGGCTTTGAAAATTATGTTAGGCGATTATTGTTCTACGCCATCTGAAGAATACTTTTTCATGTACCAATCTGTATTACTTGTCGTTGAACAAAGATTTGAGCCATAACCGCCAGCATAGATATAGTCAGAGGAATCAATTGTTCCATCCAAATCATAAATTTCAGTATTTATTGACCAAACGGAATTTCCCGTTGAAGAATACTTCAATAGCCAATATTTTGATTCATAGGCAGTGAAATAGTAATTTCCGCCTGAATCTTTGCCAATATACTTGCAACGCTCGGAATAATATGAACTGTCATACCAATATGGAATTTCAAATGAAATCTTCAGCGTACCTGCTGTATCATACACATAGAAAAGTCCATCAGAGCCACTGGAGCCGGAAATACTGTCATAACCAGTTCCAATCATAATGATATTTGTACCATCAAATAAAATTTTATTTGGAACTTCATTATCACTGTGTCCGTAATCAATAGTTTTATTCCAACCAGAAGTTATTTCTGCACCTGATGAATTAAACTTTTTGATAACAATGTCATTTCTGCTATATGTATCAGCTTTATTTGTTTCATAACCTGCAACATAAATATTATTTGATGAATCCAAACAAATTGATGTTACATTTGTAATTCCTGTAGTGAAACCTGAAATTTTAGGCAGTACATAGGAAAGAGCCTTTTTCGCAATACCAAATGTACCTGCGTAAGATGACGAAGAACTGTAAGTTTTTACCGTAATTGTGACTGTTCCTGTTTGTGTTGCAAAAAATAATTCTGGAGAATTATAAGTTGAGGATCTATTAGAGAAAATTGATGAGCCATCAGAATACTCAGCAGAGACCGATACACGACCTGTTTTTGTGCCGTCTCCATTATTTTTATCATTTGCACAAATAACATAAGGACGACCTTTTGTAACGCTCAATGAATATGTTGTAGAACCGTTCGTTGTCAATGTTCCACTTGTCCAATCAGAGGAAGCAAAATCACTTCCTGATGTATAGTTTTGATATAAGGCAATTGCGTAACTTCCTGCAGTATACGGAGCAGTCACTTTTACAACAATATTGCCAGTTTGAGAAGCTGTTATCTTTTTTGAGCTACTTCCATAACCACAATTTTGATTAGAAATAATGTAAGCTGATGCATTTTCATAGTTAGCATAGATTGTAGCATATGCAGTTTTAGAATCTAATGTTGTTCCATATTTATCATCCCATGTTAAGAGATAATTATTATCTGAGGTCACAGAATAAGCTAAAGCCTGTGTTTCTTTTGTTCCAATCGTTCCGTTATATCGTCCTGTTGAATCAACAGAAACGGAAGTCCAATTATTACTACCATCCGAACTTATTTTTTGAACATTGTTTCCAGATGTACAATAAATGTTATTTGAAGAATCAAAAGCTGGAGTTGAAAGCAATTCATTAGTCCACAAAAGGCTTCCCGATGAACTGTATTTTGAGTTTCCAATAATTATATTGTCTGCCGAATCACAGAATATCTCTCCGCCTACAGCTAATTCCCAAAGTTTTGTCCCTGAAGAATTAAGTTTTACCGTGTTATACGGACTTGCAATTATGAGATTTTCAGAATTATCAAGAATCGCATATTTAGGATTATCATAACTTGGGCTGTATGAACTTCCGCTTCCGTCATCATAGAAATCAAAAACTTTTTCCCATTGTTGGATTCCTGTAGAATTAAATTTCTTTATCCACCAGTCAAATCCAGAATGATTATTTGCAAGTTCCCAACCATAACCAATTACATACACATTATTTGAAGAATCTGTCAAAATCTTTGTTACAGAATCTAGACCATCACCTTCGCCGCTGTCAAAAGTTTTTGGATAGTAACTTCCTTTTCCAGTAACAGTGAATGTAAAATCTGGTAAATCTGGAGAATTATTTGGAATTTTAATAGTTGCAGTTTTTTGCCCTATGCTTGTTGGCTTGAAAGAAATACAAGCATCCATAATCCATGAACCGCTCTTTGTAGTTGTCGTTGTCGGCTGTGTTATTACAAATTGGTCTGCGTTAGCACCGGAAATTTGAATTAAAGGGCTACCTGTTAAATTTAATGTTGATGTACTTACACCATTAATACCTATATAAAATGTTGTTGATTTTGCAATAGAGCCTAATCCAATTTGACCAAAATCAACTTCCGTAATTGTCTGTGTCGCATACTGAATATAGTTTCCTTTGGAAGTATAAAGTAATACATATAAATAACTTGATGGTGTTGAAGTTCCACTTGTACCGCTAGAAGAAGAACTATTACTTCCACTTGCTCCGTCTGCTCCATCCTGTGCCATTATTTGCCAAGAAGTACCATCATAAATATAAGATTTTTTAGCAGATGTATTATAATATGCCCAACCTGCTTGAGGATTTGAAGGAGCTGCTGTGTAACTTCCTTTCCATGTAATCAAATAACCAGTCACTGCTGTTGAGGTTCCGTTTGTACCATCAACTCCATCTTTTGAAATTTGTTGCCAAACAGAGCCATCATAAATATAAGACGCTCCAGCCGTACTGTTGTAATATGCATAACCAATTAGAGGACTTAAAGGAGCAGAATCAAAAGTACCGAGCCATGTAATTCCAACCGTTACAGTTGTGTCACCACCTAAAGAAACTGACAATGTATCCCAGTTTGTTCCATTCCAAATATATGAAGTTTGATTTGTAGTATCGTAGTATGCCCAATTTACTTCTGGAGATTCTGGTGCTACGGATAAAACTCCTTTCCATATAATTCCATTACCATCTTTTGAAAGAATCTGCCAGGAACCATTGCTGAAGATATAAGAAATACCATCATTTGTATTATAATATGCCCACCCATCAGAAGGATTCTCTGGAACAGTATCATAAGAACCAAGCCAAAGAAGAATGTCTGAAGCACCATCTCTTCCAGATTTTGCAAGATAATCCCATGAAGTTCCATTATAAATATAAGAATTTCCGTCAATAGTGTTATAATAAGCCCAATTAATTTTTGGATTTAATGGAGCAGAAGAAAGTTCTCCTTTCCAAGTAATGCCCGTTCCATCAGTTCCGTCTTGAGCCATTATTTGCCATTCAGAGCCATCATAGATAAATGATTTTTTAACAGTTGTATTGTAATATGCCCAACCAACCTCTGGATTTGAAGGTGCAGTTGGTAAAGAACCTTTCCAAACTGGCACAATGTAATTTACTTGTGTTATTTCTTCTGTAGTTTCTGTAATTTGTTTACAACTTAAGATAAAAACTATTGGAAATAGAATACATAAAACACAAAAAAGTTTTTTCATTTTTTACTCCTCCACCAGTGGGCCAGTGGCCCGTCCGCCTAACAATTGGTTGTACCGCAGCGGGCTTGACCCGCTGTCGGCTACGAACCTTTGTTATACGAGTATTATTGTTCTTCAGTAGAAATACGATAGAAATTTAAATTTCTATCGGTTGCAAAATTATTTACTTTTTTCCCAGAAGAAATATCGATTACTAAATCTGGATATTTCTTAAATCTCCAATGTTCTCCCCAAACAGGCTTATTAACTTCAGGAGAATAATAGATTCCATTTTTTGTTTTTTGATCAGGCCAACTAAAAGAATATTTTTCTATAATATCAGGTATTCCGAATAATTCTATTATTTCATCGGATGATGTTGCTTTATCCCAGCTTTCATTTTTTAAGGTTTTAAACGGAACAATATAACATGGTAAAGTTATACATATTTTTTTGTTCAAAAACTCTACTATTTCATAAGATAATATGGCCTTTGTAAAAGGCGCTTCATTTTCTATACTATATTCTTCTGTTTTATAATAATACACACTTGCTTTCTCTGTTTTATCGCCAACCTTAAAATATTTTTGATCAACAGCTTTCGTATATTTTGTCTCATTTGTATTCTTAAAATATAATCTTAATGCAGGCCGAGCCTCACTTATGAATTTCTTTGTATCTTTACTGAAGTTGGAAGAAACATATTCTTTCTCATATTTCCACATAATTAAGAGAGTTCCTTCCTGATACTCAATTTCTTTGAAACAATTAAACAAAGAAAAATCATTTATGCCCATTGAATTTAAATATTCATAATTGTCATAAATATTCTTATATGAATTTTCAATATTATCAATAACAAAGTTTTTTGGATTTTTGATATTTTTGTTATAAGTCATTTTTCCTTCTGCAAAAAGGTTTAAAGAGATAAGTGAAATTATAAGTATAAAAAAAGTCTTTTTCATTTTAATACTCCTCTGTGATTTTATAGTTTTGACTTTGCTTCTGAAATACGTTTATCCCAATCTCCGGCCCAGCCTTCAGATTTAGCTTTTTCAGATAATTCGATAACTCTATTCCAGTTTTTATTTTTCTTTTCTATAATCGCAAGTTGTTCAAACCCTGTATGAGATGGTAAATATGAAGTTCCCATTAGAGGGTCTTCCTTAAAATCTTTAGACGCTTGATTTGAAATTGATATTTGTTTTTCACAATAAAAAATCGCTTTTTGTAAATTCTCTTTTTTTTCACGATTTTTATAATAAATATTTATCATATTCATATAGAAAAAATGTTTATTTATATTGGATTCATTTTGTTCTTCAAAAAGTTCTTCTGCTTTTTTTGCAAGCCGCAGACCTATTGAAAATAATTCTTTTGTATTAAACCATTGTGTTAAATCTGCTAAGAAGAATGCGGCAGAACCATTATATGCAGTTGCATTTTTCCCGAAAAATAATGGAGTATCACCCATTCCTCCTACAGAATATTTTTCTTCCATTTTTCTTTGCTCATCTAAAGAAAATGTTTCTGTAAACCATTTATCTAACTTAAAAAATGAAATGTATCCTGCCATTTTTTTTCTTCTCCAAAAGCGCCCCAGTGCGGGCGTCCGTATAACATGGTTTTAACCCGCAAAAACGTGCCGCAGGCTTGGCGCAGTTTGTGCACAAAGGAGCGTCAGCGACGGCACAAACTGTGACAAAGTTTTTGTCGGTGTTGAAAACGTTGTTATGCTTCTTCAACGGTTTCATCTTCTCACTATTGTTTGTTATTTTCAAGAGTTTATCATCCTGTTGAGTAATTTTTTCTGTTATTTCAAAAATATCCCTGTTCTTTCAACTGGTTATTCTTCTTCTTGTGGCGTAGCAAAACAACCGCTTCTTCGTTACGCTTGAGTGCTCATCTTTTTTTTATGGATGTCTGTTTTTTCAACTGGATGTCTTCTGACTGAAAGCGTAGCAAACGAAACCGCTGCCTTGTTCCGCTGAAAAGAATTCCAACAGTTACTTCAAGATGTTTTCATCGTTCTTGAATCAAAGGGAATCCTTTGAATTGTATTCAAGAATTTCCTTTGTTGTTTGAATGAACTTCTGACAACTTCAACTTGTGGTGTTCTGATTTGAAAGCGTAGCTTCTGTTGGTGTGGATAAGTCAACTTGCTTCAATTGGAGCTTATTGTTCTTAAAATAAGGTAAGAATATTTCAAAACATGAGGATATTACAATTCAATGGAGAGTCTTTGCTTTAAAAGAATTTTCTTGATTCAACTGGAGATTTTTCTTTATTAAATGTAAAAGCAACCGCTTCCAGTTTCGCCTGAAAGAATCTTTTCTGTTTTGATATTACTTTTTGTTACTGGAGAATCTTTTTATTGGAAATAAATTGGTAACCATAAAAACCGCTACCTTGTTTCGCTAGATTTTTCAAGCAGCGAAGCTGTCAGCATAACATTTGCTTAACCTGTATTTGTGGTTTTTGCGCAGCAAAAATTGGCGTAAAACTTGCGTTAAGAACGCGTAGCGTTTAGCAAGTTTTATGACAAAACAAATATCAGGTTGAAGCGTTTGTTATACGCTATTTTTCTTAGTTAAAACATCAATTATTTCGTCTAGAAAAAGTCTTATTACATCTTTTTGCTCATTTATATTTATTGATTTATCACACAACTTATTGAAATACTCATCTCGCAGTTTAATCCATAGATATTGCCCATTGGTTATTGGTTTTTCATAATAAGTTCCATCTTTTATATTTTGTAATTTTTTTGAATATCTTTCAGGAACCCAATATTTATTATTATATTCAAATTCTAAATATACACCCACAGTATCAGAAAAATATAATCCTAGCCATAAATAAAGATACTCATCTTTCCCAGTTTCAAAATATACAAATTTTCCATATTTCTCAAATGTACAAGGTTTCGAATTATTATATTCATATAATTTTACCTTTTTATAATTACATACAACTTCTGTAATTGCTAAATAAAAATTATAAATTGAATCCAAATTTGATATATCCATAGCTCTAGCCTCCGTATAATTAATTACATTTTTAAGGTATAGCATATAACCAGAAATTAGCATTTTATCATCCTCATCTGTAATTTCTTTAATATTGCTTTCCAAATACTTTAGAAATCCCTTCCATGTCTTTATTTTCCATCCATCCTCATCTTGCCAATAATAATTAGCGATAAAAGATTTTTTGCATTTTGATAATTGTTCATTATTCTTGTACTGATCAAAATGCATACCTGTATCATATATTTTTACTTCGATTAAATATTCATTTTTATTTATATCTTGAAAATAAAAATCAGGTCTACAACCAGGTACAGGATATTCTCTTATAGTCTCATCTAGTATTCTTATTTTTTCATCAAAGCAATACTCCAAGAAAAGATCCTGAAAAGAAGGAATTACACTCATAAAGGACCATGTCATATCTGATAAATCATTTTCATTGTTTAATCTTTCTGACATTTTTTCAAACAAAGCTAGTATTTTTTCTTTCATCTAAACATCTCCTTGCGGCGTTTTCGCCGTCCGTATAACATTTATTGTCCTGTTCAGCATAATATCTATATTTCTGCAAATCCGTCAGTATAAGATAACATAGAATCTCAGTTATGTCATTATAATGTTAACAATAACAAATTTCTTGTAAGATCTTATTCGGATTCAAAATACCATTGGTATTTTTGCATTACAAGATAATATAGATGCAGATCTTGTGAGGGAAAAGGGAAGTACCGTGCAGCCGGAACATGCTTCAGAACTTCAGGCTTCCTGAATAAACAGCACAAAATAGGATAGTCAATATCAGTTCAATACCTAAATGCAATATATTCTTTGTACGGAATGTATCAATTTACTTGCTCAACTACTCGGAATACATTCAGCAAAATGATTCATATACTCTTGAAAAATAAATTTTCGATTGCGCTGCTGATTTGTTGTTTCTTTGAGAATAGCATGCGACTCAAAGAGTTCTATAAGATCATCGGCTGCAGGCGGAATGAATATGGCATCTGTAATAGTGTTCCCGCCTATCCAATTTTGCGAGTGTCGGAACTCACCGGGAGTTTTATATTCACCACTCCCGCTTGAGAGAAATATTTTATGTGTATTCTTCAGTAACCTGCATGAAAATTAAAAAAATAATCAGCACAATCTTCGAAGAAATTTCCAATTAGAGTATCATCTCTTTGTTAGAACCTCAGCGAATGCAAACGGAAGCGGTACGCTCAAGACGTGGCTCCGTTCTGTAATGTATGACAGCATTGTAACGGTCGAGTAAAAACACAGGACTGTCCGGCTCTGCCGGGCAGTCCTGACTGCATGGTCTATAAAATAAGATTCATTAGCATCCTTTAATATTGAATATTGCCACTGTATATGTTTGATCACCTTTAGTAAATTCTTTAAGACACCTACGATCCAATTTTAAATCGGTAAATTTGACGTTTGAATCTGCTTTGTTGCTCACCGTTTCTATAAAATGTTTACATTTTTGGCTTATGTTTGTAACAGTAATTTTATTGTCATCACCATACAAATTACTAAATCCGTTTTTTCATTTCTGATATCAGTACGATCGACTTTCCCTGAAGGTATTTCTGAGAAGAATTTCAGTTCAATCCCTTCTTTTTCTGAATTGATAACACAATCAATTTCTTTACGTATATATTTCTGATAAGGATATTCCAGAATAAATCACACATACTCCACCGATCTTTATTTTCTATGCTACGTCATCCATCAGTGAATCAACAAGCTGCAGTATATGTGTGCGGACTTCTTCCGGTACTGATTTATTTGTCTCTAAATCTTGTCTGCTTTTAAGCAGGTCAATATATGTCCAGTCTTCAATAGTACCTTTATCGTCGTGATACAGCTCATTGATTTTTACTACAGCGTCTTCTATTTGCAAAACAGTTTTCGTAATTCTTTGTTGAATTTCGTCTTGCTTTTCAAATGCATAATTCTGATAATCAGTGTTGAATAGAATAAGGGAAAAAACTATTTTCACTTCAAGAATTGTTGAAATACAAAGTCTGTCATTGTCTTTTTGTTTCATATCCGGCTCCTGCGGTTAACAGCTGTTCGGGAATATATACAAAGAGTGTTGTTGACAATGTTGCATTTTCCACGGTGTAGTATAAAAATAGTCCTGATGGTGATTCGCTGCTGCCGGTAAATGCGGTAGGTTGTGCTTCTTCCGCAGATTTATTTTCTGAAAGCGCCGCAAAGCCGGTACAGAATTCTTTTTCTACCTGAGCAATAAAGTCGTCATCAAGAATATGGCGGCGCTGTGCGATTATTATTTCATCATCGCTCATTGTTCCGTTTATCATCATTTTAAAACGATGGATTGACTGCTGCATATTGCGATGATGCTTCAAGAGCCAGAAGAAATTATTTTCAGTAGGGAAAAAATAGATAAAATTGTCAGGAAAAGAAACAGTATACTTATTATTTTTACACACCTGCACAAGCGAATTGTAAAAACACTGTGCAGCGGTGTCGCATACCGGTTCGTCAAAAAGAGCAAAGACTGCTTCTAATGAAGTGTCCTTGATCGTATCATTGCATTGATCATTCATAAAAATATCTCCTTTCTGCATTTTTTGCAGACATAGTGGTCGTCATGTTCAACAACATACGCTTTGCTTTCCAAATGAAAAATCGATTTCACCGCAGTAATGTATTTTGGAGTATCAATGCAGGCATCAATGTAAATGACATATCTTTTATTGAGCAAATCATACACCACTCTGCCGCGCGGAAAATCATAATATTCGAAAGCAGCGCCGGGAAACCGTTGTTCAAACAAATCATCATGGCCGCATGAATCAGTAAGCATGTCGCCATATACGAGCGCATGGTTTTCCTCAAGCAGGTGATAGAGAAATCCCTTGAAGTTCAACTGCTTGCTTCGTATGTAGAAAAAAAGCCCTACCATTTCTTCCCTCTGCAGTATATATACCACGCAGGTGTATCAAATAGTGATACGACTGTTTCCGTTTTTGTGTGTCATTAGAATTATTTGTGCTATACTTCAAAGCATGAAAACTGAACGTGAATCTTCGAAAGACATGCCCCGTATTCTCCTGCTTGATGCGCTTCTTTCAGACGGCGGATATCACCCGCTTTCTGAAATGGAAACTCTTACGGGAAAAGCGGAAGCGACGGTGAAGCGTGACATTGCTTCTCTACGGTCACTGAACGCGCCGATTGAATACGATACATTCAATATGGGCTACCATTACACCAACACGGTATACCGTCTGCCTGCGACATTCATCAGCGGCGAAGACATCGCAATCTACGGCATCGTAAGCAAGATGTTCATGCTATACCGCGACACACCGCTCTGGAAACCGCTGCGCGACATTCTGGACACACTGGAATCTCCAGTAGAAAATCAGTGCAGCACAACACCGAACAGTGCAGACACATTCAGTCTTGCAAAAGGAGATCTACCGTGCGGCTCATGGTTTGAAGACCGCATTGTGATTGCGTCACGCCCTGAAGTAAAAGTAAGCGATGATGACTGGAAAATCATTCTGAACGCACTCATGCACAATACAAAAATTGAATTCGATTATACAAGAAGCTACGACAACAAAACAACACACCGCATGGTGCAGCCGTGGCAGCTGGTGTTTGATGAACAGAACTGGTTCATCACCGGATTCTGCGAACTGCGCAAGGAGCGGCGAATGTTTTTGCTCAATGCGATTTCAAATCTGAAGCCAGTTGCAGAACATTTCGTTCTTCCGCCGAATGATGAATACAAACTCGACCGCCGCTCAATTGGAAAGTTCGGTGCTTCAATCGGCGGAGAAGTGCGGGACTACCGCATTCTGCTCAAAGACGGCAGCTTTGTGAGCGCAGGTGAACAATGGGCAAGCGACTGGAAAAGTGAATCATATCACGGGCCGCTCACCGACTCACCATACGCGGCAGTTGTCACGTTCAGAAGCAATCAGCACATACAGATCATGCGCTGGGTGCTCAGCCACGGAGAAGATGCCGTGCCGCTTGCACCGGAAGAATTCGTTGTCGGGTGGAAGAAACATATTGATGCAATGAAAAATATTTCCGCAAAAGTGGAGTGACTGTATGAGAAACAGTGTGCATGACGCAGTTATTTCGCGAAGTACGAAACATCTGGAAGAACTGATTGCACAAGGCGCACCGGTTGACAAGCCTGATGCATACGGTGAAACAGCACTCGGAGCGGCATTCGTGTGCGGATATGATGATTATTACATCATGCTCTGCAAAGCAGGCGCAAAGAATCTTGGAGAAGGCGACGCATCCCCTTTGATCAAGGCATTGAAAGCAGAAGATATTTCATGCATAAAAAAATTAGTCACGTACGGATTGGATATTAATTCTCTTACTTCCGAAGGAAAGACGATGCTCGAATACGCCTGCCACCGGCCGACCTCTTTGCATTTTTTCAAAGAGCTTATTGATCTGGGAGCGGATGTGAACGGCATAAACAGCAAAGGAGAACCGCTGCTCAACGCGATTGATGATTATCCTGTTCCAGAACCGGTGATGCAGCTGTTTCTGGAACATGGTGCGAAAATAGATTACCAGAAATTGGCCGCATCAAAATCTTTCGGTTCTATCATCAGTTCTAAAGAACGAAAAGACTATTTTACACTCGTCAAAGAAAAACTGAATCAAGGCGTCATCTGGGACGCAGACAGCATAAGCAGTGTAATTTCTTTTTTGACTCCAGGATTGTTTCCTGTGGGAGTTTCTGCCAAGAGCAATGATCTCTTACGGTTGGACTTGCAGGCATTGCACCTTGTACTTGAAAATGGATTTCCTGTCAACGCGCGAAGTAGAAACGGAGACACACTCCTCGTCGCGTATTGTTACCACGGAAACGTTGAAGGAGTACGTATGCTTATCAATGCCGGCGCTGATGTAAACAGGGCAGGAACAATGATCATTCTTTCGTGGATGTATCCTGTAGTACAGGCTGCAAACAGCGGAAACATCGAGCTGATGAGGATTCTTGTTAATGCCGGCGCTGACCTTTCTGTTACAGAAACAACATCTTTTGTATTCGACGGCTATGAGGAAACTGCCCTGAACAAAGCGGTTCAAAAATTTTATCCAGACGTAACCAAATTGATTCTATCGCATATGAAAATATCAAAACAAATCATATCATCAGCCCTCACCGGCTTTCTTGAACCAATAAAATATATGGATAACAGAACAAAAGAATTTGATGAAAGAATTACAGAAACAATGAAACTGCTCATACAGGCAGGCGGCGAAATAAAACAATTTGAACCGGAACTCGAAGAAATACTCTTTATGGCAATACGATTCAATGTTTCTCCTGCTGTAACCGCGCTTGTTGAACTCGGAATAAATCTTGACTACGTAGATCCAGAAACAGGTAAGATGCCGCTCATTTATGCGGTACTTCAGCCGGATTCCGAAGAAAACAGGGCAATCGTACAAGTGCTGTATGAAAAGCAGATACATAAACTTACTGATCGCCCCGAGCAGAAAGAACTTCTGGAGACGGCTATATCTCATGGCCATCTGTATCTTGTAAAGCAGATGATTGAAGACGGCATCAGCACAGATGTCATGTTCAGCAGAAACAGGAAGTTACGAATATGTTCTACAACCCTATAACCGAACTCTCACCGGCATTTCATGCGCTCAACATCGAGATTGAAAAAATCGATCCCGAAGAACCATGCACCATTACGCTTCCTGAAGTGCCGAGCCGTGAAGAGCTGGACTGGGTGATAAACAGAATGCNAAGCCTTATGCAGCGCACACCGTTCACCATTGTCCTGCCGCCANTTATGAAAACCGTTTCCACCCAGTTCGCTTTTAACGGTTTATGCAGAATACCAGTGTTTGTTCTTCCGGAAAGCNTTGAATATCTGTACGGAAATTCGCTNGCAGGACTGAAGACAGACCGGCTTGAACTGCCNGCATCACTTGTTCATGTAGAGCCGGCTGCATTCACTTCGCCCGGATGTCTCACCAACATTGCGGAATGTGTTGTTTCACCGCAGAACAGAACATTCTGCGTAAAAAACGGCATGCTGCTCAGCATAGACGGCAAGACACTCATCGGCTGCATCGTACATCAGTGCAAAGAGTATATTGTTCCTGACGGCGTGGAAAAAATCGGACCGTATGCATTTGCAGATATTTACCGGTGGGTCAACAATGAACCGATTGCCGTACATCTGCCTGAATCACTTGTTGAAATAGAAGACCACGCGTTCATGAACGTTCCCGTCAAATGCAACTTTCCGCATTCACTCAGAACAATCGGCCACGAAGCATTCAAGGGCTGCAGCATGGCAGGAAATTTCATAGGCACAGTTCCATACACAGTGAAGAACATCGCAAAGACCGCATTTGACAAACGCAAACGGTGCGTTGTCTTTGCCTCGAAACATCCTGACACATACAGTCCGAGCAGGGACGATCCTCTTTACACAAAAAACAAAAACTTCATACGCTGGTATATGCCGGCAGCATATGATACGTGGCAGAATAATCATTTCTCTGCAGACGAATACAAATCACGGCTTCCTTATTTAAATGAGCTTAGGACATTCTCCGTGCCCGGTCATCTGCAGAGATTTGTTAATCAATACTGGAGAGATACATACTATGTATATCTAGAAACTGCAACATGCACAAAGGTCTGCTCTTCCGAAGAAATACCCACGCAGAAATACAAAGACGGATTTTCAAAAATCGAAAATCATTTATCGATGTTTCCTAAAGCACAGGCGCTTCTTGCGTTGTACATTGAACGTATTCTTTCAGCAGACAGAGACAACATGCCTCCTGTCAAAATGGAACAATACGACAATATTTTTTCCGGTCGAACCTATACGTATGAATTCCCCCTTTTCATAAAAAAGAAATCCTGCATGTTCATTCTTTCAGATTCACTTGTATTCAGAACAGAATGCTTTGCCGACGATTTCATATTTCCGATTCAGCAGATTGAAAAGATTCCGTCATTTCTTAAACAGTATCGTGCAGGTTTTGAGCAGAACACCAGACATATCATGCAGATGGTAAAAGAGATGCTCGGTTAATAATTTTAACCGTCAAGCGCAGAACGGAGTTTCGTCAGCAGACTGGAAAAAACCAGCTGATATGATGCAGGTATGTGCGACAATCGCTTCGGTAGAGCATCAATCATTTCGAATGTTTCTACGGCCGATGCATCGAGCGGCACTTTTATGTATTTGCCAGCCTTCACCATTGTCAAAAGATTATTAAGCTCTCTGAGATCCTGGCGTATCGCAGGCAGATGATCAAATACAGCTCCNAATAAACGGTCAACTCCATACAGGGCGTCACAAAACGAAATATCAAATGCATAGAANGCNACACTGTGCGTAATAGTATTATAATCAAGCTCAGGCGGTTTGTATTCTTCCATGATGATTCCTCCGTGCATATCTATACCATGACGGTGCATCATAGAGTGATACAGCTCATGTGCTCACCGCAAACTTTCCAAGCGCACCTTTAATCAAAGCATTACGCACTCGTGCCGGAACCTCAGCCGGAATGCCAAGTCCTTCATTCAAGCGACGTATCATGTTGAGGCTAATTATCAAACAGTTTCATTCCTTCTGCTTCAACAGGAAATCGTTATTAATGACTTCATTGATTGCAGTCCAAGTCTCTTGCCGGAATTTAAATCAATCAATGTAAAAATGAACCACTTAGGTGAAGCAAGTTTGAGCCTGTTTTTCTGAATACCCTCTCCGCAGAATTCTCCTTGAATGGCGATATTGTCTATTTACTTTTGCTCAAGCATTTCGCGAATCCCCTGTCTATGTGCATACCGTCAGAAAGGACATGTCTCGTCATCGACATATTCATAATTTCTTCCGCACACACTGAACTCACCATTTCTTAGCAACACATTGCCATCCAAGAATCTTCACACATTCAATTTTATCATCATCTTGAATTGGAAAAATATCGATAATTCTTTGAATTGATGCAAGCTTTGTTTTCATAAAACCTTCCTCCGCTATTGTTATACATATTATAGTAGAGGGGCAGGAACATAGTTTGTCCTACAATAGATTAATTCCTTTAGTATTCATTAGCCAGTCAAGCACATTATGCTGTCTTATTCTGTTATGAGAAACAGTTTCATGATCCATTCTTACCGACATAGACTTCAGACCCGCGCCGGAGCAATTCCAGATACACAATATTTTCAAGGATGTGCCCTCGGTCAGTGCGCTTTGAACCGAGATTGAATCAAATTTGGAGAGCGGGTTCCGCTCTGTTAGATAATGCCATTTACACACTTTTTATGACAGTGTCTTTTCTTCACTATCAAACAGTGCGCTAATTTCTTTTTCTGAATAATTAAAGTCTTTAAATGATTCAAATGTTTCTTCAATCTTATTATTAACAAGCATACTTATTCCCCGGAACGATTAGTAAATTCAACATCATCTATTTTAATAGCAATATTATACTTTTGCGCACTCTTTTGCAAAGCATTTATTATTGTCTGTTTATTCTCATTTGCGTATTTCAGTGCGGTCTCATCAAGTTTTTCAGCACTAACTTTCTCAATTATTTTTGGTGCAATAAAGCGTACCGGTTTTTTAAAAAAGAGAAAAAATCTTTCTGCAACAGACTTTTTATTCTTCTTTTCCATATTTTGCGAAAATAATTCTATGACGCTTTCACTCAAAGATTTGTAATCAACATCGCTCAGCGTCACCGTCATTGTGATTTTTTTCTGCGTATCAGTATATGGTTCATGCTGCATGGCAACCGTCTGAACTTCCTTCCACTGCTTATATTTCTGCAGTTCAGCATCAATAGCCTTTATACAAAAAAGCATCACCGACGCATCATCTGTCAGCCCCAAAAGCGGTATCCAATCTGGAATCACATCTGCTGGTACAAAAACATACAGCAGCGTTCCCACAATTCCCGCGATTGCCGTCCACGGAATGGCTTTATATGTTCCGTGCACATATTCAGTAACAATCGCAAACTGAAGCTCAAAATCCTCTGTAAATCGTTTGAGTGGCCCTTTCACTTTTTTTAGGACAGACTGTTCTTTTTCAAGCACATCTGCAACGTCACGACTCGTTACTTTGCTCGAATATATTTCATATTCCCGTTGCGCTTTTTCAGCTTTCATTATTTTTCATTCCCCTCTTTTGAATTTTAGAAAAAGGACTATCTTCAACATAACAACAATTCAACTTACTGTATACATGACCTCTATTGACACAAAATATATAAGCTACTAAACTACTAGGAATTATAAGGAATTGGGTACATGGACTTTGCATTCATTCAGAAAGTGATTCCACTCTATGAAAAAGCGGCCGGGCTTACACTCAGAATCGCACTCATAGGAATTGTATTGTCCTTTATCCTTGGGCTTGTCTGTGCCGTTATCAGGTACCAGAAAGTGCCGGTGCTCCGTGTACTGGTGAACATCTACGTGGAACTTTCGCGGAACACGCCGTTGCTCATTCAGCTTTTCTTTCTATACTTTGCATTGCCGCGCATGGGATGCAAATTGAGCTCGGAGCAGTGCGGTGTCATCGGGCTTACGTTTTTGGGCGGGTCGTACATGGCGGAAACATTCCGGTCTTCGCTTGAGACGGTTTCCAATGTGCAGATAGAGTCGGGCGAGTGCATTGGACTTACACGGCTGCAGGTGATTCGCTACGTGGTGTTGCCACAGGCGTTCAGTGTGAGTGTGCCGGGTGTGTGTGCAAACGTAATGTTCATGATCAAGGAGACAAGCGTGTTCAGCGCCGTTGCCCTTGCTGACTTGATGTACGTTGCAAAAGATTTAATCGGTCTGTATTACAAAACTGACGAAGCACTGACACTGCTCGTGGTTTCATATTTTATTTTGTTGCTGCCTATTTCACTGTTGAGTGCATGGGCGGAAAGGAGGTTGCGCTATGCCCAGTTCGGCAATAAGTGATGCAGTGAGCAAGGCGTTCAGCGTCCTCTTCTTGGGAAAGAATTTTGCGCGGTTGCTCGGCGGACTGTGGGTTACCGTTCGCATTGCGCTTGTTTCTGTTGCGTTTTCAATTGTACTCGGAATTCTGTTCGGACTTTTTATGACGATAAAGAATCCGGTGGTGCGCGGGGTGAGCAGAATTTATTTGGAGTTCATGCGCATCATGCCGCAGCTTGTGCTTTTGTTTCTCGTGTACTTTGGACTGACACGTGCGTTCGGCATACAGATGTCGGGCGAAGCGGCGTCACTCCTTGTGTTCACCTTGTGGGGCACTGCGGAAATGGGCGACTTGGTGCGAGGCGCAATCGAATCGATTCCCGTGCATCAGTATGAAAGCGGACGTGCACTTGGACTGAAGGAGTCGCAGATTTTTTTCTACATTGTGATTCCGCAGACCGTGCGTCGCTTGCTTCCACTTTCTATGAACTTGATTACGCGCATGATAAAGACAACGTCGCTCGTCGTGTTCGTAGGAGTTATTGAAGTAGTAAAAGTTGGACAACAGATAATTGAAGCGTCACGGCTCACCGTGCCAACCGCATCGATTGCCGTGTATGCAGTGATTTTTTTCATGTACTTCATCGTGTGCTGGCCGCTCTCGTTGCTTGCCGGCTACATCGAAAAAAAACAGAAGGCGTAATTTTTTAGGAGAAGCAAATGGCGTTGCTTGAAGTGAAAAACATTAAGAAGAAATACGAAGGCGCCTATATACTGAACGACCTTTCACTCTCCGTGGAAAAAGGTGAAGTGGTTGTTGTTGTAGGGCCGTCTGGCTGTGGAAAGAGCACGCTCCTCCGCTGTATCAACGGACTTGAAACAATCGAAAGCGGAACAATCACTTTGGATGGCGAAGTGATAAGCAACCGCACCAAAGACATGTACCTTGTACGCCAGAAAATAGGCATGGTGTTCCAGAGCTACGACCTCTTCCCGAACATGAACGTCTTGAACAACATAGCGCTCGGTCCGGTAAAAGCGCAGAAGCGTGACAAAGCCGAAGTGATAGCCGAAGCTGAATCGCTTCTCAAAGAAGTGGGCCTTGCAGACAAACGCGACGCCTACCCGCGCCAACTTTCCGGCGGACAGAAGCAGCGCGTTGCAATTGTGCGTGCGCTTATCATGCACCCCGAAGTGATGCTGTTCGATGAAGTGACCGCAGCCCTCGACCCAGAGATGGTGCGCGAAGTGCTCGATGTAATGGCAGCACTGGCCCGCGAAGGCAAGACCATGCTCATTGTGACACACCAGATGGAGTTTGCAAAAGCAATCGCCGACCGTGTCATCTTTATTGACGAGGGTGTGATTCAGGAACAGGGAACGCCAGATGATTTCTTTGATCACCCAAAGACAGAGCGTGCAAAGAAATTTCTCAACGTGTTCAAGTTCGATGATGTGCGTGAAGCGAAGGTAAGCGAGAGCGCTGCGCTTTAAAAAGCGTTGCGCTTTAAAAAGCGCTGCACTGTAATTTTAAGCAGTACGTAAGGTGAATCAAGTGTGACGATACGGCCAATCGAATGCACCTCTTTCGCACTACATAGATTTTTTATTGGAGGAAAAAGGAAATGAAAAAAACATTTGTAAAAGCAGCAATCGCTGCATTGGCTTTAGTAACAATAGCATTTACCGGATGCGCAAAGAAAAATGCAGACGGTTCTGCAAAGACAACCGCACGCTCAGTTGAAGAAATCAAAAAGAGCGGCAAAGTGATTATCGCCGTATTCAGCGACAAAAAGCCATTCGGCTACGTTGACGAAAACGGTGAGTATCAGGGATACGACGTGTACTTTGGCAACCGCATTGCTCAGGACCTCGGCGTAAAAGCAGAGTATGTTCCTGTAGAAGCAGCAAGTCGCGTAGAGTACCTTGTCACCGGAAAAGTTGACATCGTTCTTGCAAACTTCACCGACACCAAAGAGCGCGAAGAGAAAGTTGACTTCGCCCTTCCGTACATGAAAGTAGCACTCGGCGTTGTGTCACCAGAAAGCGCACTTATCACTTCACCGGAACAACTCAACGGCAAGACACTCATCATCAGCAAAGGCACCACCGCAGAAACATACTTCACGCAGAACTACCCTGATGTCACCCTCTTGAAATTCGACCAGTACTCCGAAGCATACAACGCACTTCTCGACGGACGCGGCGCAGGACTTTCCACCGACAACACCGAAGTACTCGCCTGGGCACTCGAGAATCCCGGCTTCAAAGTAGGCATTGATTCCCTCGGCAGCCTTGATGCAATTGCACCTGCCGTACAGAAAGGAAACACCGACCTGCTCACCTGGATCAACAACGAAATCAAATCGCTCGCCGGCGAACAGTTCTTCCACGCAGACTACGAAGCAACACTGCGCCCGGTATACGGTGCGTCCGCTGATGCAGACAGCCTCGTTGTCGAAGGCGGCGACATGGGTGTTGCAAAGTAAATCGCCAGATTAAAAAATAGTGCGGATGTTTACGGGAAATAAACGTGAACATCCGCTAATGTATACTTATTTGAACTGCAATTCTGAAGCAAGACCTAAATCTGTAGCGTATGTGTGCATAGTATCAGTATTACTGACGCTGTTTAATCCTTCACTAACCAATCTGCGTACCATTTCTATGTAGCAATCATAACAGACTTTTTCTTCTGTTCGTTCATAGAGGGAATGTGCAAATGAAACCATTGATTCCATGTCTAGATATGGACTGTAAGTTGGTCCCTCTTTTATATCTAAGGAATATTTTTTAAAGAAATTCAAAAGCGTGGTTAAGTGTTCATTGCTCCTTGAAGCTTTTTCTTCATCGTAGCTGCTGTTTGATTCACATAAATTCATATAACCGAAGCACGTATCGCCAAGCAACTTGTATGGGTTGGCTCCATCTTTATTGCTAATCGAATATCCATGTGCCAGAAGATCATCTACGAGCTTCGGAGCTTCATCAATAATAAAATAGTATTTGTATCCGAGCTCAATAAAATTACAGTTGTTATCATTATAGAATGAATCTTCCATGTATTTTTTATAAAGACTGTAATAAAACGCTTTCTTTGTTGCATCACTTTCCATCAAATACTTTTCTAAAATAACTACAGCATCAGTACAGCACGGCTTGAATCCCTTTGCATCTAATTTTTGAATTTGTTCAAAAGTAGCATTTTCAAAAAGTGTTCGGTATTTACGATAATCAAGGTCTTTTTTATTCGTATGAGCTAATACAATGTCAAATGTTTCATCATATGTCGGTTTTCGCAAGTAATCATACACGGCTATCATACTGCCAAATACATTATAGTGATCCTCGATGTATATTGGTGCGCCGGCTTCAATAAGCAATTTAGTAATCTCTGGATTTTGCTGAACAGCCGAAGCAAGAATTATAGGCGCTCTTTGATCTGACGCGTGACGTGTAACATCAGCACCAGCTTTAATGCAAAGCTTAGTAAGTTCAACGTTGTCGCTTCTTATGGCAGTAATTAACAGTGATTTACCATCAGAAGTCATTGCGTCTATTCCATTCTCTTCAATAAAGTCAGCCCACCATCGCGAGTTTGATGTATTTACTTCTTTTCTAAGGTAGTTGAGTACCTTGCTCGTCCTGTTGCATCCTGTTCCAACAAATGCAACACAAAGTAAAGTCAGACATACACAAGCTGCCTGAATCTTTTTAACCATTTCTTTTTTCATTAGAAATCTTCTCCTTTTTACAATGTGCCTCTTTCATATAAAGAAAGCTCCAGCACAATTATTTATTTAAAAATATACAGGTAAAGGTCTGACAAAATGTGTCAGAAAAAAATCTTTTTGTAATTATTTTTTACATCACCGTAGTACTATGCGTTGTTTTCTTTTGCAGATGAGCGTTCTATTTTTTTCACCGTAAAGCCTGAAGTTAAGTCCTTGTAAACACCGACAGTTCTACCTTGCCCATCGATGTACTCGTCAATTTTTTCAAGTACAGGCTGATATTTTGTTTTTGATGAAGTTTGTTTTACGGTATCAGGTTTCGACGGCTCCTGTTTTTCATAAAAATCATGATCGCGTATAAAATCTCTCAGATTATTATTTTCATCAACACAGTTATCATATTCTTTGCGTACTTCGTTCACCACATACGCACCGAGACAACCTAATAGAATAAGGCCAGAGGCCTTTACAATAGTGTGACTCATATAAATACTTCTCCTTCATATAAAAAAAATAGTGACAAAGCAACTTGTATAAAAGCTTACTTTCTTAGTAACAGAACTTTATTTTCTCCTTTTTTTTCTAACTTATAATTTCTTAGTTTATTTAAAATCCCAATACCGCCACCTGATAAAGCAATAAAAAAAGCAGCCGATGCAATGTCAATACCGCCTAAACTTTCAATAACAGGAATTGTTGCAACAAAAGCGACCGGAGCTGTAACAGGTGCACTTGTTCCTGCAGAATCAGCAGTTACAATTGCAGCTGTTACACCTACTGCCAATCCAGCAATAGCAACTCCCCATGCAACTTTGCCTGTGGCTTTTATTCGTATTACTTTTCTTGATAAATCGCCTTCAATTTCAATTGTATCAGTGTTGTTTTTTACTGCCTGCCCTAATTCTTTTTCATTTGATACGATCATAATCAATCTCCTTACTGTCTCCGGTTATTACCGGAATTAATATAAATCAACATATGACATGATGCACCTAAGCTCACCATGTCATTTAATTTTTATCTATGTTGTCAGGAAAAATAAAATCTATATATTCTTCAAGTGTGAACTGCTTCCCAGTTTTATCAAACTTTCTGAATGTTTTTTCATCAAATTCACAAGATGCAGAATCAAGCTTCCACATACCGCGCACATTATTTGAATCTTTTAAAAGTGAAATGTTGCCATCGGATGCGTGATAATAATGAAGTTCAATATCTTCTGTTTTAGTTCTAATATGAATTATCAAAGTCTTCTGACTGCTTTTTTCTCCGCACGAAGGAGTGTAATCGTAGCGGACGTGAGCATCTCCGTAATTTATATCCCACAAGCCGATGTTTGATCTCCCGCTTTGATAGTCTACCGGAATACCGGCCGCTGTGTTTTCCGGAAAAGTTTCTGCCTTCAATATGGTTTCAAGTGGCAGCAGGGAAAAGTCTTGCTCTGTTTCAGGCTGTTTTGTTATGTATAAAACAAGCCATGTATCAAACGCATAGATGACACGGATTACACGAGCGGCAAAAGAGGAAGATTCATTTGTTGAAAGGTACAATGGCTTTTTATCGTACATTGAGTTTAAAACAAGCTGCACAACAGAATGATTCCCCATCGAAGGAAGCGCAATCTGAATGCACTCCTGAACTTCGCGCTGCTTGTCTTTTATGCACTGGGGCGCACGGTTAATAAGCGTGTTGAATCCCTTGCTTATTTCAGTCATAGAGAACGCAGGTTCGAACAGGGAATAAAGGAGATGCTGTGATAAGATCAATGCCATATATTCTTCTTTGCTGAGTGACAATGAGGAAATTGAGTAATGTGCATCCTCATAATAATAACCGCCGGTGCTGCTGTTGACTTTTATCTTTGCACCTATTTCATTTAGCCTTGCAATATAGCGGTAGATTGTCCGCTCCGTTACACCAAGCTTCTCTGCAAGTTTCCTTGCTGTAGGTAAAGTACCTTTGCGGATTTCAGTATCAATGATGAAATAACGTTCTACCGGAAGCGTTTCTTCCTTTAATCTTTTATCTGGCATAATAAATAAATCTCTCCTATTAATTAATAATATATGCAATGTTCTTCATAATCTTACGGCTTCCGCAGTGAGGGCATACTATTTCCCCGTGTTTTACAAATATTCTTTTCTGTGTATCTTTTGAAAAAAAAGAAGAGCCACATTTCATGCAAATATATGCTTCTTTAGTATTACCTATGATACGATCTAGTGCTGAATTATTCACTGTATGCCCTCCTGTATATATACATGCTCAGTTAGACGATTTCCTTTCAAGCTGATTTTTAAATTCAGTAATAATTGCATCTGATGAAGGCATGCTGCCCGAGTTCTTTGAAAAAACAATTTCAAGTGTTTTTACGTACAGACCACCGAGGGTAGCCGTAAGTGTGCCCGCCGTTCCACCTGAAATGAATGCGCCTGCAACAGTACCAATACCCGGCACTAGTTTTAAAAGATTAGAGACAATTGCTTTTCCCCCTATGGTAGCAGCACTGCTTCCGATCATCGATGACGCGAGTGTGCCAAGAAATCCTTTTGAAAGTTCCAACCCGAACACCGAAGAAATGCCTGCAAGCATTCCTACTTGCAAAGGAATAAGAATTGCACAATCTGAAAATGGAATAGGCGAAGCACCTGTCGCAACTGCTGCAGCCGTGGCTGTAGAAATTACTCCGAGTGCACGGTTTTTCTTTTGTTTGATAGAAGCTTTCTGCGCTGCTGCGAATGCGTTTCGTATACCTTCAGGAATGACTTCAGACGTTGCATCGACGAGTGCTTCAAGTCCCATCTGTGGTAACTCAGTTCCACCGTCAAGCGTCTCTGTTATTGAACGAACACGCACTACATTCCGTGCTTGAGGAAGCAGCTCCTGCACCTTAGCTTTAAATCCATTGTCTGCGCGTGATTTTGTTATTACCACAATGACCGGCATGTAATCAGAAAGCATTTTGAGCAGCTCACATTCCGCATCTTCGACACGGCGTGAATCTTCAGATATGCAAAGCCATGCAGCATGAATCTGTTTGGTGCAGTCAGAATCATTTCTTTTTGAAGCAACCAAATTCTTTAATTCTCCAAGTGTCTCCTGATATTTGTCCGTCTCCAGTCCGCGAGTATCAAAAATAGAAACAGGGATGTCTTCTTTTGTGATCTCACGCGTTTCTCTTGTAACAGGTTTACCCTGACCCGTCGTGGCAAGGTCTCCTTGAAACACAGAATTGATGAGTGTACTTTTACCCACACCCGTTCTTCCTGCGATGAGGATATTGATTCTTCCTCTTTCTGTTGTTGATTTATCTGTCGCGTCTTTTACTAACTTCGACATATCAATTGTTTCCATAAACATTCCTCCTTTAACAACTTATAGTAATGATACAACACAAGGGATGACAAAATGTGTCAGTGACTCGTGCAATAGTTGGTGAGTTGCCGTTACTGTTATGCATACAGCTGGGGCACTTCCTGCACTGAAGTTATGCGCTCTGTAAATCAAAAGTCTTTGCGATTGACCAGCCTAGTGCTTCTACTACAGATGCTGCAGTTGCCGCATTGGTTATGTTGCCTAAACCAGGAATCCATCCAATGAGAAGTTGACTCATGCCTCGGCCAACAAGTGTTCCAGCGGCCCCTGCCACCATGCTTGCAGCTGAAGATTGTGATACACTGATGTTAAATACATGGCCTAATGCAATTGTCATTTCAACCTCGATGCCCACGAGCGCGACATTGTCACTGCCTGGAATCTGAGCAAGTCCCGCTCCCACCGCTGCTGCTGCACATGCATTTGTGTGAATGATACCGTGGCAATTTTTTCTCTGTTTGTCTGTCATAATAGAATCTCCTTTCAATTTGTGTTGTTACGAAGTAGTGATGTGAACCAATGCACACCATCTTCCTAAATAAAAAACGTTAATGTTTGATTTTCTTTGCAACGGCAAATGCCGCAGCACCGACACCTATACCTATTGTTGTTGCAACCAATAACGGAGCATTGAAAAGTAGAGCACCAGTAACAACGGAGGTTTTAATAGCGCTTCCAATTGCAACATTGCGAATAATATTTGAAACAGTTTCTTTTCTCATTTTCTTAACTCCTTACACTTATATAGAGTGTTTGTTTCCAAATTAATTGACACTTTTATTTGTCAATTTTTAATTAATCTGATAACTGACCAAATCATGTCAATGAAACATAGAATTGATACGATCCCTATAGCAAAATTAAAGTGGTGTACTTCTCGAACAATGTTTTTTGAGTTCCATAATATAAGTCGTGCATTGCCTACGATTTTCTTGCTGCCAAAAGGTTTTGTGAAAAACTGTATAATTCTGCCTTTCTTAGAATCCAATTCGTCAAACGCAGTGTCTGCTTCTTGAAAGCCAGCATTAATTTCTTTCACTGCTTTAGAAATTATAATAACAAGGATCATGAAAACAATTGAAATGATAAACAATACAATTGAAACAAACATTCTGTTCCTCCATTAATAAAGAGTGTTGCAATTTAGAAAAATTGACACATTTTAAATAATTTTACATAACTCAAGAATGGAAAAAATAATAAAAAGTATTCCTAGAGCTATGATTATACGAGTGAGCTTGTTTATTAGTTTACAATAATGAGTGATTGTATTCGAAATAGAAGAACCCTCTTCTAGGCCTTCAGATAATTCGGTAATCTTTTTTAGAAGTGAAAGAGGAAATCTGTTAAACTTGCCACACACTTCGGAAACTAGAGATGCTACATCTGATCCAAGGCTGGTTGATTTAAAAATAAGGGCGCTTAATCCAAAAAATATAAACGCGATACTGCCAAAGATAGCTGTAGTGAAAAATCTATACATATATTTCTACTCCTTACATATTATAAGAGTGTAGAAATAGTTTAAAATTGACAGTTATTTAAAAAAATAACGGCAGAAGAACATGTTATTCTTCTGCCGTAAAGGAATGCAAAATAATTATTGTATTAAACAGGTCATCTTTAATTATTTTATAAGAATATTCCCGCTTGCTAAAAAGCTGGGAACTTCCCCGCCGGAAACAATAATCATATTACCGAAATCTTCCGCTTTTTTCAACAACAACGGATTATCACATTTTATTGACGAAAGCAAAATTCCTCGCCCCTCTGCTCCACCGTAAGAGTGTACTAAATTCTGGAGCTTTGTTATCTGACCAATTGTTATATTCTGCGCCTTACATTCTACAATATATAGTCGTCTGCCATCAGTAAACACGGTATCCATTTCTTGATAAGGAATGCCACCATTTAGCTGTTTTCCGACAGGCATTGTCACCATATCGGCACTTCCGTTATTTTTCACTTCAAGTTTCAATCCGATGCGTATATCCTTGATTCTGTGTGCTTCATAAAGAGTATATAAATGATTATAAACATACTCCTCAAGCCAGCCTCCTGAAATATATTGCTTATATGCAATCACATTTGAAAATAAAACAGTAAGGGGTTTCCCATTAATAACAAAGTTTAGAAACGGCTCAAGCCTTTTATTTATACCAGTTTTAATGCAGCCGCTTTGAAATGTTATCTCATCAGTAAGTGTTTCGCGTTTTGCAAGTTGTTCATTTATAAACTTCACATCGGACCGGTACTTCCACATCATGTCAGTACAATTCTGTAAGTCTTTAGACTCTTTTTCCATTCGGCCGCTTTCCATAACGTCAAGATTATTGCTGTTCACTATCAAGAAAGCTTCAACCGATTCAATTGGTCTGATCGGCTGTGTTTCGTACGTATCAAGATAAATAAGCTCACCGCCGACTGTATTAAAATAGAACGGCACGCCGCCGCATTCTTTACAGGCATCAAGCGCACCTGCAAACATCAATTTTGTACCGCTCGTCAGATTAAAGCCGACAGTTAATCCCTCTCCGAAAGAACGCACCTTGCCCATGATTTTTGTTTTTATATCTTTCGGATTATACGGATCAACAATCATTTCCTCAAACTGCGCATCACCAATAAACGATTTCATTGAAGATGCTGAATAGCGGTCCGATATGATAAAAATGTGCCGTTTGCAGGAAAATTGTTTAACACCCATGTAATTCGGCAACCGTTGCTCTCCGAATAAATGAAATATCACATCATAGGTATCTGGGCGATTCATGTTCACTTTATCTCTCCTTCATATCTATTTTTCTATCTTATCAATACTCCTCAAAAATGTTTGTAATGTTCGGCTTCCTTCAGTTGAATCAATCCCCAACTCTTTTGCAAGTTCATTTTTCTGGGGGATTGATTCAGGATGTGCACAATATTGTTCAAAACGTTTCTTATCGATAAAGGTAAAACGGGTCAGATCAAAATTTTCATCATGCAACTGAAGCAGCATATCGATTTCATGACGTGTCAGCAAAGCAGAAAGTTTATTTTTCACTCGTTCTTGTTTTACACTGAATTCTTTTTCTATTAAAGAAATCCTCTCTTCAATATATTCTCTTTCATCCTGCACATTTGTTTCTCGCGATTCTGGAATATCTATACACATAGAATCCAATGACTTAGGCATATACATATTTCTATAACTCAGAACATTTTTGATTTTATGTTCCGACAATCCAAGCTTCTGCGCAGCTTTTATCATATGCGCTTCATCCCGCTGATTTTCCGAAATCATCCCTGAACTGTATATCTTCTGTAATCTATCAGACTGTGTACGGCTTTTCTTATCAAGGAAATTTTCCCCTTGATTTGTCACTTTTACATTGTTAATGACCGCAGTATTTAAATATCGGAAAAAACTCCCACCTGCAGGTTTGTATGATTTGCAAGCAGCATCCACAGCTTTCCATATTTCTGCCTGAAAATCCCGATACCCTAGAGAGACTGATTCACCGTCTTTTCCCTTATAACTGATTCCATTATCTGCGTAATATTTAAGAACCTTCTCAAGAAGCTTCATTTTGATTATTTGTTTGTTGGATGTTTTTTTGTAAAATTCTTCCCAAGCATTATTTATCGAAGCTTTTCCGGCTGCCTTTTTATCTCCATTACTGTTCGAAAAAGTACTTTCCATAAATATCCTCTTAGTTCTCAAAGAATTTGTCGAGCATGGTAATAGCCGTTTTTCCGTCAGGCGCATCCATGGCGGCAGTAAGTTCATGAAGATAATAGAGGTCTGTCACATTGTAGATATGAGGATTCTCAACATGCCCCGACTCAAACTTAGAACCGTAGGTGACATATTTTATATCAGCATTGAAGTATTTCTCGGCAAAAGAAAGAACACAGAGCTGCAATATCGGCATCGGTTTCTGGCCGTATGTTATATCACAGATAATCTGGGTACCTTCTTCAATCTGGTCGATGCATTTTCTGAATCTTTTTTCCTGTACCAATTTGTTTTCCTGGAATACTTCAATCACCGGATCTCCATAGACAATCTGGGCATGAATCGATTTGTTTATTTCTGCAAGCTCATCTTTATAATCCTGTATATATTTTTCCACATCCTTCGAATCATCTGCAAGTAAAATTATTTTTACCTTATCGTCTTTTTTCAGAACCTTTGCAAGAACTGCATTTACCGGATTTTTTACTTCTCCTTCGTATTCAAGATATCTGTCGGAATCATAAGCTTTGTAATGTATAGATTTAATATTTGGATCTACAGAAATAGTTGTGAAAACAGTTATCATCATATGCTCCTTTTACGCTTTATCTCAATTAAAAAGTTTTATATTCCTTGAAGCGGACATGTTCAAAAACATTTGTTTTCACAATACGTTCGCCATCACGGATTTCTTTTGAAACACGTTTGCTTGCAGCATAGATGGGTATAAGCCCGTGCTGCAGGCACCACGTGACAACTGCATAGACGGCACCGAATTCCCCCTGTACTATCACAGGAGAACCTGGTGCTGCATCCGAGAGCCATGCAATGACCGGTGAAAGAAGAGCCAGTGTAATTTCCTGCTCTGCAGGAATCTGCGCCCATAATGATGCAATATCAGCCGGCGTTTCAAGAAAACTGTCTACTCCGTACAGGGCTTGCAGTTCTGAAATTTGCTTGTCAGTCAACTGGTGATTCATTAAGGAATACACGGCTTTCATTTCAATCCGTCTCCCCGTTACTTCTTTTTGCCAATGAGCGTCAAAACTGCAACAACGACAGGAACCGCAGAAATGATTATTTCACCAATCTGCTTTGCCGTGTCAGCATCCATGCCACTCTTGCCCTGTTTTGCTACTTCATTCTGTTCCATATTCTTTCCTCCTATTCATTTGCTCTACTATAATAGAGTGACGAAAAAGGAAGAAATTGACACTTTTTTTCAAGAAATCGGATATTTTGCACAAAATTCCTTTGTCTGGGAAAGATATAGCTTTAACTGATTTTTCAAAGTAGGGGCATCAAGCTGATTTTCCATAAACCCTCCGTGATTAATATTGTTTCGAGTAAAACGAATGTTGTCGAACAGATGCGACACATCTGCTAAAATAGGATCTAAAGCAATTTTGCTGATTTCTTTAGAATACTTCTTCTGAAGATCTAGTGAGATATTAGTTGGCTGTTTTTTACTTTTTTCAAAAAGCTGGCCTCTGGTTATATCTCGTAATTGGAAATTTGTGTAATCTAAACCTACTCTGCAAAGAATATACGTTAGTATTCCTTCCTGCAGCATGGTGAATCCTTGAGGAATCATGTTGTTGTCTAAATACCACTGAGTTGCTGTAATGAAATTATACGGATCGTCCTGTTTAAACTGATTAGTTACATTAAGAATCTGCTCGAATAAAGGCTCGAACGGTGCCTGATACGTACCCGACTTCTTTAAGTCATTGATTTTATTGTTGCAGTTAATAAAGCAATCTGCTTCAATAATATCTTTACCGCGGACAGTTGCCATTATGTTTGTAATCTCGGAAATACTTGTCGCTGCTTGCTTTGAGCCCGCATTTTCTCTTGCAGTCTCTTTTACCAGTTCTGACAAAACTTTGCTGGAACCGTAATGCATGAATGCATCAGCCGCAGAAGTCCATCTCATTAAATTAAAAACGGAAGTAAGATTGAATATAGGGGCTTTATTATTTTCATCCCTGGCTTCGTACGCACCGTAATAAATACCTGAAATTTGTATCTGCTTTAAATAATACGCATAGTATAAAATGGCAATACCAAACAAAGGAAGCGTGCGGAAACCATGAGTAACATCAAAGAGAATAGAGTCTGAAGGCTGAATGTTATCCATTACAATTTGAAATATTTTCCACAATTCTACTTCTGATTTTCCTTCTGGTATAGATATAGATTCAATTTTTGCTTGGAGGTTTAATTTTGCAAGTCTCTGCTGTAAACCAATGTTTTCTTTCATAGTCCCATCTGCTTGCTTTTTATCACAATTTAACCAATTCTCTTTGTTGGCATAATCGGTAATAAATATTTTGATTGAATCTTCTTTTGTGAAGTCACAGCAAAACATTTTAATCAATGCTTCCTGAATGTAAGATGTTTCAATTACACTGTTATCATAACCATATTTACAGGTACCATAATTCCCTGTGCCAAGAAAAGCAATAAACTCTTTTGCCATATTTGCTCCTAATATATTATATATATTTCTTAATTATACTTCGCAATCATCTGTCTGTCAAAATTTACTCACAGTGCGGTATGCGCGCCGCAAGTTCCTTTGTCTTGCCAGCAGTGAAATTCTTTACTTCGGAAAGATATCCGGAGACGCGGCGAAGGTGGCTTATGTCACGAGAATTGCATTCCGGGCATGAGTCCGCAATTTTGCCGGTGAAGCCACATGAGCGACAGTGGTCGAGCTGAAAGTTAATGCCAATGTAATTACAGTCCTGATCGCAGGCAAAGTCAACTATTTCGCGGACGGCTTCGGTGTTGCCAAAAGGCATTTCATTCAACTCCACGTAAGAGATGGAGCCGCCGTTGCACAACGCATGGAAACGGCCTTCAAGCGAAAGCTTTTCGTAGAAATCCGCATCAACGTCAACAGGAATGTGGAATGAATTTGAATAGTAGCCTTTTTCACTGACAGGGTTTCCTTTGCCCAAGTGCGTGCTGTCGTAGCCCGCGAACATTCCGGTTACTCCTTCCGCTGCAGAACCGAGGAGTGAGAAATTAAGTTGCGTATCTTCAATCATTGCATCGGTCAGTTCCCTCATTGTCTTTACCACGGCGAACGCTTCATCGGCATACGGCTTCATTTCTTTTGCGGTTGACCAGTTTTTATTATGAAGGACTGCAAGAGAATCCCATACGCCAATAAAACCTATGGCGAGCGTTCCATTCTTGAGCATTTCATACGCGTCACGTTTTTCTGAACCGGTGTAGTACCCAAGAGAGTAGTACTCAGAAAAATCCGCATGTTCTGCCAAGGTATGGTAGCGGTGCAATAGCATTTCTTTTGCACTTACAAAGCGCTCATTCAGCAGCGAAAAGAAAGTATTTATGTCTGAATGCGACTCGTAGGCAATTTGAACAAGGTTTACGGTGACACAGGCAATATTGCCACGGTGAAGTGCGGTCTTTTCCCCGTACAAATTATTCACCACGCGAGAACGGCAACCCATGACACCTATTTTTTCTGGATTTATCCCACTGATGGTATTTGCGGAAGAATCGCAATTCAAATATGTCGGAATCATTCTGCGTGAAGTAGTTCTAAGTGCCTGTGTGTACAAATCATAATTGGGACAGCCAGGCGTCCGGTTGATTTCTTTTCTGAGTTTAAATACGAGGTTCGGAAAAATAAACGACGCTTCTTTTTCTGCGCCTTTCATGCACGTAGAAAGCAATGCCTTGCTTATACGGCGGCCTTTCTCGGAAACATCAAGTCCGAAGTTGAAGGTGATATATGCCTTTTCGCAACCTTTACGCGTGTTGCTGTTTAAATCGCAGAAGAGTTCGTATAGCTGCTCTTCAAGTTCAGCGTCCGTTTCATCGTGTACATAAAAAGCCATGTCTTTGTCGAAGTTAATCATGCCGATTCCACCAGACTGCCTGTTTGTCAAATCAATAATGCCACGGAACAAACGGCGCACCGCATGGAAGAAGGAAAAATCCCCGCTCCCGATGAGAGAGGCAGCATCAAGACCAATGCAGTTGTAGGTGACGTCATAGAATTCCAGATCGTGAATATGGATTGATTGTGAACGATGGAGTTCTGCAAATTGTAATGGCAGGCTGTTGAGAACAGATTGCTTTTTTGTTTTTTCACCAGATTCTACAATTGCTTCCGATGCATTGCCGGTACTGTTTGCAAGTTCCCTGTCTTTGTTCATATAGTACAACTCCTTTCATGCGGCACTTTGTGTGTCGAACAAACTTATTTCATTTACAATAACACCGTTTTGGATTGAGAACAAACGCTGATTATCTGAACCGGCAAAATGTATTCTTGCATTGCGACGCGACTGAATAAATTCACCCGCCTTGATGTAGTCAACATACGGCAAGAGATTCTGCGGAACCTGTTCAATATGCCAGCCGGTGTAAATGCAGATGTTGTAGTTTTTTTCATGGAGCGCTTTTGCTAACTCAATAAGCGCGTTGCTCTGCTCAAGTGGTTCCCCACCGGAAATAGTGACTTTGTGATTGCAGCACTTTTCATCAATGAGCGTAATCAAATCTTCTATGGGAATAGTTGTACCTTTCCCGTGCGCCTGCGCATTCTTGTTGTGGCAGCCGGGGCAATTCTTTCTGCAGCCCTGCAAAAATATAACAGTACGCATACCGGGGCCGTCATCACAACTGCTGCGTAAAATTGTTGCATATTCGATGTTTGTCATATCCTTCCTCCGTACTACTTACATAGAGTGCAGAATATGACAAAAATTGACACTTTTTGTAGAAATATGGCTGCCTGGCTGCTATAAGCATCCTGCCATGTAGATTGGTAAATAAGTAACTCCGTCTTCTATTTTAAATGCCTTAGGATGGATTACATAAGCATTTGAAATGCGTTTTCCAAATCTCTTTTTGAATTCGGTAAATGATGTTGTTGTGTAATTTTTTGAAGATTTTACTTCTACCGGTTCAATCTTGAAATTTGTTTTGCTTCCGTTTGAAAGAAGGAAGTCTATTTCAATGTCATTTCTGTGCGCTTCAAGATTATAGTGGGTATAAAAATACAACTCATGGTTTTTTGACCGGAAACTCTGGGCAACAAGATTTTCAAAAAACATACCTTCGTTGATGCTTAAGCGGTCGTGGAGGATTTCTTTGTAAAGTTCTCCATTTTCTATTTCTTCAGGAGTAAATGTATGACTTAAAAGAAGCCCTGTATCTCCCATGTAGCACTTAATTTGCGTTGAATCTTCATTTAGTGCAAGTCCAACATTCGGATCTGTGCAGGCTGTACAAAGATTTGTAATCATAGAATCTCCCAGCCAGAAAAAAGCGTCAGAATATCCAACGTACCTTCCGTTCTTGTCCACGTCGTTAAGCACTATTTTCTTTTCATGTTTTGAAAGGAACCCGGGGAGCTGTGTGTAAAGAGCAAGAACTTTTGACCTGTACTTCTTTTCCGCCTTGCTGATGTCTTTCCGGTACAGTTCAAGAATCGCCCTTTTTGCAGTATCGGATGCAAGAAAATCCTTGCTGTTCTCAAGGTATGCGGCTACGCTTTGCGGCATTCCTCCGACGATCATATACTGCTTTATCAGCAGCATTGCTTTTTTGTGGCTGTCATCGTCCAGAGCTTCCTTTTTATCAAAACAATCATGAATGTATTCCGAAAGCGGAGTCTCTCCGTTGGCTTCCAGAAATTCATCAAAATCCATGGGGTACATGCATATAGATTTTTCTTCCGAAGGAATCAGAATGCCTTCTACATTTTCATTTATACTGATAAGCGAACCGGTTTCTATATAGTCGTAGCGGCCATCGGCAACCAGAGTTTTTACTGCTTCACGCGCAATCGGGAATCTCTGAACTTCATCAAAAATAACAAGAGATTTTCGCGCCTCCAGCCTTACGCCTGTTTCGATTTGGAGCAGCTGAAAGAAAACGTCAAGATCATCAAGGTGATTGCGGAAAAGATTCTTTATTTTTGTACTTGCATCAGTAAAATTGATAAGGATATAGTTTTTATATTCAGCCTTCGCAAATTCCTCGACTATCGTTGATTTTCCAACACGGCGCGCGCCTTCAATCAGCAAAGCGGTTTTCCCATTACTTTGGTTTTTCCAGCTTAAAAGTTGGGAATAAATCTTTCGCTTAAAAAGCATCATCAAAATTACCTTCCGAATATATACTACAGCATAATTGCGCTATACGCAATGTATTTTATTGCCAGTTTATACGTTATGCGCAAAGTAGATTACTATTAAAAATTGGGGGTATACGCAAGGTAAAAGAGAAACGTCCCGGTGAACCTCTTATAAGTCTTGCTTAAAAAGGTGTTGTCATTTCAATGATTTGATCGGGTTAATGTAGATGACGCAACGTTTTAATCCCTTAATTCAGGTCTATGTTTCAAATGAAGTTGCTTTTAATGCTATAAAAGAACTTTGCAATGAGTTTTAATCCCTTAATTCAGGTCTATGTTTCAAATATTATCAAAATTTCCGGAACAGGAGACGCACCTGTAATGTTTTAATCCCTTAATTCAGGTCTATGTTTCAAATTGTATCAAAGATTCCGGAAACTGTCAGAACGTATAGCGAGTTTTAATCCCTTAATTCAGGTCTATGTTTCAAATCCAAACGTTAAACGAATTTTGGAATGATGATGATGAGTTTTAATCCCTTAATTCAGGTCTATGTTTCAAATTCTAAGCGAGTAGGTGAAATGTCAACACCTTTTTAGGCAATATTTTTAAGGGGTTCGTTATAAAATTCCTTCCTGTAAACTACAGGACTTTTGCCACCATCTGCACTGTG
>JGI20225J20221_1000974_pt1 | contig 35918 bp, 32 predicted proteins | sample BioMet4_FD_20221 | JGI IMG/M metagenome (IMG submission 20221)
TGCTAGGGGAGGTGGCACGGCGAAGCCGTGACGGAGGGGTTAGCGGTCTCTGCAATGTTGCGCTTCCTGGCTTTTTCCAAGGCTAAAAGCTCAGCCAATCGAGGCAACCCCTCAGGCGCTGCGCGCCAGCTCCCCTAGCAGTGGAGCCCCAAAAAGCCCCACCCACAAGGGGATGGCGACTCACACGCAGCTGAAGCTGCGGTTCGCTGCTCACCTGGCAGGGGAGGCTTTGGACATCCCCTACCAATTCCCCTTATTTGCAAACACACAAAAAACCGCTGATGAAGCTTGGCCTGGAGGCTGGCTTTATCAGCGGTTTTTTAAAGCTTATCGGCGAAAAACAGGGTGAGGGCCTGGCGGTTTTTCAGACCGAATTTTTCGTAGATATGGGAAAGGGATTTCTTCACAGTGATTTCGGCGATGTGCAGTTTCTCAGCGGCTTCCCTGTTAGAGCAGCCCTGCAGGATCAGGGTCACCAGCTTTTTTTCCCGGGGAGTCAGCTCCTTGATATGGGACTCAGCCTGGGTAACGATAGTGAGCAGCAGTTCGAAATTCTGGGACTGCCTGGCAAAGGTGATTGCCTCCTGGAATTCTCCGGTGGATAGATACCAGCGGGCGGCCCGGCTGTAGAGCTGCCGCTGCCAGTATGCGGGATGCTGCTCGAAATAGCGCTGCAGGTAGCTGCGGAATACAGGATGGAAGCGGTAGCTTCGCTGCACAGCCTCAAAATACAGGAAGGAATTGCGTTCCTGCTCCTGGTGGAGACGTATGGCGGTGTCTTTTTGCGGCCAGATGGCTTCTGCCTGCTGGGCCGTGAAATGGGGAAACAGGCACAGGGCCGTGAGCAGTTCCTTGGTTTCCGGTGCGCAGGGCTCCCAGATACCTTTTTCCAGGAGAGAAAAGAGGGCAGCATTATCCTCATTGCGAAGCTCTTTTGCGGGGTCCTTTTTCAGCAGCTCATAGTTCCGGGCACCTTCAGCTATGGCAAAAAGCTCTTGTGGCTTCAGCAGTTTATAGGCAATGGAATTATTCAGGTGAACGATTTCCCAGCCCGGGTGGTTGGCGGGATTTCGGCGATAGACGAAGCTGCAGCGCTGGCACTCGTGCAGGAAACTTCCCTGGCCCGGCTTGGGTTCTATATCTGTGATGGCCTCGCAGAGCCAGTAGTCAGATCCTAACTGCATGGTCTGGTAGTGTTCGTCACTGATGATACAGGTCAGCATCTGATCCCGGCCGGTTTCGAAGAATCGGCGGACATTTTCCGCGCCCTCGGCCCGCATGGCCTTGCCGGCACCCAGCCAAATGATATCCGGGGCAAGAAAGGAAAATAAATAATCCGGATTGTTGTCTCCATAATATGTGTAGATAATTTTTTTACTGAGGGCGAGTATTTCTGCTGCCTCTGTGTCTGACATGTTCTTTCCCCCTGGTCCTGTGTCTTAGTATCTATACGTCATTTTTTAAATAGTACTATTTTCCTTATTATACCGTTACGGTTTAAATTTTTCCACCAATATTTAACGTTTTTGTTGAAGTCAATGGTGTTGTATTAGAAAATATATACCTGGGTATAGTATTAAAAAAGCGACAAAATTCTTATAATTATAAAAAACATATCGCCATGGAGGAAAGAAAATGGCAAGGAAGAAAAGTGGACGGTTGACAGATCAGGAGCTGGACTCGGTATGCGGAGGCGGCTTGATATATGAATATTATCCTGTCACCGCATATGACGGGGAACCGGCTTACAAGATCCTGCGCCGGGATGCGGCAGGAATTGTCCGGAGTTCAATGGTTTGCCCGGTGGTCAGCTTTGACCGCTGGAAGCAGGGCGTCATAGACAGGTATGGCGTATGTGATTTGACGCGGATCGATCCGCCGGCAGATTAGTACACCAGCCGCAAAACAACCCGGGAAATTACTTGTTCCCATCGGCTGCGTTGTCATTGGGAGTCTTGATGCAAAAAAGCCTTCGGGTGCAGTTTTTGATTCTGCAGCCGAAGGCTTTTTGTCTGCTATTTGTCCGCAAGGTATTCATTCGTTTTTTGCAGGCAGGTACCCGTGCCGCTTTTTTGCCGGGAGGCTGTTGCTGTTGTTGGGGCCCTATAGCTGCGCAGCAGATAAAAGGAAAGCAGCAGCACACTGGCATCGGCGGCGGGTACGGCCAGCCAGATACCGCTGATGCCCAGCAGGGGCGGCAGGGTGATGAGGAAGAAGCTGATGCCCACCAGGCCCCGGGCAAAGGAACCAAGTGCGGACAGCTGCCCCTGGGACAGGGCAGTGAAAAAGCCCTGGGTGAAAATGTTGAAGCCGCAGGCCAAAAAGCTGAGGGAAAAGAGCTGCAGGCCGGAGGCGGCCAAAACTTCCACAGCACTGCCGGCAGGCACAAAAATCTCCACCAGAGGCTCGGTAAAGAACTGGGCGGTGCCGAAGGCCAGCAGAGAGGCGATGGCGATGGCAGTGAGGCTCAGCCGCAGCAGCCGTTGGATCATAGCCTGATTGCGGGCCCCGTAATGGTAGGAGAAGATCGGCGCGATGCCGGAGGTGAAGCCCAGGAAAAAGGCGGTGAGCAGCATTTCCGCATAAAGGATGATGGTGATAGCCGCGATGCCGTTTTCTCCCGCATAGCGCAGGGTCAGCAGGTTGAACAGGAAGGTGGTGACGCCCACGGCCAGCTGGGTCACCATTTCCGCGGAGCCGTTCTTCATGGACTGCAGGATGACGCTCCATTGGAAGCGGAACCGCCGCAGGCAGAGCAGTGAGCGCTGGCGGCAGAAATACCAGAGGCCGATGAGGGCCGATACGGTGTAGGCGATGACCGTGGCCCAGGCGGCGCCGCTTACGCCGAAGCCCCAATGAGCCAGGAATATGTAATCCAGGCCGATGTTGATGAGGCCGCTGAGCACTGCCAGATACAGGCCGAGCATGGGCCGGCCGCTGGTCACGAAGAAATAGTCAAAGATGAGATCCACCGTGGTAATGGGAGCAAAGAGCAGCATGGGGAAAAGATAGCGGTGGCAGTCGGCCCAGAGATGGCTGGTGGTGCCGAGAAAATGCAGAATGGGATCGATAAAGAGCAGGCCCAGGCCGCCGAGGACTGCGCCGATCAGCCCGGCGGTGACCACGAGCATGGTGAACCGTTCCGAGGCCAGCCGGGGCTTTTTCTCCCCCAGGGTCTTGCCCACTACGGCGGAGCCGCCGGCGGCAAACATGATGGCTGCTCCGATGATGAGATTCACTGCCGGCCAGACCAGATTCACCGCGGCCAGGGAGTCAGAGCCGGTGAAGCGGGCCACAAAGATGCCGTCCACCACGGTGTAAAGGGAAAAAATCAGCATATTGCCGATGGTGGGGGCCGCAAAGCGCAGCAGAGAGAAAAAATGAAAATCCTGTGCCAGGGGATTCCTGGCGGGGCGTGTGTTCGTAAGCATGAGAAAATCCTTTCTGGAAAGCCGGAAAATCAAAGCAGCAATCCGCTTCCCAATCGGTGAAAACTGTTCTATACTTATCTTAAAGTATCCAGCAGGTGGATAGTCAAGGAGGCGGGTTCATGCATAAGCAGGTCATTTTCCATACAGGGGAGTTTGCCCGTATGGTGGGGGTCAACAAGAAAACCCTTCATTATTATGATGCCCAGGGGATTTTTTGCCCCGATTCGGTGGCCCCGAATGGCTATCGCTGCTATTCATCCCGGCAGCTCTATGCTTTTCAGCTGATACGCACCCTGCGGGAGCTGGGGCTGTCTCTGGAGGAGATCCGTTCCTACCTGGCCCGGCGCAGCCCCCAGGGCCTGACCACGCTTTTAAAAAGCCAGCAGCAGTGGCTGGAGGGAGAGCTGCGGCGTTATCGCCGCATGCAGCGCATGGTGAAGAACAATATTGCCATGCTGGAGCAGGCCATGCAGGTGCCCTGCGGCATCGTGACCCTGGAGGAATGGCCCCGGTCCCGCATCGTGGTGTCCGAGAAGGTGCGCAGCCTGCCCTTTGCGGAGCACGATACCTTTATCCAGCGCTATATCAATGAATGTCGGGAAAAGGAGCTGGATGACGGCTACCCGCCGGGAGCCATGGTGGCCCGGGAGGACTTTTCCCTGGGGCGGGAGCAGGATATCAGCTATTACTTCATCCGTACGGACCGGCCGGAGCGGGCCATACCAGCGAAATATCAGGGCAGCCGTCCGGCGGGCCGTTATGCGGTTCTTTACCAGCAGGGGGATTATATGGATACACGGGAGGCCTATGAAAAGCTCCGGCGCTTCTTTGCCGAAAAGCAGCTGCAGCCCGGGGGCTATTCCTATGAGGAATACATCATCGAGGACATGTGCAGCGAACATCCTGAGGACTATGTAACCCGCATTGCGGTACCGGTGGAATCCGCAGGTTTACGCTGATGCCCAAAAGCTGGAAATTATGGCAGTAAATTTGTAAATCTCGTTGACAGCCCTTCGACAGAAATGCTATGATGTACAAGGGAAATAGGGATATATTTGCTCCGAACTCAAAATGAGGCACAGACTGTGCCAATTTGAGTCCTTTTTTGTTGTCTTTACGCAGTCATGCGGCAGAAAAGTGCCGGTGAACTATAAGGGGGAAATTTCATCTATGATCGAACGCTATACCAATCCCGAGATGGGCAATATCTGGACACTCCAGCACGAGTTTGAGACCATGCTGCAGGTGGAAATCGCTGCCTGCGAGGCTATGGCTGAGCTGGGCGAGATTCCAAAGGAAGCGGCTGTCAACATCCGTGAAAAAGCGAAATTTGACCTTCCGCGAGTAAAGGAAATCGAGAAAGTAACCAACCACGATATCATCGCATTCCTCACGAATGTGGCTGAATACGTGGGCGAGGATTCCAAATACATCCATAAGGGACTGACCTCCAGCGATGTGAAGGATACAGCGCTTGGTGTCATGATGAAAAAATCGGCAGAGCTCATCCTGGATGACCTGCACAAATTCCGTGAGGTGCTGAAGCGCCGCGCGGCCGAATTCAAGCACACGGTATGCATCGGCCGTACCCATGGCATCCATGCAGAGCCTATGACCTTCGGTCTCAAGCTGGTTCTCTGGATGGCTGAGACGGACCGCAACATCGAGCGGGTGGAGCATGCGAAGAAGATCGTTTCCGTGGGCAAGCTTTCCGGTGCGGTGGGCACCTACTCCAATATCGATCCGCGCATCGAGCAGATCGTCTGCAAGAAGCTGGGCATCGAGCCTTCGCCGCTGGCGACCCAGGTCATCCAGCGCGACCGTCATGCGGAATACATGACCACCCTGGCCATTGTAGCCAGCTCCTTTGAAAAGTTCGCCACAGAGATTCGCAACCTGCAGCGTACGGATATCCGCGAGGCCGAAGAGTATTTCAGCCCGGGACAGAAGGGCTCCTCCGCGATGCCGCATAAGCGCAACCCCATCACCTGTGAGCGCGTAGCCGGCATGGCCCGCCTGGTTCGCGGCAATGCCGTAGCAGCCATGGAGGACATAACCCTCTGGCATGAGCGCGATATTTCCCATTCCTCCGTAGAGCGTGTCATCCTGCCGGACAGCACCATCAACGTGGACTACTGCATCAAGAAGTTCACCAACATCATCGACAAGCTGCTGGTTTATCCGGATGCCATGATGGCGAACCTGAATAAGACAGGCGGCCTCATTTACAGCCAGCGTCTGCTGCTGGCCGTAGTCAACAAGGGCGTGCTGCGCGAGGATGCCTACAAATGGGTGCAGCGCAACGCAATGAAGCGCTGGATGCAGGGCGAGGATTTCCGCACCAACATCGAGAAGGATCCGGATATCATCAAGTACCTCTCGAAAGAGGAAATCGAAGAATGCTTCGACTACAAATATTTCCTGCGTCACGTGGACATGATCATGGCGCGCTTTGGACTTTAAGATAAAAAAAGGGGGCTGCGCAAACAGCCCCTTCGGTATGTGATTAATGTAAATTTGAGAGGAGAAATCTCTTATGGCAACAGTTGTTGTAACAGGAACTCAGTGGGGCGATGAAGGCAAAGGCAAGATCGTCGATTATTTGGCACAGAAGGCTGAAACAGTAGTACGCTATCAGGGCGGCAGCAACGCCGGCCACACCGTAGCTGTCCGCGGCGAGGAATACAAGCTGCGCCTGCTGCCTTCCGGCATCCTTTATAAAGGAACGCACTGCGTGATCGCCAATGGCGTGGTAGTGGATCCGGAGGTCATGCTGGAGGAAATGGACGCTATGGAAAAGCGCGGCATCGATGTAAGCGGCATCCGCCTTTCCAACCGTGCCCATGTGGTACTGCCCTATCATCGCATTATGGATGGCCTGGGCGACGAGGCCCGGGGCAAGGGCAAGATCGGCACCACGAAGCGCGGCATCGGCCCCTGCTACATGGATAAGATGAACCGCATCGGCATCCGTGTCTGCGACCTCATGGACAAGGAAGAATTTGCCAAGCGCCTGAAGGAAAACCTGGCAATCAAGAACAATGAGCTGGTAAAGATCTATAACCATGATCCCCTGGATTATGAGGCAGTGCTGAAGGAATATGAAGGCTACGCGGAGCGCATCCGCCCCTATGTCTGCGATACCATCGCGCTGCTGAACGATGAAGTGGCTGCCGGCCGCAAGATCCTCTTCGAGGGTGCCCAGGCAACCATGCTGGATATCGATTATGGCACCTATCCCTTTGTTACGGCTTCCCATCCGGTATCCGGCGGCATCGGCGTCGGCGCCGGTGTGGCTCCCAACAAGCTGGACAAGGTGGTCGGCGTTGTGAAGGCCTACTGCACCCGCGTAGGCGAGGGCCCCTTCCCCACGGAGCAGCTCAACGAAATCGGTGATAAGATCCGTCAGTGCGGCCATGAGTTCGGTACGGTCACGGGCCGTCCACGCCGCTGCGGCTGGCTGGATGCCTGCGTTGTGCGCTATGCCGGCCTGCTGAGCGGTCTGGATTACATGGCCATCACCCGTCTGGACATCCTGGACAGCTTCGATGAGATCAAAATGTGCGTAGGCTATAAGTACAAGGGCGAAATGCTCAACGAGATCCCGGCCAGCCTCAAGGTGCTGGCTGAGGTGGAGCCGGTCTATGAGACCTTCCCGGGCTGGAAGCAGGATATCAGCGGCATCCGCAGCTATGATGAGCTGCCGGAGAATGCGAAGAAATATCTGGAGCGTATGGCTGAGGTCACGGGCGTTGCTGTCGGCATCGTATCCGTCGGTCCGAACCGCGATGAGACTATCATCGTTGTCAAGGATCTGTTCTAAAAATAAATAATAAAGGCGTGCCGCTTGCGGTGCGCCTTTTTTCAACGAGGAGGAAAATCATGATTCGATTCAACAGCGATTATCTGGAGGGGGCCCATCCGCGGATTCTGGAGCGGCTGTCGGCTACCAACATGGAGCAGACCGTGGGATACGGCTGCGATGAGCATTCGGAGCGAGCCAGGGAGCTCATCAAAAAGGCCTGCAGCTGTCCGGAGGCAGCGGTGCATTTCCTCGTGGGAGGCACCCAGGCGAATTTCACGGTGATATCCGCAGCCCTGCGGCCCCATCAGGGCGTCATTGCGGCGGATACCGGCCATATCGCCTGCCATGAAACCGGCGCCATCGAGGCCTGCGGCCACAAGGTGCTCAACGTTCCCGGCGACGATGGCCGGGTCACTGCCGAGGCGGTGGATGCCTATGTGCGTGAGCACTGGGCCAATGAGTCCCATGAGCATGTGGTGCAGCCGAAAATGGTCTACATCTCCATGACCACGGAGATCGGCACCATTTATACGAAAAAGGAGCTGGCCGCTCTCTACGAGGTCTGCCAGCTCCATGGACTGTATCTGTTTTTGGACGGCGCGCGGCTGGGCTACGGCCTGGCTACGCCGGGCAGCGATCTGGACCTGCCCTTTATTGCGGCCCATACGGATGTATTCTATATCGGCGGCACCAAGGTGGGGGCGCTCTTCGGCGAGGCCGTGGTGCTGGTGAACCCGGAGCTGCAGCCGGATTTCCGCTACCTGATCAAGCAGAAGGGGGGCATGCTGGCCAAGGGCCGACTGCTGGGCATCCAGTTCGAGACGCTCTTCGAGGATGGACTGTACTTCGAGATTTCCCGCCATGCGCTGGAAATGGCCGGACGCCTGTGCCAGGGGCTGGCGTCACTGGGCATTCCCTTTGCCAGCAGTTCCGTGTCCAACCAGCAGTTCGTGCGGCTGGACAACGGCTTCTGCCAGGAGCTCCGCAAGACCATGGACTTCGATGTGATCCAGCCGGGCGAAACAGAATCCGTCGTGCGCTTCTGCACCTCCTGGGCCACCCTGCCGGAAAATATCGATGCCCTGCTGGCTGAGATCCATCGGCTGAAAAACAAATAAGGGGCATCGCAGCAGAAAGACTAAAACATCTTCTTTACATCACCTTTAGCGGAAACGACCAATGCAGTGGAAGTGATGGCGCCCGCGGCTCCCCCAACCAGTGCACCTGCGAGGGCAGTAATGCCCTCGCTGCCGGGTGCCAATAGTGCGGCAGCGCCGGCACCAATAGCCGCTGCTGCGGCCCCGGCGGTTACGGCAGTCGCTGCTACGATTCCAACGCAGATAGCTACGATGCTAAAGGTTTTCCAAAAGTTGCTCCATGAGCCGCCGGTTACAACATCCAGCTCGTTTTCCGTCAGTTCACGATCGGCCGTGAGCTTTGCAGCGCTTTCCCGGAACTGCTCCATGAGCTTGTTGGAGAGCTGTTCATATTCCTCAAAGGACAGGGGGCAGTATTTCTTAAATGCCGCATAGACCTCCTTAAGGCTTCCAGACTGCTCCAGCGCTGCCATAGCATCGGCATCACGCTGGAGCTTTTCCATGGCCTCGGTAAAGAGTTTTTTTCCTCATCGGCGAAGGTGACCTAGTACAGCGTGCACGAAATACCTAGGCGAATTACTTGTCTGAATTTCCATCTGCCGCGTTGTCGTCAATCGGTATAGCCACCGCTATGCCTCATTCCTCCGCCTTGCAGATGAAAATTCATCCTGCGTACTTCTGGTCCAGTTATTTCGTGTACGATGTACTAGATGGCAAGATCGTTATTCATTTCCGTACTCATTTCAATGTACCTCCTGAATCGATTTTGTGTTATTCATATGCACGGGAAATTTTTCTCTGCTTTTTATACCTGGGGCGGGGTATTTATTACAAAATATATTATTTTGTCGACTAAGAAAAAGGGGACTGTCGCACATGGCATCCTATCTGATAAAAATATACAGCCCTGCCCCTATGGCCGTCCTTTGAAGGCGGATACAAGGGGCAGGCTGTATATTTATGAAGAAGATGTTTTGTGCGGCAGTCCCTTTACCATACAAACTTAGAAGCCACTGGCTTTAGCCAAGGGGCATTTCAAGAGAAATACTTTTTCAGCGGATTATCCTCACATCCGCTAGTTGCAACGGCAGCGACAACGACAGCGCCTCCTACGGCTAATCCCCATCCGAGGGCAGAAGCACCCACGCAGCCAATTCCCGATATGGCAGTGACGGCAGCAGCAATACCAGCTGCTGCGGCCCCGGCGGTTACGGCAACCGCTGCTACGATTGCGACGCCGATAGCTATGGTGCCAACGGTTTTCCAAAAGCTGCTCCAGGAGCCGCCGGTTACAACATCCAGCTCGTCTTCCGTCAGTTCACGATCGGCAGTGAGCTTCGCAGCGCTTTCCTGGAACTGATCCATGAGCTTGTTGGAGAGCTGCTCATATTCATCAAAGGACAGCGGGCAGTATTTCTTAAATGCGGTATAGATGTCCTTGAGACTGCCGGACTGCTCCAGCGCCGCCATGGCATCGGCATCACGGTGGAGCTTTTCCATGGCTTCGGTAAAGAGTTTCGTTTTTTCTTCATCTTCGAAGTTAATCTGGATGGCAAGATCGTTATTCATTTCAATGCGCCTCTTAAATAGATGTTCTTTTATGTTATTCACATGCAAGGGGATTTTTTTCTGCTCTTTATACGTTTGAGCGGAGCATTTATTACGGGACAGGAGGATATTTTAGAAAAATAAATGGGAATTTGTAGGAGCGATCATGGGGGCCGGAGAGTGAAGAGGGCTCTCCTCATTCTCCGGTGGTGGCACTTACTTATAAGGCTGCGGCTCCAAGGCCTCCACTGCTAGGGGAGGTGGCACGGCGAAGCCGTGACGGAGGGGTTAGCGGCCTCTGCTATGTTGCGATTTTTGGCTTTTTTCCAAGGCTAAAAGCTCAGCCAATCGAAGCAACCCCTCAGGCGCTTCGCGCCAGCTCCACCCGCAAGGGGATGGTGACTCACACGCAGCTGAAGCTGCGGTTCGCTGCTCACCTAGCAGTGGAGCCTTTGAGATTCGCGGATTTACACCTCCCATAATCATCTCGACAAATTCCCATTTATCATTTCCCAGCTCCCATAATTCTCAATCAGTCTTATTTCCGTATATGTGTATACATGTATACAGTATAATTACATTAGAATATTGTGCTTATGGGGTGTAATATAGTATACTTTATACGTAAATCCTTTGAAAATACGTTATTTTTGTAAAGAAAAAAGGAGCGATGAAAGTGTCAGAAATGAAGGAGTATGTACAGAGTATATTGGATTTGGTAGCCAAGAAGGATCCGAATCAGGTGGAGTACCAGAATACCGTTAAAGAGGTATTGACGACAATCCTGCCCGTTCTGGAGAAACATCCGGAATACCGCAAGGCAAAGATTCTTGAGCGTATGGTTGAGCCAGAACGCGTAATCATGTTCCGGGTTCCCTGGGAGGATGATAAGGGCGAGATCCAGGTCAATCGCGGTTTCCGTGTACAGGCCAACAGTGCCATCGGACCTTATAAGGGCGGACTGCGCTTTCATCCCAGTGTAAATCTCAGCATCCTGAAATTCCTGGCCTTTGAGCAGATTTTCAAAAATGCCCTGACCGGCCTGCCTATCGGTGGTGCCAAGGGCGGTTCGGATTTTGATCCGAAGGGNAAGTCNGACCNTGAGGTCATGCGCTTCTGCCAGAGCTTCATGACAGAGCTCTATCGCCATATCGGGCCGAATGTGGATGTTCCGGCGGGCGATATCGGTGTAGGCGGCCGGGAAATCGGCTATCTCTATGGACAGTACAAGCGCCTGCGGGATTCCTACGACGCTGGTGTGCTCACAGGCAAGGGCCTGGGGTATTGGGGCAGCCTGGCTCGCACCGAGGCTACGGGCTATGGCCTGCTATACTTCGTGAAGAACATGCTGGACGATAAGGGCATCGATATCAAGGGCAAGACCATTGTGATTTCCGGTTCCGGCAACGTGGCAACCTATGCCATCCAGAAGGCGCAGGAATTTGGCGGCAAAGTGGTTACCTGCTCCGATTCCAACGGCTATGTCTATGACCCGGAGGGCATCGATTTGGCTGTGGTCAAGGATATCAAGGAAGTCCGCCGCGGACGCATCAAGGAATATATCCAGGCTCGTCCGAAGGCCGAGTATCATGAAGGCTGCTCCGGCGTATGGACGGTGAAATGCGACATTGCTCTTCCCTGTGCCACCCAGAGCGAAATCAATCTGGAATCGGCCCAGGCCCTTGTTGCCAATGGCGTGACGGCTGTAGGCGAGGGTGCGAACATGCCTTCCACCCTGGAGGCTATTGCCTGCTTCCAGGAAAACAATATCCTGTTTGCTCCGGCCAAGGCGGCCAATGCCGGCGGCGTTGCGGTGTCCGCCCTGGAAATGGCCCAGAACTCCATGCGCTATCGCTGGAGCTTTGAGGAAGTGGACGAAAAGCTCAAGGGTATCATGAAGGATATCTTCACCCAGGCGAAGAACAACGCGGAGAAATATGGCTGCGCGGATAACCTGGTGGCTGGCGCCAACATGACAGCCTTTGAGAAGGTTGCGGATGTCATGATGGCTCATGGCCTGGTCTAAGCTCCTTTGACAAACGAATAGATGGGCATTGCATGCCTGATAGAGAACCCGGCGGGGGCCAGAACCCCTGCCGGGTTTTTGTCATGTCAGGGCAGGAAAAGAAGGTTTTTTAAAAAAAGTGAATCTGATTCAAATTTTTATTGTATATTAAGCCTATAGGGATTGACAATTTTAATAAAACACCATACAATGAAATTGTAATTAATCCCGAGTATTTTAATGAGGATTCTGGGAATTAGGTTTTCTGAAGCAATGGAGCATATTTCAGGAATATAGATGAAGAGGAGAGTATAGACATGGCTGAGAAATTACTGGAAATCAAGGACCTGCACGCTGGTGTGGAGGGCAAGGAGATTTTGAAGGGGTTGAACCTCTCGATAGATAAGGGCGAGGTGCATGTGATCCTGGGACCGAACGGTTCCGGCAAATCCACGCTCATGAACATCATCATGGGGCACCCGAAGTATGAGGTGACGGCGGGCAGCATGCGCTTTGAGGCGGCGGACCTGCAGGCCATGAAGACCTTTGAGCGGGCCAGGGCGGGCATTTTCCTCTCCTTCCAGACGCCGGAGGAGATTCCCGGCATCACCGTGGAGAACATGCTGCGCACGGCGAAGCAGGCTATGACGGGAGCACCGGTGAAGATCCTGGCCTTCCGCAAGAAGCTCAAGGCCATGATGGCGGAGCTGAAGATGGATCCGGCCTATGCGGAGCGGTATATGAATGTGGGGTTTTCCGGCGGCGAGAAAAAGCGCAATGAGATCCTGCAGCTGCTGATGCTGGAGCCGAAGCTGGCGCTGCTGGATGAGACGGATTCCGGCCTGGATGTGGACGCGGTGCAGATCGTGTCCAGCGGAGTGAGTGCATTCCACACGGCGGAGAACTCCTGCCTCATCATCACCCATAATACCCGTATCCTGGAGAAACTTTCCGTGGACAGGGTCCATGTGCTGATGGACGGCCGCATCGTTGAAGAGGGCGGTGCGGAGCTTATCGGGGAAATCAATCAGCGGGGCTTCACCCATCTGCTGGAGGCTCAGAATTGTGCAGACTGCAGCCGTGTGTGCCCCAAGGCGGCGAAGTGAGGGATGACCATGGAAAAGAAAAAGACCTTTGTGGAGGATATCGAGCGTACGCTCTATGATATAAAAAATGAGGACCGGCCGGTCTACAAGACCCAGCAGGGCCTTACGGAGGACATCATCCGGGATATTTCCCGGCAGAAGCACGATCCGGACTGGATGCTGCAGTTCCGGCTGAAGTCGCTGGACGTGTACAATCACACCCCCATGCCCACCTGGGGGCCGGATCTTTCGGAGCTGAATATGGATGAGATCGTCACCTATGTGAAGCCCGATGCGAAGATGACGGGCAACTGGAAGGATGTGCCGGAGGATATCAAGGATACCTTTGACCGCCTGGGCATTCCCGAGGCTGAGAAAAAGTCCCTGGCCGGGGTGGGAGCCCAGTACGATTCCGAGGTGGTCTATCACAGCATCCAGGAGAGCCTGGTGAAGCAGGGAGTCGTCTATACGGACATGGAGACGGCGCTGGTGGAGCATGAGGATCTGGTGAAGGAATACTTCATGAAGCTGGTGCCGCCGAAGGATCATAAATTTGTGGCGCTGCACGGCGCGGTCTGGTCTGGGGGCTCCTTCGTCTACGTGCCGGAGGGGGTGCAGGTGAAGATTCCGCTGCAGTCCTATTTCCGGTTGAATTCGCCGGGGGCGGGTCAGTTCGAGCATACCCTCATCATTGTGGAAAAGGGTGCCAGCCTGCATTTCATCGAGGGCTGCTCCGCACCAAAATACAATGTGACGAACCTCCATGCGGGCTGCGTGGAGCTCTATGTGAAGGAGGGGGCGCGGCTGCGCTACTCCACCATCGAGAACTGGTCCCGCAATATGATGAACCTCAATACGAAGCGGGCGCTGGTGGAAAAGGACGGCATCATCGAATGGGTGTCCGGATCCTTCGGCTCCCATGTGTCCATGCTGTATCCCTGCAGCATCCTCCACGGGGAAAATGCCCGCTGCGAGTTCACGGGGGTGACCTTTGCCTCCAAGGGACAGCATCTGGATACCGGGGCCAGCGTGATCCACGCGGCGCCCCATACCTCCGCGAATATCAGCACCCGGACCATTTCCAAGGCAGGGGGCATCGCGGCCTACCGCAGCGCGGTGAAGGTCACGCCCGACGCCCACCATGCGAAATGCTCCGTGAACTGCGAGTCCCTTATGCTGGATGACATTTCCCGGTCGGATACCCTGCCGGTTATGGACATCCAGGGGGATGAGGCGGATATCGGCCATGAGGCCAAGATCGGCCGCATCAGCGATGAGGCGGTATTCTATCTCATGAGCCGCGGCATCAGCGAGGATGAGGCCCGGGCCATGATCGTCCGCGGCTTCGTGGAGCCGATTGCCAAGGAGCTGCCGCTGGAATACGCGGTGGAGATGAACAATCTGGTGAATATTGAGCTGGAAGGCACGATGGGGTGAGAATATGAGTGAAAAAATATACAGCGAGATTCCCATGCGCACCTGGCGCTGGCTGGGCGTGAATGAAGCAAAGGTAGGGGAAGCCCTGCTTATGGATACAGAAGAAAAAATCATCACCGTGCCTGAGGGCAGCAGAAATTCCCTGGTGGTGGTCTACCGCAGGGAATCCCACGGGCAGCTGAAGATCCGGCTGGAAGAGGGGGCGGAGCTCTCTCTGACCCGGGTGCAGCTGCTGCCGGGGGATGCCCTGCACGCGGGCAGTGTGGAGGCGGTGGTGGCCGCCGGTGCCAGATTCCACTACACGGCGGTGGAGGCAGGCGGCGCGGCTTCTGTCACGAAGCTCACCGTGGATCTCCAGGGTGATGAGTCTGCCGCGGATGTGGCGGCGCTCTATCTGGGGGACGGACAGCGCAGCATCGATATGAACTACCTGATCCGCCAGCAGGGGAAGAACACCACCGCTGATATGCAGGTGCGCGGTGCACTGCTGGGGGAGAGCCGGAAGATTTTCCGCGGCACCCTGGATTTTCTGCGGGGTGCCAAGGGGTCCCAGGGCCATGAGAACGAGGAAGTGGTACTGCTTTCTCCGAAGGTGCGCAACCGTTCCGTGCCCCTCATGCTGTCCGGCGAGGACGATGTGGACGGCCATCATGCGGTGAGCGTCGGCAAGATGGATGAGAACAAGCTGTTCTATCTCATGAGCCGGGGACTGGACCTGGCTGAGGCCCGCCGGCTGGTGGTGGAGGCTGCCTTCAACCCGGTGCTGGAACGGGTGCCGGATCAGGCTCTCCGGGAGGAAATCGACGAATACATCAAAGGGAGGCTCAGCCATGACTAAGGATTTTCGCGGGGATTTTCCCCTGCTGAACCATACTATGAACGGCAAACCGCTGGTCTATCTGGACAACGGTGCCACAACCCAGAAGCCGAAGAGCGTGATCCAGGCCATGTGCGGCTATTACGGCGGCTGCAATGCGAATCCCCACCGGGGAGCCTACGCGCTGAGCGTGCAGGCCACGGACATCTATGAGAATGCCCGGGAGCGCACCCGCCGGTTCATCCACGCCAAAAGCGCAAAGGAAATCATTTTCACGAAGAACGCCACGGAGGCACTGAACCTGGTGGCCTACAGCTACGGGCTCACGAACATCCAGGCGGGGGATGAGATCCTCATCACCATTTCGGAGCATCATTCCAACCTGGTACCCTGGCAGCGGGTGGCCAAGGCCAAGGGGGCAAAGCTCCGGTACATCTATCTGGAGGCGGACGGCAATCTGTCCGCCGCGGATATCGAGAGGAAGATTACCTCCAGAACCAAACTGGTGGCGGTGACCCAGGTTTCCAATGTGCTGGGCCTGGTGAATCCCGTGAAGGACATCGCAGCCCGGGCCCACAGGGCAGGGGCTGTGGTGGTGGTGGACGGTTCCCAGAGCGTGGCCCATATGGCGGTGGATGTACAGGATATCGATGCGGATTTCTTCGCTTTTTCCGGGCACAAGCTGCTTTCTCCCATGGGCATCGGGGTGCTCTATGGCCGGGAAGCGCTGCTGGAGGCCATGCCTCCCTTCCTGTCCGGCGGGGATATGATCGAGTATGTGGAGGAGCAGGATACCACCTTTGCGGAGCTGCCGGCGAAGTTTGAGGCGGGCACCCAGAATGTGGGCGGCGCGGCCGGTCTTACGGCGGCTATCGACTATCTGGAAAAGTTCGGCTTCGACAATATCCAGCGCATCGAAAAGGAGCTGGTGGACTACGCACTGCCGCAGCTGCGGGAGATGCCCTATATCGAGCTCTACGGCTGCGACAGCCGCCAGGACAACAAGACGGGGATCATCACCTTCAACGTGAAGGATGTGCATCCCCATGATGTGGCCACCATCCTGGACGCGGAAGGCGTGGCCGTGCGGGCGGGTCATCACTGTGCCCAGCCGCTGATGAAATACCTGGGGCAGAATGCCACCTGCCGGGCCAGCTTTTACCTCTACAACACGAAGGAAGACGTGGACCGCTGGCTGGCGGCCCTGGCCAAGGTGAGGAAGGTGATGCATCTATGAATCTGGACAGTATCTATACGGAGCTCATCGCGGAGCACAGCCGTTCCACGGTGAACAAGCACCATCTGGAGCATCCCAGCTGCAGCCTCAAGGGCCACAATCCCAGCTGCGGCGATGAGATCACCCTGGAGCTGCAGGTCGCTGACGGGCGCATCCGGGATGCCTCCTTTACGGGTGTAGGCTGTGCCATATCCCAGGCCTCCACCTCCATGATGATCGATCTCATCAAGGGGGAGCCGGTGGAAAGGGCGGAGCATCTGGCGAAGCTTTTCATCGGCATGATCAAGGGCGAGGTCACGGACGAGGCGGAACTGGAGGAGCTGGATGAGGCCATGGCCCTGAAGAACATCTCCACCATGCCGGCCCGGGTCAAATGCGCGGTGCTTTCCTGGCATACGCTGCAGACCGCGCTGGAGAAAAAGGACAAATGAAGGTTTTGACTGCTGCTGTTGCACGCTACATCATGTTTCATAAGTATACAATACCCGCACCCCATGTCCGCCCTTTGAAGGGCGGGGGACCATGCGCAGCATGGTGGTGGGATGCATTGGCTGTATATTTATAAAGTAGATGTCCTTCGTGCGACAGCCTCTTTTTCGTATGAGGAGAAGGTATGGCACTGCAGCCTGTTTGCTGAGAACAAGAAAAAATCAGCAGGAATTTGTGATAAATCTATTGACAATAATACGAAAACCAAGTATATTAAACATGTAAGTGGTACGTACCACTTAAAGGGGAGAATTTATATGCAGAGGATTGATAAGGACAGCAAGCTTCCGCTCTATTGCCAGCTCATGCAGCTCATCATCGATGAGATCGAGCATCATCATATAGAGGTGGATGAGAAGCTGCCCTCAGAGAGAGAATTCTGCAGCAAGTATGATCTGAGCCGTTCCACTGTGCGCCAGGCATTCCTGGAGCTGGAGCAGGATGGCTATATCTACAAGATCCACGGCAAGGGAACCTTCGTTTCGCCGAAGAAACTCAATCAGGAGCTTTTGAAATTCTACAGCTTCACCTCCGAGATGAAAAAGCTGGGCAAGGTGCCCACCTCGCGGGTGCTGAGCTTTGATACCGTCGTCTGTGACTGGAGCCTGGCGCAGAAGCTGCGTACCAGGGCCGGTACAGAGGTCTACCGCTTCCAGCGGCTGCGGCTGGCGGATGACAAGCCTGTGATGATTGAGACCAGCTATATCCCCCGGGACCGCTTTGCGGGCTTTACCAGGGAGATGCTGGAGGACCATGCGATGTATGATATTTTTTCGCATGACTACGGCGTGGAGTTCACCTATGCGGAGGAAAAATTCCAGGCGGTAATGACCGATGACCGCACAGCCAAATTCCTCAACGTGAAGAAATCGCTGCCGAGTCTGAAGATTGAACGCTTTACTTATGAGAGAGACCTGGTCATCGAGTATACTGTGAGCATGGCTCGCGGAGATCAGATGATCTATTCCATCCGGCTGAATAAATAGCTGCATGGAGACAATACCAGAAGGGGGCCATTTTTTTGTGCCCTGGTAACTGGTACGTACATCATGACCAATTTAGGAGGGGTAATATGAATCCGTGGAGTTTATCCGAGGAAGATTTGAAAACAAAGGGGGCCGTGTATACGGCCCGGGAAATGTGCCAGCAGCCGGATGCCTGGGAGGAAACGGTGGAACTGCTGCGGCAGCAGGAGGAAAGGATCAGGGCCTTTTTAGGACCGCTGCTGGTCAAGCCGGAGCTGCGGATCATCTTTACAGGAGCCGGGACCTCCGCCTATGCGGGAGATATCATCGCTCCCTGGCTGCGGGAAAAGACGGGCCGGGACATCCTCTCCATCGCTACCACGGATATTGTGTCCGCTCCGCACCAGTTCCTTCACGATGGCCGGCCCACGGTGCTGGTATCCTTTGCCCGCAGCGGCGACAGCCCGGAGAGCATAGGCGCCTTCGACCTGGCGGAGCAGCTGGTGGAAAACATCTACCAGATCGTCATCACCTGCAACGCGGAGGGAGCGCTGGCCCGCAAGGCCGGGGAGATGCAGGATCATACCCTGACGCTGCTCATGCCGCCCCAGACCAACGATAAAAGCTTTGCCATGACCAGCAGCTTTACCTGTATGCTGGTGGCTGGCCTGATGATTTTCGATATGGATGATTTCGGAAAAAATGCGGCGCTTATAAAGCGGATAGCGGCCTGCGGCCGGCAGGTGCTGGCTGAGGGCCATGGACTGCCGGAACTGGTGGCCAGCGGCTTTGAGCGCATTGTATTCCTGGGATCGGGCGCACTTTACGGACTGGCCCGGGAGACCTGCCTGAAGGTGCTGGAGCTCACCGCGGGCAAGATTGCCGCTGTTTCGGAGACGGTCATGGGATTCCGCCATGGTCCCAAGTCCATTGTGGATGACAAGACCCTTATTGTGATGTGGATGTCCAGCGATTCCTATACCCATGAATATGAGATGGATCTGCTGCAGGAATTCCATCATGATGCGGGCAGCTTCAAGGTCCTGGCAGTGACTCCGGCACCGGATGCACAGGTCCAGGCAATCACGGATTACACCTTATCTCTGGATGAAGGAGCCTCCGGTCCCTGGGGAAGCGATGCCTACCTGGCACTGGGCTACGTGCTCTTTGATCATATATTGGCGCTGGCAGCTTCGCTGTCCCAGGGGGTAGCTCCGGACACACCCTGTCCCAGCGGCAGCGTGAACCGCGTAGTCAAGGGCGTCACTATCCATCCGCTGGCGGAGTAAGAGAAAAATTTTCAGAAGGGGGTTTATATCATGCCGGATATTTTACTTACACGTGTAGACAATCGCCTGATCCATGGTCAGGTGGGGATGACCTGGGCCACTCATCTGGGGGCCAATCTCATCATTGTGGCTAATGATGAGGTGGCAGAAGATGAGGTCCAGCAGAATCTGATGGATATGGCTGTAGCCAGCACCGCGGAAACGCGGTACTTTACCCTGCAGAAGACCATCGATGTCATCGGGATGGCCGGGGACTGGCAGCATATCTTCCTGGTGGTAAGGACACCACAGGATGCATTGAAGCTGGTGGAAAACGGTGTTCCCATCCAGGTTCTGAACATCGGAAACATGCACTTCAGTGAAGGGAAAAAACAGGTGACCAGCACTATTTCCGTCGATGAGGACGATAAAAAGACCTTTCGCCGGCTGCTCAATCTCGGGGTGAAGATCGAGCTGCGCAAGGTGCCGTCGGACCCGGTGATCCCGGTGGAGAAGATCTTCGAGTAAGATCTTTTCAGCCACAGTTGTCTGAACAGGCAGAAAATACGAAGAAGTACAAAGAAACACAAAGAAAAGAGGGAATATTATCATGGAAGTAACCTTAACGCAAACGTTATTGGTCACGTTATGGGCATTCATCATAGGTATTGATCAGTTCAATATCCTGCTGCACATCCATCGTCCGCTGGTGACGGGCCTGGTTGTGGGATGGATCCTCGGTGATGTACAGACCGGCCTTATTACTGGTGCAACGCTGGAGCTGGTAGCCATGGGCATGGTGCCGCTGGCAGGCGCGCAGCCGCCGAATATGGTTATCGGCGGTGTAATCGGTGTATCCTTCGCTATCATTTCCAAATTGCCGCCAGAAGCGGCTGTTGCCATCGCTATTCCTTTTGCCATCGCAGCCCAGGGCTGTGTGACCCTGATCTTTACGGCCTTTTCCCCGCTCATGCACAAGGCGGACCGCTGGTGCATGGAGGGCAAGACCAGTGCCATCGCCGCATTGAACTATGCCGGCATGGCTACCCATGGTGCATTCTTTGCTCTTGTTACCTTCCTGCCCATCTATTTCGGTGCATCTTCGGCCCAGGCCATTGTTGAATCAGTACCGGCCTGGATCCTTGGCGGCCTGGGGGTCGCTGGCGGCATGATGCCGGCCATCGGCTTTGCCATGCTGCTGAAGATCATGCTGAAGAAGGAATACATTGCCTTCATGCTGGCTGGCTTTATCCTGGTGACCTACTTCAAGATCTCCATCCTTGGGCTCGCAGTGCTGGGTGCCTGCATTGCCCTCTATGACTTCTATGCAAAAGGTTCGGATAAAGGCGGCAAGGCCGTAAAACAGGAGGTGCATCCAAATGGCGGAATCTAAGGTGAATGAGATCCTGGAAAATGCAGAATATGAGGATCAGACAGTAAAAAAGGTGGTCACGCCGGGAGATCTGGTCTCCATGGTCTGGCGTTCCCTGTTCCTGCAGGCGTCCTTCAACTATGAGAGAATGCAGGCCTGCGGCTGGCTTTACGGCATCCTGCCGGTACTGAAGAAGATCCATACCAATAAAAAGGATCTGTCCAAATCCATGCTCATGCACATGGAATTCTTCAATACCCATCCCTTCCTGGTGAACTTCATCATGGGCCTGGTGGTGGCCATGGAGGAGAACAAGAAGGATCAGAACACTATCCGGGCCATCAAGGTGGCTACCATGGGTCCTCTGGGCGGCATCGGCGATGCTCTCTGCTGGCTCACCCTGCTGCCGATTACAGCCGGTCTGGGCGCTTCCATGGCCATGGGACCGGATCCCAATCCGGCAGGCCCTATCGTATTCCTGGTGCTCTTCAATGCGATCCATTTCGGACTGCGCTTCGGTCTCATGCGCTATGGGTATTACACCGGCGTCAAGGCCATTTCCACCATGAAGGAAAAGACGAAGCAGATTTCCCATGCGGCTTCCATCATCGGTCTGACGGTTGTGGGCGGCCTCATCGCCTCCATGATCAAGCTGAAGATTGCCTGGGTCATCGTGGTAGGGCAGGCAAGTATCGCCCTGCAGGACAAGGTATTCGATGCAATCATGCCGAATATGTTGCCGCTGGCCTATACGCTGCTCATGTATTATCTGTTGAAAAAGAACTATTCACCGGTCAAGCTCATCCTGTTCACTATCGTTGTTGGTCTGGCAGGCAAGGGCATAGGCATTTTCTGATGAACAGAGGGGGTGCGGCAGCATCCCCTTTTCTATTAGGGGGGTATTTCAATGGTAGGTATCATACTCACGGGGCATGGTCATTTTGCGGAAGGGCTTTTTTCAGCGGTGCAGCTGGTTGCCGGACCACAGGAAAAGCTCCAGGTGGTAAATTTTGTCGAAGGCGACAGCACGGAGGTGCTGCAGCAGAAACTGCGGGACGCAGCGGAGAATCTGGGTGATGGAGAGCTGGTGTTCCTCACGGATATTGCGGGGGGATCGCCCTTCAATCAGTCGGTGCTGCTGTCCAATTCTTTGGCGCAGGAATGCCGGGTATTCAGCGGAACAAATATGCCCTTTTTGCTGCAGGTGCTTTTTGACCGGCAGGACAGCCTGGCAGAGNTGGAGTCCCGCTGGCTGGCTGGCGAGATCCGGGTGGAGGCATTCCATGCCCGGAAAAAAAGCCAGCAGGTACAGGCAGGTGGAATCTGATGACATTGATCGCTTTAAAGGCCGCCGGGATTTTTGCGGAGGGCGGCATAGAGACAGAACGGCTGCTGCTGGTGGAGGAAGGATGCTTTGCAGGCTTCCTGCCTGAGGATGAGGCCCGGAATCAGGGAATCCCGGTGCGGGAATATCCGGGAAAGCTCATTCTGCCAGGGCTTTTTGACAGCCATATCCACGGGGCGCTGGGCCATGATACCATGGATGCCAGTCCGGAGGCCCTGGATGCGGTGGGGCGCTATTTGCTGGCCCAGGGGACCACATCCTGGATGCCCACCACGGTGACCGCTTCCCTGGAAGCTATCTGCCGGGCCCTGCAGAATCTGGCCGGCTATGTGCCCGCGGCAGACGCAGCCCGTTCACTGGGCTGTTTTGTGGAGGGCCCTTATCTGACCGCGGAGCATCGGGGAGCCCATCCCACGGAATACCTGCGGGAGCTTTCTGACGAGGAATTTGACCGGCTGCTGGCCAGCGGTCCCATGAAGGCCCTGGCGGTGGCCCCGGAAAAGCCGGGGGCGGCGGCCTTTATCCGCCGGTCGACGGCCCGGGGGGTCCATATATCCATGGCCCATACCAGCGCCTCCTATGGGGAGGCCGTGACTGCCATCGAAAACGGGGCGGATGCGGCGGTGCATACCTACTGCGGCATGAGCCCCATGCATCATCGCAGTCCCAATCTGCTGGGGGCGGCCCTGACCCGGGATGATATCTACGCGGAGCTCATCGCGGACGGCATCCATGTGCAGAAGCCGGCCATGGACATCCTGCTGCGCTGCAAGCCGGCGGACAAGGTCATCCTGGTCAGCGATGCCATCTCCGCCTCCGGTCTGGCAGATGGGGACTATGTGCTGGGCGTTGAGCCGGTCCACGTAAAAAATGGCATCCCCCATACGGATTCCGGCTCCCTGGCTGGCAGTACAACCACGCTGCTGGCCGAGGTGCGCCGTCTCATCTGCGAGCTGGGCAAGGAGCCGCTGGCGGTGGTGCATATGGCCTCGCTGAATCCCAGCCGCCGCTTCGGCCTGGATCAGGAAATCGGCAGCATCCGCCCCGGCAAACGGGCTGACTTCCTCATTGTAGACAAAGGCTATCAGCTGCAGGAGGTCTGGAAAGACGGCGTGAAGGTCGTCCAAAAATAACAAGGCACACAAAAGCTAATTCCGGCAATCCCCCAAACTCCCCGATGGACACTGAACCATCGGGGAGTTTTGATGGAGGGGGTAAATGGGAATTTGTAGGGGGTAGGGAGGTGGAAAGCCACGAATCTCAAAGGCTCCCCTGCTAGGTGAGTCGCCATCCCCTTGCGGGTGGAGCTGGCGCGCAGCGCCTAAGGGGTTGCCTCGATTGGCTGAGTTTTTAGCCTTGGAAAAAACCAGGAATCGCGACATAGCAGAGGCCGCTAACCCCTCCGTCACGGCTTCGCCGTGCCACCTCCCCTAGCAGTGGAGGCTTTGGCATCGCAGCTTTATAAGTAAGTGCCACCGCCGGAGAGTGAGGAGGCCACATAAGCAAACCATTTGACAAAGCACAAGAAAAATGGGGCGGGCGGGGAAGGCAAAAGAGCGCCTGTCTGAGCGAAGCGAGTTAAGCGATTTGCCTGGTTTTGGAGTTAGTACTTTCCTTATTCGACATTTTTCTGAAGCGACTCAGACTGTGTTTGCGTTGGGGCCTCCTCGCTCTCCGGCCCCCATAATCACCCCTACAAATTCCCATTTGTATAATTTCCCCTTGCAGAGATGGCGGCAATCCGATATTATAGTATGTAAATCTGTAAACAACGTCTTTTTCGGGTGCTGTTTTGTAAATACTGGAGGAGTTTAAAAATGAAAGATGAAACGAAATGCCTGCATTCCGGCTATACGCCGAAAAATGGAGATCCGGGAGTTATGCCCATTGTGCAGAGTACCACCTATCGATTTGATTCCACGGAGCATATCGGAGCCTTGTTCGATATGCCTATGGAGTGCATGTATTCCCGGTTTGCCAATCCTACCGTGGACGCGGTGGAAAAGAAGATTGCGGATCTGGAGGGCGGCGTCGGTGCCATGTGCACTACCTCCGGGCAGGCAGCTACGCTGTTTTCCGTGCTGAATCTCTGTAATGCGGGAGACAGCCTCATCTGCTCCTCCGCTGTCTATGGCGGGACCGTAAACCTCTTTGCCGTCACGCTGAAGCGCTTCGGCATCGAGTGCATCTTCGTGGATCCTGAAGCCACGGAGGCGGAGATCGATGCGGCCTTCAAGCCGAACACCCGGGCGGTATTCGGGGAGACACTGGCCAATCCGGCCCTCATTGTCTGCGATATCGAAAAATTTGCCCGGGCGGCTCACGCTCACGGGGTGCCGCTGATCATCGACAACACCTTTGCCACGCCGGTGCTCTGCAAGCCCTTTGCCTTCGGCGCGGATATCGTGGTGCATTCCACCACGAAATACATGGACGGCCATGCGCTGCAGGGGGGCGGCGTGATTGTGGACAGCGGAAATTTTGACTGGACCAATGGCAAGTTCCCGGAATTCACCCAGCCGGATGAATCCTATCATGGGGTTATCTATACGAAATCCTTTGGGAAAATGGCCTATATCATCAAGGCCCGTATGCAGCTCATGCGGGATTTCGGCGCCTATCCTGCAGCCCATTCCGCCTTTTTGCTGAACATCGGCCTGGAAACCCTGGCGGTGCGCATGCCTCGCTACGTGGAAAACGGCCTGCGGGTGGCGGAATACTTCCAGCAGTCGGACAAGATTGAATCCGTGACCTATCCGGGACTGCCAGGGGACAAGAACCATGCCCTGGCGGAAAAGTATCTGGGCGGCCATGGCTGCGGTGTGGTCACCCTCATCATCAAGGGCGGCAAGGCCAACGCGGTGAAATTCATGGACAGCCTGCAGCTGGCCTGCAACGAGGTCCATGTGGCGGATATCCGCACCTGTGTGCTCCATCCGGCCAGTGAGACCCATCGTCAGCTCACCGATGAGCAGCTGCTGGCGGCAGGCATCCATCCGGGCATGATCCGCTTCTCCACCGGACTGGAAAATATCGATGATATCCTGGCAGACATCGAGCAGGCGCTGGCCAAGATCGACGGCTGAACAGCATAAAAGGACAGGGCATTGCCGCGGGCAGTGCCTTTTCTTTTTGGGAAAAAAGGATTGCCGCCTCTTGAATCCATAGGGTATCCTGGGTTATGATATGGCTAGTGCGGCGTATTTTATCACTGGTTATTTCATGTACGCTGTACCAGGTGTTTTTATATATTTCTGGAGGTTCAAAATGAAAAAAAGCTATGCGGATTTTTTACTGGTGAGTGACATGGATGGGACGCTGCTGAATTCAGATAAGGTGGTATCAGCGGAGAACCGGGCAGCCATTGCGGACTTTGTGGCCGGCGGCGGACGGTTTGCCATCGCCACCGGCCGGCCAGCGGAAAATGCTGCCGGCTATCTGAGAGAAGTGCCGGTGAACTCACCGGGTATATTCTTCAANGGGGCCATACTCTACGATTGGCGCACCGCGCAGCTGCTGTCTGCCTGTCCCCTGGAGGGACGGCTCTGGCGGGAGTTTGCGGCCCATTGTCTGGAGCGGTTTCCCAAGGCCTGTGTGGAGGTCTATACGGTGGATACCTGCCATATCGTGAGTGCNCCGGCCAATGACGATCCGCGGCTGGCGGTGGAGTACAGGGGCGGCTGCCGTCACAGCAGCCTGGCCGAGACAGCGGAGCTGGAATGGATGAAGTTCCTGATCTGTGCGCCCCATGCCATGCTGGAAGAGGCTGTGGAGGAGGCGGAGATCTTCGGAATCACGGAGGTCTGCAGCCATTTTTATTCCGAACCGGAGTATCTGGAATTCGTGGCCCGGGATGTGTCCAAGGGCCATATGCTGGAGCAGCTGCGCCGTCTGCCGGGCAATGCCAGCCGCTATGTGGTGGCGGCCGGAGACTATGCCAACGATGATGAAATGCTGCGCCGGGCGGACTGCGGCATCGCGCCGGCCAACGCCCTGGAAGCCACCAAGTCCGCTGCTGACCGCATCGGCGTGGACTGCGATGACCACCTCTGGCAGCATATCATTTATGAGGTGCTGCCAGAGCTGTAAACGCGGATAAATATAGAGTACTGTTTTACTGAGGCGAGAGCCTGGTAAAACAGTGCTTTTTCTTTGCTTTTTTTGTGGAAAATGAGTGCTTTTTCAGAAAACTGAAAAGAATTTAAATGAATTTAATTGAAATAAAATGAAAAGTATTGACGAAATTTGAAAAACAACTTATAATGAGCCTAGAAGAAATAGGGAGGGATGCAGCGATGAGGTTTGCGGCGAGATTAAATTCTTTTTTAGGCGATAACGGCTTAAATATTGAACAGACGCTGGATTTGCTGGGAAGAATTGAAAAGGTGTCACATGTTGACTTAAATTATCCGGAGCATTTTGAAAACCATGATGTTGAAGAAATAAGAAAATATTTGAAAAGAAATGATTTGCAATTGAACGGCGTTGCCCTGCGATTTCGGAAGGATTTCATCCGCGGGGAGCTGGGCAATGGGGATGAGGACTTGGCGCAGCGGGCGAAGGAGCTGTGTTTCCAGGCAATCGATGTCTGCCGGCAGCTGGAGGGCCGGGTAGTGACCATCTGGCTTGGCTATGATGGCTGGGACTATTCCTTCCAGGCGGATTATGGCCGGCTTTGGGATCAGGCAGCGGCGGCCTTCAAAGAAATCTGTGCATACGGGAAGGGGCTTAAAATCAGTATAGAGTACAAGCCCTTTCAGCCCCGGGCCTATTCCCTTATTTCCAGTTTCGGCAGCACCATGATGATGCTGCAGCAGGTACAGGCTGACAATCTGGGGGTTACTCTGGATTTCTGCCATATGCTGATGAAAAATGAGAATCCGGCTTTTGGCGCCTGCCTGGCGGCCCGGCAGCATAGGCTGTACGGCGTTCATCTGAACGACGGCTGCAAGTTCAACGATGACGGGCTCATGGTGGGAACGGTGAATTTCATCCAGACATTGGAGTTCCTGTATTATTTGAAGAAATATGGATATGACGGTGTGGTCTATTTTGATACCTTTCCCATCAGGGAAAACCGCGAGCAGGAGGTGGAGGCCAATATCCATATGGTTTGCAAGCTGGATCGCCTGATCGACAAAATAGGAATGGAGGAAATACAGAGAGTTATTGAAAGTGATGATGCCATCGAAGTGCAGCGCATGATATGCAATTGTATCCAAGAGTAATGAAAAATTTTGAAGATTTATGAGGGGGTAAAGCAAATGAGCAAGAAATTCTTAACGGGAGTCCTCATGGCGGCGATGCTGCTGGCAATGGTTCTGGGAGGCTGTGGAAAGAGCGCCGATACGGCAGGCAGCGGTTCATCCTCTGGCAAAACGGAAGCACAAAACCAATCCTTCAATCCGGATGAAGAAAAGGATGCAATTGATTTCGCTAAGTTCAGGAGCGACTATGGCGCGGTGCCAAAGGTCAGCGGAGATATAAAGCTGGGCGCAGTGGCGAAATCCTTTGAGAATGAGTACTGGAGAACCCTTAAGGAAGGTATGGAGATCGGTGCGCAAAAGCTGAAGGATAAGGGCTATGCAGTGGCCATCGATATCAAGTCTGCCCAGAGCGAAGGCGATGAGCAGGGGCAGTTCTCCATAGTGAAGGATATGGTCAACAAAAAATACAGCGCACTGCTGCTGTCACCTATTTCAGATGGCAACCTGATTCCGGGTGTTGAGCAGGCGCTGAAGGCCAAGATCCCTGTCATCAATGTGAACGATGGCATCATCGCCATCGCGCCTAACTATGTGGGTCCCCGGGCAATCCAAAACGGTGAACTGGCTGCGGAGTGGATTGCGAACAAGCTGCAGAAAAAAGGAAAGGTCGCTATCGTCATCGGCATGCCGAAGGCTTTTGCCGCCCGGCAGAGAACGGCTGGCTTTGAAAACTGGATGAAGGCCAATGCTCCGGACATCGAAATCGTGGAGAAGCAGAATGCTGACTGGGATCGGGCAAAGTCCAAGGACCTTGCGGCAACCTGGATCAAGAAGCATCCGGACCTGCAGGCTATTTTCTGCAATAATGACACCATGGCTCTGGGAGTTGTAGAGGCAGTCAAGGAATCCGGGAAACCCATTCTGGTGGTGGGGGTAGACGGCATCGGTGAGGCCTATGATTCCATCCGCCGCGGTGAGCTGTCTGCTACCATCGATTCCTTCCCCAAGTTCAAGGGGCAGATTGCGGTGGAGGCGGCAATCCGGGTATTAGGCGGCCAGAAAATGCCGCGGGTCATCTGGACGCCGCAGGCATTGATCGACAGCACCAATGTAAATATTCCGGCGGAACAGATCATACACTGGACCGAACCCATTTGGGAATGATCTCTTGATGGAAGACTTTGGACGGGCAGTTGGCAGGGGCCGCTGCCCGTTTAAAAGGAGATGAAGATATGGAAAAGCCTGTAATTGAATTTAAAAATATTGGCAAAAGCTTTTCAGGAAATGCGGTTCTGGAAGGGATATCCTTTTCCATCCAGCCGGGAGAGATCCACGCAATCATGGGAGAAAATGGCGCGGGAAAATCCACGCTGCTGAATATACTGCATGGTATTTACACGCCCACCGCGGGGGAGGTCTTTCTGGCGGGAGAACGGACGGCCTTCAGCAGCATACAGGATGCCATCGAAAAGGGAATTTTCAAGGTTCATCAGGAGGTCAGCGTGATACCGGCACTTACGGTGGGGCAGAACATTACGCTGGGCTATGAACCGCAAAAGGGCCTGTTTGTGGACTACGCCAGGCTGAATGAAGAAACGGATGCAATCCTGCAGCGGCTGAAATGCCATTTCCGCAGTACGGACAAGGCGTCTAAGCTCAGCACGGGAGAAATGCAGATGCTGGCCATCGCCAAGGCACTGTTCCATAAGGCGCAGGTGATTTCCTTTGATGAACCGACAGCGGCTTTATCGGATAATGAGGTCAATGCCTTTTTCGATGTGGTACGGGAACTGAAGGCCAGTGGAATCACTATTATCTATGTAACCCATCGGCTCAATGAGATTTTCCAGATCGTCGACAGGGTATCCATCCTGCGGGATGGCCGCTATATCGGTACCTATAAGGTGGCGGATATCACGCGGGAACAGCTTATCAAGAGTATGGTGGGCCGCGATGTGGCGGCTTTCGCCGTACGGCAGCACCAGGGACTGGTGCAGGCGGAAACGGTCCTGGAGGTCAGGAATCTGGCCCGGGAAGGGGTGTTTTCTCCGGTGAGCTTTCAGCTGCACAAGGGAGAACTGCTGGGCTTTGCCGGTCTGGTGGGAGCCAAGCGCACCGATGTTATGAGGGTATTGTTCGGGGCCGATAAAAAAACCTCTGGCGAGATTTTCGTCAAAGGCAGAAAGGCGGAGATCAAAAGCCCGGTGGATGCTCTGCGGCAGGGCATTGGGCTCATACCGGAAAACCGCAAGACACAGGGTATGGTGAGGATGCTCACCAATGCGGATAATGTGGGCCTGGCCTCCATTAAGAAATTTTGCCGTCTGGGCTTTGTCAATCACGCGCAAAAGCAGAAAAATTGTGAAACCTTCATTGAGCAGATCAATCTGAGCCCCAGGGATCCCCTGTACATAACAGAAAATCTCAGTGGCGGCAACCAGCAGAAGGTGGTCATCGCGAAATGGCTCAGCACGGATGCGGATATCCTGATTTTCGATGAACCGACGAAGGGCGTCGATGTGGGTGCCAAGGCGGAAATCTATCGTTTGATGGAGGAGCTGCTGGCAAAGGGGAAGTCCATCATCATGGTTTCCTCGGAAATGATGGAAATTATTGGAATGAGCGACCGGGTGCTGGTCATGCGTGAGGGAAGTCTGGAGGCCGAGCTTTCCCGGGAGGAATTGACGGAGGAAAGGGTACTGCATTTTGCTATGGGGGGAGAGGATTCATTTGAAAACGAATGCAATGCAGCTCATAAATAAGCTGGGCCGCGAATTTGGCATTGTAATAGCATTGTTCGTAATCGTAGCTATTTTTTCGGCCATTGATTCTCAATATTTTACGGTGGCCAATCTGGTGGATATCATCGATCAGAGTACCATCAACGGTCTGCTGGCCATTGGCATCACCTTTGTAATCATTACGGCGGGCATTGATTTATCCGTGGGCTCGATTCTGGCCATTGTGGTGGTCCTCATCGGCAAGCTTCTGACCAATATGGGAGTGGATCCGATCACAGCCACTCTGGCAGGCATTGTGCTGGGATTTTTGCTGGGCATTTTCAATGGCTTCCTGGTTACCAGGCTGAAGCTGCAGCCCTTCATAGCGACTCTGGGCACAATGAGCGTCTATCGCGGTATTGCCTATATCATCACCGGAGGCTGGCCGGTGCTGAATATGCCGCAGGCCTTCCGGGATATGCTGGATGGTGATTTCTTTGCCATTTTCCGCCTGTCCATTCTGATCTTATTCGTGTTTGCTATTTTGGCCTATATTCTTATGCGCTATACCCGGTTTGGCAACTATGTCTATGCCATCGGCAGCAATGAGGAGGCTACGCGCCTTTCCGGCGTGAATGTGGACTACCATAAGCTCATGACCTATGGCCTCTGCGGCATCGGAGCTGCGCTGGCCGGCATGGTGATGCTGGCCCGGCTGGGAACAGGGGAGCCGGCAGCGGGCCAGGGCTATGAGCTCAATGCGATTGCGGCGGCGGCTATCGGCGGGACCAGTCTGGCCGGCGGCAAGGGAACCATCATTGGCACGCTGCTGGGAGCGCTGCTGCTTTCCGCATTGAAGGTGGGGCTGGTTGTGGTCGGTGTGGATGCCTTCTGGCAGTACATTGCCACTGGCGGCATCATTGTCGCAGCCGCTTATTTTGAGGTTATCCAGACACGGCTGCGGGGGTGAGGTCCATGGCGAAAAAAGACCAGGTTGTCGTTCTCGGCAGCTTGAATTACGATATGATTTTTCGGCAGCAGCGGATGCCGGAAATTGGTGAGACTTATACGGCGGACAGCCTGCAGACGGCATCCGGCGGCAAAGGGGCAAACCAGGCGGTACAGTGTGCCCGGCTGGGGATTCCCGTGTACCTGGCCGGGGCTGTAGGCCGGGATGCTTCCGGCAGCTGGCTGCTGGAACAGCTTCAGGGCTATGGGGTTCATACGGAATACGTGGGGCTGCTGGAGGAGTGCACCGGTGTGGGAATGGTGAACTGCCTGCAGGATGGCAGCGTGCGGGCCACCATTTACGGCGGGGCCAACGCCCGGGTATCCCGCGAGGCGGTGGAGGCGCTGCGGCCTCTGCTGGCGGACAGCCGGATCCTCATATTGCAGCTGGAAATTCCCGTGGATACGGTTGCCTGCGCTGTTGCGGCCGGGCGGGAATCGGACTGCTATGTAATCCTCAATGCGGCGCCGGCCAGGTCCTTGGCCGCAGAGGTTTTAGCCGGGGTGGATTGCCTGGTGGTGAATGAAACAGAGGCCTCCTTTTATTGGGGACAGCCGGTGGCGGACTTTGCCTCCGCGGAGCTGGCTGCCCGGGAGTTGATTACCCGGGTGAGGGATACCGTCATCATCACCCTGGGGGGCCAGGGAAGCCTGGTATGCCGGCACAACGGCCGGCAGCGGATACCGGCCTGCCGGGTGAAGGCCGTGGAGACCACTGGGGCGGGAGATTCCTATATCGGAGCCTATGCGGCGGCGCTGCTCCGGGGGCAGGATGCTTTTGCCGCAGCCCGTTTCGCGGCAGCGGCAGCGGCCATTACCGTGCAGGGCGTCGGCGCCCAGCCCTCCATGCCATCCAGGGAGGATATAGATGGATTTCTCGCCGGGGCAGGGAAATAAAACTGCAATAAAAAATGGTCTATGATATAACTCGGAATAAGGTGCCTCCTGTCTCTGCAGGTGGCGGGCGCGAACGGAAATAATAGGCGGTGCGGTGATATCGGATACCTCGTTGCGACGCGAAGCTAGTCCCTTGTGGGAAACGCTGATGGGAAGAATTTCGCGTTGCGAAATCTTGAACAATGGCGTTATAATTTAGGCATAGGTTTGTCGTAAAGAATCTATGCCTGTTTTATTTAAGAGCAGCGGGGCTTTGCGGCAGGGAGGGGGTCAGGGATGGTTCCGTATGTGAGAAGACAGAGCATATTATCTGCTTTAGAGGATAAAGAAATTGTTTACGTTGAGGAATTGGCCCGGAAGTTGAAGATATCGGATTCCACGGTACGTCGGGATCTGAAGGTGCTGGCCGATGAGGGGGAAGTGGTTTCCCTGCGGGGCGGGGCTGTCAAGCGCAAGGCCGGTTCCTACGATATTCCGCTGCAGACGAAGCAGCTGCTCAATAACGATAAAAAGCATAAGATTGCCGAATATGCTGCCGGACTGGTGCAGGATGGCGAGGTGATTTACATTGACTCAGGAACGACGCCGCTGTATATGGTGCGTTATTTGAAGAAAAAAAAGATCACCGTGGTCACCTCGAATACCCAGGTAATCAGTGAGCTCATGGATACGGATGTGACCACGATCACCATCGGCGGCGAGGTGAGCAAGCGGCTGGGATCCATTGTGGGCCCCTTTGCTGAGGGAATGCTGCAGAATATGTTCTTTGACAAGGCCTTTCTGGGAGCCAGCGGCTACAGTCTGGCCGGGGGAATCAATACGCCGGATCCCCGGGAGGCGGCAAAGAAGCGCCTGGTCCGCAGCAACTCCAAAGAGGTATACGTGCTGGTGGACAGCTCCAAGGCCAATCGGACGAATTTTTGCAAGGCCTTTGAGCTCAGCGAATGCGTCATCATTACAAATGAGACAAATGAAGTCCTCGCAAAGCACGCGAAATTTGTGGTGCCGGAATAAAGGAACGGGAGCCTGCTGTGTATATGGCAGGCTCCCGTTCTTCTTGTTTTAAAACGGTTATTTTTTTGTGATCCAGGCTTCGTCCGCCAGGCTGCCATCGGGCTGGAAGCATTTAAAATGCAGGGCCTGGGCCGAAGCCTCCAGGGTCAGGTAGTTGTCCACCTCAGGCTGGGGCAGGACCTTTTTGTCGAAGCGGGGATCCACCTGTACGTCATAGCGTACATTGCCGGCTACGCCGGTGTCAATGTAAAAGGGGCCGTGGTCCGCCGGTGCGAAGTTGAAGATATGGTCGTGGCGGCGGTAGGTATGCTGATGGGCGGTGAGCACGGCATCAATTCCCAGCTGGTCAAAAAGGGGCATGAGGGCTTTTCCCACCGGGTCGATATCCGCCAGCGGCTCCAGGCTGCTGAGGTCCTCGTAATTGATGATGTCCTTGTGCATGAGGACCACCTTCCAGGGGGCACGGCTGGCGGCGACATCCCCGGCCAGCCAGCTGCGCTGTTCCTCCAGGATGCCGGGCCGGAGCGGGTCCAGCTCTTCCCACTGGGTGTTCAGTACGCTGAAATGCACCGGGCCGTAGTCAAAGGAATAATAGTAGTTGGGAAATCGGGTGCTGCCGTTGCCCGGTACACGGAAGTACCGGAGCCAGGCCAGGGGGAGCCGGATCTTCCAGTTCAGATCGTAGGTGGCGTGGTTGCCCATGACCGGGGCAAAGGGAAGGCGTTCCAGGATGCCGGCCAGGGCATCGAACCAGGACCGCCATTGGTAGCTGGATTCACCATTGTCCACCAGATCCCCCATATTGATGAAAAAGTCGGTATCCGGGTTGCGGGCCGCGGCATTCTGGGCCAGATCCCGCCAGGTGCCGTAGTCATCGGAGCATTGGGAATCCGGGAAGATCAGCGCTTTGAAAGGGCCGGCTGTCGCTGCGGGCAGCGGCTGCCAGGCCGTTCCCCGGCCGTTGGCGATGATGCGGTACTCATAGTGCTGACCGGGCTGCAGTCCGGTGACCATGGCTGTATGGATATAGCTGGTCTGGTCGTCCTCGGTGAAGCTCCGGCCGGCAGCGGACAGGGATTGTATGTCCATCTGCCCGGCCAGCCGCCAGAGAAGCTGGCCGTCAGCCTGCGGCGCGGCAGATTCCCACATGATGGTGCGGGAGGTGCGGCTGTCGGCGGTGATGAGCTGACGGAGACGGAGGGCATCGAAGTCCGCGGCGACGGGCTCGGTGCCATGGCTTGCGGGCTGAGCCGGAGGCACTGGAGCCGCTTTGGCTGCGGTCCCGATGCTTTCTGCCGCGGGCTTTGCTTTGGCCGCCAGGGCCTCCAGGGGGTGGAAGCTCCAGAGTGCCAGCAGGGAACTGCCGCAGAGCCGGAGAAATTTTCGGCGGGAAAACAGGGATTTTCTATTCATAGGAGCCATATCCTTCCTTGTGCATGATTTTCTCAGTATAGGTATTATTCTATCATTATTCATGGCATTTTATCCAGTAAGGCGGAGCCATAGTTACCCAAAAGTAAGTACCTCAAACTTCGCAGTTGTGAAACGGTCCATTAATTCTTAAATCAACTTTTTCAAAATAAAATAGCATAAGTCATCTCCGCTTTGTATAATGAAAGTGACAAAAATCCATAACACAAACGGAGGGCTTATGCCATGAATATTGTAGCACATCATCATCGTTCCAGTGAACTCCTTTCTTCAAAAATCTCGCATTTTCTTGAAGAATTCCATGTCAGCAAGATTCTCAGATCTTGTAATGCATATAAAGTACGCGGATTTTCAGCAAAAACGGTATTTCAGGTTGTCTTTGAAAATGCATTCAGCAACAAATCGTTTTTTCAGAAGGAGAAAGAGACTTTGCCCTCTCTCCCCTTTGCCAAAGATACGTTTTACCGTTTCATGAACTCCTGCAGTGTCAACTGGCGTAAGTTTACGCTTCAGCTGGGCTTTGCTGTTATCCATAAAATTGCTCCGCTTACGGATGAGAGTCGTCGCAATGTGCTCATAATCGATGATTCTCTTTTCAGCAGATCTCGTTCCAAGAAGGTTGAGCTGCTGGCAAAGGTCTATGACCATGTGGAGCACAAATATACCAAAGGTTTCCGCATGCTGACGCTTGGATGGAGTGATGGTAATTCATTCCTTCCGCTCAGTCATTGCCTGCTTTCCTCTGCCAACCGTGAAAACCGTCTGCAGGAAGCGTCCGTTGGCGTTGATGCCAGGAGTAATGGCGGTAAGCAACGTAAGCTGGCACAGACTAAAGCAACCAGCGTACTCCAGACGCTTCTGAAAGAGGCGAAAGCAGTCGAAATTCCAGCTAAGTATGTTCTCTTTGACACCTGGTTCTGTTCGCCGATTTCGCTGATTCAAATCAAGGAAATCGGCTACGACGTTATTGCCATGGTCAAGAAATCGGAGACCATCCATTTCCGTTACAATGGCCGAATGCAAAGCGCGCCAGCTATCTTCCGTGCTGCTACGAAACGTCGTGGGCGTGCCAAGTTCCTGCTTTCTGTAGAAGTTGAAGCAGTAAAAGACTCAATGTCAACACCGGTGAAATTAGTCTTCGTAAGGAACAAGAATAACCGTCAGGAGTATCTCATCCTAGCTTCGACTGATGTCAATCTGTCAGAAGAAGAAATCATTCAGACTTATGGTAAGCGCTGGAATATTGAAGTCTTTTTCAAGATGTGCAAATCGTTCCTGAAGCTGGGGAAAGAAAACCGGACAATGTCTTATGATGCCATGACGGCTCATGTCTCCATTGTCTTTGCTCGTTACACGATGTTGTCGCTGGAGCAGCGCCGAAATGCAGATAAACGCAGCATTGGTGATCTGTTTTTTGCCTCGTATGATGAGCTGCAAGATTTACGTTATATGGACGCGTTGCTATTGATTTTGAAAAAATTCATTGACAGGATAAAGGAACGAATGCTTTTCATGGAAAAAGAACTGGATGAGATGCTTAATTCTTTCTTAGAAAAACTGCCATTCTTATGGCACAACTGTTTGAAACACTGTGCATGATGTTGGCATTTAAGGAGTCACATTCCCTTGCTATGCATTATTGCAGGCTTGTTTGGGATGTGCGAAGTTTGAGTAAGTACTTGCCTGCGGGAAAAAAGCAATATACAATATATACTAAATAAGTAAGAAATGGGGTATTGA
>JGI20225J20221_1001200_pt1 | contig 35895 bp, 36 predicted proteins | sample BioMet4_FD_20221 | JGI IMG/M metagenome (IMG submission 20221)
CGGCTTTTTGAAGATAACGAAAAATCAGTTGGGCATCGGTTTCTTTATCTTCAATGATGAGTAAACGCAAATGGAGTCCCATAAATAATTTCAGATTAATGTATTGGTGGCATTTCATTAATAACTAACCAATAGAGGCCAAGGTATTTTACAGCTTCGACAAATTGATTAAAATCAACGGGTTTGCAGATATAGCTGTTTGCACCTAAGTTATATCCTTTTATCAGGTCTTGTTCTTCACGTGAAGAGGTGAGGATAACTACCAATAACCGGCGTGTATGTTCGTCGGCTCTTATTCGTTTTAGCACTTCAAGCCCTTCGACACGTGGTAGCTTTAGGTCGAGCAGGATAAGCGTCGGCATTTTTGAAATATCCCGGCCGGAATATTTACCTGTTCCAAACAAATAATCGAGAGCTTCCTGTCCATCCTCGGCAACGATAATTTCGTTAAGGATATGTTCTTTTTGCAGTGCTCTTTTCGTCAGTTCTACATCGCTGGGATTGTCTTCTACCAGCAGGATAGTTTTTTCGTTGTTATTCATGGTTTTATATAGTTAAGTTATACATTGATGAAAGAAGAAGGCTGAAAGCAGTAGGCAGTAGGCAGTAGGCAGTAGGCAGTAGGCAGTAGCCCGAAAGCAATGGACCGTATGAGTTTTGATATTTTTTTCATTTTCCAAAGTTATAAATTTAAATTAAATTTTTCGGGATGCTGAATCATACTACCAGGGGCGACGCATTAAAAATTTAGGACTTTAAAAATATACTCAGGGGACCATCCCGCAAGCAATCTTTTAGATTTTGTACTTATTTTTTCATCATCTTTTTTCAGGAGATTTAATGCCAATCTATTGATGATAGAGAAGTTAACAGCTGCATTGCCGGCTCTTTTTCTACTTGCGTCTTCATTGAATGCGACATCCAAACTCCAATGAACCTTATTTTCTATTTCCCAGTGAGAACGGATCGCCTTTAAGATATGTTCAGCCCCACAACAAAGGCTGCTGATGTAATAGCGTGTTTCCTTCTGTGTTTCACCTGTTGATTTTATGTAGCGTTCACTTTCCATTTTTATTAAAGTACTCAGAGACTTCCACAAGGTTGGTTTTTCAAGCAGGCTTAGGTCGCTGATAATGGAGCAGTTCCTGGTTTCTATTCTTCCGTGCCCGAAATCAAGTTGTTGGATAACCTGTTCTGGCTTAAGCATCTTAAAACTATCCCTAATATCATCAATCAGTTCTGGTTGATTCTCTTTTACGGCTAAAATATATTCGGCTTTCTTACTTCGGATCTTCTTTGCTATCTCTTTCTGACATCCCATTGCATCGATCGTAATAATACTCCCTTCTATCAACAAGGCTTCTAATAACTCAGGTATCGCCGTTATCTCATTTGATTTTTCTTCAACTTTTACCTGGCCTATAATCATTTGATTGGAATTGGACCAGGCACTCACAATATGGGTTGCACTATGAAAGCCTTTTCCACGGCTTCCCCTTACCGTCTTTCCATCAATAGCTACAATATCGCCCGGGTATTTGCTTACCAAGGATTGAACCCAGGCCGTGAATACCTTTTCAAATTCCACCGGATCTAAGGATGCGTAAAACCGGTTAAAGGTGTCATGGCTAGGAATGCCATTAGGCAAGGTTAAAAAAGAGGATAACCATGGCTTCTTTTGCTTGCCAAATAGTTCAATCTCATTCCACGACTCAGCACCACTGATAACTGCTGCTATTGTAATAAAGACAATGTCTTCAAGCTGATGAAGCTTTTTTCTCTCAATTCTCGGATCTTTCATGCCTGAAAGATACCCTAATAAATTTGAATCGCCCAAATTAATTATGCATTTGATTATTAGGCAAATATAATCAAATATAATGACCTAAACAAATCTATTATGCTGATATTCAATTATTTTAAACCATTTTTATCAACATTTAATTGTTCATTATTTTAATGCGTCGCCCCTGGGACGATTTAGTATAACCATGCACGAATCTCTCTGAAATAGCTAAAAAGCAACTTCTGAGGGAAAACAATGGCTAACTATTGTTTTCCAGCGTATTGCTGCTGCATCGCCATGAGTCCTAAAAGTAAAAAAGATAACCCCACTCCAATGATTAATGGAACAACAAAGGATTTCTTATGGTATTTTATATCGATCCCTATAAATATGCGCCAGTAATAATTGGTTAATAACAATGCCCCGACAACATTTAAAATAACAGACAAGATAGGTGCCGAACCCTTAAATTGATTCATTACAGCGACTTCGGTTGCTGTATATAAAAACGAGAAGGAGCTACTTGTTTTATGCCCTTCCTATTTTTTAATTTATAAAGATTGATTATCAGAAGTATACCGCCAAAAATAATGGAAAATAACAAAGCAAATATTCCGATTACCTGTGGTGAATATAATTCGGGTTCTTTTTCCGGATTTGTGTTTAAAGGTTTATATCCTCCGGTGTCGTTATTGTTTTCGTCGGTTGATTGTTCAGAAAAGTCGTTTTGAGTAAAGTCTGTTGCCAAGAGCTGAAATATTAATAATTCTGCCGGCAAAGATAAACCTCAAAAAACTTTATTTTACATTTTTTTTATTTTACCGGTGAAACTTTCAGTTCTTTATTTCGTTATTTTTGTAGGAAATTCAAATGATTTGTAACGATAAACCGAAAAAATGGACAAAATAAGTATTCTATGGGCTGATGATGAGATAGACCTGTTAAAACCTCATATCATGTTTCTTCAGCAAAAGGGGTATGAAGTATTTACTTCCAACAATGGCGATGAAGCTATGGATATTATACGTACTCATCCCTTTGATATTGTTTTTCTTGATGAAAACATGCCAGGGTTATCAGGGATAGAAACGCTATCGCTTATCAAAAGTGCATATCCNAATTTACCTGTAGTAATGATTACCAAAAGCGAAGAGGAAACCATAATGGAAGATGCTATCGGCTCCAACATCGCAGATTATCTTATTAAACCAGTAAATCCAAATCAAATACTACTTTGTCTGAAAAAAAACCTGGAAAATAAAAAATTGGTAAGTGAAAAGACCACTTTTGCTTATCAACAGGAATTCAGGAATATAGGAATGGAAATTTCCAACAAACTATCCCACACAGAATGGGCAGATGTATACAAGAAATTGGCTTTTTGGGAACTGAAACTCGAAAAATCTCATGACGAAAGCATTATTGAAGTTTTGAAACTTCAGAAAAGCGAAGCCAATCAGGTATTTTCAAAATTTATTGAAAATAATTACATTAACTGGCTTAACGGATCGGTAAAAGAACGTCCGATTTTATCGCATACACTGATCAAGGAAAAAGTTATGCCCTTCCTTAATGATCCTAATCCGTTGTTCTTTATATTAATTGATAACCTGCGTTATGATCAGTGGAAAGTATTACAGCCGATTATCGAGGAATATTTCCGCGTCGAAAACGATGAGATATATTANAGCATCCTTCCAACAGTAACTCAATATGCACGCAATGCTATTTTTGCCGGATTACTTCCTGTGGAAATAAATAAAAAATACCCTAAATTGTGGATAGAAGAAGGGGAGGAGGGAACCAAAAATCAATTTGAAGGTGAATTGTTGGGCGAACAATTTAAACGNTATGGAAAAGACATTAAATATTCCTACACCAAAATTTTAAATCTTACTGCCGGAAAAAAATTGGTGGAAAATATGCCTAACCTTATGGGAAACAAGTTTAATGCCATAGTTTATAATTTTGTAGACATGCTTTCGCATGCCCGCACCGAAATGGATGTTATCCGCGAATTGGCTGATGACGAACCTGCGTATCGTTCGCTTACCGTTTCCTGGTTTGAACATTCTCCATTGTTCGATATCATTAAATTTTTATCTGAAAAACGTGTAAATCTTATCATTACCACCGACCACGGTTCGGTAAGGGTGAACAATCCGGTGAGAATTGTCGGCGATAAGAATACTAATACCAATTTACGTTATAAAACAGGGAAAAGTTTGAGTTACAATCCTAAGGAGGTTTTTGAAATTAGAGATCCCCAACAGGCGTATTTGCCGAGAACTAATGTCAGTTCCAATTATGTCTTTTGCCGGCGTAATGATTTTTTTGCTTATCCCAACAACTACAATTATTATGTAAATTATTACAAAAATACTTTTCAGCACGGAGGTATTTCAATTGAGGAAATGCTTATACCATTCATTACGTTGAAAAATAAATAATTAAATTACCAAACTGATAATATTGCGTATACAATCTGCGTAAAGAATCCATGGAGATACTATGCCCGACACCCAATGATTTTGAATCAACAGCAAAAGGACTTTTAAGTGCTTACCCTCAACAAAGAGTTTTTGCTTTTTTTGGCAAGATGGGAGTCGGAAAAACCACTTTTATTAAAGCTTTGTGCAAAGTTCTTGGCAGTGTAGATGTTGTTAATAGTCCTACTTTTTCGATTATTAACGAATATATTACTAATTCAGGTGAAAGTATTTATCATTTTGATTTTTATCGTTTGAAATCCAGGGAAGAAGCCATAGATATTGGAGTTGAAGATTATTTATACAGCGGTAATTATTGTTTCATTGAATGGCCAGATGTTTTTACCGGACTTTTGCCGGAGCATTATGTAAGTGTAACTATCGAGGCAGATGAAAATACTCTTGTAAGAAAAATAGTTTTTTAAATACTAACGAAATAGTATTTTTGTATTCTGTTTTATCCTGATTTTACTGGGTTTTTTGCTTTAACTTTTTTAAACAATGGTTATGATTAATCCTGAAGATACATCTGCTTTTCTAAAGTATTCGCCCACAGAGACTCTCATGCCTCAACCCGAAACACTTGAACTTTCCAAACAAAAAAGCAAGCTTATTATTGGAATTCCCAAGGAAGTTACATTCCAGGAGAATCGCATTGCTTTGGTTCCGGAAGCCGTTGGCTTATTGGCACAGAAAGGTCATCGGATTCTAATTGAATCTGAAGCAGGTAAAATTGCCCATTTTCCTGATACTGAATTTAGTGAAATGGGTGGCGAAATAGTATCTACGGCTGAGGAAGCATATCAAGCAGATATAATTCTTAAGGTGGCTCCTCCTACGTCTGAGGAAATATCGCTCCTTAAAACCCATCAAACCATTATTTCGTCAGTACAATTATCAAGTTTTAAAGAAGATGCTTTCCGACAAATGATAGCTAAAAAAATTACGGCTATTTCTTTTGAAAATATTAAAGATAAAACCGGGCAGCATCCGGTAATTCGAGCCATGAGCGAAATTGCAGGAAATACATCTATTATTTTAGCTGCAGAATACCTAAGCAATCTTGAATATGGAAAAGGAATAATGTTAGGAGGTTTTTCGGGTATTATTCCTACGGAAGTTGTAATTATTGGCGCCGGAACTGTTGGCGAATATGCTGCAAGGGCTGCTATGGGTATGGGCGCTTTGGTTAAAATTTTTGATGATTCCATTTATAAACTTCGAAGATTGCAAGCAAGTTTTAACAATCGGATTTTTACATCCATACTACATCCCCAGATTTTACTCCAATCATTAAAAAATGCCGATGTGGTTATTGGTGCAATAAGAGTTTCCGATGGAAAAACATCAGTAATAGTTACCGAAGAAATGGTAAAATCAATGAAGAAAGGCTCTGTGCTGATAGATGTTAGTATTGATCAGGGAGGCTGTTTTGAAACTTCGCATTTAACCAACCATTCTGATCCGATATTCGAAAAATTCGGAGTAACACATTATTGTGTACCCAACATTGCCTCTAAAGTTCCNCACACGGCTTCTTTTGCATTCAGTAATTTTTTTGCGCCCACACTGTTAAGGACAGGAGAAGAAGGTGGAATTGAGAATCTGCTTCGTATCGACTATGGGTTCAGGCAGGGAGTATATCTTTATAATGGTATACTTACTAATAAATACATGGGCAATTATTTCCATATCCCTTCTCAGGATATTGATTTACTNATGGCNGCAATGCATTAAAAAAACCTGAAAGAATTATCCTTCAGGTTTTGTAGCGTGGACGAGAGTTGAACTCGTGACCTCCGGGTTATGAATCCGACGCTCTAACCAACTGAGCTACCACGCCGTTTTTTTGAGGCTGCAAATTTATAAAAATTTTGACTTCTCAAAGCTTTCAATCATTATAATTCCGTTTTTTTAATTTCATGGTATATTACTCCACGTTCTTCCAATGAGTTAAATANNTATTTAACTCATTTTCCTGACNTTGACACTTTATTNTTNNTTCGTTTTGNAAATTACGGAANATTAGTAATAAGACCGTTGNAAAATGCCACANGGGTCAATTTTTTANTTTTGGGTTGATAATTTTTTGTTTTNTTGTGATAAAAANNCCTTTTTTACTATTTTTGTNTTATTATATCTCAATAANATTGCNAAANATGANGGATTTTNCTCTCATNTTTAGCATTGGGACATAATGATCNCAGGTGAACGATATAAATTGTATGNAATAGCTTCCATCAGATGTTGGNTGTNCATTTTTGACAACCCCACATAACGGGCTACCCNTCCACCAAACCATNGTTTGATTGNCCCNAATGTCCNGTTACCGTATNTTTTTTATATCCAAACCGGAGCTTCCNGTTTTTTTTTNNCCATCTGCCNTCGGAATCAACTCCTGGTTGGNTCTNCTTTATCAATTTAAATGCTGAGGCTTCTTTTTCTCTTTCTTCCTCATTTGGCTCTTGCTGACNATCTTCTANTATTTCANATATGTNTTTCATTTNTTNTGATACATGATATAACAAATNTATTGCTATAAACAACACTAATCTAATATTNTATATNCCTTTTGCCTTGCAACGGTCTTAAAATATNAATAGTAATTGTTTTTAANATAATGGTGTAACTAAAANATCTTTCAANTAAATGAATTAACTTTTGAAAATTTTTGNTTTTTTTTGTAACTTTGTTACAATTTATAATAAATGATNATTTTACTAAAAAAATTGATAACCAATAAAATATAAAACCATGAAAAAAATTATCTTATTTTTTGTTATTATAATTGGANTATTTCCAATAAATAACATATNTGCTTCTAAGGTCAGAGCATTTTTATCATATGCTACGTTTTATTCGCCAGAACAAGGTCCCTATATTGAAACATATTTAGTAGTTATGGGGAAAAGTGTTATGTTTAAAAAAAATGAAAAGAATACATATCAGGGGAAATTGAAAATCACTATGCTCTTTAAACAAGGAGATTTGATTAAAAATTTTAAAAAATATGAATTGTTGAGTCCGGAAGTCTCTGATTCTACGAAAATAAACGTGAATTTTATTGATCAACAACGATTTTCACTGCCCAACGGAAGCTATTTGTTCGAAATGTTAATTTCTGATAGTAATTGTGATACTATACCCTTTTCAGTATCTCAGCCTCTTGAAATTAATTATAATACCGACTCTGTTTTTATTTCCGGTATTCAACTCATAGAAAAATATAAAAAAACTAAAGAATCAAATATCTTAAGTAAAAGCGGTTATGATTTTATACCATATGTAAGTGATTATTTTCCCGAAAATATGGATACAATTGCTTTTTATACAGAAATATATAATACCAATAAAGGATTAGGTACCGATCAAAAATATTTATTAAGCTGGGATATTGAATCATTTGAAACCGGTAAGGTTATTAATGATTTTATAAGGTATAAAAAAGAAAACGCCCAAAGTATAAATGTTTTATTTAATCAATTTAATATTAAAGGACTTCCTTCTGGAAATTATTATTTAGCAATTAAACTAAAAGATCAAAATAATAAAATAATAGCTTCAAATAAATTGTTTTTTCAACGAAATAATCCCAATGTCCAATTAAATCTTAACGATATTTCATCCCTTAGTATAGAAAATACTTTTGTTGCTGCGTTTACTAACAAAGATACGCTTCTTGATTATATCTACTCTTTGACTCCAATTTCAACTGGGATGGAAAAAACGTTTGTTTTTAGTCAATTAAAAAAATCTGATATAACAATCATGCAACAATATTTTTATAATTTTTGGAAAAAACGGGATGAATTAGAACCTGAAAAAGCTTGGGAAAATTATCACATTTTGGTAATGAAAGTGAATGATAGTTATAGTACGGGTATAAGAAGAGGATATGATACTGACAGGGGAAGAATATATTTAGAATATGGAATGCCAGATGTAATAATAGCAAAACCATTTGGCAAAGCTTCTGTTGGTGGAAATGCAGTATCTTTGCCTTATGAAATTTGGAAATATCATAAATTGGGAGAAAATCAAAGGAATAGAAAGTTTGTATTTTGTAATTCGGATATGGCGCATAATGCCTACGAACTAATACATTCCGATGCCGATGGAGAATTAAAAAACTATAATTGGAGTTCAATGATGTATAGAGGAATTTATAATAATGTAAATGCTTCGATGGAAAGGCCAATGGGAGAATCAACGGGAACAAATGATGCTTTTTTTGAAGAAGAATAAAGGCTATTAAAGCAATAGAATGTATATTTTCTTTTTATTTTTTAAAGCTATAGCTTGGTTAATATCGCTGCTACCATTTTGTGTTCTATATATTATTTCTGATTTTTTATTTGTAATTTTCTATTATATAGCAAAATACAGGAAAAGTGTTGTTTTTGAAAATTTGAGAAATGCATTTCCTGAAAAAAATCCTGAAGAAATTAATAAAATTGCAAAAAAATATTTTCATAACCTATGCGATATTATTATTGAAGTAATAAAAATCAGACACATTACCCCCAATCAACTCTTAAAACGAGTTGAGTTTAAAAACTATCAGATACTTGATGATTTGTATGCTTCGGGTAAAAGTGTTATTGCAGCTACAGGACATTGTGGAAATTGGGAATGGATGTCTATGAACATGTCATATATTACCAAGTTTAATGGTTATGTAATTGTAAAACCGTTATCAAACAAATATTTTGATGAATATTTAAACAAATTGCGTACAAAATTTGCCAAAGGTGGTGGAGTTATTCGGTTTAAAGAAACGTACCGAAAACTTATTCAATTGAAAAATGTCCAGACCCTTAGTGGCTTTGCTGCTGATCAAACACCGGCAAAAAATGAAATTACATATTGGACAAAATTTTTAAATCAAAATACTCCNGTCTATTTAGGTGTCGAAAAAATAGCTAAATCTCTTGAGATGGCAGTTGTTTTTATTTATGTAAAGCGAATAAAACGTGGGTTTTATGAAGCTGAGATTATTAAAATTACTGATGATGCTCGTTTAACTGTTGGACATGAAATTACGGAAAAACATGTTCAATTATTAGACCAGTTTATAAATAAATATCCCGATAATTGGTTGTGGTCTCATAAGCGCTGGAAATATAAACCGGTTGGTGTTCAAAAATAATCTGCTTACCTTTTTAACGTGGTACAATAAATCATTAGTTTTGCCAAATTTAAAATTATTTCTATAGTTTGAAAAAAGTTGCCGTTGTTATATTAAATTGGAATGGAAGAAAATTTTTAAAAAAATTTCTCCCATCAGTAATTAAATATAGTCAAGATAATTGTGATATAATTATTGCAGACAATGCATCTACTGATAGTTCCATCGAATTTTTACATGAAACGTATCCTCAAATTCGTATTATTCAAAACTTGATTAATGGAGGATTTGCAAAAGGATATAATGATGCTTTTAAAAAGATAGAGGCTGAATATTATGTATTATTAAATTCTGATATTGAAGTTACATCAAATTGGATTAATCCGGTTATTGAGTTGATGGACAAAGATCCTTCTATAGCAGCTTGTCAACCCAAATTACGATCATATGAGCATCCCGAAATGTTTGAGTATGCCGGAGCAGCAGGCGGTTTTATTGATAAATATGCGTACCCTTTTTGCAGGGGAAGGCTATTCCAAACTATTGAAAAAGATGTAGGACAATATGATGATATTACAGAAATTTTCTGGGCAACAGGAGCATGCATGTTTGTAAGAGCAAATTTATATCATAAATTTGGTGGATTAGATGAAGATTTTTTTGCTCACATGGAAGAAATTGATTTTTGCTGGAGATTGAAAAATGCAGGCTATAAAATTATGTATTGCCCACAATCTATTGTATATCATGTTGGAGGAGGAACTTTGCCTAAAGTTTCGTCGCATAAAACTTATTTGAATATAAGAAACAATATTACCATGTTGTATAAAAATCTTCCAAATAGATTATTGGTAAGAGTGTTTATTATTCGATTATTTTTAGATGGAATTGCCGCTTTTAAATTTTTAATAGATAGTGGTTTTAAGGATTTTATTGCTGTGATTCATGCTCATATTAGTTTTTATGCACATTTAAAATCCAATCTGAGAAAAAGACAGAAGATAAAACATACAAGTGTTAATAATATTTATAATGGGAATATTGTAATTGATTATTTCTTCCGAAAAAAAAGAAATTTCAATGAACTCGAAAACTCAAAATTTAATTAAGAAATCGACTTGAATAATGGCATTTTCTAAGATTCNATGNNNTATTTNNCTTAAATATTCTTAAGATGAAATTATTCAAAAATAATAGCGTTAATAGCTAAACGATAGGAATTTAACCCAAATCCGCTAATGGTTCCTTTAACAAAAGGTGAAAGCAATGAATTCTTTCGATAAGCTTCTCTTGCCCATATGTTTGTGATGTGAACCTCAACAACTGGGGTTGAAATGGCTTTAACAGCATCAGAAATAGCAACAGATGTATGAGTATAGCCTCCAGCATTTAAAATAATTCCATCATAACTAAACCCCACTTCTTGAATTTTTCCAATGATTTCCCCTTCAATATTACTTTGGAAATATTCGATTGATATAGGTGCAAATGAATTTCTTAACTCTGCTAAAAAATCGTCAAATGAACGATCGCCATATATTTCTGGCTCCCGTTTTCCAATAAGATTTAGATTTGGACCGTTAATTATTATTATTTTCATTTGTTGCTTGAATTTATTTTTCAGATTAAGATTAAATATGGTATTGGTATAGGCATAAANCATTTATAATNAATGTTTTTCTATAATATTAACATGTAAAATTATTCAATATTATTTAATAAATCAGGTCTTCGTTTTTTGGTCCTTTCCAATGATTTTTCAAGCAACCATTTTGAAATCTCCTTATCATTGCCAGAAAGAAGAATGTCAGGAACNTTATTCCCTTCAAAATCATAAGGNCGGGTATAAACAGGCGGAGATAAAATATTATCCTGAAATGAATCAGACAAAGCAGAGGTTTCATCATTTANAACTCCAGGAATAAGTCTAATAATACTGTCAACCATAATCATTGCTGCAATTTCGCCACCTGACAGGACGTAATCTCCTATCGAAATTTCCTGAGTGATGAACATTTCTCTTATTCGTTCATCGATTCCTTTATAATGTCCGCAAAGTATTAATATATTATTGAAAGTTGATAAAAAATTGGCGGTTGATTGATTATATGGTTTGCCATCGGGGCTGGTATAAATTATTTCGTCATATTTTCTTTCAGCCATTAGTTTTTTAATAGCCAGTGCAATAGGTTCAATCATCATAACCATACCAGAACCACCGCCATAAGGATAGTCATCTACGCTTTTATGTTTATTAGTAGAAAAATCACGGATATTGTGGATATATATTTCAACAATGCCTTTATTTACAGCTCTTTTAATAATTGAANAGTTAAATGGACTGTCAAACATTTCGGGGAAAATTGTCAATATGTCAAACCGCATAAAATTAGTTATAAAGATACAAAAATAAGGTAAATTATTGTTTAAAAGGCCAAGAAATCACAAGGAGATCGTTTTTTAAAAGGATTAATACTGGATAAGCATTTTCCCTTTAGAAAGTTAACTTTTAATGAAAAGTATAAATCCAGACCTGAAAAATTATAGGATGAAAAAAATCCAGTAATTTTTTCGGTTCCAATAGTAAAATTCATAAAGCGTAACGATAGTCCGAGTCTTGGTGAAAAATTTTCATAAAGTGTTAAAGGTAAATTTAATTCAAAGAATCTGGTTTCAAAACGAGGAGTAATGGAAAGATTTGTTGGGCGTAATACGTATTGATTACCAAAATGAATGCTTTTTATGGCTGTTAAATTAATGTAAAAATTTTTATATGTATGAAAATCGATTTGGATACTTAATGCAGAAGGCAACCAGATTGTTAAATTATTTTTTTTCATTAAAAAATTTTGAGAACCAGCTAAATATTGAATAACAATAGAGTCAAAATTATTAGGAGAGTCCATGTCATAAGCGTGTGTTCCCGACCAAACAACATTCGTTGTGTCAAACATATATCTTCTTGCATTTGTGTTAAATTTAACTTTTCCTATATCCAATAACGATGCTCCGATTTTAAATGTATAATCTAAGCATTTTTGTTGGCATGGTTTGTTAATTTTCATTGGTTTGAGACTTGTTGGCTTACTTTTTCTAATATATGTTATTCCCAAATCATAACTCCAACCATTACCATTAATTAAATTATGATCAGATATTTTATTGGTTTTGTAATCCATTGGTAATGAATATCCGTATGATGCTTTTATTTTTTTGATATAAAGCGTGTCATCTACAACTTTATAATCCAGATGATTATTGGTGTAGTAAATCCCAGCCATACCCATTAACTTTTTTATACTGAAACCGATAGAAATTTGACTATAGAATTTATTATAGAGCATGTATGAATAGCTTAAGCCAATTTCTCCCCACGCAAGCCCACTTGCATTGATTTTTTTTGAAGATAAAGCCAAATTAAGTTGTGGCTTATATGAAATTCCATAATAGGCAAACTTTATCATTTCTGGAGATATCCCGTTAACAGATATTGCTGAACGAATGGATGTTGTTAATGCTACTGAATGTCTACCATAGCTTAACATAGCCGAAGGCCCATACATCATGGCATTTACAAAACCTTTACCTTTAATATCCTTGTTAATGTAGAAAAACATTTCTGAGTTATTATCAATATGGGAAGGATATTTGGGGTGTTTTTCAAAGAAGCGTCTAAAATGATACTCGTTTTTAGCCAAATAAGCTATATTATTTTCTTCGAATATATTACCGGAAATAAGGTTTATATCAAGGTAATAATAAGAAGCTGAGATGGATGAAGGATTTATACATACAGCATTAACACCTGCATAGTTTCCGTTGACCAATCCAGATATTTGTTGTCCTTTTAGAGATAAGGACAAGCAAATAAAAAAAAGTATTCTATAAAGTTTAGATAGTACCCACAAATCGCCAGCAAAACTAAGCCTATTATTTTTATCACAAAAATAAATGTTCTCGTTATAAAAAATGAAAAGCAGAAATTATTTATTTCTTTTACTAAGTTCGTTTTATTTTTCTAATTTTGAACCCATAAATAAACATATAATTAATAAACCAAATATCAAAAGCTATGAGTTGTAAATGTTGCAGTAACAAAGAAAATTCAGACGAAAATACGTTGGATTTAACTGTTTATGGTATTCATGATGTAAAAGAAATTTTTCATAACTTATCCTACGAGGAGTTGTTTAAACATGAAACCAATCCTGAATTACAAGGATTTGAAAAAGGTTATTTAACTAATACAGGCGCTATAACGGTAGACACTGGAATTTTTACAGGCCGTTCGCCAAAGGATAAATATATTGTAAAGGAAAGTGTATCTGAAGAAAATATTTGGTGGGCTGGTCCCAATCGTAAGGGTTCGGATAATAAACCGGTATCAGAAACAGTTTGGAAAGCTTTATTAGAAGTTTCACAAAAGCAATTAAACAATAAGAAGTTATATGTTACTGATGCATTTTGTGGAACAAACGAAAATACTCGTTTAAAAATACGTGTAATTTCGGAAGTAGCATGGATGTCGCATTTTGTTAAAAATATGTTCATTCGTCCAACTGAAGAAGAACTTAAAGATTTTAAACCTGATTTTGTGATGCTTAATGCATGCAAGACAACTAATCCGCATTGGCAGGAAATGGGTTTGCATAGCGATGTGTATGCTGTTTTTAACATTAAAGAAAAAATGGCNGTTGTCGGGGGAACCTGGTACGGAGGAGAAATTAAAAAGGGTATGTTTTCTATCATGAATTATTTTCTTCCTTTGAAAAAAATTGCAGCCATGCACTGTTCGGCAAATATGGGAAAAGATGGTGATACTGCTATTTTCTTTGGATTGTCAGGAACTGGTAAAACGACTCTTTCTGCAGACCCAAAGCGTTTATTAATTGGTGATGATGAACATGGCTGGGATGAAGAAGGTGTCTTTAATTTTGAAGGTGGATGCTATGCAAAATGTATTAACCTTAGCAAAGAAAAAGAACCGGATATTTATTATGCTATCAAACGAAATGCATTACTCGAAAATGTTGTTTTTGACAAAAAAACAGGCGAAATTGATTTTGCCGATGGCTCGAAAACCGAAAATACCCGTGTATCCTATCCGATTTATCATATAGATAATATAGTAAAGCCTGTTTCTAAAGGTGGACATCCTCGAAATGTAATTTTTCTGACAGCGGATGCATTTGGAGTATTACCTCCGGTAGCCAAGCTTTCAACGGATCAAACAATGTATCATTTTTTAAGCGGTTATACTGCAAAAGTAGCTGGTACCGAAAGAGGTATTAAAGAACCAACCCCAACTTTTTCGTCTTGTTTTGGAGCTGCTTTTTTGTTGTTGCATCCCACGGTATATGCACAGGAGCTTGCCAGAAAAATGAAAGAACATGGTTCATCAGCATATTTGGTGAATACAGGTTGGATTGGAGGTCCTTATGGCGTTGGACATCGTATTGATATTCCAGCTACACGTGCTATAATCGATGCTATTCTCGACGGATCGTTGGTTGATGCTGAGTATGAAAAACTTCCAGTTTTTGGTTTAATGATTCCCAAAAATGTTAAAAATGTTGACAGTAAAATATTAAACCCAAGAAATTTATGGAAAATTAAAGAAGATTGGGATGATGCTGCGAAGAAATTAGCCGAAAAATTTATTGCAAATTTCAATAATTTCACCGATAATGATGAAGGCAAACGATTAGTTGGTGCTGGACCTATCATTTAATAGACAGCTAACCATCAAAATATAAAATAATTACAAAAAAATTATGTTTTTTTTAAAAAAAACAAGAAAAAATTTTTCTGACTGAAATTATTGTATATTTGTTTGTTAATTTTTTAAATCATTTATTCTATGTCTACTGGAAAAGTAAAATTCTTTAATGAAAGAAAAGGTTTTGGATTTATCGTTGACGATGAAACCCAAAAAGAAGTGTTTGTTCATGCATCTGGCTTGATAGACAAACCCATAGCTGACGAGGACAATGTTGCCTTTGAGGTTACGGAAGACAAACGTGGAAAGAAAGCAATCAATGTAAAAAAGATATAATTTTTTATTTGAATGCCCGGCATTAAAGAGGCTGTCCCAAAAAGACAGCCTCTTTTTTATATCTTTGCAAATCTAAGCTATAAATACTAATGAATTATCTTCTTGCAGAAAATCTTAAAAAATCCTTTGGCGAAAAATTGCTTTTTAAAAACCTGACTTTTGGTATAGATGCAGGGCAAAAAATAGCAATGATTGCCAAAAATGGTTCGGGGAAAACGACACTTTTAAATATGCTGGCTGGAATTGATTTTCCAGAAGAAGGAAAAGTTGTCATTCGAAAAGGCATTAGTGTTTCATATTTACAACAAAACCCGGAATTAGGTGANGAGAACACAATTCTGGAAGTTGTATTTAACAGNGAAAATGATTATATTACCGCAATAAGAAATTATGAACAGGCATTAATTAATATAAAATTATCAGATTCATCCGAAAATCAATTGCTATTTGAAGCTGCGAGTTCTCGTATGGATGCTCTTAATGCCTGGGACTATGAAACTAAAATTAAAGAGATTTTAACTCGTTTTCAGATTGAAAATCTGCTGCAAAAGGTAAGTGAACTTTCTGGTGGTCAACGAAAAAAAGTTGCTTTAGCAAAAGCATTGATAGAAGAAGTGGATTTGCTTCTCCTTGATGAACCTACCAATCATTTGGATATAGAAATGATAGAATGGCTTGAAGATTATTTATCCAAGCAAAAGCTTAGTTTATTGGTAGTTACTCACGATAGATATTTTCTCGATAATGTTTGCCAGGAAATTTTGGAATTAGACAATGGTCAATTATACCGTTACAAAGGGAATTATAGCTATTTTTTAGAAAAAAAAGCAGAGCGCGAACATATTGAATCATTAGAAACCGAAAAATCGCGCAACATTTATCGTACCGAACTTGAATGGATGCGACGTATGCCATCGGCAAGAGGAACTAAATCAAAAGCAAGAATAGATGCTTTTTACGATATACAAGAAAAAGCATTAAAGCGAACAGGTAATAACACTATGGAGTTGGATGTGAAAATGAATCGCCTGGGTGGAAAAATTCTTGAATTAAATAACATATCGAAAAATTTTGGAAACTTTAAAGCTGTTGATGATTTTACATATACTTTTAAAAAGGGCGAACGCATCGGAATTGTGGGTAAAAATGGCATTGGAAAATCTACATTACTTAACATTATAACTGGGAATAGCCGTGCTGACAGAGGAAAGATAAGTTTAGGACAAACGGTTGTTTTTGGTTATTATTCACAGGAAGGATTTCTTCCTAAGGAAGATAAGCGTGTCATAGAATTGGTGAAAGATATAGCCGAAGAAATTCCTTTAGGCAAAGGAACAATGTCAGCTTCGCAGTTTTTGAATCATTTTAATTTTCCACCTACGCTTCAATATAATTATTTCTCCAACCTGAGTGGTGGCGAAAAACGGCGATTGTTTTTATTAATCACTCTCATAAAAAATCCAAACTTTCTTTTGCTTGATGAACCCACCAATGATCTTGATATAAGTACATTACAAATTCTCGAAGACTTTTTGCTTGACTTTAAGGGTTGTCTGATGATTGTATCTCACGACAGNTTTTTTCTCGACAAATTAGTTGATCATGTTTTTGTTTTTGAAGGAAATGGCAAGGTAAAGGATTATTATGGGAATTATACTGCATATTACCGTCAGAAATTACTGGAAGAATCGGCGAAAAGTCAAAACAAAATTGAAAAGCCCAAACGCGAAAAACCTAAAGATGCAGTAAAAAAGCCATCGTATAAGCAAAAGCTTGAATATGAGTCTTTGGATAATGAAATTCAATTGCTTGAAACTGAAAAATCAGAAATTATAAACAGACTTAACTCGGGTAAAGAAAATCTGGAAATGCTTCAGGAATTATCCCTTCGCTTCGGAGAAATCGAAAAACTGATAGATGAAAAAATGCTTCGCTGGATGGAACTTTCAGAAATAATTGATAGTTCCAAATAATTGATTCATTATAAATTGGCCAAAAATTTCATTGTATCAATTCCATCGGCGTAATCCCAAAGCTCTGGTTGTTGTGCTTTTCCGAAAGGTATATTTGTAGCAAATGTTTTATTACTTCCAATGACGCATTGGATGCTATTAGAATGATTATTTAGTTCTTGCTCAATAATTTTTAGATCGCTGTATTTTTCAAAATTAATCACCGAAACNGGCGAAGCAATACTTCCGTCTTCCTTCAAAAGCAGGAAGCCATTGTCAGAAAAGGGGATATTGTTGACTAAAAAAATGGATTTATAATAATCGTAGTTGTTTCGGTATTTGTTATGATTAATCAAATCGTTCCAGGATTCATTGGCTTCGAAGAATTTGATAAATGAATATCCTTCGGGCACAAACAGTTTGGAAACATTACGGCATCCCATTCCAAAATGGATNAAAATATCGTTTCCCAATGCGCTCAATTCTTCTTCGGATTCTTTACCGGAAAGTATGGCTATGGCATTTCGATTGTGGCGGAGAATATGAGGGTATTTCCCAAAGTAATATTCAAAATAACGGGAAGTATTATTNCTACCGGTAGCGATTACTGCATCGAAATTTTCGAGTTTACCTTCGGAAAAACAGATACATTTGCTAAATTCAGGCTCATAATCCATAAGTATATCAGCCATGGCAGGGATTAATTTATCGTCGTCCGATGAAAGTTTCCCAATAAAACGATTCCCGGAAATNAAAACACTTAAAAAATCATGAAATCCGACAGCCGGAATATTCCCAGCCATAACAACAGCAATATTTTTTGATTTTTTTTCTGTTTCAAATTGACTACAATAGGGAAGAAGCCATTTTTTTAAATTTTTCTCTGTCAGACTATTTCCTAATGCAGCAATAGCAAAGCGAACATTATTTTCGGTGAACCATGGGTTGTAATTTTTAATACTCTGAATTAGTTTTTCAAANTTATAATAATGCTTTTGGGATATAACATCGGGATTTGCATTCTGTTTTTTATTGTTTACACACCATCTTAGGAAGTTTCCCAGTTTTATAAATGCTTCAATTCTATTGTCTAAAGTCATAATTATTCGATTATTATAATGAAAAGTAAAAATTTTATCTTTTAAAAAAGTAAAGATATTAATTTATTTACCGGACAATTAGTATAAACTAAAAATGTTCAATAAAATTATTGAATTAATTGATCAAATTATTCTAATTTTGTTATCGTTTTTGTGAATGTAAATACAAAANTCAGAAATTATTAATAACCTAAAATTCATACTACTATGAAAAAATATAATTTTAATGCCGGACCATCTATTCTTCCGAGAATAGCCATTGAGAACACTGCAAAAGCCGTTTTAGATTTGAACGGTATNGGAATGTCAATTCTGGAAATTTCGCATCGCAGCAAAGATTTCCAAGCCGTAATAGACGAAGCTGTAGCTTTATTTAAAGAAGTATTAAATATTCCTGATAATTATCATGTTCTGTTTCTTGGTGGCGGTGCAAGCCTTCAGTTCTGCATGGTTCCTTTTAACCTTTTGAACAAAAAAGCAGCTTATCTGGAAACAGGTGTTTGGGCAAAAAAAGCATTGAAAGAAGCTAAATTGTTTGGCGAAGTAGTTACTGTTGCATCATCGGCCGATAAAAACTTCAATTACATCCCCAAAGGCTGGACTATTCCTGCCGATGCTGATTATTTCCACATCACAACCAACAATACCATTTATGGAACTGAAATCCGTGAAGATTTCGACAGCCCAATAACCTTGGTTGCCGATATGTCATCTGATATTCTTAGTCGTCCGGTCGACGTTTCCAAATATGGAATGATTTACGGTGGTGCACAGAAAAATCTGGGACCTGCTGGTGTTACTTTTGTTATCGTTCGCGAAGACATCCTCGGAAAAGTAGAACGCGCTATCCCAACCATGCTCGACTACCGCACTCATATTAAAGANGGTTCCATGTTCAATACTCCTCCGTGCCTGCCTATTTTCACCGTTAAGGAAACTTTGAAATGGATCAAGGAATTAGGTGGTGTTAAGGTATTGGAAGAAATGAACAAGAAAAAAGCCAACCTGCTTTANGANGCTATCGACAACAGCAAAATGTTTGTTGGAACCGTTGAAAAAGACAGCCGTTCGCGTATGAATATTTGCTTTGTAATGAAAGAACAATATAAAGACAAAGAAGAAGCTTTCATGGAATTTGCTAAAGGTAAAGGCATGGTAGGTATNAAGGGACATCGTTCCGTTGGTGGTTTCCGCGCTTCATGCTACAACGCACTTCCTATCGAAAGCGTTCAGGCATTGATTGATGCTATGCANGAATTTGAAAAAGCTAACGCATAAACCTCACCCCCTTACTCCCCCTCTCCATTGGAGAGGGGGCTGGGAGGAGAGGTGATAATTAAATTATANAATCATGAAAAAAATATTAGTTGCNACCGAAAAACCCTTTGCAAAAGTTGCNGTNGANGGCATNCGCAAAGTGGTGGAAGCTGCCGGTTACGAACTGGTACTTCTGGAAAGTTATAAAAGCAAAGCCGAATTGCTGGATGCAGTTACCAATGCCGATGCTATGATTGTTCGTAGCGACATTGTTGACCGCGAAGTAGTAGAAGCTGCCAAAAATCTGAAGATTGTTGTACGTGCCGGTGCCGGTTACGATAATCTTGACCTGGCCGCTTGTACCGAAAAAGGTATTGTTGCCATGAATACTCCCGGACAAAACTCCAACGCCGTNGCCGAACTGGCNCTTGGCATGATGGTNTTTATGGCTCGCGGANNNTNCAANGGNAAATCNGGAAGTGAATTAAAAGGTAAGAAATTAGGTATCCAGGCTTACGGTGCTGTTGGCCGTCTTGTAGCTAAAATTGCCAAAGGTTTTGGCATGGAAATCTATGCTTTCGATCCATTTGTTCCCAAAGAAGCTATTGAAAAAGATGGCGTTCATTGCATCGAAAAATTAGAAGATTTGTACAGTACCTGCCAGTATGTTTCGTTACACATCCCGGCAACTGCCGAAACAAAAAAATCTATTAATTTTAATCTTCTTTCAAAAATGCCCAAGGGTGCTGTATTGGTAAATACTGCCCGTAAGGAAGTTATCAACGAAGAAGAATTGCTGAAGATGTTTGCCGAACGTCCCGATTTTAAATATCTGAGTGATATTGAACCGGAATGCAAAGCCGAAATCGCTGAAAAATATGCCGGACGTTACTTCTTTACTCCCAAGAAAATGGGTGCCCAGACCGAAGAAGCTAACATCAATGCAGGTATTGCTGCTGCAAACCAGATTGTGGATTTCTTTACAACCGGAAACAAAAAGTTCCAGTTAAATAAATAATATTTCTTTCCTGAGGGGCTGACTGAAAAATACTTTTTGGTCAGCTCCCAATTCGGGATGGAGTAATCAATCAGATACTTTTATCTGAAATTTCAAATTTTAAATCTTAAATTAAAAAATGGCTATACTAAAACCTTTTAAAGGACTGCGTCCTCCAAAAAATGTCGTAAAAGAACTTGCTTCACGTCCTTACGATGTACTTAATTCTGCCGAAGCACGCGTGGAAGCCGATGGAAACGAATATTCGCTTCTGCACATCATAAAACCGGAAATTGACCTTCCTGTTGGTATCGATGAACACGATCAGGCTGTTTACAACAAAGCAAAGGAAAACTTTGAAAAATTCCAGAAAAACAACTGGTTGGTTCAGGACAACGAAGAATACCTTTATATTTATGCCCAAACTATGAATGGCAAAACCCAGTACGGGATTGTCGGCTGTGCCGGCGTACAGGATTATATGAACGGTATCATAAAAAAACATGAACTTACCCGTAAGGATAAGGAAGAAGACCGCATGAAACATGTACGCATCACCAATGCCAATATGGAACCGGTATTTTTTACTTATCCCAACGTTAAGGAAATTGATGAAATCGTTGCCAAGTTTGTTAAAGAAAATGAAGCCGAATATGATTTCACTTCCGTTGATGGTTTTGGACATCATTTCTGGGTAATCCGCGACAAAGCCCTCGTACAACGCATTGTTGATCTGTTTGCTAAGGTACCTTATACTTATGTTGCCGACGGACACCATCGTACCGCCGCTGCTGCATTAGTGGGAAACGAAAAGAAAAGCAATAATCCAAACCATACCGGAAAAGAAGAATATAACTTCTTTCTTGCCGTACATTTTCCTGCCGACCAGTTGACAATCATTGACTATAACCGCGTGGTAAAAGACCTGAACGGACTGTCGAATGCCGATTTCATGGCTAAGCTTAGCAAAGTTTTCGATATTACCGAAAAAGGTAGCGAAATTTACAAACCCTGCTGCCTCCACAATTTCAGCATGTATATTGATGGAAAATGGTATAGTATGACTGCCAAACCAGGAACCTTCAACGATAACGACCCAATTGGCGTGCTCGATGTTACCATCCTTTCTAAATTAGTTTTGGACGATGTATTAGGTATCAAAGACCTTCGTACCGACAAGCGTATTGATTTTGTTGGCGGAATCCGTGGTTTAGGCGAACTGAAAAAACGGGTGGACAGCAACGAAATGAAAGTTGCCTTTGCATTGTATCCTGTTTCTATGAAACAGTTAATCAACATTGCCGATACCGGTAACATCATGCCACCAAAAACTACCTGGTTCGAACCCAAACTCCGGAGCGGTTTAGTTGTTCATAAACTTGATTAAGCTAATCTGAAATTTCAGATTTAAAATTTTGCTGTTCAATCGACAAAGAGGAATTAAAACGCAGAACAAAAGAATTTGCAAAAGCGATAATTCTTCTTTGTCGTTTTTTATCTGATAATTGTGACGGATGTTTGATTAGTTGCTATCTTTGTAATAAGTACAAACACGATTAAAAACAATCAAAAGAACAAATCTTAAATCTAAAATTAAAAAGTATGGACACCACAGAATTAGTTCTCAAAACCTTAAAGGATGCCGGAGTGCCCATGAAATCCGGTGAAGTTGCCGAAAAAGCCGGCATTGACAAAGCGGAAGTGGATAAGATCATCAAAAAACTGAAAAAAGAAGAGAAGATCGTTTCGCCTAAAATGTGCTTTTATCAGGCAAAGTAAACCACAAATACATCCTGCTGAAGGATGTAAACACTGAAACAACCTCTGTTATTTATCGTAACAGGGGTTATTTTGTTTTAATATCCGTTCTATTCTTTTTTGATATACGACATCATAAAAATAAAAAATAGGGCAGTAGCTAACCGGCGAAGCCTGCACGCCATGCCATGCTCAAGATGGTAACTTTATGTTACGCCACTACGTGGCTTTGTATCATTCGTTCATCTTTTGCCGATGGGCTTCACCCATCGTTTTTATATGATGTCCCTTCGGGACTGGTTCTTTTCTACGTATGATTATTACTTTCCGGAATATGCCCTGAAAGGGCATCGTATATTAACACAGGGCAAAGCCCTGTGGATAAAAAAAACGGAAAAAACTTAGCCCCGAAGGGGTGAGATTACCTTTTCATCTTATTCCATAGAATATGAACCGTCCCGAGTACTCGGGATGAACTTCCGTGCAAAGAATCACCTGAAGCTCTCTTTCTGCTGATGTAAAAATAAATAAAAATTTATTTGCTTTTTAAGACAGTACCTCGATTGTGTTTTCGTGCTTTTTTTTTCAGAAGAACATCCCCAGCTACAGCAGATGTTCCAATAGCCCAGAATGTTTCCATAATAGAAGTCAATCCTAGTTTAATTGCTATTTTCACTTTTTTTATTTGTTCCATAAGCGCCTCCTTTCTTTCATTATTGTATAAATTAATCAAAAGTCTAATCACGATTAGTAAGGCTACCGGAACAAAACTGCTGCAGCTTAGAGAGTCTCCTCCCAAAAGGCTCGTTAATATTTTTATTTCTTTTTATCGCCTCCTTTAGGTGGAGTAGTAGTTCTATCAACTGTTGGTTGCCAAGCTTTAACTTTATCACCAATGCTATGACCATTTCGAACTTGTTCTTTACTATTTCCTCCTTTAGGAGTAGAACTTTCTTTTTTTGCCATGATTCAAAATTTAAATATAAAATTCAATCGTTGAAATTTCATTTTCAGATATCAAAATTCCTTCTGTTTGGTCTACAATTTCATCAAATCCATTCTTATTATTTAATTTCCAAACTTCTTCTAAATATAAACCTTCAGGATTCGGGTAAGTTGAAGAATAAGAATTTAAGCCGTATTTTCCACCAATCCGTTTGCCATTTTTTAAAGTCACAATCACATAATAACTTTCTCTTCTTGAGAAAAATGAATCCCAAGCACTTTTTGTAGGATTTATTAAAAATTTTGAAAACCATTTTCTCTTTGAAATAATACTGAAAATCATTGCATAAATTATCGGTGCGATAATCACAACCGAGAACATTATCAAAAAATACCAAAAAGGATGCCTATCAAGAAACTTGTCTGTATGTATTAAATAGAGTGGATATGCAAAAATCAATGCATTGAGAAAGCTGAAACCTATTGCCTCGTATAAATCCTTTGAAAAGTCAGTCCTTGATTCTGCAATAAAAAGACGATATGCCTTTAAATAGACAAATCCAGGAACAAAAAAAAATGTCAGAATCAGTATTTTATCAAATGTTATTGCTTCCATTTTTCTTGTTTAATCATTATCGGTGGCTCTTTCTTAGCCCTTGTTAGCGGCTGGCTTACTGTCTGTCCAAAGTCGGTCAGTTTGAACTTTGCAGGCACCATTTTTAATGTGATTTTCAGTAGGTTTATTTTTCATCGGGCTTGATTACAACATTTAGTTTACGCTCCTCTTGTAATTCTCTAATGTCAAAGTCAAACTCTTGAAGCTTAAGCGAACTGTCCAACACGAAGTCAATACAATATTGGCAATTGTCCTTTGTCCATTTTTTTTCTTCCCAGGTTTCAGCCACTTGTCTACCTCCCATTGTCCGTGTGACTATTGGTGTAAGAATTTTGAATTTTACATATCGTTTGTAGTCTATTCCGAAACTGATAATTTTAATTGCCTTTTGAATGCCTTCAATTGAATCTTTAACCTTGTCAATAAATCGCCCTAATTTTCTTTCTTGGTCGTCAGAATCGCATCCACCTATACCCATAAAGAATGAGCTTTCAAAAGTCATGCTTTCACCAAAGAAAAACGGAGAGTTTCTAGAGTAGTCTGATTTGTTGCCCTCGTAGGTGTAAAGAAGGTCATCAAAAGCGATGGCTGATTTTTCTATGCAGGTTTCAATTTCGTTTTTGTCTAACGCTTGCTGTGCTTCTTCTAAGTGGATTCGCACATTTTCGTAGCTAATTAATGTCAGCAATGAAATGCTTTTAAAGTCAATTCCTAATTGCGTAATTACATTTTGTTCAAAAAAATCCGTTGTGTTTACACGGGTAATTTCAATATCAGATTTTGAAGGGAGTAATCCCTTGTGTTTTATGTTTACTCTCCTTGCATTTACATTTCGCATAGATTCTTTTAGGGTCAGCGAAGGAATGTGTGTCCAATAGTCAAGGAAATTAAAGTTGTCTGATTTGATATTGTGATGCTCAGCAATTAGCTTCAAAAGCATCTCAATACTGTCATGAAACGAAAGAATTGAGAATGCAGATACTGTCTCAACCTGTCTTGATTGTTCAAGTCCGATTTTATACAAATGCTTGATTAAAGCAAGTCGTTTTACAATTATTTCTGTGTTAAGCATGCGGTTAAAATTTATTTAATCCTGTAAAGTTCGCATTGTTTTCAAAGCTTGCCGCTAACTCGTTTATACCCCTGAATTTTTCAGGGGTATATATCCATCTTTAATGAATAACCCTGAAAATTCAGAGTTTATTTACAAAAGTAAATTAATTTTATTAAAAAAGATCATCAAAAGGTGATTTTATTTTTTGCAAACTTTTTTTAATTTCTTAATAGCTTCTTCGTATTATGCTTCTATGAGATATATCATTTTTCATTACGAAGTGGTTTTAACCCTGCCAGAGTTATAAACTCTGGCAAGGTTTCCCTGTTTTAAATATCCCTCTCCGAAATCCCGCATTTATAATTATTCCATTTTTCTCCTCCTTCGGGGGTTACGCTTCCGGTTTTGCTTCTTCGCCTTCGCCGCTTTCGCCCCGTTCGCGGCGGATTTTCTTAATGATTTGTGTATACGTATAATCAGGCAGTTTCGACGGGTCGTTGGTGCGGTAAATTCTTTTCCCACGATCCATAATCAGGGCAAGCATTTCCCATAAATCAGTAAACTTTTCATTGTTTTTGGCTACAACCTGTGCCCGGTCGCTCATCAGGTTGTTCTGACTTTTGTTCAGTGTGTCGAGGGTCGTTTGTTTTTGACGGAAAAAATCTTTTGCTTCATCGCTGAATCCCTGCTTCCTTCAGTGCCATCAATGATTTTTTTCGATGTTTGGGATTAAGTTATCCTTTAACGAATTTAACCAAGCGAATTCGCGGATGCAAGCCGCTCTGCAGGCTCGTTTGCCGAACATCAGCGAATACGGCAAAAATCGGCCAACGCTACAAGCTTAGATTTAGGCGGGCATCTATTCAAACAATACGCCTTCCAGTACAAGAAAAGTTTCAGGACGTTAAATCCCATCGATTCGGCTAAAATCTGCCCGGTAACTTTTTTAATTTCCCGGGTAGGAATCTCTGTTTTTATCACATTCTCTACCGGTGTTATCTTCCCGTCGAGAATTTCCAACATATTGTCGGGAAATTTTTTAGGGAAAAAAGATTTAAAATCTGCCTTGTCGCGCTCAAGAGTGTGCCGCAACGCACTTGCAACAAAAGGCAATTCTTCTATGCGGCATGGAATTCTGTTGCTCATTTCTTTAGTTTTTTAATTTTAACACAAAAATAATACATTTTAAAGCCGAAATCAAGTAAAATGGCTAAAAAATGTAAAAAAAAATACTGTTTTTTGATAAAAAATTTACCCGTGATTATTCAATATTAGATAATGATTTGTTATTCACCGTTTTATAATTACAAATAAATGCTTAAAAACAGCTAATCAGCAATTAGGAATAATTACTTTATATTCAGGAATCGCTACCCAGCGCTTGGGAATCGTTACCCAGCGCTTGGGAATCGTTACCCAGCATTTGGGAATCGTTACCCAGCGCTTAGGAATCGTTACCCAGTGCTTGGGAATCGTTACCCAGTGCTTGGGAATCGTTACCCAGCGCTTAGGAATCGTTACCCAGCGCTTGGGAATCGTTACCCAGCGCTCGGGAAGCACAATTTCAATGCTTTATGTTTTATTGATTGAAGGAAAAACGGGCGATTGATATTAAACCCAGATTTACCGTTAGAATTTTTTTCAACTAACAATTATTAGAAAAATACAATAGTAATGAACTATTGTTGACATTTTTGTAACGGCAAAACAATTAAGAAAAACTAAGAATTTATCTTTTTTATTGGTAAGAAAATCTTATCATTTTATCATTCAAGTTTTTCTAAATCGGGGTTAAACCCAACTAATTCATTAGCTCGCTTCGCTTCTAATGAATAATTTGGATTAAAAAATCGGATTATACCTTCCAATGGCTGAATAAAGAATAGGCCGAACGGCTACTTACTGATAAATCCGTTCACCAAGGGCAATCTTAAGTTTTAACAGACTGATGGTATAGTCAATTTTTGTCTTCAGCAAAGCCAGTTTGCTTTCGGAAACCGATGTGGAACTGTCGAGCATTTTATGTTCAGCTAAAACGGCGTCTCACTTCCCATGTAACAATGAATGCCAGCGGATTGAAACGTTTGTCCGATCGCTTTTAAGTGTTCGTTTGCCGGAATAGGAATGCCTTCGCCTATGTATTTTTTATCCAGCTTTTGGTATTTCTCTTTACCCAGATGGTGTAGTGGCAGGATATTGATTTCGTTTTTTCCGGTTTCCTTCATAAACTGAATGAGGGAAGCAATGTTTTCGCTGGTATCGTTAAAACCCGGAATCAGCGGAAGCCTGAAAATAAGCCTTCCGGCAAATTCCCTGGCGAGGAGTCTTGCATTTTCCAGAATCATCTGGTTACCGACAGTGGTAGCTTTTTTGTGTTCTTCGCTGTTGAAATTTTTAAGGTCGAAAAAAATCCAGTCGAGGTAGGGGAGAACCTTTTGATAGTTTTTCCAGGGCACATTGCCACAAGTTTCGATGGCAGTGTGGATGTAAGCCTGATGGCATTTAGCCAAAAGCTCTTTTACAAAATCAATCTGTAATAGAGGTTCGCCGCCGGTTAACGTTATGCCGCCTTTATTGCCCCAAAATTGCCTGTCGCGACGGATGATTTCCATCAGTTTTGTAAGCGTGATTTCGTAGCCGCATAATCGCAAGGCATCGGTATAGCATTCGTTAATGCAATTTTGATCCTCGCAAACGGCACAGTGTTGCCTTAAAATGGTAAGCTTTCCATCTTCAATCCGGATGGCATTTTGCGGACAATTTTTGGTGCAATTGCCACAGGTAATACATTTGGAAGAATAATACATCAGCGAAGGCTTGCTGCTGATGCCTTCGGGATTACAGCACCAAAAACAGTTCAGCGTGCAGCCTTTCATAAAAATCAGCGTTCTGCAGCCGGGGCCATCGTGTACCGATAGTCCCTGAATATCGAATATATAAGCTTTCAAATCAGGTTTATATTGCCTTAAAGTCGTTGCAGGTAACGGCGTTCATTTCGGGATAGGCATCGTATTTGTTCATACAGGTTCCCAACTCTTCGCCGGTAAGTGTAAAGTTGGAACAATACTTGCATTTTTGAGCCTTCTCAAAATGATCGCAGGCTGTATCGTCGGCATTGATGCTGTTTTTATCTCTTTTACATTTGCCTTTAAAAACGTCGGTATTCAGGTAATATTTACAATCGTAGTGTTTCATAATTTTAATTTGCTAAATCGTTTGTTCTTTAACCACTGAGGACACGGAGATTTTACACAAAAGGCACAAAGTACCATTTATAAATCTTCAAATTTTAGTTCTCAATACCTTTTATTTATTAATTCATTTTCTGTCATGATTCTCTCCGTGCTCTTTGTGTAAAATCTCCGTATCCTTTGTGGTTGAAAAAGGCACAGAAGCTTTATGCAAAGTTCACAAAGCGCCATTTATGACTCTTTTAATTCCATTTTTCAATAAAACAACATTAAAGTTTATCAATAGTCCAAGTTTAAAATTTCCAAGCTTGAGATAGGTCAAAGTTTGAGCAAGATGAATATCATTTAATGCATCAACGCTTTTTATTTCAATTACAACCTTTTTCTCAACCAATAAATCCATTCTGTATCCACAGTCCAATTTTACTTCTTCAAAAATTAATGGCATTGGTTTCTCCTTTTCAACCAATAAACCTGACTTGCTAATTTTGTAATACAAACATTCTTTATAAGCACTTTCCAGCAAGCCTGGTCCTAACTCTTTATGAATTTCAATAGCAAATCCTATTATTTTACTTGTTAGTTCATTTTCTGTCATGATTTTCTCTGTGCTTTCCGTAGGGTTTTTCATTATTTTTAACCACAAAGAGCACCACGGCTTTTCACAAAGCTCACCAAGTGCTGTTTATATTTCCTTATAATTTCCCTTTCCAATTTATTTATTAAAATTTGCTCTTTGTTCTTTGTGTAGTATTTTTTGTGTTCTTAGTGGTTAAAAAATAAAAATTTTATCCTATTTGTTCGTATTCTGTCCGTGCAATTACTTCATCCTGAATTTGTTTTCCAAGTTCGACCCAGTATTGGGTAAATCCTGCTACACGAACCATTAATCCTCTGTAGTTTTCGGGATTTTTCTGTGCATCTTTAAGCATGCGTGAGTCCACGATATTAAATTGAACATGGAACGAACCTCTTCTCCGTGGTTTTTTAACAGGCGTTTTACGGCTTATATGTCCTTCTCTTAGCTGGTGTCTGGTGTTTTTTTTCTCTTCTTTCATACACCCTCTATGATGGGAGAAGGGTCTTCTAACCCGTCTTCGACCGCAACACGTCCATTTGTACACCGCTTTTAATGCAAGCAACATCGCTTACTCGGGAAACATAAGCACACCCGTCTAAAGCCAATAGGTCGGTGGTGGCGCCGATGCACCCACGTTCAATCGGAACCGTTGCTGGGCGGGCTGCCTTCCACACCCGCCCCTGATCGGGAAGCGGACGGCTGCCAAGCACCATAGCCGTATAGGCCCCTTGCCTTATCGGTTACCCTGGCAGTCCGCCCGGTTAACAACGTTCGAGCCGGGACTGGACCCGATGTTCCGGGTAGAGGCGAAAGGCGTTCTTAAGCCGTTAACTGACTTTTAGGTACGGACAAGCCACTGGGTGGCACTTCTCCGTTGGCTCTCTCCAAGTTCCCTTCAAAAGAAGCTTTACTATGTCTCCGAAATAGGAGGGGCATCTCCAGCAGCCGTCNTCTTACCACCGAAGGATGGATTTTCATGTTTCAATTGCGAATTCTGGGACAAGGAATGGTTGTAGCAGGTAGGCCGAGGTTGAACAATGCGTACGGTCATTTGGTATCCGTTCCCGGATATTGCCGATACCGAACCGTTCGGCAAAGGTAGTCCCGCACAACCTTCCGTCGGGTGTTGCCAAAGGTAACTGCACCCATAGGCGCGCGTGTGTGGATACCGAAATCTGACACCGAATACAAAGGCTCTCATCGTACAACGAACGGTAATTTTCGCACATTTTACTGAACCAGTTCTGCCAATCTCTGAAAATAGTATCCACATACTTGTCGTCGTTTCCATATTTGGGCGCATCTAAGCAAAGTTTGTGAATCTTCAGCCAGTCGGTATAATTTTTCGTTTTTACCTGTTCAATCAGACTGTAAGAACCGGTTTCCAAAGCGGAAACATAACCAAAGTTGGCTTCTATAGCAGCTTTTAATTCCTGTAAAGTCAGCTTCTTTTCATCAAATACATTTTTCTTTATGGATGCCAAAGAATTGGCAAGGTTTACGCCTCCGCAAACTTCTACATTAAAAGTCCTGTTGTAGCGGCAGCCTTTGTTACTGATGTCTTTGCCTGTTTCCAGACAATCGGGTTTCAGCATGCTGTTGATGATGGAGGGGGAGATCTTGCCCCAGATGTCGTGCTGGATATTGTTGGTAAGCGTGAGAACCTCCACCGTAAGGCTGAAATATTTTTTGAAAACATTCCATATCTCTTCGTAGGAATCCAGTTTGGAACCATGGACAGGATAAACGCGTATGCCTGTCCGTTTGTCGAGACCATCAAATAAGACGGCTTCCAGTACTTTAGGCAACGAAATAAAATGTACGCCCACGCTGGTTGCAGGAGCCGAACCTCCGGGTATGAACCACGTTTCTCCGTCCACATCCAAAGGCATCCAGCTTCCCGGCGAAGTCTCCAGACAGCCACCTATGGACCATGCCCTTACTTCTTCTAATTGTAAACCTTCTTTTTGATAATTGTTCAAAAGGAACTCCATGGCAACCCGGTTGTTTATCCAGGCAGGATAGCCCGTTCCGATTTTGGTACATTCAATGCCTTTCAGCAAAAACTCCTCCGGAAGCTTTTCATCGTAAAGAAGACTAAGCGTCGGTTGCGGAGTATCGCACGACATGGCGGATTCAAGAATAAGCATTTCCAGTTCGTTTGCTGCACTATCGCCGTCTTTGTTCAATCCACCAACGCAAAGATTGTTAAAAGTGTTTCCGCTTAAAACGCCTCCCACTACACCCATGGATGCGAAGCAATCCAGTTCGGTAAACTTCATCCGCATACATTCGAGAAGCTCAATGGTTTTTTCGGTGGTGAGAATACCTTTGTCCATATCTTTTTTCCAGAAAGGATAAAGAATTTGGCCCAGACGGCCTGGCGATAAACCGGAAATGGCATCTTCATTGAGCACAGCTACATGAAATATCCATACCATCTGTAGTGCATCGTGAAATGTCCGGGGTTTGTTTTTCGAGAGCCATTCAAGACGTTCGGCTATGTCGAGATATTCTTCTATTTGTATTTTGTCTGTTTCGAGCGAAGCCATAAAACGGGACTCTTTGGCATAGTTTAATATCCAGGTTTGAAGGCCTTCCAGCATGGTGTAAACGGCTTTGTAAAAATACAGCCTGTCCATCTCCGGGTAACCGGCTGTCTGGCTTTGTTTTTCCTTACAGATATTTTTAATGCCTTCGATACCATATTGCAAAGGGTAGTAATAATTCATCACTTCCCGTCCTTGCGGCAGGGTGTAACCCGAATCGAACATACAGATAACCGCCCGCATGATTTCTTCTTTGGTTTGATAATCAGGTACCAATTGCTCGTATCGGTGCCCCACGTCGTCCACCGACTTGTTGAACCATTTCCTGGCAATTTTCAGTAAAGCCGGCATTTCTTCTTTGCGCAAGCCAAATTTTCCAGCAATAGAAATCACGTTGCCAACGCTTTTGGTAACGTTTCCGCCACCCTGCCCCATGGTAGTTACTTCGTCGGCACTCACCTTTCCGGCTTTTTGAGCTTCTTTATAAAGCTCATCTTCCTTGGCAAGAAAAAATGCTTCCGACAACCAGGGCATGGGATAAGAACCGCGCAGATATGTCGCTTTTCGCATTGCAAGCAATTCTCCCGGCAAAACGGTAGGCGTCAGGTGCGAAAAACCTGCTTTTAAGGCTTCGGCTCGGCGTATGATCGGAACTTCTCCTTCCAGTTCTTCCCACCGGCGGGTGTACCAATACGGGAACTCTACGGAAGCAGAAGAGGAAGACTCAAAATACAACTGGCGTTCCTTTTCCACACGTGAAGTCGGAGCTTTCTTTGCCTCTCTTGACTGTATTCCACCTTCCGGTTTTGTTCCATAATAATTATATACATCTGTGGTAGCTTCTGAAGGTTTCTGATCTGATGACATAATAATAGATTTTTAGTTTTATAAAAACTTCGATAAATATAGTGCATGCTTACCGTTGCAGCGACGTGTCGTATTGGATTCCATAGCAAATCGTATTGGCTTGAGCATTTTTAACCGTTCAGCAAAGTTACAAAAAAATGCCGGATTTTTACACTTTGCTTCAAGTGTTTTTGCCGGAGGAAGCTTGGTTAGTATCCAAGTTTTTCGCCAATCAGTATGATTTTGATTCTTCGGGGAGGATACGATTTTTCGGTTATCGTCCATGTGTTGCATATTCTTTGGGGACTTCTGCAATTGGTACAGATTCCTGTTTTTTGGCAGGGTGTTTTAAAGTTTTCATGACGTTTGGCATTCAGTGGTGCAGAAATCGTTTTTATTCGTTTGAACGCTTCATCCAGATTTTTAACAATTTTATTTTTGCCAATAAACAAAACCACGTTTCGTGGTCCGAAGGTAAGTGCGGCTACCCGGTTTCCTATCATATCAAGGTTAACCAACTGCCCATTTTCGGTTATGGCATTTGTACCTGTGAGAAACAAATCTACGTCAAGAGCTTTTCTCCGCTGACGGATCCGGGTTTCCCAACTGTCGTTGTTGTCGAAAGTTTCGATAAATTTGATAGAATTCTGGCTTCTCAGCAAATCAAGAATTCCGGTTGACTGCATTGTTAGTGAATCGGCGTAAGAAACACTTGAAAATGCAATCTTGTTAAGGATTTGGTTTTCAAATAAAATTCTGGCTGCTAAAGCATTTTCTGCATAGAAAACTTCAAAATTGTTCCGTTCGAGCTGCTTTATGACTTTAGGCAGGTTTTCGTCGTCCATGGGTTTGGTGTGTAAGATGCATTTAATCCATTTCTGGGATGGTTAGCAATAGCCTACACATTAAATCTGACATGGATAATATCACCGTCCTCCATCACATAATTTTTGCCTTCTACATAGAGTTTTCCGGCTTCGCGGCAGGCATGTTCGGTCTTTAATGTAATGAAATCGTTGTATTTCATTATTTCGGCGCGGATAAAGCCACGTTCGATGTCGCTATGGATTACTCCGGCGGCCTGAGGTGCGGTCATTCCTTTTTTAATTGTCCAGGCTTTGATTTCCTTGGGGCCGGCAGTAAAAAAGGTCTGCATATTTAGCAGGCTATAAGCCGAGCGAACCAGTTTATTAACTCCGGGTTCGCTTAACCCTACATCCTGGAGGAAGGCGAGCCGGTCGTCCTTGCTTTCCAGTTCATTTATTTCGGATTCCAGTGCACCGGCAATGATTAAAATATCGGCTTTTTCATTTTTTAACGAATCAATTACTGCCTGGGTATATTTATTCCCCGTAACGGCCGACTTATCGTCCACATTGCAAACATACATCACCGGTTTGTCCGTCAAAAGGCACATATCCTGTATGTATATTTTATCCTTTGCATCCACGGGACAGGTGCGGGCTGACTGGAAGTTTTCAAGATGGTCTTTATATTTTGTTAATATTTCCAAGCCATGTTTGGCATCTTTATCGCCTATTTTCAAAAGCTTTTCATATTTATGTATTTTTTTATCTACCGATTCGAGGTCTTTTACCTGAAGTTCCAGATCTAAAATTTCGCGGTCGCGTACCGGGTCCACCGAACCTTCGATATGCTGAAGCTGGTCGTTGTCGAAACAACGCAATACATGAATAAGCGCATCTACATTTCGAATATCATTCAGAAAAGCATTGCCTACACCTTCGCCTTTGCTCGAACCTTTTGCCAATCCGGGGATATCAACTATTTCCACGGTGGTATGTACAATCTTTGCCGAATGGATCAATTCATCCAATTTATACAATCGTTCATCGGGGACATTAATTTGTCCGATATTGGATTTGGATTGGCTAAAAGCAAAAGCCGAAGCTTGTGCACGGGTATTTGATATGCAGTTAAATAAAGTTGTTTTACCGGTATTTGCTAAACCGACAATTCCGCAGGATAATGGCATAAATGAATTTTTCAGCAAAAATACGATAAAATAATTAAAAAAGTTATGAGCGCTTAAAGTACTTAAAATGAACTAAATTTTAAGCATTGTAAATTCAATACAATGATATGCTACAAGTTATAAATTACAAATTGTAAAGCGGCTGGGGACGATGGACAAGGGGACTACCCATGAATGAATAAAGTGTAACTTTGCACCACATATTCAATGCAATTTAGTTATGAGAAAGCACCAAAGTGAACCGGTAGTTTATGAAAATGTGGAAATTATTGATGCCGGTTCCGAAGGAAAAGCCGTTGCCCGTGTGGGCGAACTGGTCGTATTTGTCCCTTTTGTAGTTCCGGGTGATGTGGCAGATATTAAAATTGTTCGTAAAAAGAAATCTTTTCGCGAAGGGATTGCCATAAAATTTCATTCATATTCCGACAAGCGGGTAAAGGCTTTCTGTGAACATTTCGGTGTGTGCGGTGGTTGTCGCTGGCAAAATATGAACTATCAAACCCAGTTATTCTATAAGCAAAAACAGGTAGAAGATAATTTCCAGCGCATTGGTAAATTTGAAATGCCGGACGTTTCGCCAATTATTGCCTCGGCCAAGACGCAATATTACCGCAACAAACTTGAATACACCTTTTCTAATAAACGTTGGCTGATGGATGGAGATATGGAAGCTAATCCGGCATCGCGAAATATGAATGCGCTTGGATTTCACATTCCACAGATGTTCGATCGTGTGCTTGACATCAATACATGTTTCCTTCAGTCTGAACCTTCCAATGCTATCCGTCTTTCCATCAAAGCATTTGCCGAAGCCAATCATTATGAGTTTTATGATGTTCGTCGTTGGACGGGATTTCTACGTAACATTGTTATCCGGAGTTCAAATACCGGCGATATTATGCTGATATTGGTGGTTAATGCTGATGAACCAGCTAAAATTAAAGCAGTGCTGGATCACGTTTCAGACTGTTTTCCGCAAATTACCTCGCTGATGTATGTGGTAAACAGCAAGCACAATGATATGATTTCCGATTTGCCAGTACAATTATTGTATAAGGGGAGAACCTTTATTATGGAAACCCATGGAAAATCTAAAATTTAAGATAGGTCCGGTTTCGTTTTTTTTCAGACTAATTCCGATCAGGCTATACCTTTGCTGTACAGTTGCTGCGCAGTGAATTTGCCCGAGGGCTACGGTAAATGAAGTGGGTTTACCGATTTATCATACTGGCACCGGCACCATAGCTTAATTTTATTGCTCAGGTGCCAAAAAGGATAGTAGCGTATCGAGTATGTTGAATCGGCTATTGATGATTGCGAAGGAAAATTCTTCGATAACGGTATAACTATACCGTTTTTTATGCCGGTGATTATGGTGAAAGTGCTGGACGGATGATTTTGTAAAAGGCTAACGGTCAGCCCGATGTGGTGATTACCGATCCGGCCGCGCTTGCAGGAATGGCACCCAAAGTAGTGGAACAGTTGATTGACAATAATGACCGGAAAAATTAGTATATGTCAGTGCCAATCCGGCCCACCAGGCCAAGGGATATTCCTGATGGATTGAGAAAATACAGACGTTTTGGATCTCTCCTT
>JGI20225J20221_1000992_pt1 | contig 35304 bp, 28 predicted proteins | sample BioMet4_FD_20221 | JGI IMG/M metagenome (IMG submission 20221)
GGGTGGCGAAAGGACCCGCATGGAGCAGGCCCTCCCACGTATTCATTGCCCGGGCCCGATACCGCTGCTTGCGGGCTTACGCATTTTACCGCCGCTGCGGTAAAGCGCCAGAAGGGATTCGCCGACGCCGTAGTTATCATTTTTTGGATTTTCTTTGTAACCCTCTCGTATTTGACCAGAAGCAAAACTGGCCCACGTTTTGGCTTGGCAAGGGGCCCGACTGCAAAGAGCGGTAGTTATCCCGGACTTCCACTGGACTTTCACAACCCCGCCACATGGCATGAACTCAGAACCGCTCACCGGCGCCAGGCGTGATTGTACTTTTCTACAACCCGCTCCGGGGCTTTACGTTTCCGGTTCTTTGGGCAAAAAACCCCCAGCGCCATCCTGAGAATCTCATTGCTTTCCGCAGCTCGGCCCGTTTTCCTTCTATCAAGGCCGGCGTTCGTTCTCGAAAGGCGGCCGCGTCCGCGCGCGAATGCCCCCGCTTCGACGGAAAGGCATGATCTCCGAATACTTTTTCCGCTTCTGCCCGCCACTCCGCCAGAGAGTAGTATGGAATTACCCAGTTGCTGGCGCCGCCTGCTTTACCACCGATTTCATCGGACTGCTTGGACGACGTTCTTTTCTATTGGAACTCCTTTGTCATATGTCATATTTGCGCATCGCAAACACCACCTTGTCCTTTCCTTGATTCTATCACTTTTTGGGTGTTTGCTCTCTGCACTTCTATGATATCCCTCCAGGTTCTGCTGGACTTATGCCAACAATTAAAGAGCCGAGTAGGAAATGTTCTTTGTATAAACCGTGATAAGTTCTACTAGGAATATCATCCTGCGCTGTTAATCAGATGGGCAAATAAAAGGCTCAATAAAGTCCTATAAAATCTTAAAAAAGGCTGTTCTATAAAGCACACGGTAAAGTATAAATCGCCGCAATCCGTTGCGGCGCAGAAGGCGCACCTCCCCTGCTAAGAGAGTAGTGCGGTTAAACGCAGCGAGGGTTCAAATCCCTCCTTCTCCGCCAAAAAGGGCTAGAAACCGCTTAGCAAGTGGTTTTCTAGCCCTTTTTCTTTTTTATTTGATAGGTATTTATAATCGCCTGTTTTTGAAAGACTCTAAAAAGCTCTCTATGAAATCAAAAAAGCCGACCTGTAAAGTACATGGCAACATACAAAGTAGCCAAAATAAGATCAGCCAATACCTGCTTCCTGTAGGGCTGTTTATTAATCTGCGTGTTTTTTCGAATGCTTAGGTTTAATCGCAAATAAATTTAAAAAACCTCTTTGCGCCATTCCCTCCGCTCTTTTGACCTTTCAATCCTCATCCTGGTCAAAATCATTCAGTTCCTTGGAAAATTCCGCGTGTGCCAGTCTGGAAGATCCGTAATCATGCAGGCGCTTTCTGACTTTGACATACCGAGTGATACCATAACAGGCCGTATAAAAAGCGACTAGGCAAACTCCTGCGATGAGGCCGGACAGTTGGTCTTTCACAAAAGGCATACTGGCTATCGCGGCAATCAGAGACACCAGAACAAAAACGGAAGTATACGGGAATCCGCGCATCTGGCAATTCCCATCCGGCGGGCAGCCATGTTTCCTGCGGAGGCGGATGTGTGTCGCCATAATAACCGCATAGGAAACCAGCAGCGCAAAGCCGCCGGAACTGATTAGAAAAAGGTAGACTCTGGGGAAAAAAAGGCCGGACCGCAGTGCGAACAGCATGGCTGCCCCGGAACAAAGAATACCGCGATAGGGAACATCGCCCTTGTCCCGAAGCCAATTGGGCGCCATATTCTCATCTGCCAGCGACCGCATCATTCTGCCCAGCGCGAACATCGCCGCCAGCATGGTGGACAAAATCGCGGTGATCAGCACCACATTCATGGCGGATCCCACCCAGGTTAATCCGTTTGTTTGCAGCGCCATTACGATTGGACTGGAGTTTTCACTGATTTGGTCTGTGGGAACAAGCGGAAGTAGGAGAAACATAAAAACAACATACAGTCCTACCAGTGAGATTACCGTATACTGAATTGCCTTTGGAATTGTTCTTTGCGGATTCCCCGTTTCGGAAGCGGTAAACCCAATGATTTCGAAGCCCGCATACGTGAACATCACGACGAGCATACTCCCGGCGAGGCCCGTCAAGCCGTTCGGCAGCAGCGGCTCTCTCGAAAGCGCGCCCAGCCCGACGGCCGCTTTTCCCGGAAAGAGTCCAAAAATCAATAACAGCGAAACCAAGAGGAACGATAAAACCGCCAAAATCTTAAACCCGGCCAACACGCTCTCCAATTTGCTGAGTTTGCTTGCGCCAAGAAGGTTCAATAAAGTCACAGCCAGAATGATTCCGCTTCCAAGCCAGGCTATGGACACATTCGGCAGCCATTCCCGTACCAGTGTGGATACAGCGGTGGCTTCGCTGGACATGGCCAAGACCATTCCTGTCCAATAGGTCCATCCGACTACAAATCCGGTTCCAGGGCCAAATGCCTGGGAAGCAAACGCCCGAAAAGAGCCCTTGCCCGGATTCGCCACCGTCATTTCGGAAAGAGCGTACAAAATATAATAGACAAGAATGCCGCCGAAAATAAAACCGATCACCACAGAAGGCCCCGCGGTATGAATGGCAACCGAACACCCAAGAAAGAAGGAGCCACCGATGACGGTACCCAGAGCCAGCATGACGATCTGCCATACGCTTAAACCTTTATCTTGCTTTTTCATTTTTCCACTCCAATGTTACATTGATAGCTTTATTTTCTCTAAAAATTCTGAATCTATGAAATCGAAATCTTTTTCTTCAAAATATAAGGCCATGCGCTTTTGCGCATGGCCTCAGACTGTAGACAAGCTAGCTTGCACACTAAGCGCGGGTAAGCAAACACTAAAATGTCCATGATTTTGCCTGCATCATCAAGCGTCATTTTTTAATTTCTCCTCTGCTATCAACTTGGAAAATGTTTTTCGCTTCGGATTTTCGACATTCACCAATAAGAAACTTATCCAAACACGTACGGTTTATCTTTGTCAACGGCCTTTTTGGCTACTGAATCTTTGAATTCCACGCAGTCTTTATCATGGCAACTTGAAGGATTTATCCCTCAAAACCGTGGATCGTATTAAAAATGAGTAAGAGCCCCAACCTCTGGTTAAGCTCTTACTCATTTTTATATTATATTAAGTTTAAAACTTATATTTTGCGCCCGTTATCTTTCTCGTCTCTTTCGGCTACCCGCCGTGTGGCTATGCTGTCTTGCGGATACACCGTGAGGTCTTGCATATGAAAAGGGATCGGTCGCCGGGGCATGCGGTCTCCTGGGCTTAGCTGTTGCGGTCGTATGAGGATTACCAAAGCCAGACCGTTTCTGTGGCGCCTTTTCGGTCTTTTGCAAGATCGTCATTGGCCATTCCGACTTTTCCTCAGGGATGGTCTGCCCCATCAGCTTTTCAATATCTTTTAGATAGGGAATTTCATCATAGTCGCAGAAGCTAATGGCGACGCCTCCCAGACCGGCACGGCCAGTTCTGCCGATGCGGTGAATATAGGTTTCCGGTTCATTGGGCAATTCATAGTTAAACACGTGGGACAGCTCAGGAATATCAATTCCCCTCGCCGCAATATCCGTTGCAACAAGGATTTTAATATCTCCGCTCTTAAAGCGTTTCAGCGCGTCCTGCCTGGCATTCTGGCTCTTGTTTCCGTGAATAGCCATCGCCACCATACCAGCCTCGGCCAGTTCCTTGACTACCCTGTCGGCGGCATGCTTTGTGCGTGTGAAAACCAGCGCGCTGCCAACCTCACGGCCGCGAAGCAGTTTTGCCAACAGGCGGCGCTTATTGCCCTTGTCAATCAAGTACACATGCTGGTGAATGGAGGAAGCCGTGCTGGTCACGGGATCGACTTTTACCGTAACTGGATCGTGAAGGATGGTATTTGCAAGGGCCTCAATCTCCTTTGGCATTGTTGCGCTGAAAAGAAGCGTCTGCCGTTTCTTTGGCAACGCATTCAGGACTTTTTTTACATCTCGGATAAAGCCCATATCCAGCATACGATCCGCCTCATCCATCACCAGAAAATGCACCGTATCGCTGGATGCGCTGCAAACGCTGGTGATGGATGAGGCGGATCGTATGCTGGATATGGGCTTTAGCATTGCTAAAGCCCATATCCAGCATACGGTCGGCCTCATCCAAGACGAAAACTTCAATTTGTGAGATATCAACATAGCCCTGATTTATCAGGTCACAAAGCCGACCCGGCGTGGCAATCAGGATATCAACGCCGCGCCCCAGTCTTTCTACTTGCGGCACCTGGCTGACGCCGCCAAAGATAACGGTGCATCGAAGGGGCAGATAGGTCCCATAGTACTCAAAGTTTTCCTGAATTTGAATGGCCAGTTCCCTTGTAGGCGTCAGGATCAACGCTCTGATTCCTTTTCTCCGTTCTAATGCAAGGTTCTGGAGAATTGGAAGGGCAAAGGCAGCAGTCTTGCCTGTGCCGGTCTGGGCGCAGCCGATCAGGTCCCTCTTCTGCAATAGCATAGGAATTGCTTGTTGCTGAATGGGAGTCGGTGTAGTGTATCCCTGACGGTCAACCGCCTTTAAAATAGGTGCTGTGAGGTTCAGTTCTTTAAATGTCATTTTGCTCTCTTCATTCTAAAATATCAGAATAGACGGCATTCATGCGCACGGCATAGGTGCTTTCTACTTTGTACGACTTAAAAAAGCAAAACAGCTTCCGTTAATCAAAATCAACGGAAACCGCTTTGCTTTTTGATAATACTATATTAGTATACCACAAATAGAACAAAAAGAAAAGCTATTTTTTTGAGCGAGACCTCGGGAGGAAAATTTACTGTGTAAACATTACACTAAACCGCCTTCGGCGTGGTATTGATAGGAATTTCGACTGCTGATAAAATAGCATTACAACATAAACAACGTTGCCTCTAAATAAAAACGACTGGAACGATACCAGTAGGGTTGGCGCTTTTATCAGCTCGATCAGAGAACCTTGCCCAAAAAATCCACCAGCTGCAGATTCTTCGGTGAGCCAAATACCTCGTCGGGGGTTCCTTGCTCGGCAATCACGCCGTCGTGAATAAAGAGGACGCGGCTGCTGACCTCGCGGGCAAACGCCATCTCGTGCGTGACGACGATGGTGGTCATGCCCTCCTGTGCCAGTTCCCGGATGACAGCCAGAACCTCCTTGACCATTTCGGGGTCAAGGGCGGAGGTAGGCTCATCAAAGAGGATGACGTCGGGATTCATTGCCAGCGCCCTGACGATGGCGAGACGCTGCTTCTGTCCGCCGGAGAGAGACCGGGGAGAGGCATCTGCCTTATCCTCCAAGCCGACGCGCTTCAGAAGTGTCATGGCAGTCTCATCTGCCTGTTCCTTCGTCAGCATGCCGTTGCATACCGGAGCGAGGGTGATGTTTTCCTTCACGGTGATGTGGGGAAACACGTTGAAGTGCTGGAACACCATGCCCATCTTCTGGCGGTGAAGGTTGATGTCGGTCTTCTCGTCGGTTATATCGACACCGTTGAAGAGTATGTGCCCGGAGGTTGGGATTTCGAGCAGGTTCAGACAGCGGAGAAAGGTGGACTTGCCGCAGCCAGAGGGTCCAATAATGGAAATAACGTCGCCCTTGTAGACTTCGTAATCGATACCCTTCAGGACCTCCAGATCATCGAAGGACTTGTGCAGGTCACAGACCCGAATCAGCGGTTCAGCCATTTGCGTTCAACCTCCTCTCCAGAATGCTCAGAAGCTTGGAAATACCCAGCGTCAGGATCAGATAGATGATGCCTGCGATGGTTAGGGATTCCAGCGCCAGATAGGTGATGGACTGGATTTGCTTCATGGTGGTCATGATCTCGCCCGCCATAAAAGTGGAGGCCAGAGAGGTCTCCTTGATCATTACGATGAACTCGTTGCCCATAGCGGGCAGGATATTGCGCAGCGCCTGAGGGAAGATGACCTTCCGCATAATATCCCGTTCCTTCATGCCGAGGCTGACGGCGGCCTCTCGCTGACCGGAATCTACGGCTTGAATGCCGGCACGGAATACCTCTGCCATATATGCGCTGGAGTTGATGACCAGTGCAATGCATACACAAGTCAGATTGCCAATATTTGAAAGGCCAGGAATCTTGGGCAGCAGAATCCAAAACAGATAGAGCTGCAGCAGCATGGGCGTGCCGCGGAGGAGTTCGATGTAAACGCTTGCAATACGGGAGATCCATTTGCGCTTGGACATTCTTGCCAGCGAGATAAACAGACCCAAAAAACTGCCCAACAGCACAGAGATCAAAGAGAGGAACAGTGTAATGAGCGTACCCTGCACATATTTCATTCCGTATCTTGCGAGAATTTTTTTGATATTGAAGAAAAAGTTCACCCGAGGGTCACTCCCTTCTGAAAGTTAATGGGGAAGCCGGACGGCGAAGGCCGTCCGGCGCCTTATTTGCGATTGACTGAATATTACAGTCCTAATTCCTTCACGCGGGCCTGAGCGGCAGTCGTCCAATCGGTGTACAGGCCCTTGGAAATTTCGTCGGCGATGATTACGTTGATAGCGGCGACAAGATCGCTCTCGCCCTTCTTGCAGGCGACGACCAGACCGTTCTTATCGTAGCTGAAGTTCACATCGCTGATCACCAGGTCCTTGTTGGCCTCCACCATGGGCAGGCCCACCTGGTAAGCAATGGCCACTGCGTCACACTTGCCAGACTGCAGTGCCAGAACGGCGTCCTGCACATTGGAGAACTCAGAAGTCACAGGGTTTTTCAGCTGGCTGTTGACCAGCTCCTGCTGGACAGTACCCATCTGGTAAGCAATGCGCTTGCCGTCAAAGTCAGACAGCTGAGTGTAATCGTTAACCTTGTCCTTCGGGACGATAAAGGTCTGCACGTTGGTTTCATCGGTAACGTAGATGTCGCTCAGATCCATAGCCTCGGCACGCTCTTCGGTGTACAGCATACCGGAGATGGCCATGTCATACTTGCCGTCCTGCACGCCGGTTGCCACGGCGTCCCAAACGACGTTATCGATCTCCAACTTAACGCCCAGGCAGGAAGCAATGTAGCGGGCCAGCTCCATATCGGAGCCGACATAAGAATCCTGCTCGTTCGAGATATCGGGGTCTACGAACTCATACGGAGCGAATGCAACCTCGGAGACGCAGGTGATCTTGCCTGCGGCAAGGATATCGGCCAGACGGCCCGTTGCGTTGTTCAGAATGGAATCCAGTTCCGGCATACCGGTATTATACTTGGCACCGGAGGCAGAGGCAGAGGCGGAAGCCGCAGCGGAAGCAGCGGGTGCGGCGGAAGAGCCGCAGCCAGCCAGCAGGCTGGCGGTCATGGTCAAAGCCATGAGCAGCGCAAACATCTTTTTCATCATCATTTTCTCCTAATTTTTACTCAAAAATTGTTGTTTTTTCTTATGTCAAGTGTGCGCGGAGATCCGCGTCGCACAGAACATCCAGCGCGGTGGCTGCCATCGCTTTGGCCGCGGTGTGCAGTAGTTCGTGGGCATATGGAGAATCCACGACATCCAGATAAGCCGCGTCATGCGGATTCGCGTCGGAAATGGTCGACGTACTCAATACGCCGTAACATGTAGGCGCGTGGTAGGAGACATTGCCGATGTCGGTGGAACCGGCATGATAGAGATCGTCCTTTCGGAAATCCGTTATGCCGAGGCGCTGGAGATTCGCCTGCATTTTTTCCACCAGCGGTATGCAGTTTTTCATATCATAAAAGGTGTTGGGGTCCCGCTCAACGACCAGCTGACAGCCGGTCATCAGCGCCGCGCCCTCCGCACAGTTGTTCACCTTTTCAATGATCTCCTCTAATAGATCCTTGCTCCGGGAACGGACGAAATACTGCATCACGCAGTGGTCGGGCACGACATTGCAGGCGGTACCGCCATGTACGATGATGCCATGGACACGGGTGTCTGAGGGGAGATGCTGGCGCAGGGCGTTGACGCCTGCAAAGGCCAGATTGCATGCATCCAGCGCATTGACACCGCTTTCAGGATTGAAGGAGGCGTGGCTGGCGCGGCCGGTAAACGTATACGTCAGATCAGTGCAAGCCAGTGCATAATTTTCCAGGCAGCAACCGGGAGCGCCAGCCAGATGGAACTGAAAGACCGCATCAACGCCGTCAAACGCACCCGCTTCCGCCATATTGATCTTCCGGCCGCAGGTTTCCTCTGCCGGCGTGCCGATCCAAATGATCTTGCCATGATAACCGGACTTGACTGATTTTAATGCCGCTGCCGCCGCATAGGTGCTGGCGGCGATCCAGTTGTGGCCGCAGGCGTGACCGTTGCCGCTTCCGTCAGGACTCTTATCTCCGTAGCCCGGCAGTGCGTCATACTCCGCCAGAAAGGCCACCGACGGGCCGTCATCATCGCCGAACTCTGCCCGGAAGGCAGTAGGCACGCCTGCATAGGGCATCTGCACCTGATAGCCCAGCGATTTTGCCATGTCTGCCAGATACCGGCTGGACTGGATCTCCTGATCTCCTAACTCTGGATGGGCATACAGGAAGGCACTGATCGCTTCAGCTTCCGCCGATGCGGCATCTTCCGCTGCAAATGCCTGCTGTTTTAGTGCGTCGAGTTCCACGAAAAAGCCTCCTCAAGTATGAAAAAAACCGTCGGATACCGACGGCTTTGCTTCCACAGTATGCGCTCTGCGCATTTTTGCTTCGCAAAGCAGACAGCGCTCCATCCCGCTCAGGGGGTGACAGTCGTCAGGTTGTTCGCCTGAAAACCAGAATCAGTGCCCCGGCGGTACGAATTCTTCGGCGGCTTTTCCTTTCACGACGGCATACGGATTCCGGGTCCTGTCCGCGCTAATCATAAAAACCGCGCCTCTATTCTGCAAGGTTGTGTTTGAGTTTTTATTATCGTAATGCGTTAGTATGGTAAAGTCAATTGTAAATTTGCATAAATTTTCATTTTTCGTGAATTTTTCACAGTCTGCGAAGTGGGGGCGGCGGTAAAACCGTCGCTTTCCCAGTGAGAAAGAGTACCCGACTCCACCAGAAGGCGGGGACGGGTACTCTTTACAAGGTGTATCACTGCAATTTGAGGTTCCGCAAAGGAAAATGAATCTGCCTGCATAGCAATTCCATCACTTTAGATAATTTATACGTCGTGTATAATTTGTCGGGGATTATGCTTGAAGAGATTTCTTTCACAAAAGAAGAGAAAGAACTTTTTAAGACTTTTGCAAATATTTAAAACTCATGTTGAGTTGTGTTGAATTTCGTATGCCGCATAACCTCTTGAATAACAGAAGGCGCGATATTACCCAGCGCTAGAGCAGTAGCCGTTGTGTGTCGGCATGGAACATGGGATTCATATATCCAGCCCCGCGCTGGGCAGTCCGAAGAGGGACAAGGTCCGCAACAAGACGCAGGATTTTCTGGGATTTCAATATGTCAGGACAAAAAGCAGGCGACACCAGATCGGCACCGCCTTGTAAAACTATGTTCCATCTGGCTTGCGAGAGAAAGTCGGAGTGGTGATGGGGGGCCGCCTCTCTCCCTTCTACTCTGTGTTAAGCTACCGTCAAAGAAGAAAAAAGCTAAAAGAGGAATCATCTTCATTATGAGTGATTGAGATAGGTTCCAAGAAATTGTGTTCCTATTTTACATATTTTCTTCCCAATTTATGCACTCAGTGGTGACCCGGCGGGGATTCGAACCAAGGCTCACTGCTAAAAGGCGGCTTGCCTGCCTATATTCATCAAGTCTCTTAGAAAGGAAAGGGGCGGCACTTGATTTGCACCGCCCTGTAAAACCATCCTCAGTTTGTTTTTTTTAATCCCCCACCGCTCCTATTAGTAGATTTGGCAAGGATATGCAATCAGTAAACCTAGAAGATCCTAGCAACTTCGCACACAATTCCTGCCAGCATTTTTTGCCTCATACATCAGATTATCTGCTCGCTGTATTATAGAATCAACAGTTTCATTCGCACAATATTCCGCAACTCCAATACTAACTGTTATCTTATTGGCAACCAATGTGTCCATTTTACTAATACTATTTCTCAATTCTTCAATTAATAGTTTGGCCTCAGCAAGCTTTGTATGTGGAAATAATAAAATAAATTCTTCCCCTCCCCATCTGGCCAAACAATCAATTTTTCGAATTCGATTATTAATTGTTTCTGTTAATTTGGTTAAAACAATATCCCCAGCATGATGGCCAAAACAGTCATTGATGGATTTAAAATGATCTATATCCAGCAAAGCAACCGAAAAGGTGCCCCAGCCCTGCTTTTGTACGCGATGACACTCTTCCTCTAACTTTTCAATAAAATACCGTCGATTATATACACTTGTCAGTGGATCGGTTGAGGATAAAATACGCAGCTCCTCTTCCATATGTTTTTGTTCCGTAATATCATCAATAATCAATTGCGCTCCAATTGAATTACAGCAGCCTGTAAAAGGCTTGATATGCAACCGAATATATGCCCTTTTACCCCATTTAGATTCGTAATCCATTTCGAAAATGCCGTGCACGTTGTCCACTATGCACTTTTTGAGTTGCTCAGATAATCCGCAATGAACGAGAGCCGGAATCCTAAATATATTAATTTTTTTTGTTTCTTCCGCACTTGGCGAGCCCAATATTTCAAGGGCGGATTGATTCACAAAAATAACATTTCCGTTGCTATCACATTTCAAAATTCCAACCGGAGCATTCTCAGCTAATTCTATATATTCTTTGCGGCTGGCTTCAAGTTCTATATGAGCCTTCGCAATTTCATGATTAAAATTTTTTGTTTGCTTTTTTTCCTCATGCAGAGTTAACGCCATTTCAATTGTAGATAATAGCGAAAATTCATTTGTGCCCTTGAGGACAAATCCATAGGCCTGAACTGAGGCAAGTTCCAGAAAAATTTCCTTTGACGCATTTCCTGTTAAAAAAACAATAGGAATATCCTTATTTTCTAGTATTTTGCGAGCAGCATCGATCCCATTCATGCACCCTGCTAACTCAATATCCATAATAATTAAGTCAGCTAAAGAGCTGCTGCAGGCTTTTTTCACTGCCGCTTCGCCTGTATCAACATGTTCTACTTTGTATCCGTTTTCGATTAGGAAATCAGAAATGATTTTAGATGAAAGACGACTATCTTCTACCAGTAATATGTTTTTTTGCATCAAGCAGCTTACCTCTTTTATGAGCAGAATAATCAGGCCTAAATTCCATGCGTATTTCTATCGCGTACAACGTCGGTTCCTTGTCCCGTCTAAGCATGTTTAGCTCCCGCGGCTTTTCTTTTGCTTTTCATTATTGTACATCTGAAGTCTTAATTTTGCAACAATATGGGGCTCAAAATGTTCAATAAGAATTCGGTTTATTGTTGCAAATTATGTTGTAAAAATAGGATTCAAATATCAAATTTTGCTGGCATACATGTATTAAATTGCTGTAATCGTTTGACACAGAGACTCTTCCGTGCTACGATTGCAAAAAATGCTCCGGCCGGCCAATGGGCCCCGCGGGAGATACACAGGAGGCGTATCCATATGCAGAAATTGTCAGACCGGACGGCGGACTTCACTGACTCTGTGATCCGGCGGATGACCCGGATATCCAATCGATACGACGCGGTAAATCTCTCTCAGGGGTTCCCAGATTTCAAACCGCCGAAGGAAATATTGGACCGCATGGCCCAGACAGCCCACGAGGATTTCCATCAATACTCCATTACATGGGGCGCTCAGAATCTGCGGGAGGCCCTGGCGGCGAAGCAGTCTCGCCTGATGGGACACGCCGTCGACCCGAACGGAGAACTCGTGGTCACCTGCGGCTCTACCGAGGCGATGATGGCCGCCATGATAACCGTGGCGAATCCCGGTGACAAGGTCATCGTGTTTTCTCCGTTTTACGAAAATTACGGTGCCGACGCGATTCTCTCCGGGGCGGAGCCGATCTACGTGCCGCTGTACCCGCCCGCGTTCAACTTTGACCCGGAGGAGCTGGAGGATGCATTCCGCCGCCGTCCCAAGGCGCTGATCCTCTGCAATCCTTCCAATCCCTGCGGAAAGGTATTCACGAAGGCGGAACTGGAGACTATTTCCGCTCTGGCCGAGAAGTACGACGCTTATGTGATTACCGACGAGGTGTACGAGCATATCGTATACGCGCCCAACCATCACACTTATTTTGCGTCCCTGCCGGGCATGTGGGAGCGGACCATCTCCTGCTCATCTCTCTCCAAGACTTACTCCATCACTGGTTGGCGACTGGGATACACCATCGCGCCGCCGGAGATCACGGAACGTGTCAAGAAGGTCCACGACTTTTTGACCGTGGGAGCTGCCGCGCCGCTGCAAGAGGCGGTGATCCCGGGATTAAAATTCGGACAGGATTACTATGACGGACTGCTGGCAGTCTATACCCGCAAGCGGGATCTGTTTTTGAAGGGCTTGGATGATATCGGCCTGATCCACAATGTACCCCAAGGGGCCTATTATGTTCTGATGGATATTTCAGAGTTCGGCTTTGACAGCGACCTTGCGTTTTGTGAGGCACTGGCGGAGAAAGTGGGCGTGGGGGCCGTGCCCGGGTCCAGCTTTTTCCGAGAGCCGGTGAACCATCTAATCCGCTTTCACTTTGCCAAGAGGGACGAGACGCTGCGGGAAGCGCTGGACCGGCTGGAAGACCTGCGAAAGAAGATTCCGCCGGAGAAGCGCGGCTGATACTGTCTCCGATTAAAAATGCCGTGCGCCGCAAAGAAGCGGCGGCTTGAAGCGCGTTCCGGCAGGAACATAAAGTAAACTGTGGATATTTATAAAAGCAGACAGCAAATTTTGCTGTCTGCTTTTGTCTGTTAAACGGCGATTTTCTTTGTTTTCTCTATGGCCTACGGTGTACAGGTACGCTATGGAAACAGCCTGGCCGCAGACGGGGTTGTTGGTGATGTAGATCAGGGGTACGTTCTCGGGACCACAGGCCTTAAATGAGCTGCTCCAGCTTCTCAATGCCTAGTGCTTTATTTTATTAACTTTCATCTGCCGACACATCTCCTGAAATCTATAGGGACAAGCAGACACAAATAGCGCTACTTGTCCCTACACTTTCTTCTTCCTCTTTGCGCATTTTCAATTCGCTCTCAGGTTTGACGTTTACCCAAAAAATAGGTAGCCACTGTATTTGACGCTCTTTTCTACCCCAGTTTTGAGATATAAAGCATGACCTGTTCAAATGTCTGCCTGAATTCCTTGAAAAGCTCACCTGCTTCAAGACTACCGCTTTCCAGTGCCTTCTGCAGCTTTGACGCAACCGTATAAAGACTTTTGGCCCCGATATTGCCTGAGCTGCCCTTTATTTTATGTACAGTTTTTGCGGCCCCTGAAAGACTGCCAGTCTCAATCTGCAAGGAGAGTTCCTCAATCAGGCCGATATTTTCTGAGCGATATTCCCTGAGCACCGTGTGGTAAAGTGCGACGTTGCCGCCCAAGAGCTTGAGCCCGTCCTCTTCGCTGAAAAACCCGTCCGATTCAGGCTTGCTGAATTCCTCTGTTGCTGACAGCTCCCCCCCAGTCGGTTTGGGAGCCTGTTCCTCTGCAGTTCCGCTTAGCAGCGCTTTTGGAACTCTGCCGGATGATGTTACGATCGTAACGATGTCTGAAAGGAATCTGTCAGGATCGAAGGGCTTGCTCACAAAGTGCCGGATTCCAATGCTGCTGCAGCGTTCTTCTACCCCGGTAATCGCATCCGCTGTTATGGCCACAATCGGAATTTCGGTGTCGAGCTTTCTGATCAGCTCCGCTGAATCGTATCCGCTCATGACCGGCATGTGAAGGTCCATAAGAATAATGTCAATCATGTTTCTTTGAAGAAAAAAGCTGTCATAACCCTCCTGACCGTTTTCGGCGACCAATACCAGGAACCCAGCCTGTTCAAGTATCGTTTTTGCAATGAACTGGTTCGTCTTGTTGTCTTCGATGAGCAGGACACAATAGGGTTGGGATACTTTGCTGCTTTCCTGAGTGGATGAAGGAGCATGGTGATCCAGCACTCTCGACCTGAATATCTCGATGATTGTCACTCGATTTGTAGTACGGTAGTTTTGAGATTGTTCTTACAGTAAGTAAATTAACTTGAAGTGCTATTATCAAAGAATAATTTATCTAATGGAGAATGTAATATGGGCCAATTGCGTAAGCGCCGTACCGTGGAAGAGCGCGTCGCTGAAATTGACGGGAAGATTGAAACTTGCAAAAAGAATATTGCTACTCTGGAAGCAAAGAAAAGGCTATCCTTAATCCCAAGCCCCGCAAGGTTCTTTCTATGAATGCCGTTATTAAGAAGGCCAAGGAGAAGGGGTATACTGCAAAAGGCATTGCAAAAAAGCTCGATATCGATATTGAGAAATAAATACAAAAAAATAGAGGAAGCCGTCAGGCTCCCTCTATGATGTGGTTCAGGCCGGATTATAATGCTATATGTCGTATTTTTCTTTAAGCCTATTCTCGGCTACCATCAATTTGAAATAGGACTTTTCCCCCGTTACAGTTATACTGTATTTAACCGTTTGCATAACAATTGCGTTTTTATTCATTAAAGTATCAAAGCATTTGGCTACTTGGACTTCCGAACATCCAGCCAGTTCTTAATGGGTATAGTTTTATTTCTCTTTACTAGTACGTATAACGGTGGTCCAGTTTAATTACTATAGTTTTCCCCTTTCATGTGTTCAGCTTTTTTTACAGTGTCACAAATAAATATTTAAGTTTACTTTTATAATAAAGTAAGTTACTATATATTTAGGAATCGTTCAAAATTATATTTGCACTTCCTTAACACTATTTTCATTATGAAATAAGGTGGAGCGAATGATAAATAAAAGCGGAATATTAGATGAATATGCCCGCTACAAAAACGTGGTAGAAAATATAAAAGACGTCATTTGGGAACTTGACACGAAACTAATATTTACTTTTATTACTCCGGCAGTTAAGAAAATGACTGGGTATGACGACTGTGAAATTATCGGGCAATGCATGCTGAATTTTTTAACTAACCAGTCAAAAAAAGTTATAATGGATCAAGTAAAAAAAAGAGAAGCCAGTGGAAATAGAGACGATTCACCTTTATATGACGTAAAATTCATCTGTAAAGATGGTCGCAAAATATGGTGTGAGGTTTGTGTTAAGCCCATCTTTAAAGATGGGGCTCTTATTTGCTATATCGGAACAACACGCGATATTTCCGAAAAGAAAATATATGAAAAAAAATTAAAAGAAATGATTGCAGAGCAGAAGAGGATTAACAAACAGCTGGAAAACTTAGCGACCTTTGATACGCTGACGGGAGCATATAACAGAACGAAATTTGAATATTTTATCACCTGCGAAACTGAAAAAGCTGAGAAGTATGGGACAACGTTTTCAATTGGTATATTTGATATCGATAATTTTAAAAAGGTAAATGATGTGAACGGGCACGACAAAGGGGATCTCGTCTTACATGATATCACTACATTAATCAAAAACACAATCCGGGCCACAGATCGGTTGTTTCGCTGGGGCGGCGATGAATTTATTGTTCTTTTTCCTGATTTAAACATAGAAAATGCGCTTGTAGTAGCGAATAAAATTATTGAAGCCGTTGACTCCTATCATTTTGACATTGAGGGGAACTCGATCTCGATTAGCTTTGGGATTGGCTCCTATAATTGCTATGAAAATATGGACCAGTTTATCTCTCGCGTTGATAAAGCTTTGTTAAGGGCTAAAGCTACTGGTAAGCATGCGATTGAACAATGCTAATAATAGTATACCTAATAAGGATTTTCACACTCAATTCGCCGCACAGCGCAAGCCTGTGTATCAGTTCAGCATATAAGTGTACCAAGACAACCTATACTGGCAATGCCTTCTCAATGAGTTCGGAACATATTCCGTATCGGCTGGGCTTTATTAAAGAATTGGTTAAAGGGATGGAATTCCCCTCCTGACCGCGAGGTAATTGCATCGGTTGTTTTGCTTACCTGTTCCTCCGCATTTTTTAAAATCCGGCGTCTCCTCGCATCCGCGAGGAGACGCCGTGCTTTGGTTTTATTAAAGATGAAACTGCCTACTACACAGGAGTAAACCGCTCCGCTATTCAGAGCGGTCTGTGCTTGCTTTTTTTCTTGGCCACAGCAACCGCCTGGGAAAGCTCTTCCATGCCGGCGAAGGTCTTCCCGCAGTTGGCGACTACGGCGATAGAGAGCGCGGCGATCGGAAAATTCTCTGTAAAGCCATGGCGGTTTTGGGAGATGATATACCCCCGATTCCAATCCTCTTCATTATATAAAGAACGGATGGATTCGCCGAAGGCAAACTTGATCCGGTTGCACAACGCCTGCACTGCGTCTGGCTGGCACAGAGCCGAGACAATCACAAAATCGTCCCCGCCAATATGTCCTTTCAGGTCGTCGTCACGACAGCAGGTACGGATGGTATCTGCCACCGTCTTGATCATCCGGTCGCCGTTGGGAAAGCCGTAAGCGTCGTTGTACGCTTTAAAATTGTCCAGATCCAGATAGATGAGGGAAAACGGCCGGTTGTCCTTCAGAGCGGAAGAAATGGCGCCCTGGATCACGGCATTCCCAGGAAGACCTGTAAGCGGATTCGCCTGAGTTGCCCGCTGCACCTGAATGCTGATGGTTGCCATCAGCAGATCCCGTACGGAGATGGTTCCGCAATAAAGCCCCTGGTCCGTCACCGCCACGGAATCGTAGACTCGGGAGGTTTCCCGTTCCATCGCGAGACGCGCTACATCGTCGATGGTGGCGGTGCGGTCTACTTGCAGAAAGCTGCGCAGCGCCAACTGCCCGGCAGTCCGCTTCATGTTGAGATTGTATCCAAACTGTCCGCCAAAGCGTTCAAACAGATATCCGCGTGTCAGAATGCCGCAGATGGTCCCATCGGAATTCAGGACGAATTTTTCTCGGATCTGTTCGTCTTGCTGCATCCGCTGATAAACGTCTACCGCCGGGAGTTGGATCTGTACCGCTTCTTCGTGTCGACAGATAGAGTCTATGGTGCCGAAAACAGAAAGCTGCTGCACAAATGCGGAGACTTTGCTATGCTTGTCCTTGATTGCCAGTTTTAAGTCAATGGACGGCTCCATAAAGTCAACCTGCGGCCTGCCCAGATAATATCCCTGCCCATAGTCGACGCCCAGGCGAATGAGCGTGTCCAGTTCCTCCTCTGTCTCGATTCCCTCGGCAATCAGAGAAATCCCCGTTTCCCGGCAGAACTTCACAATGCTGCCCACCAGAGAGCTTTTGTTGGCAAACGCCTGGATATTCCGGACAAGTTCCATATCAATTTTAATATAGTTGGGGCGCAGGGCGCACACACGGCTCAGACCCGAGTAACCCGCGCCGAAGTCGTCAATGGCAATCTTGAAATCCTGCTTTTGATAGTGCGCAATGGAGTCTGTAAAAATGCTCATCTCTCCGATGGCACTTCGCTCCGTAATTTCAAAAACAACCTCATCGGGGTTGAGTCCGTATTCTTCCAGTTTTTCGTGGGTAAAACCCTCTCGTAGGCCCGGATCGTGGATCAGGTTTGGATCCACATTTAGAAAAAGCTTTGAGCAGCGAACCTTCTTGGCTGCGGTTTCAAGAGCTGTGGTTCGGCACAGCTTTTCCAGATCCCATAGCTTTCGTACCCGCCGGGCAATGGAAAAGAGCTGCTCAATGTTCAATTCGCACTCCGGAAGACAGATTCGGCTCAGTGCCTCATATCCTAAAACACTGCCGTTTTGCAAAGAGATAATCGGCTGATATACCGTTTTAATATGCCCGCCGTTTAAAATTGCGAAAAATTCTTCGTCTTGGTAAGTTTCCATCTGCATCCCCCGAAATCGATTTATCCCATTAGGGTGAACTTTATCCTAATGGGGATATATTCTATTATTCGGTTTCATTTTAATTGAAAATTTATAACGTAACAAGGGAATGACTGTATAATTTATGTAAAATAATCGCTTGAGAAAGCATGAAAAATACGCGTTCTGTTCGTATCTGAAGTTTTTTACATTGAATTTACATAATTTTTGGAGATACGTGCTATTTTTTTACTTTTTTCGCCTATATGATAGGGATTGTACAGACCGCATCCCTGAAATTCGCCGTTGAAGCGAGTGAGCGGCAGGCAAAGGAGAAAAAGAATCGTGTTTCAGAAAAAGCAAATTTTGCTGCGTGAAAAACTGATCCTCAGCATCCTAGCGCTGGTCGGGATTCTGATGACTTTACAGGCAGGTATCTCCTACTGGAGTCTGACCAGGGCATACAACACCGCCCTTGACGTGGCAAAGGATGGCTTTGACACCATGCTGCAGGCGGAAGTTCAGACCATGATCAGTTCTCTGGATGAAAACTATCAGCAGTTTCAGGATGGCAAAATCACCACAAGCCAACTGATGACACGGGCAAAGGAGCTGGTTCGAAATACCCAGTATAACGGCGGAGTCGGTTACTTTGAAGCAGATCTTGCGGACGGCACTTGTGTGGCTCATATGAATCCTGAATACGAGGAGCAAAACCGTCTTCAGGTGCAGGATAAAAAGGGGAATTACTACATTAAAAATATCATTGCCGCAGGAGATCAGGAGAACGGAGGCTTTACGGAATATTGTTTTCCGAAGCCCGGCGGACAGGATATCGTGCAGAAGCGGGCCTATACTCTGCAATATCAACCCTTCCACTGGTACATTACCACTGGGGTTTACATGGACGAGGTGGAGGGCAACGTGCAGCAGTACGCAGCAGAAAAGCAGCGGGCTTTGGTACTGCTGGTGATCAGCAGCATTTTTTTAGCCGCCATAATGATAGCGGTAATGGCGGCGCTGGCCAATTCCTTTTCCCGCAATCTGCGCAGTATCACAAGGCGGATTGAACTGCTTGCCGAGGGCGATCTCCATACACCCGTCCCAAAAATCAACACTCGGGACGAGACCAGAATTCTTTCCGACGCAGCGGAGAAGACCATCCGCAGTCTGCACGATATGATTGCGGACATCACCCGCCAGCTCTCCCTGATGGAGAAAGGAGACCTGTCCGGCGAAATTGCAATGCAGTATGACGGCGATTTCGTTCCAATCCAAACCGCGTTGAATCGGATTCTCGCCTCGTTGAATCAGATTTTTCTGCAGTTCCGACAATCGGCTGCGCAGGTATCCGTCGGCGCGCAGGAGGTTTCCTCGGCCTCGCAGAATTTGGAACAGGGTGCAGCGGAGCAGAACGGCTCCATGGAGAAACTGCTGGCAAGCGTTGCTGAGATTTCCATTGGCGTCAATGATACCGCGGCCGCGGCCGTGTCGGTGCGGGAACTATCCGAAAGGGCCGGACAGGAAGCTCGGACGGGGCAGGTTCACATGGACGATATGGTTTACGCCATGGAAAAAATTCGGCAGTCCTCCACGGAAATTTCCAAAATTATCAGCCTGATTGATAATATTGCGTTTCAGACGAAGATACTCGCCCTCAACGCCGCAGTGGAAGCCGCCAGAGCGGGCAGTGCGGGTAAAGGCTTTGCAGTGGTAGCGGACGAGGTACGCAACCTGGCCGAAAAAAGCGCCGAAGCTGCAAAGCAGACCGGTACACTGATCGAAGCTTCCGTCCAATCGGTAAATGAGGGAGAAAAAAAGGTGAGCATGGCGGCTGATTCCCTGCTGGTCATGACCACAAGTGTCAACGAAACCGCCGATCGAATTCGTCAGATCGACCGTGCCGTCACTCGTCAGGCTGAACACCTAAAGCAGGTAACAGCGGGCACCGATCAGATCTCCAAGGTCATTCAGGCCAATTCCACCACGGCGGAGGAAAGCGCGGCGCTCAGCGAAGAACTCTCTTCACAGGCGGAGCTGCTTCACCAGCAGGTCGGTTTCCTGCGGCTTTCGGCTGACACAGCTGCATCGGAAGAAGAGACCTTTTCTGAAAGCGGCAGAATCTGAGTTGCTTTTTGATTCGTTGTGGGCAGCGATTTGGAGGACTGCGCCGATAAAAATGGCAAGATTCTGTTAAAAGCAGAGCACTCATGCCATGCTGCCTGCCCAGATTTTATGGAACTGTGAATTGCATTCGACATCCCTATATGGTTAAAGAAGCCTGACATCGAAAGATGCCAGGCTTCTTTAATATAAAATCCATTAGCCACTAGCAGAATGCAGATTTTTAATTAGCCTGTCCAGCCATTTTTTTGCCCAGGCTCCGACTAATCAATCTGGCCAGAAGACTGAATCCGAAGACCATCAGTATCAGCACGGCGGCCGAAAGGTTGGCAACTTCTGTTGAATTGGCATACAGACTTCCCTCTGTGCGCATGGCCCAGATGTGGAGGGCAAGCGTTTCTCCCGGACGAAATGGATTCAAGGGGCAGGTCGGTGATAAAAGGTTCCAGTTAGACCAGTTAATATTGACACTCTGCCCCGCCGTATATAGGAGAGCCGCCGCCTCGCCGAAACCTCTGCCCGCAGCCAGAATGATACCGGTGATCACCCGGGGAAAACAGGCTGGGAGCAAAACGCCCACAATGGTCTGCCATTGGGTGGCACCCAGGCTCATGCTGCCCTCCTTATAGCTGTGGGGCAGAGCGCGCAGAGCGTCCTCCGTCGTGGTTGCGATCAGGGGGAGGCTTAGGATAGAAACCGCCTGAGCCCCCGCCAACAGGTTCCACTTCGCTCCTGTCATCAAAATAAACACAAGATACCCGAACAGCCCCACCACGATGGAGGGCAGGGACGACAGCGCTTCAATTGAAACCCGCAGAGCCCGGGTTGTTCTTCCGGGGCGGGCATACTCCGCCATATAGATGCCGGCGGCGATTCCGATGGGGACGCTGATCAGCAGAGAGAGGAAAACCAAATAGACGGTATCAAAAAACCGATTTCCGATCCCATTTCTATTGAAAGCCAACAGTCCCGGCTGAAAGTCGGAAAAACCATTGATTAGAATGTATCCGGCCAGCACCAAAAGCAACAGCAGAAAAAAGCCGCCCACACAGTAAAAGATGCCGGTCATGATGCGGTCCGTTTGCCGGGCTCGCAGAGAATGTGAAGTATTCATTCGACCATACCTTCCTTCTTTTTGCCGACCCCATGAATCACCACGATGAACAGGATGGAAATCAGGAACAGCAGAAGCGCCATACTCCACAGAGCCAGATTTTGTTCACCGCCGTCGGCCGAGTTGCCCATGTCGGCGGCGATTGCCGCAGTCAGGTTGTTCGTGGGATATAGTAGGCCCGCAGGAAAGGCTCTGGTTTTTCCGATGACCATGGCCACAGCCAAAGCTTTGCCGAACGCTCGGGACAGGCCCAGCACGATTCCCGTGATAATCCCCGGCGCGGCAGCGGGGACGACCACCCTGTAAATTGTCTGCCAGCGGGTGGAGCCCAGTCCGTAAGCGGCCTCGCGGTACATCACGGGTACGCTGCGGATAGAATCCGCGGCAACGGTTGTAATGGTCGGAAAAATCATGACGGACAGCACAATGGCTGCCGCCAGTACGGAGTACCCGCCCATAGGGGCGTGAAAGGTATCCCGGATAAAAGGGACTAGGACGGTCAGGCCCACCCAGCCGTAGACAACAGAAGGGATTCCCACGAAGATTTCCACTGCCGGCTGAATCAGGTGCGCTCCCAACTTCGGAGAGATCTCCGTGATGAAAATAGCCGCCGCCAGGCTGAACGGAGCGGCGATAAGGAGCGCCAGCCCGCAGGTCAGCAGAGACCCACAGATATAAATGGCCGCGCCCACGCCGCCGCCGTTTTTCGTTCCGCTGTCCATGGGGGACCAATCCGAGGAAAAGAGAAACTCAAATACGCTGTGACCGTATCGGGCGAAGGTTCCCATTCCCTTGAAGATCAAAAAGGCACCGATTGAAACGGTCAGGGCAATCATAAAGAGGCCGCAGATTGTGACAATACTGCATCCCAAATATTTTCGAAAAAAAAGCTGTTTGCCGGGACCGCCTTTTTTTGTTGCCTCAAAAGGCCTTGAATCAGACATCGCGTTCACGCCTCCTGTTATACGGAGAGGCCGGGCAGAAATAACCGCTCTGCCCGGCCCGCTCTCCCTTGTGATTTCCGGAATTTATTTGTTGTGAGAGCTGACTGCCTGTGTGCTCATTTTTGAGGAAGCGCCGTAGCCCATGCTCTCAATGCTGGGAGCGAACTCGTCGCTCATCATGTACTTGATGAAGGCCTGGGCGGCTTCGGAGCCGTCGCCCTTGGTATACATATGTTCATAGCCCCAGACAGGATAGGTGCCGTTGTAGGTGTTTTCAAGAGTGGGAGCCACGCCGTCGATGGACACGGTCTGCACGTCGGCGTTGTTTACCAGATAGGACAGGGCCACATAGCCGATTGCGCCCTTATTGCTCTCAACAGTCTGCAGCAGAGTGCCGGAGTCGTCGGTTTCCAGGGACTGATTGGAGGCTTCCTCGGTACCGTCCAAAGCCCAGGTCTTAAACAGGGCACGGGTTCCGGAGGAAGTAGGACGGGTCACCAGCAGAATGGCCAGATCGGGGCCGCCCACATCTTTCCAGTTGGTGGTCTTGGCCGAGAAGATGTCAATCAGCTGCTGCTTTGTCAGATTGGCGACGCCCAGATCCTTATTGACAATGGGAGCCATGGTGATGGTGCAAACCTCGTGGTCCACCAGGCCTGCCGCTGCGGAGGCATCCAGCTTTTCCTCCGCGAACACGTCGGAGTTGCCGATATCGACGGAACCTTCGGACACATTTTTCAAACCCGTACCGGAGCCGCCGCCGTTTACCGTGACGGAGCAGTCCGGATTGGCGGAGTTAAACGCATCCGCGGCCGCCTGGGCCAGAGGCTGCAGCGCAGAAGAACCGGAGGCAGTCACAGTCCCTGAAACAGAACTGGTCTGTTCAGTGGGAGCGGAAGCAGGGGTGGAAGCCGCAGAAGAAGCAGGAGCCTGGGTAGTCGTTCCACTGCTGCCGCAGCCAGCCAGCAGCGCCATAACCATCGCCGCAGACAGTACAAGGTTTAAGAATTTTTTCATGTAACCATTTCTCCTTTTATTATTACAGCTTGTTTTCTCTGAGAACTATTTCATATTAAACCTACAATTGTAAAAGTAACGACCACGATACCGTTATAAGTTTGTAAAAAGTTGTTCAGCCATGTGAAATCAAGCAGCCAATTGCCGGGGGGCAATAAAATTGGTCGGTTCTGCGCTTTTATTTATGGAGTACGGTTTTCAGGAAAATCATAATTTGACAAGTATTTATAAGATCCCGTTATTGAAAAGCTCCAAAAAAGCAATTGCATCTATATCCTTCCGAATTTCCTTTTCTTCACGGTACGGGCTCGAAATTTTCCGTGTACTAAATGGGCATAAAAAAAATTTATTGACATAATTTACGTAATGTGGTACTTTCATACGTAAACATAAGCGCCTGCTTTAATTCGGCACGTTTAAGCCGCTAAAAATTTAATAATATCGAATGACTAGCTCGGGAGAGTACGTGTTTCATCACGGCACCGAAGGGGTATGCGAAAACTCTCAGGTAAAAGGGCCGAGCTACGACGATACTTCGAAGAGTACAGCGTTTCGCTGTACGCCGATGGGGCAACTCATACTGTGATGTGGGGAATCTCTCAGGCTAATGACGAAGGCACAAAGTTTTCAAAAAGGGGGACTTTGTGCCTTTTTTATGCGATTTTTTGTGTTTTCACAGGCTTTATGCAAAATAAAGGAGGAAAAACATGAGCGATCTCAAACGTACACAGCTTTATGATCTTCACGTGCTATCCGGCGCCTCTATGGTGGATTTCGGCGGATGGGAGATGCCAATTCAGTATCCCGCCGGCATCGTGGCCGAGCATCTCTATACGCGCCATGCCTGCAGTCTTTTTGACGTATCCCACATGGGGCGCCTGCTGATCAAGGGCGCGGAGCGGGTTCCATTTTTACAGCATGTGCTGACCAGCAATGTGATGGCGCTGGATTTAAATCAAGCGCAGTACTGCATCATTCCTGATGAAAACGGCTGCGCCGTAGACGATGCATACCTGTATCGCTTTGAGGAAGATCAGTTTTTGCTGGTGGTCAACGCCGCCAACACGGAGAAGGATCTCGTGCATCTGACAAAGATCGTGAGCCGCTACGACTGTACCATTACGGATATTACAAAAGACTATGCTTCCATTGCCGTGCAGGGCCCCAAGAGCAGAGAGATTCTTGCAGTGCTCTCCGGCGGAGAGGCGGTCACTGAGCCAATGAAAAATGCCCTGAACACCTTGCAGATGGAAGGGCGGACGGTGCGGGTGGCCAAAACCGGCTATACCGGGGAGCCGCTGGGCTATGAGGTATTTGTTGCCAGCGAAGATGCACAGTGGCTGTGGAACCGGCTGATTGAACTGGGATCAAGGCCCGCAGGCCTGGGCGCCCGTGACACGCTCCGCCTGGAAGCGGGTCTGCCGCTGTACGGCCATGAAATGGGCGTTGATCCGGATGGCGTCCCGATGCCGATCTTTGCGGTATCTCTGGCCAGATTTGCCGTCAGCTTTTCCGAGCAGAAGGGCAATTATATCGGACGAGAGCCGCTGGAGCGCCAATATGCGGCTTTTAAGAAGATCATGAGCCGGGATTTCAGCGACATGAGTGTCCTGCCCCGCCGCATTCAGCCCATCACCCTGGTGGACCGCGGCGTCATGCGCGGCGGGATGCCGGTCTACCGCGGCGACGAGATGATTGGTTGGGTTACCAGCGGCACCATGGTCCCTTACTACCGTCACGAGGGCGAAGGACTGGCCACCAAAATCCTCGATGACACGGCAAAACGCGCCATCGGCCTTGCCTATCTTTCCAGCGACGTGCTGGAAGATGATGTGGTAGAGGTGGATATTCGCGGCAAGCGGCTGAAGGCCGTCATTCCGCCTTATCATATGCGGGTGGATGCACCTCCTTTTGCGCGCCCCATCCTGTATAAACCGGCAGAGCAGGAGGCTGATGCCGATACTGGAAGCCGGGCGGCAAAGGCGCTGGATTTGATCCAGATGGCCTCTGAGAATCATCAGTGGAGACAAACGTGCTGCATCAACCTGATTCCCTCGGAAAACAGCGCCAGCCGCGCCGTGCAGCTGCTGTGCGCCTCCGATCCGGCCTTCCGCTACGCGGAGCACAAGAAGATCAAATCCTTCTACGATCAGGATGTTTTTTATTATCAGGGCACCCGTTTTATAGACCGGGTGGAACAGATGCTGGTGGAGCAGATGAAGCAGTATTTAGGCTGCTCTGAAGTGGAAACGCGCGTCATCAGCGGGCAGATGTCCAACATGGCGGTTTTCTCCTCACTGATGGATTGGAAAAACCGGCTGGACCGCAAGCACACTCCGAAACGGCTGGGCTACGTACTTAATAATCACATCATCAAGGGTGGTCACCTCTCCGCGCAGCCCATGGGCGCGCTGCACGACTATATCGCCGTGGACCCTGTCACAGAGCGGTCTGCCGTGGTGAACTTCCCGGTCTGCAAGGATAATATCTATAAAATTGACGTGGAGGAAACTAAAAAGGTTCTGGAAAAATATCGCCCTGAGCTCATTATTTTCGGCAAAAGCATGGTGCTGCACCGTGAGCCTGTGGCCGCCATCCGGCAGTTTGTGGATGAGCAGAACATTCCCACCACCATTATGTACGATATGGCTCATGTCCTGGGCCTTGTGGGCGACCACTTCCAGAAGCCCTTTGAGGAGGGTGCGGACATCGTGACCGGTTCCACGCACAAGACGTTCTTTGGCCCCCAGCGCGGAGTCATCGGTGTCAATTATAATAAGTCCGATCTCGAATACGGCCTGTGGGAGACCATCGAGACCCGCGCCTTCCCCGGCAGCGTGTCCAATCACCATCTGGGAACGCAGCTGGGGCTGCTGATGGCCGCATATGAGATGAACACCTTTAAGGACGAGTACCAGAGGGCTGTTGTGGAGAATGCCAAGCACTTTGCCAAATGCCTGAAGGCGCAGGGCCTTGATGTTGCCGGAGATTCCGCCAATGACTATACGGAGACCCATCAGGTCATCGTTTCCGTCGGCTACGGTGCCGGCCCCGAGGTGGCCGACCGTCTGGAACAGAACAACATCATTGTCAACTATCAGGCAACGCCGGATGAAGAGGGCTTCACTGCCTCCGGCGCGCTGCGGATGGGAGTCAGTGAAATGACTCGTTTTGGCTTTGGCAAAGAGGACTTTGGCAAACTGGCCGAGCTGATGGCGGATTGCATCCTGCGTGCCAAGGATGTCAGCGGTGACGTGGAGAAGCTGCGCGCCGGACACACCGCCATGCGCTACTGCTTCAATGATGAAAAAATGCAGGAGGCACTGGAGGGATTCCTGGGCCAATTGGGCCTGTAACTCTGTAAATCCGGCAGGAAGCCGACGGAACACAAGTACGGAAAACAATTTTATATGGAGGTACCCTTATGAATTATCCTGCTGATTTGAAGTATTCCAAGTCCCACGAGTGGGTGAAGATGGACGGCGATGTGGCTGTCATCGGCATTTCCGACTTTGCACAGGATTCTCTGGGCGATGTGGTCTTCATCAATCTGCCTCAGGAGGGCGATACCGTCTCAGCTGGTGAGGCCTTTGGTGATGTGGAGTCCGTCAAGGCGGTTTCCGATCTGGTCTGCCCTGTCAGCGGCACGGTATGCGAGGTAAACGAGGAGTTGTTGGACGCGCCGGAAAAGCTGAATAGCGATCCCTATGGTGCCTGGATTATCAAGGTCGAGGGTATTACCGGTCAGGAGGAACTGTTGGACGCCGCAGAGTATGAGGCCGTCTGCGCCGTCGCGGAGGATTGAGGATGGGAAGCTATGTGCCCTCCACCCGGGAGGAGCGGCAGGGGATGCTGGAGGCCATTGGGCTGCAAGAATACAGTGATCTTTACCGCGATGTACCCCGGGATATGCTTCTGGATCACCCGTTGGAGATTCCGTCCGGCATGAGCGAGTTGGAAGTTGGCAGAGCCATGCGCGCCATAGCGGCCAAGAACCATGTGTTTGCTACCGTGCTGCGCGGCGCCGGCGCCTATGACCACTATATCCCCAGTATTGTCAAGAGCATTCCCGCCAAGGAGGAATTTCTCACTGCGTACACGCCGTATCAGGCAGAGATGAGTCAGGGTGTGCTTCAGTCTATTTTTGAGTACCAGACGATGATCTGTGAGCTGACCGGCATGGAGGTTTCCAACGCCTCTGTGTACGACGGAGCCACCGCCGCCGCCGAGGCCGCCGCCATGTGCCGGACCAATAAGCGCCGGGTCACGCTGGTCTCCGCTGCCGTCCACCCCGATACCATCGAAACCATCCGCACCTACTGCTATGGCACCGGTGACGAGCTGCGCATCGTCCCGCAGAAGGACGGCCGGACAGACACGGCCGCTCTGCGGGAGATGCTGACGGATTGTGTGGCGTCGTTTTATCTCCAGCAGCCCAATTTCTTCGGGCAGCTGGAGGATGCCGAGGCCATCGGTCAGATCGTGCATGAAAATGGCGCCATGTATGTCATGGGCTGCAATCCCATTGCCCTGGCCATTATGAAAACGCCCCGCGACTGCGGCGCCGATGTGGCCGTCGGTGAAGGGCAGCCGCTGGGAATACCGCTGAGCTACGGCGGCCCCTATCTGGGCTTTATGGCGACCACGGCCAAATACATGCGAAAGCTGCCGGGACGTATTGTGGGCGAGACGGTGGACAGTCGAGGCGAGCGGGCGTATGTCCTGTCCCTTCAGGCGAGAGAACAGCACATCCGCCGGGAAAAAGCCAGCAGCAACATCTGCTCCAACGAAGCGCTGTGTGCAATGACCGCCGCGGTCTACATGGCGGCCATGGGGCCTCGCGGCATGGCGGAGGCGGCTCGTCAGTCCATGGCCAAGGCCCACTATCTGGCGTCCCAGCTGTGTAAAATACCGGGCGTTTCCCTGCGTTATACCGGCGCATACTTCCACGAGTTCGTGACAGAGATGCCCCGGGTTCAGGACGTACTGCTGGCACTGGAACAGGCGGATATTCTGGGCGGTCTGATTGTGGACGGCGCTATTTTGTGGTGCGCCACGGAAAAAGTGGAAAAAGCCGCGCTGGACAAGACTGCCACCATCGTAAAGGAGGTGTTGGAGCGTTGAAACTGATTTTTGAAAAGAGTGTCTCCGGCCGCGGCTGCACACTGCTGCCGCCCTGCGATGTTGATTCGGTGTCTCTCCCTGATGCACTGCGGCGCGACACGCCGCCTGCTCTGCCCGAGGTAAGCGAAACGGAGCTTTCACGCCACTATACCGAGCTCTGCCACAAGGTCCACGGAGTCAACTGCGGCTTCTATCCGCTGGGCTCCTGCACCATGAAATACAATCCCCGAATCGACGAAGAAATGGCCACCCTGCCCGGGTTTACCAACGTACATCCGCTGGCGCCGGCCCATACGGTGGCTGGCTGCCAGGAGGTGCTGGATACCGCGAAAAATTATCTGTGCGAGATCTCCGGCATGGCGGATATGACCTTCCAGCCCGCCGCCGGAGCGCACGGCGAATTTACAGGAGTCATGCTGATCAAGCAGTATCACAAGGCCCGGGGCGATGAAAAGCGTACCAAAATCATCATTCCCGACTCCGCTCACGGTACGAATCCCGCCACGGCGTCCATGTGCGGGTTTGAGGTCGTCAATATTGCCTCTGCGCCGGATGGCTGTGTCGATCTGGAGGCGCTGAAGGCCGCCCTGGGTGAAGATACCGCCGGACTGATGCTGACCAACCCCAACACGGTGGGCATCTTCGATGAACATATTCTGGACATCACCCGCCTTGTCCACGAAGCCGGAGGTCTGTGCTATTATGACGGAGCGAATCTGAATGCGATCATGGGCGTGGTTCGACCCGGTGATATGGGATTTGACTGCATCCATATGAATTTGCATAAAACGTTCGCCACACCTCACGGCGGCGGCGGGCCCGGTGCCGGTGCTGTGGGCTGCAAGGAATTTCTGGCGCAGTATCTGCCAAAATCCGCTCTGATGGATGGCGGAGACCACATTCAGGTCCGCAGCTTTGCCGGGAACTTCCTGGTGGTGGTGAGGGCACTGACGTACCTGATGACGCTGGGCTGGGAGGGAATTCCGGAAGCTGCGCAGAACGCCGTGCTGAATGCCAATTACCTTATGCGGCGGATCAAGGGAACCTTTACCCCCGCCTTTGACCGCATCTGTATGCATGAGTTTGTGCTGGATCTGTCGGAGTTTAAAAAGCACACCGGCGTATCCGCGCTGGATGTGGCCAAATCCCTGATCGACTATGGGATGCATCCACCCACGATGTATTTCCCGATGATCGTCCATGAGGCGCTGATGCTGGAGCCTACCGAGACTGAGAGCCGGGAGACGTTGGACTGGGCCGCAGAGGTGTTCTGTAAGCTGTATACACTGGCGCATGAGGACCCGGATTTTATGCACAATGCGCCCCATAACGCACAGATCGGGCGTCCGGATGAGGTTCGGGCGGCCAGAACTCCCGTGCTGCGATGGGAACGGGCATAATTTCCTGTCTCTCCATGGAGGAATTTTCAAAATGTGCGGATAGGATCTAAGAGTGCGCTGCTGCAACAGGAGGGCGGGCATTTTGCCCGCCCTCCTGTCCGGCGGTGTTTTTTTTAAGTGCTTATGAGAGCCGACGGCAAAGGGTGAAGACTCCGAAGAGCGGGGACGGTTTTTTCCGGATATTGGCAGAACAGGAGATTAAAAATGAATGACTATCAACTACTTGTGATCGGCGCTGGACCGGGCGGCTATGCTGCCGCGCTCCGGGCGGCCAAACTGGGACTGCACACGGCTGTCGTGGAAAACCGCGGGGCAGGCGGCACCTGTCTCAACCGCGGCTGCGTCCCCACGAAGACGCTGCTGCATTCGTCCCGAATCTATCACGATATTTGCTCCGGCAGCCACGCCGGCATCACCGCGGAATCGGTGCATATCGATATGGGCGCGATTTTCGCCCACAAACGGCAGGTCTCTGAAAAACTGTCCGGTGGGATTCTGTCGCTGTTCAAAAGTGCAAAAGTCGATTTTATCAGCGGGACCGGGACCATCGTGGAAGCCAATAAGGTTCGCGTGCACAGCGCCGAGGGAGAGAAAAGCTACACTGCGGACAGTCTTTTAATCGCAACCGGCTCTGTGCCCGCCCGTCCGCCGATTCCCGGTCTCGATCTGCCCGGCGTTATGACCTCCGATGAGCTCTTGAATGGCTGCGACCACCTATATCGCTCCATTGTGATCATCGGCGGCGGTGTGATCGGCGTAGAATTTGCAACCTTCTATAACGATTTGGGCTGTGAGGTGACAATTATTGAGGGGCTGGATCGGCTGCTGCCCACCATGGATCGGGAGCTGGGGCAAAATCTGGCGCTGATTCTGAAAAAGCGCGGCGTCAAAATCAGTACCGGCGCGCTTGTACAGTCTGTGGAGCAAACCGAACATGGCTTGACTGTCCGCTACTCCGCAAAGGAGACGCTGGGTCAGGCTGAGGGAGAAGCGGTGCTGTGCGCCATCGGCAGAAAGCCCTGTCTGGACGGAGTATTTGGCGAAGGACTCCAGCCGGAGATGAACGGCCGGAGCATCCGCGTGGATTCCAATTTTCAAACTTCTATTCCCCATGTCTACGCCATTGGCGATGTATCGTCCCGGATACAGCTGGCCCATGTAGCCTCTGCACAGGGGACAGCCGTCGTGGATTTCCTGTGTGGGAAAGAGAACAGCGTCAATCTGGAGATCGTGCCCAGCTGTATCTACAGCCGCCCGGAAATTGCCGTGGTGGGTATGACGGAGCAGGAGGCTAAGGAGGCGCAAATTCCGGTCAAGTCCGGCAAGTGCGTTCTATTTGGCAATGCCAAGACCGTCATTATGGATGGGGACCGCTGCTTTATGAAGCTGATTGCCCGTGCGGACAATCACTGCATTTTGGGTGCTCAGCTGATGTGTGAGCACAGCACCGATATGATTTCTGAGATCGCACAGGCGATGGCCAACCACATGACAGCCGAGCAGCTGGCGCAGGCCATGCGGCCGCACCCCACGTTTGAGGAGGCCATGACCGAAGCGCTGAATGACCTGATAGAAAAGTTGAATCACTGAACTATTTTGCAGCATCAAATTGATTTTAGCCTGCAAAACCTGCTAACAGTTATCAAGCCCTGAACTCAAAAATTTGAGAGCAATACTTCCGATCCGCCATAGCAGTGCGCCCAAAGTGCACTGCTATGGCGGATTTATGCTTGCGTCTACATAAAAAAATTCAAGCCCGGTTTAAGCAAAGCTCTTCATAATACCCTCATCAGATAATTGGAGGCTAACTATTAAAAGTCAAGCCCCAAAAGGGAAAAAGTAGTGAATTGGTAAGACGGCAAAAAAGGATATGACTACAAAAGCGTCGCGAAAGGCGCTCTGAGCGGACAGTAAGTAAAACGGCTAAGCAGCTTGGCAAGCTCTCTTGGATTTCTCCAAGGCGTAGATGAGACGCACCAACTTCTTGGCGGCGTGGGATATGGCGACATTATAATGCTTTCCCTCGGCACGCTTCTTAGCAAGGTATGCGGCAAAGCCCGGATCCCAAAGACAGACATACTTCGTTGCATTAAAAATGGCGTACCTGAGATACCGTGAGCCACGTTTTTCCATGTGAGAATAGCAGTTGGTAAGCTGTCCGGATTAGTATGTAGACGGTGACAGCCCGGCGTAGGCCAGTACCTTATCCGGCGAATCAAACCGGGAAAAGTCTCCCACTTCGGCGAGAATCATAGCGCCCATGCGGGTGCCAATGCCGGGGATTGTGGTAATCGGCGAATGCAGCTCGTCCATAATCTGCTGAATCTCTGCCTCAATCTCATCAATCTCGGCATCCAGCTCATGGATGAGCCGGATGGTGTGCCGCAGCTCCAGTGACTCCGCTGGCATCACAGGACCAATAGAGGCTTTGGCCGCCTCGCGTATTTCACTGGCCTTGTCCCTGCCATAACGGCCATTGGATGCACCGCAAAGCATACTCTTCAAGTGCGTCTGTAGTGTCCGGTAGCCTCAAGTCCTGCTTTTATTTTGACCTGAGGTGAGGAACAAGCCCGAATTCTTTGTAGCAGGCTGGTGAAACCATCCATACTGTTCGGACTGGTAAACACATCCGCGAGGATTTCCCCTTCCGAGCTGATGATGAAGCAGTCATGCTTGTCCTTTGCCACGTCAATTCCAACGCAAATCATTGTAAGACCTCCAGCGGTGAAAATGTGATGCTGAGTCCACAGGACACTTTGCTCTTGTAACCTCGTTCCATATAAACCGTCTGGCGGTATCTAGCTGATTAACAATACTGCAAAGGGCTGTGGTTGGAGCCTCCATTAAACCGTCTGTGCGGTAGGTGAAACAAACCGATCCACAGCATCCCTTGCAGTGTAGCATACCCCTGGAGAGGGGTCTATAAATACTACTCTTTTATAATACGAGGTGAAGCATGGAAGGACTGCTTCGAAAAACTTTCAGAGCTCTTGGCACCGTGAATACCATTATTGTTCCAGATACCTGCTCAGATGCACTTCAAAAGGCTGCGCAGCGAGTCTTGGAACTGGACGACAGATTTTCCGCCTTTAAAGAAGACAGCGAGATATCCCGCATCAATCAAGCCGCGGGACTCAATTTCGTGAAGGTACATTCAGATACTTTTGGCATTATCAAGTCAGCTCTTCGCTTTTCCCAACTTTCAGAGGGAACGTTCGATATTTCCGCACGCCCCCTTGTAGAACTGTGGGGAATTGGAAAAAAGGGAAATTGGGTCCCCTCTCCCGGAGAAATTGCCGCAAGGAAACAGCTGGTTGATTTCAGAGACATTATATTGGATGAAAAGGCAGAGTCTATTATGCTGCGCAGGCCCTTACAGGCCCTTGATCTGGGCGGAATTGCAAAAGGCTATGCAGCCGACGAAGTACGGAGAATTTTATTGGAATCCGGATGCAAAGATGCGCTCATCAATCTGGGTGGAACGGTGATTACACTGGGCGCTCCCCGCACAGTTGGAATTCAGGACCCTCGAAAAGAAGCGGGGATTCCCATGGGAAAGCTTCAGATAACGAACTGCTCACTGGTCACCTCCGGCTCATATGAAAAGTATTTTATCCGGGACGGAATTCGATATCATCATATTATCGATCCCCGCACTGGCTCTCCCGCTTGCTCGGAATTGCTTGGCGTCACCCTGATCGGAGATTCCGCTATGGAGCTAGATGCGCTCAGCACGGCGGTATTCATACTTGGAATTCAAAAAGGAGTTCAGTTGCTTGAAAAAAGTGGCATTGAAGCCGTGTTTATTGATGAATCGTTTGATGTCTTTACCACTCCTGGATTAAGAGAAAATTTCAAATTAATCAGAACGTGAGAAAATTAATGAAACTAATAAAAAAGCAAAAAATTGCAGCTACGCAGCTTGTCCGCCACATCATACAGCTAGCCGCCTTCATTCTCTTACCCGGCCTTTTTATCTTTACCTTCTCGGCAATCAGAGATGTCTATACGGCGCTCATTAAAGGCAGCTTCAGCTTTTCTGCCCAGGCTGAATCCCTGCTGGTGCTGCTGGCCGTTTTCCCGATTACAATCCTATGGGGAAGATTTTTCTGCGGATATCTCTGCTCTTTCGGCGCAATGGGAGATCTCCTCTGGGCGCTTTCCAGAAAGGTCTTCAAAAGACCGCTGAAAGTTAACTCTCAGGTGGATCGAAAATTAAAACTCTTAAAATACCTTGTTTTGGTTTTGATTGTTGTCTTTATCTGGACTCTGGCAGTTCCCGTGAGCAGCACCATGAATCCATGGACGATTTTCGGCATGTATGCTTCCCTCAGCGGATGGTCCTCGCCAAACAATCTTTTGACCCTCGGCGCTCTTCTGCTGCTTTTGATCATGATTGGGTCCGTGCTGATCGAACGGTTTTTCTGCAGATATCTTTGTCCGCTTGGGGCAATTTTTGCACTTACCTCAAAATTTCGGCTGTTCCGAATTAAAAAGCCCCGGGAAAAGTGCGGAAGCTGTAAGCTCTGCACATGGAAATGCTGCATGGGTATCAATTTGGACCAGCAAGACGTGATTACCTCCGGTGAATGTATCGATTGTTTTGCCTGCGTCGATATTTGTCCGCGGAAAAATGCAAAGGCGGTCCCGGCTCCTGCAGCTGCGGGCACAATGGCAGCTTTGAGCATGATGGGACTGTACTATGCCGGTAACTTACTTTCCAAAAATTTATCCGGCAACACAGAAACACCCACCGCTATAATGGAATCTTCCGCCGTAGGAAACTATCAGGACGGTGTATATACCGGAACCGGCACGGGTTTCAAAGGTTCAACTATGGTTCAGGTAACCGTTGAAAACGGGAATATCAGTGATATTACGGTTTTATCCACAGGTGATGATGAGGAGTTTTTCAACCGCGCAAAAAATACCATTATCAGCGAAATCATTTCCCTGCAATCCACGCAGGTTGATACCGTATCCGGTGCCACGTTCAGCAGCAGCGGCATAATCGAGGCGGTAGCCAATGCGCTTGGAGAAGCAGATGAAAACTCGTCTTCCTCGCAGCAAATTATCTCTGAAGAGACTAACAAGGTACAGGATGAGGCAAGCAGTTCTTCCAGCTCGGGATCTGAAGAAATCAGCAGCCTGAAAGGCGGAGTTTACAGCGGTACCGGAACTGGATACCGGGGTGAAACCGCAGTTTCCGTGACGGTAGCCAATGGTCAGATTACCGATATAACAGTAGATTCTTATGCGGATGACGAACAATTTTTCAGCCGCGCCAAAAATGATGTAATTGCCGCTATCATCAGCCGTCAAAGTGTGAATGTCGATACTGTGACCGGAGCCACTTTCAGCAGCAACGGTATCATCGACGCGGTATCAAATGCCCTTGGGCTATCGTTTGAAAATCCAAACAGCCCAGCAACCCAGCAGGAACATGGCGGCATACACGCAAACCCACGGAACCATTAAAAACACCTTAGTGTTTTGAGAACCTTTTGAGAGCGCTCTAAAAGATCCATGTGCAGATTTTTGTTCTGTCACATGGATCTTTTTATTGCGGCTGTGAGACGTCCCAACCGTGCAATTGTTAAATAGAGAAGTCAAGAAGAGTGCAGAATATGAACACCCAAAATCTGCGGCTTATGCGGCCAGGCCTCTGGCGGCCTGACGATACATGGCTGGCGGCAGGCCGCCGGGG
>JGI20225J20221_1000995_pt4 | contig 35242 bp, 24 predicted proteins | sample BioMet4_FD_20221 | JGI IMG/M metagenome (IMG submission 20221)
CGCTTTACATAGTGCGGGGTGGAGCAGTTTGGTAGCTCGTCGGGCTCATAACCCGAAGGTCCTAGGTTTCGCTATATTTACTTCTTGCGCACTTGGTGCGCTTTACATAGTGCGGGGTGGAGCAGTTTGGTAGCTCGTCGGGCTCATAACCCGAAGGTCCTAGGTTCAAATCCTAGCCCCGCGACCAAATGAAACAGCAGGTCAGAGGCATATAAACCTCTGGCCTGCTTTCTTGCTCTCATCCTTCCTGCAGGTATTCTGGGTCAAATTTGGGTCGAATACCAATCATGTCATTTCCGTGGACGTCTTTGACCATGTGCGCTTGTCATTTCCTAGGTAGAGCGCTCTCGATGCACCTATGTTCCGCTCCATGTGTCCCGAGGGGACTTATCGGTGCCCTTTGGATGCAAGGCAGATGGCGCGCCGCGGATGGCATGCGCCATTGTTATCGTCTCGCGACAATCCTATCGGTTGCCGCCTGTCATGCATACGCTGATGAAGGGTGATGAGGTTGTCAAGCCGTTGGAGCAACATTGAAATTTTGACTTGTTCGTCCTCTTGCGGCACCATTAACTCATACTCAAGCATTTCCGATGTTTTTAGCACGCGATTGCGCCCCGCTCCACCTGGCGACGCCAGCCAAAGGTGGTGTCTGAATCGTTCGTCTGTAATCAAGTATTTATAGAAAGCAGGCACTTGACTGTCAATGAACTTGTATTGCGGAAAACGGTGTGAAACCAGCGCATTTGCATCTTCGGGGCGTGTAATTGCTACAGCATGCTCCCATGCAAAAGTAATATTCACGATGAGGTTGTTAGGCGCTACGCGATGCATCTGAGCCGTTTCAAGCTCCTTGCCAGGTTCGACATATCCTAAAAAGGTTCCCTTAGCGTGACTTCGAATCCCAAGGCGTGTGTAGCCGTTATGGGGCGTGGGTACCGGATCGGTATATGACGTGACTACGTCACCTAGCTTACGCTGTTCCCAAACGTGCGTATAATGAAAAATGCATTTGTACTGCAGACCGACAGCATAGGATGTGGCGCGATGTCATATTCAGACCTTCTGAAGGCAGGGGTGGGCGGGACCGAGCTGCGCTCATACCTCGTGGATGGGGAAGTGGTACCGGTCACCATGCGCATCCCGTCCAACCTGCGCGACTCGGCAAAGGAAGCCGCTGCGCTTCGCGGGATCAGCTTCTCCGCCTTCGTGCGCTCGTGCATGATCGACGAGCTTGCGAAAGGCGACCACAGATGATACGTCTCACCACCATGACCGTCCAGCTAATAGACGGCGAGCCTGACGGCATACGCATCTGCCACGTCGAGGGCGAGTCACTTGTGACCGTCGTTGTTCCCAGGGAGGAGTTGGCGGAGGCGAAGCGCCTTCCGGAACTTCCGTGCAGGGGTGTCTACTACCTCCTGGACGAGGATCACGGTGTCCTGAGCCGCGTCTACGCGGGGCAGACCACGCAGGGAGTCGCCAGACTCGACGCACATAAGGCCAAGAAGGAATTCTGGAACAAGGCCATCATGTTCCTTGACGCCGACAGCAACATCGATCGCGACGTGCTCGACTCACTCGAAGCCAGGATGATCGACTATGTTCGCACCCACGGTTCCTACGAGACCGACAACACGGCCACCCCCAGCCCACGGCTCAGCCCCTATAAGGAACAGCGTGTCGAGGGACTGCATGAGAGCATCCTCTTTCGCATGGAGGCGCTCGGTTACGACCTTGACCGCACGGATGCCGGTCCCCTTGGTCATAGCTCGCTGTTCCATACAAGGAGGAACGGTACACATGCGCAGGGGCGCTACAACAAGGATACCGGCGCATTCACGGTACTCGCCGGCTCCGAGGTTGATCTCAGCCGTCCGGTGATCAAGAACCAGGGGGCCATGATCACCCGCAAGCGGCTTTTCGGAGGGCAGGCGTGCAAGGTTTCCCTTGAGGATGACCTTGAGTTCTCGAGTCCGAGCGCTGCTGCCGTCTTCGCATTGGGCGGCAGCGCGAACGGCTGGACGGAATGGGCCGACGACCGCGGGCAGACCCTCGATGACGTATACAGAAGCAAGGAGTAGGTGCATGAACAAGCAGCAACTCGCGTCGAAGATCTGGGAATCAGCAAACAAGATGCGCTCGAAGATAGAGGCAAACGAGTACAAGGACTACATCCTCGGTTTCATCTTCTACAAGTTCCTCTCCGAACAGGAGGAGCAGCTCTGCCGCAAGGAGGGTTTCACCGCCGCAGACATGAGGGCCCTGTCGGAGGACGATGCCGAGACGGTGCAGTTCATCCAGAAGAAGATTGGCTACTTCATCTCCTTCGATGACCTGTTCTCGACATGGGTGAAAAGTGGCAACGATTTCGGTATCGATGACGTGCGCGATGCCCTTTCCGCCTTCGATCGTCTGGTGAACAGCGCACACAGCAAGGTGTTCGACGGCATCTTCGAGACGTTGCAGACGGGGCTCTCGAAGCTGGGGGAGAGCGCCTCGGCGCAGACGAAGGCTGCCCGCGACCTCATCCATCTCATCAACGGCATACCGATGGACGGACGCCAAGACTACGACGTGCTGGGTTTCATCTACGAATACCTCATCAGCAACTTCGCCGCTAACGCCGGGAAGAAGGCGGGCGAGTTCTACACGCCCCACGAGGTATCCCTGCTCATGTCGGAGATCGTCGCCAACCATTTGCGCGACAAGGAGGAGATCAAGATCTACGACCCGACATCGGGCTCGGGGTCTCTGCTCATCAACATCGGCAAGGCCGTGGCACGTCGCAACAACAACGAGAACGGCATCAAGTACTACGCACAGGAGCTCAAGCAGAACACCTACAACCTCACGCGCATGAACCTGGTCATGCGCGGGATCCTGCCAGACAACATCGTCACGCGCAACGGCGACACGCTCGAGACCGACTGGCCATACTTCGACGAGAGCGATCCGGTCGGTACCTACCACCCGCTCTACGTGGATGCGGTGGTGTCGAACCCGCCCTACTCCCAGAACTGGGATCCATCGAACAAGGACGTCGACCCCCGCTATTCCTATGGTCTTGCGCCGAAGTCGAAGGCGGACTACGCCTTCCTCCTGCATGACCTGTACCACCTGCGTCCAGAGGGCATCATGACCATCGTCCTGCCGCACGGCGTGCTGTTCCGCGGAGGCGAGGAGGGCGCCATCCGCAAGAACCTCATCGAGCACAGGCACATCGAGGCAATCATCGGCCTGCCCGCCAACATCTTCTTCGGCACCGGCATCCCCACCATCATCATGGTGCTGCGTCAGAAGCGCGAGGCCAGCGACGTGCTCATCATCGACGCCTCGAAGGGCTTCATGAAGGAGGGGAAGCAGAACAAGCTGCGTGCCTGCGACATCAAGAGGATCACCGACACCATCGTCGCGCACGCGGACGTAGACAAGTACGCGCGCGTTGTGGGGATCGACGAGATACGCGGCAACGATTACAACCTCAACATCCCGCGCTACGTCGATTCCTCCCAGGCGACCGAGACCTGGGACATCTACGCCTCCATGTTCGGGGGCATCCCGACGGCGGAGATCGACGCGCTCGGCCGGTACTGGGCCGAATGGCCGAACCTGCGCGCAAGTCTCTTCGAGGAGGACGGCACGCCCTACGCCCGGCTTGGGACCGAGGACATCGCGGGCGTCCTCGCCGACCATTCGGACGTCGCGGCCTTCAAGGCGAGTTTCGCGCGCTCGTTCGAAGGCTTCCGCGACTACCTGGTGCGCGAGCTCGTTGACGATCCCGAACGGGTAAGCATCGCCGAGGAGGAGCCTCGCATCAGCTCGGAGATCTTCGAGCGCCTGGATGACATCGGTCTCATCGACCGCTACGCGGCGTATCAGACCCTCGACGACACCTGGCAGCAGGTTGCCATCGACCTCGAGATTATCCAGACCGAGGGGTTCGATGCGGTGACCAAGGTCGATCCCAACATGGTGGTGAAGAAGAAGGCGGGGCGCGACCAGGAGGTGCAGGAAGGCTGGACCGGTCATATCATCCCGTTCGATCTGGTGCAACGCACTCTTCTGAGAGAACAGGCGGCGGCACTCGAGGAGGAGCAATCCCAACTTGGGGACATCTCGTCAAGCTCCGAGGAGTTACTGGACTCCCTGAGCGAGGAGGACAAGGGCAGCGACGCGGTCAACGATGCGGGAGATGCCTTCGTCGCCGCCGAGGTGAAGAGACTCGCCAAGGTGTTCAGGAAAGAGGGCTACGAGGAAGATTCCTTCGAGGCCAAGATCATACGGGCCGCAGGGTTGCTCGACCAGGAGAAAACACTCAAGGCAAAGATCAAAAGGGATACAGCAGAGCTCCATCGATTGACGAAGGAGACCATCGAGGGGCTGTCGATAGGCCAGGCGAAGAGGATGCTCGAGCACAAATGGGTCGACCCCATTGTCTCGAGCCTCGAGGCGCTTCCTGCAGCGGAGGTGGACACCTTCGCTGCAAAGGTCCTGGCGTTGTCTACTAAGTACGCTGTGACATATTCTGAGGTCACGGGCGAGATCCATGAGGCGGAAAGTGCTCTGGTAGAGATGATCGACGGCCTCGTGGGCGACGAGTTCGACATGAAGGGGCTCGCGGAGTTCCAGTCCCTTCTGAGGAGTGAATAACATGCCTGGCAACAGCAACGTGCCTGCGATCCGTTTTGCGGGTTTCACTGACCCTTGGGAACAGCGTAAGTTCAATGATGTAGCGGAGCTCAAGCGTGGATTGACCTATTCGCCAGCTGATGTGGTGGATTCTGGATGCGGCGTTCGCGTGTTGCGCTCGTCCAATATTTCCGAGGACCAGTTTGTTTTGCATGATGACGATGTCTTCGTTCGTGAAGAGGCTGTAAATATTGAATACGCAAGTGATGGGGATATTCTGATAACGGCTGCCAATGGTTCAACTAGATTGGTTGGTAAGCGAGGTAAAATCAGCGGACTATCAGGTAAAACGGTGCATGGCGGATTCATGTTGCTGGCAAAAACAGATGACCCTGATTTTCTGAATGCCTCAATGGGTGCTGCTTGGTATCACAGGTTTCTTGGCGTTGGCGTGTCAGGCGGAAACGGCGCGATTGGTAACCTAGACAAAGATGCTCTGTCGAAACAAGCGATGTTTGCTCCAGGTGCCGACGAGCGAACAGCTATAGGTGCCTTCTTTGCCCAGCTCGACGATCTCATCACCCTTCATCAGCGTAAGCATGACAAGCTGACCACCCTCAAGAAGTCGATGCTGGACAAGATGTTTCCGAAAGAAGGAGCTGATGTCCCAGAGATCCGTTTTGCGGGTTTCACTGACCCTTGGGAACAGCGTAAGTTGGGGGACATAGCCACCGAGATCGCAACTGGTAAGAGCGTGAACTCCGATGACGGGGCCGTGGGTCCTGATGATATCGGCATTATGAAGACAAGCTGCGTCTCCCACAATCGTTTCGAGGCAAGCGAGTGTAAACGAGTCATTCCGGAAGAGACGGGGCTTGTCGCTTGCCCGGTTGAGGCAAACTCCATCGTCGTCAGTAGGATGAACACGCCAGATAGGGTCGGGGCTTGTGGTTTCGTCCCAGCTAGTCACAGTAATCTATTCCTGCCGGATCGCCTGTGGCGTGTGAAGCTCGGCAACTCCGTAGACCCATATCTGACTTACGTTATTCTCAGCTCCGAGCGAAGCAGGGCAACGCTGAAAGGTATGGCCTCTGGAACAAGCGGGTCGATGCACAACATACCCAAGGAATCCTTCTTAGGAATGGAACTCGTTTTGCCCGTCTCGCTCCCTGAGCAGCACAGACTTGGCGACCTCTTCATCCGCCTCGACAACCTCATCACCCTTCATCAGCGTCAGTTGGATTCGCTGAAGAAGGTCAAACGATCGTGCCTCGATAAGATGTTTGTATAGGTGGGAGATGCAATATGACGCTTGAAAACAAACTCGGCATCACTGATCCAGTCGAATTGGCACGCGTCGAAGAAAGAATCAGCAAGAAACGGGCCTTGGAACTGTTCGAAAACGGCACCCTTGACAACCTTGATGCCGGAACATTCGATGCCTTGAGAGAGATTCATGCGATCCTCTTCGGTGATGTGTACGATTTTGCCGGCAAGATCAGGGATGTAAACATCGCAAAGGGAAACTTCAGGTTTGCGCCCGTCATGTATCTGGAAGCTTCGCTCAAGCATGTCGAGGCCATGCCACAGTCGACCTTCGATGAGATCGTCGAGAAGTACGTCGAGATGAACGTCGCCCATCCCTTCAGGGAGGGAAACGGGCGTAGCACGCGGATATGGCTCGACCTGATGCTGAAAGACGAGCTCGGCAAGGTCATCGACTGGAGCAAGGTCGACAAGGACGACTACCTGCTTGCCATGGAGCGGAGTCCCATCAAAGACGTCGAGATAAAGCAGCTGCTCAGGCAAGCTATCACCGACAAGACCTCTGATCGGGAAACCTACATGAAGGGCATCGACGCTAGCTATCACTATGAAGGGTATTCGGTCTACAGGACCGGGGATCTCGATGACGAGGATGCGTAGAATGCCAGCGGCATGATGGCCGTCCCGGGAGCAACGCCAGTTGAGGTCGCTGACGAGGGCCAACTAATCCTGTTTGAAGAAAGCGTCCCTCTGGCGATGAATAGGAAAGCGCGAAGATGATTTTCGAGACAGAGAAACAGTTCGAGGAAGCCCTTGTCGGGAACCTTGAGAAATACGGGTGGGATGACAACGGCGGGGTCCTTGAATACCCGACGGAACAGGATCTGTTGGACAACTGGGCGCACGTCCTCTTCGAGAACAACGGTGAGATCGACCGCCTGAACGGTTGCCCGCTCACCCATGGGGAGATGCAGCAGATCCTCGAGCAGATCGTCGAGCTGCGGACGCCCATGAAGCTCAACGGCTTCATCAATGGCAAGACGGTGTCCATCAAGCGCGACAACCCTGACGATGAGCTGCACCTGGGCAAGGAGGTCAGCCTGAAGATCTACGACCGCCGCGAGATCGCCGCCGGCATGAGCCGCTACCAGATTGCCCGGCAGCCGCACTTCTCAACAAGGTCCGAGATGCTGGACCAGCGTCGGGGCGACCTGATGCTGCTGATAAACGGCATGCCCGTCATCCACATCGAACTGAAGGGGTCGAACGTCCCGGTCGGACAGGCCTGCGAGCAGATCAAGAAGTATGCACACGAGGGCGTGTACACCGGCATCTTCTCGCTCGTGCAGATATTCGTGGCAATGAGCCCCGACGAGACGAGGTACTTCGCCAACCCCGGCCCCGAGGGCGAGTTCGATCCCGACTACCAGTTCCACTGGGCCGATTTCAACAACGAACCCATCAATGACTGGCAGAGGATCGCGTCAAGCCTGCTCAGCATCCCCATGGCGCACCAGCTCATTGGCTTCTACACCGTCGCCGACGGCTCCGACGGCACCCTCAAGGTCATGCGCAGCTATCAGTACTACGCCGCTAACGCCATATCGGACAAGGTGTCGAAGACCAGGTGGGGCGAGAGCGGCTGCCACGGTGGCTATGTCTGGCACACCACCGGGTCCGGCAAGACGATGACCAGCTTCAAGTCCGCCCAGCTCATCGCCAACTCCAAGGATGCCGACAAGGTGGTCTTCCTCATGGACCGCATAGAACTGGGCACGCAGTCGCTCAAGGAGTACCGCGGCTTCGCGGAGGAGACGGAGGACGTCCAGGAGACCGAGGACACGCAGGTGCTCAAGGGCAGGCTGACGAGCATCGACCCGGCCGACACCCTTATTGTCACCTCCATCCAGAAGATGAGCCGCATACACGGTGAGGACGATGGCATCACCTCGCACGACATCGAGGTCATAAACGGCAAGCGCATCGTCTTCATCGTGGATGAGTGTCATCGCTCGGTGTTCGGTGACATGCTGGCGACCATCAAGGCTACCTTCCCCAACGCCATCTTCTTCGGCTTCACCGGCACGCCCATCCAGGACGAGAACAGCAAGAAGAACGCTACGACCGCGATGGTGTTCGGTGACGAGCTGCACCGCTACAGCATCGCCGACGGCATACGCGACAGGAACGTCCTCGGGTTCGACCCCTACATGGTCCCCACCTACAAGGACAAGGACGTGCGCCAGGCAGTGGCCCTGAGCAAGGCGAAGGCCGAGACACCAGAGGAGGCGATGGCCGACCCGCAGAAGAGCGAGGTGTTCTACCGCTGGATGGACGCCTCGAAGGTGGATATGGCCGAGACCGTGGACGCTTCCGGCGAGAAGGAGAGAGGCATCGAGGACTTCGTGCCCAACAGCCAGTATCTCGCAAGTGAGCACAGGGACTGCGTCGTTCGCGACATCTGCGATACGTGGCCGGTGCTCAGCCGGGACGGCAGGTTCCATGCGCTATTCGCGACCAGCAGCATCCCTGAGGCGATTGATTACTACCGCCTGCTCAAGGCAAAGGCACCCCAGCTTAAGGTGACCGCGCTCTTCGACCCGACCATCGACAACATGGGCGGCGCCATCTACAAGGAGGACGGTCTTGTCGAGATCATCGAGGACTACAACGCCCGCTACGGCAAGGACTTCACCATCCCGACCCACGCGAAGATGAAGAAGGACATGGCGGCACGCCTCGCGCACAAGAAGCCATACCTCGGCATAGAACGTACGCCGGATCAGTCGATAGACGTGCTCATCGTGGTCGACCAGATGCTGACCGGCTTCGACTCCAAATGGATCAACACGCTCTATCTGGACAAGCTGCTGGCCTACGAGAACGTCATACAGGCGTTCTCGCGCACGAACCGCCTGTTCGGCCCCGAGAAACCCTTCGGGACCATCCGCTACTACCGCAAACCGCACACGATGAAGAACAACATCGACAAGGCGGTGAAGCTCTATTCGGGCGACAGACCGTTGGGGCTGTTCGTCTGCAAGCTGGGCGAGAACCTGCAGGAGATCAACCATACCTTCGAGCAGATTGAAGGCATCTTTGGGGCCTCGGGCCTGGGTGACTTCTCAAGGCTTCCCGAAGGCGATTCCGCCAAGGCAAAGTTCGCCAAGACCTTCAAGACCCTCACGCAGCTCATCGAGGCAGCGAAGATCCAGGGCTTTGTGTGGGGTCAGCCCGTCTTTGACGTGCCGCAGGAGGACGGTTCGGTCGAGATCGTCGAGATGGCCATCGACGAGCAGACGTATCTGACGCTTGCGTTGCGCTACAAGGAGCTCAGCACCTCCGGTCCCGGACCGGACCAGGATCCTGACCCCGAGGCACCCTACGATTTGGACGGATATCTGACGGAGATAGACACCGTGCGTATCGATTCCGATTACATGAACGACAACTTCACCAAATGGCTCAAGGCGCTGACGCAAGATGACGTGTCGCCCGAAACCGTCGAGCAGCTGAAGAACGAGCTCCATCGCTCCTTCGCCTCGCTCACGCAGGACGAGCAGAAGTACGCGAACATCTTCCTGCATGACGTGGAGAGCGGTAACGTGACCCTGGAGGCAGGAAAGACGCTTCGTGACTACATCACCCTCTACCAACGCACCGCGAAGGACGACCAGCTTGATTCTGTGGCTAGGGCCCTGGGCATCGACAGGGGGCTGCTCGCCGAACTTATGTCTACTGCTATCACGGATGTCAACATCAACGAATACGGTCGCTTCGACAGGTTGTGCGACAGCGCGGATCGTGCGCGAGCCAAGGCGTTCTTCGAGGCGAAGGACGGGGCCGCTCTCCCTTCCTTCAAGGTAGGCATGAGGATCGACCAGCTGCTGCGCGGCTTCATCCTCAAGGGCGGTTTCGATCTCGAATAATGCATGGGCTGTGCACGTGCAAAGGGGGCTGTGGGCATATCGCACCTGTAGTTTGGGAACAGCGTAAGTTCTCGGAACTATACCAGCTGAACAACGAGCGGAACGTCAACCGCGAGTTCGGTTACGACCGCACGCTTTCCATCGCGACCATGACCTTCAATGGCGGCAACGGCGCGTCAGACGATTCACTCGACGCCTACAAGGTCATCAGGGTGGGCGACATAGCCTTCGAGGGACACACCAACAAGGAGCATGCCTACGGGCGCTTCGTCCTCAACGACGCAGGTGACGGGCTCATGTCACCTCGGTTCACCTGCCTTCGGCCCATTGTGGAGCAGCGCTATTCGTTCTGGAAGTACTACATCCCGCGCGAGCGGACGATGCGCCCCGTCCTCGTAAACGCCACTAAGAGCGGCACCATGATGAACGAGCTCGTGGTTGACGACCTTATGAAAGAGTCGATTCTGGTGCCTGGGTTGCCCGAACAGGAGCGAATCGGCGCCCTCTTCTCGTACCTCGACAACCTCATCACCCTTCATCAGCGTAAGCCTGTGCCGCAACCGGAGGAAGGTGATAGGGATGCCGGCACAAGTATGCAGCGGCGATTCCTTCTGCGAGTATTACAGGCAATGGATTACGACGTACAAGGAAGGTGCCATCAGGAAAGTTACCATGAGCAAGTACCTCTTGACCTGCGCATGGCTCGAGAGGCTGGTCCCGGACATGACCGTGGGAGACCTTTCGCGCATTACGTATCAGCGCCTGCTGAACGATTACGCGAGCCAGCACGAGCGCCAGACAACGATGGACTTCCACCATCAGCTCAAGGGGGCGATACTCGACGCCGTGGACGAGGGTCTCATCGAGAGGGACCCGACGCGGAAAGCGATCATCAAGGGGGTCACGCCTAGGACGAAGAAGCCGAAGTACCTTGATCAGTTCGAGCTCCACAAGCTGCTGGCGGCCCTTGAGCTCGGGACCAGACCGAACTGGGACTGGATGGTTCTCCTGATCGCAAAGACGGGGGTGCGGTTCTCCGAGGCCCTCGCGGTGACGCCGGGTGACTTCGATTTCGTCCATCAGACGCTGTCGATTAGCAAGACGTGGAACTACAAGGAGGGCGACGGCTTCCTGCCCACGAAGAACCGCTCCTCCATCCGGAAGGTGCAGATCGACTGGCAGCTGATCGTCCAGTTCTCCGAGCTCATAAAGGGCCTGCCTGCCGACCGGCCCATGTTCGTCGACGGGCGCGTGTACAACTCGACGGTGAACAACGTATTGGCACGGCGTTGTAGGACGGCGGGCGTCCCCGTGATAACGGTCCACGGCCTGCGCCACACCCATGCCTCGCTGCTCCTGTTTGCCGGTGTGTCGATCGCGAGCGTCGCCCGTCGTCTCGGACATGCGAGCATGACCACCACCCAGAAGACGTATCTGCATATCATCCAGGAGTTGGAGAACAAGGACATCGACATCGTCATGCGCGCGCTGTCGAGCCTCATCTAGCAAACACGACCCGCACGGGCTTACGCTGACGACGAGCAGGCGTCCTTGACCAGTTCGTCCAAATTTGCCCAACCGGCACGACCAAGCCGATCCATGCACCGCTCTGTCTTCTCGTTAACACTCGCTCCACCGGCCTTCCTTGCATTTGCCAGTATCGGTACGGCCACATCTTTGTAGGCATAGCCTTGAAGATGATCGGCGCTTTCGAGCATGCAGCCCAGGATGTCCAGTGCCAAGAGCGGGTCCTCGTCAGATAGCGACTCCAACTCATCGCTTATTGTCAGTGGCCAATGCGACTCCGGAGGATTGACCGAGAACTCGGAGAGCATGCGAGGACCCCACCAGCTAGGGGGATAGCGATGAGACTTGACCAGCATCTCGATTCCGTGCAGAGCTCTAGGCCCGACCTCTGCGATGAGGTGTGTCTCATGGTAGTCCCAAAGCGCCGCCATCCTGTCGACCACCCCTGCAGGCGCCGATGGCGATGCGGCGAGGAGTCGGCATGCATGGTTGAGGACCGAGCCGAGATGGTCTTCCCCGGCCTTGTCCCTCCATGTCGCGAGCAACGTGTCATCATCGTCGACAAAGCCGCTCGCGTAACCCAAGTAGAGCCAATCTCCGATGAGCCAAAGACCGTCTTGTCGCGCCCCCTGGCCAAGTCCGAGGGAATAGCTTTCGGCCCCGTTGTCCAGCGCGTTACTCATCGCGGAGCGAAGGCACGAGAGGATGACGGCAGAAGGTCTGTACTGGGCGAGCACGGTCGTGAGCACGACCTGCTGGGCCGCATTTGTCTCGTCGTGACCGAAGATCGTCCCGTAGCGTCCCTCGACCCATTCCGGGACACTGATGAAAAGGGAGGGCATGATCAATCCGATTGCCGCGGCATCCGCCAAGGAGGCGGATGCCGTCGGACATGCACGCAGTATGGCATCGAGGGCGGGATCGACATTCACCATCCCATGGAACCTGCGCACCCATTTCCCGAGGCCCTGGATGGCCAGAGGCCTGATCGTATTGATGGCCATGGTAAGCGGATCCATGCCGTCCCCGCCGTACCCCCGTTCGTAGTCAGGGTCGGGCTCGGGACTGCCGGAGAGTGTGACGAGCGCATCGAGAACTTCCCTGCCATCCTCTGCGCTTAACTTTGTGTTGGAGTCCAGAAGTGCTTTGAGGGTGCCTGCGACCGCACGCTTTAGTCCCTGGAAGTCGCCGTCATCGTCGAATTGGCGGTCTCCCTCGCTTGGGAACTTGGCATCGTCCTCGATACGGGAGGAATCGAGCGCCATGCGTATGAAGTCGTCCGACGGAATCGCAACGCCCGCGTTTAGCGCCTGGCGCCATCCGTCCATCACCGCGCGGCGGTAGGTGGGTCGGAGCACCTCCATCCGCTCGACCTCGCCTCGGAGGAACATCGGCTCCTTGGAGATGAGCTCTGCCAGCGCCCTTCCCTGTCCCTCGTGGGATATCAGGGCGTACGAATCCTCCTTCGTCGGATGCCAGGACTCCAGATGCCCAAGCAGCTCGTCTGGTGTCATCTTTGACATGCCTGCGGCTTCGAGCGGGCTGTTCGGCCCCGTAATTGTGTCGGACAGGGTACTGTCGGTCGAGTACTCAGCTGCGCCGAACTCGTCGGTAAGGTGGTTGAAAAGCAGCTTCCCCCTGTCGTCGAGCAGCTCGGGACCTACGAGGGACAGTGCCTCGTGCTGCCAGCGACGGGCATCCTCGTCTGCGCGCGCGTCGGCATTGTCTTCGTCCCACTTCTCGAAGAAAGAGCGGTAATTCTCTCGTACGCTTGGATACGAGTCCTCAATCAGTTGTTCCACCTCAAGAACCGACACGACGCCACATGTGATGGATGCCTTGAGCAGGGGATAGTACTCTGCATCAAATTCGTCGTCGCATATCCTGCCGGACAGGAGCGTTTTCCTCGCAAGCTTGCGTATCGCCTCGGACGCTTGGTTACCGTTCGACGTCGATGACGTCAGTACGCCTGTGAGCGCATGCATGGCAGTCCTCTGCGTTATCGATGGGGTTCCGTTTCGAAACGACTTCTCGAACGTGGCGGAGTCCGTCCGGGCTTGCTCTTCGAGGTCGTTGGCGAGCAGGCGTATCGTCGGATTGAGTATCGACGGTCTGGACGACTGGCAGGCGTCTGCGATCGATGGCATCCAGGTCTTGCTATGAGTGCTCTTACCGTCATGGTTAAGCAGCTCTAACCCTGTTGTCAGGAAGGTCTCATAAATCTTATGACGCTCTCTTGGCTTCAGATACATCGAGGCCTGTGCGAGATGGTTCTCGTACTCGAACTCCGGAACACAGGCCGAGGGTTCTGAGAAACCTGCGAGCGCATCATCCATGGGGCGAGGCATGAAACACCGTCGGACGAGGTTCATGCCAGACCCGTGGGCTCCATCATCTTCCGAGGTCAGGAGCTTCTCGATCAGAGTGTGAAGAGCGGGATCGGTCCAGAAGTATGAGTCCGTGGTAGAGCTGTCCTTGGTCCATCCTCCTATGACTCCTGACAGCTTCGTCATGCATTCGGTCGGGAGCTCCGGAGCGGTCTCAAGGATCATGCGCCTAACTAAGGGATTCTCGCTTTCGCCAGCCTCGCAGAGAATCTCGGTCACCTCGTTCGGCTGACGGCGGGCGACCCTTCTGAGGTAGATGCCCTCTGGCCAGTCGCGATAGACCGAAGTGCGCTTGTCGGTATTCGGCACGCTCCCGAATGCGTCTTCTTTTTTGAGGGACTCGAACCACCTCGGGTTCTCGAGCCCCGTGTAGAAGACGTAGCAGAGAGTTGAATCCCCCACCGTGAGTGTCATCGCTGAGCGGACCTCTTCCTCCGTTGGCTCCGCGAAACGGCCGTCATCACCCACCTGGTTTGCGACACTGAGGATTCCCGAGATCTCCTGCTTCGCAGCGAAGAAGTGACCGAGCCTCACCAGCAGCACATTCTCGATGTCCGATAACCTGCTCATCACCTCATCCCTTGTCGGCAGGACGGGCTGATTCCCACGGGGCAGATGGACGAAGCGCATGAAGAACTTTCGTGCCTCCGACCAAGGTTTCATCGAGGGGCCATCTGAGTCGGGGTAACCATGGACGATGATCGAGTCGCGCCTCCTGCCGTTCTCGGACCCAAAGGATGCCGCCGCGCGGTAGGAGTCGAGAGCAGCAGCAAGAGAAGCGGGAATGGGAACGTTATTCGCGCCGGCTTCGACCTTGAGAGAATTCGGGCCCGCACTTGCAATCTCTTCGAGAAGACGCTTGCGGACCTCATTCTCCTGGTCGGCCGTGCCCTCCGGGATTTCCACCGACCCGCCGATGCATTCTGGCAGTGAGTTGATGAGCTCACGGACGGCATGACTCAAAAGGGACAGGTCGGCGCGTGCCGAGTCCGATGAGAGGTAGTACTCGAAAGCGTCGTTGACGCAATGCTCATACATTTGACCGAGTGTCGGATCATCCAGCTCTAGCAGATTCTTGGCAATCCTCAGCCGGTTCTCGTTCCAGGGTGGGTTTTTGACGTGTGGTATCCAAATTGCGGTTCCCCTCTCACGTATGTAGGGGCTTGCCGCAGAACGAGCAGAAGTTCGCATCACTGGAGAGCGCGTGACCACAATTGGAACAGAACATGACATGCTCCTCGGCGGCAGACTCAGCGGGAGCCGCAGAAGATCGCTCCATCTCAAGCTCGGAGGCGGTCTGCCGTTTTATGTGAGCAGTGGTGGACTTCCTTGATCTTGGAATGTTGTCTGCAACCGTCCTGAGGTGCGCCGCAGATCGTTTCCGCCCACCTGTCTCCCTCTCCCTTTTCACCTGGTCGGCAAGGTGTGGGCTCTTCGCCTTGATGCGCTCGATTTCTTCCTCGATTATCTTACCGACGCCCTTGTCATCGACGGCGATGGCCTCCCTTGCTGCGGTCGCCGCAGCTGATGACTTGTCCGCGAAGGCATCGAATATAGACTGCTTCTCCTTCAGCAGCTCGGTGATCCTCTCATCGACGGTATCCTTGCAGAGAAGTCTGAACACGTGCACGCTTCTCGTCTGACCCATCCGGTATGCACGAGAGATGGCCTGGTTCTCAATCGATGGCTTGTACTGCGGCTCGCAGATGACCACGACGCTCGCCGACTGGATGTTCAAGCCCGTCCCGCCAGACTGGATCTGCGCAACGAGTACCGAGCCCTTTGGCGCGGCGTCGAACTCCTCGATGGCCTGTTGGCGTTTTGCAGGGGCTACCGAGCCGTTGATGGTGCCGACGCACTTCGCGCCGGGGGCATCGACGATGCATCTTGCGGTATCAAGGAAGAACGTGAAGACGAGAACTCTGCGTCCATCCTCCTCAGCGTCGGAGACTATCTCCATGAGACGCCTTGCCTTGGAGGAGTCCACGAGAGACTCGACGTTCCAGGAGACACGGCGGGCTGCCATGAAGTTCTTGCTGAGGACAGCCCTTTCGTAGGTCTCTTCCTCTACAGGACCGAGTGTGCACCACTCCTCGTTCTCGATGAGGTCGGGGAGCTCCGTGAGAACATCCTCGCGCTTCCTGCGGTAGTACACGGGGGCGACGGTATCGCGAAAGCGGGGTGCACCCGCCATGAAGGACAGGGGCTTGGCCTTCCGTGTCACATCGGGCCTCAGATCACCGATGAGCAGCAGCATCTCATCGACCCTGTTCTCAAGGGCGGTGCCGGTCATGAAGGGCAGCCTGTCCGTGCCCTGGCAGAGTCTAATGACGTTCTTCGTCCTTGCTGCGTCTGGGTTCTTGATGTAATGGGCCTCGTCGACAACGGCCATGTCATACATAAAACCGTCATCGATCTTGAGCCTTGCGGTCGTCTCGTATGTGGTGACGGCCACGCTTCCCGTCCTTCTCCAGTCCGCGAAGGCCCCTGCGCAATTCGGACCATAGACCTCGGTGACTCTCAGACGGCTGTGCTTGCGAACCTCTCGGCACCAGTTCTCAAGGACGTATGCCGGGCAGATGACGATGAAATGTTTGGCTCCTGTATTCCTGAGTGACACCATCGTCGCGATGGCCTCTATGGTCTTGCCAAAGCCCATCTCATCCCCGAGAAGCACCCGCTCCTGGTGAAGGATGTACTTCACGCCCCACTCTTGGTATCGACGCAGCGTGCAGAGCAGTCCATCTGGGAAGATGCACTCCTCGTTGACCTCACGGGCGAGGTCCTCGGGCAGGCCGAAGGAAGTGCCGTCAGCCCCCAGGACATCCGGAACTATCCTCTCGAGGACGTTGTAGTAGGTGACGGGGAAAACATGAGCGACAAAATCAAGCGCATGCTTCGCAACGAGGTCAGTCGAATGTGATATTCAATTTTCAATAAAAAAGCCCTTAATAATTCGTTAAAACATATGACGTGATATTGTGGAGCTATAGTGCTTTTATAATATTAAAGGTTGAATCGCATAGTTAGCCGAACACTTCCGAGCGCCTGTGCGTTTCCACAGCTATCCGTACGGTCGGGGACGTCCGTCCGCTCGCTCGTCCTGGTCCTTCGCCCCGCCATGCCGTGGGCCTTGGCGTGTTCGGCTGGGTCTCGGGACATGGGGTCCCTGCCCGCCCGGAGCCGCTTTCGGACTCAACCGGACGGGTGCCTCGACGCCATGGGGTCGGGTTGTGGGCTAGAGGAGCGGGGCCTCGCCCCTCTCCCTGCGCTCGGCCTCGACGGCACGGAGGGTGAGGTCGAGCTCCTCGTAGGGCACGTCCTCCACGCCGAGCGCGTCCATGAGGTCCTCGGCGAGCGGGCCGTAGGCGGCCCTGAGCATCGCGACGGGCGTGAGCCCTCCCAGCGAGGGCCTGGGCTCCGAGTCGAGCTCGCCCATGACGCAGGCCATGTCGTGGTCGTCGAGGAGGTCGAACGGGATGCCGCGGCCCTTGGGCAGGAGCTTCCTCAGCTCGACGTGGTTCCGCTCGCACCTGGCCTTCTGCTGTGACATGCGCACGTCGCAGTAATACACTCGGGTCCGGGCGCGGCCGCCGTCACGTGACGCCTCGATCGCCGACGTGTCGGCGAACTCGGTGCCGTTGTCGGTGAGCAGCAGCCCGAACAGGCGCTGGAAGCCCTCGCGGCCGAGCGCCGCCTCCAGCGAGTCGAGCGCGGCGGCCACCGCGCCCGACGTCTTCTCCGGCAGGCACATCGCCAGCTGGAACCTCGCGGGACGCAGGTAGAGCGTGAGGACGCACCGGGTGTCGGCGCTCCTGCCGACCACGGTGTCCATCTCGCAGGCACATGCCCGCTCCTCCTCCGGCAGGGCCGAGAACGCCTCGTAGGACCTCTCCGGGCCGTGCGCGGTCGGCGTGGCCCGGACCCCGTGCCTCCTGGCCTTGTATCCGACCTTCCTCCTCAGCTCGGCGTTCGACATCCCGCCGTAGCCGGCCTCCACCCAGCGGTAGATCGTGGAGGCGCTCATGCCCAGCCCGTCGGTCCTGGCCCGCGCGATCTGCGCCGGCGACAGGCCGCGGGCGATGTCGGAGCGTATGGTGGCGAGCGCCATCCCCGCCTCGGCCTCGCCCATGTCGACGCCCCTGCGCGCGTCCGACCTGAGGGCGTCCGACAGCCTCTGCGCGCGGGCCGCCGAGTACTCGCAGCGCCACCTCCTCGCGCAGTGGTACCTGCGATACCTGCACCCGTTGCAGGTCCAGGGCCAACGCGTGAGCCTCCGGCAGGCGTCGTCGGGCACCTCGCCCACGCGCCCGCCCTTGTCCGGGCCCTTCGCGACGGTGCGGTTCCTCCTCACCTCCTCCGAGACGGACGAGGCGGACCTGCCCAGGTCACGTGCGATCGAACGGGCCCCCTCCCTCCCGTCCAGGGCGCGCTCGATGGCTGACCTCTCCGCCCGTGTGACCCTGAAGTACCTGCGCTGGCCTGACATGGCATGCTCCCTTCCCCCGCAGACCCCGGATGGGCCTGACAAGGAGAGGGATTCCCATACTCAGCAGGACGCGTACGGCTGGGTGTGGAATTGTGGGCAGGGTGTACGGCTCAACTTGCGAATCGACTNTATAATATTAAATGGGAGAATTAGCCGAATTTTGTTTAACTAATCAGTTTTACCTTCCGTCCAACTATTTTTATTATATAATAATTTTCAAGTTTAGCAAATATCGAGAAGTTGGTTAGCAGTAATTAATCGTTTCTTTTTAAGAAGGATTTAGGAATGATATTTCACCTTAAAAGTCCAAAGCAGTGGAAAGACAGTGCAACAATTTCATTTGCTCTCATTGCTACTGTAGAAACATTTTTTGCAGTGTCTGGGATTTCACTTAACACAATTATTCCCAACCAGAATTGTTGGATTTTGCTCTGTGTAATATTGGGGGCATTTGTTGCTTTTACTGTTGTCAGTTTCTTATTAATCTCGCAGATTTTCAAAAACGGGATTAAGACAGAGATAAATGGCATTACTATTCGAATTCAACAAGGCGACCTTTTTAATACAAACGGTTGGAAATTAATTCCGTTTAATGAATATTTCGATACCACAGTGGATGACAAAATAATCGCTCACAACACACTAAACGGAATAATGATCGACCAGTACATAGATAATATCGATGAGTTCAGGAGTGCATTAGAGGCAGATAACAGTAGCCCATTAGTACCCGCAGAATCGAAAGGCCACAAGCAGTATCCGCTTGGATGTATTAAAACATATGAAAACTTTATGATCTTAGCTTTTACTCATTTTAATGATCAAAATATGGCTCATATAAGCAAAATTGATTATGAGCAGTGTCTGATGAGAATGTGGAAAGAGGTATCACGTACATATGCGAACAAGCCTATTAATTTGCCGCTATTAGGTTCTGGGATAACACGCTTTGACGATGTTCCTAACAAATCAAATTTTGAACTTTTAAAATGTATGCTTTGCACCCTGAAAGCAAGCGCTGAGAACATAAACCAGCCTATAACAATCCTGCTTACTAAGGATGTTATACAAGAAATCAATATCTACGAAGTGAAAGGAATGAAATGACTATGGCGTATCGAACTAAAACTTATGTTGCAGCTGACTGGACAGGAGATAAAAACGCTGTTGATCAACTCTATGAGTGGAACAACAGCAAGCATTGGAGCTTATCCTTTACTGACGCTCACGAACTGACGCAAGCAAGAGATGGTAGCCTTAATTGCAGTATTAAAGCGTCGCTCAAAACTCGCCTTGATTCCTCCAAAACTTTTGTGCTGATTGTTGGAGATAACACAAAGGCTGTAAGAAGTGGAGGCTGCCAATATTGTGGCAGTTATAACAGTCATACATATAGTTGTGCACACGGTTACACTGTGGATTATCGAAGCTATATAGAGTATGAGTGTGATAAGGCTGTTGAAGCGTATAATAACGGTAATATGAATATTGTCGTGCTTTATAACGCCGCAACTGTTAACAGGACAAAGTGTCCAGAAGCTGTTAAAGATATCGGAACACACGCAAAAATGCAAAAGATTGTTGATGGTGAAAGGTACTGGGACTACCAATCCGTAAAAACAGCAATGGGGCAATAAAAGGCACAAATTGTCTATATGTTTGCTTCTGTCTACAAATAGAAATATTAAAACATACAGCCCTGTAACGGGAATTTCCCGTTGCAGGGCTTTTTTGATAAAGAAGTCCTTGACAATTCGTCTCTGGGTGGCTGAAAAGTCAGCCCACGCTGCAATATGCCGAAGAAGGAGAAGAAGCCGCTGGGTAACGGGTGCGGCTGAAAAGTCGGTACACGCTGCATCCGTCCGCGTCGTATATATATCCGTGCTTGTTTTGTTTAGGGCCTCGAGTCTCCGAAGGGCGTCTCGTGCCTCCTTGCCACCTGCATTGTCGAGGAAACCGCGGAGTCTGTCGTATGCCTCGCTGGCAGATGCTATTTCCGTCTTCGAGGCGAAGAGCCACTTCTCTGGGTTTCTGGCAAGTAGCAGACCGTGACTGGCGGCATCCATCTCTGAAAGGACGTTCGGCGCGAGGTGCTCGCACTTGTCGACGAGCGGCTCAGCCCGCAACCTTGCATATACCAAGCCGACGACGGCGGTTGCCTCTGGTGTCTTGCGGTCGGTGCTGAGGCGAAGTCTTAGCCCCTTCCTGGCTTCCGCGGCATACTGCTGCGTGAAGCGCTTGGCGCTCGATGCCATCGATTCGCCTATGCCGTGGACGCTCTCCAGATCGTAGAGAGAGGCGGTATAGACGTCAGCAAGCGTTTTATAGCCAGCGTCCCTCAGGGGTTTGGTTCTGATCCCCTGTTTGCTGCGCGCCATCTCGTCGACAGAAGCGCCCGCCAGGGTGTCGAGCAGTTCCTTAGCGAGATACGTATTGACTGACTCCTTTATCCTCAGGTCAATCTTGGGCAAGTATGACCGGGCAGCGTCAAGCTCCCCAGATAGAGCCGTGGCCTTTGCGATGGCGTTACCTGCATCCGTACTCGAGAAGCCCCAATCGTCCGAGCCGATGCAGCCGGGCTCGGCGTTCCCTACGACGCTGAGATAGGCGTTTGCATCCGTGGCGAACTCCGCCCATGTAGTCTCTGGGCTGACGCCGTACAAGGCGCTGAGATCGTTCAGGACGGAATGGGCCTTCTTGCCGAACCCACCGTCCAGTAGACACGAGAGTCTCTCGCAGGCTTCCTCGGCAGTCTCCTTGCTCTGTCTTGAAGCGAAGAGCCACCTGATCGTGCCGGTCGCGGCTCCTAGCTCTTTGTCGACATCAGGGGAATAGCTCCGGGCATCTCTTGCGAGTCTCTTGCACTCGTTGACGAGAGGTCCTGCCTTCAATCTGGCATATACGGTCAGGATGACTGCATCGGTTTCTGGCGTCCTCTTGCCAGGATCCAGTGACAGCCTCACGCCTGCGCGCGCACGGTTGGCGCATTCTTCGACAATGCGTGCCGTGCTGGGATGGCCATTGACTTGAGAGGGGCCGCCGTGCTGGGCATCATATACATCCAGTGCGGTTCTAAAACCAGCCGATCTCAACTTGGCGATATCATATGCCCTAGTCTCATCCTCGATGGTTTCTAGGGTGATTTCCTTTAGGATGCGTTTGACTTTCCGCTCGCGCGACTCCCGGATGGCATTGCTCACCGAGAGGTCGTAATCGTCCAGGCTTGATGCTGCCGCATCAAGCCCTTGGAACAACACCTTCGCATTGGCAGCTAGGGCCTTTGCCTCTCTCGGTGAAAACTTCCTTGACATCCATGAGGTCCAAAGTCTTTATGGTGCGGCTGGTGTGGAAATTAAGATAGTACCGAATATCCATCCTAGAGCTTTTAGGTTAGAACATGTGCAGAGCAGAGGAGCAGGATAAAGGAGCTTTCAATACGGCGGCGCTTTTGGGCAAGCCCAAAACGAAGTGCCTGCGTGCGTGGCGTCTCATGAGCCATGGATGCCGTAATCGTCCAAGGGGCCGGCGCTACGCCACGCACGGTTCCGCAGGTAGGAGGCGGTTACAGGTCGGCGAAGCCCTCGGGTGCGTAGGGGACGTCGATGGCGATGCCCGCCTGCCCGACCGCTGGATCACTGGCGGTTGGACCGGTCCATATCCGTGGTTGCGGCAGGTCTCGCGGAGCTAGTGACCGCTCATGGGCCGCCCCGAGGCGCGCCATCCCCTCGTCCGAGTCCATGCCGAGCATCGGTGCCACGAATGTCTCCGAGACGTCCCTGGAGGGGAGCGCCATGACCTCGTGGCCGTCGAGGAGGAGCGTGCCCGTCTCCCTGGCGCTCCACCCCATCAGCTCCGATGGGGATATCAGCGGACGTCTGACAAGCTGGTCGGAGGAGCCCGTGGAGCTCCCTCCGTGGGACCGGGAGCGGCTCTCACTCGTGACCCTCGCTGTGTATGAGCCCATCGAATCGCTCAGGGTCTTGCACGTCTCGAGGTCGCCGCAGGACAGGATCAGCTTCGTCTTGCAGAGGTCGAGGAGGAGCGCCGCCTCCTCGCGGCTGTAGCGCGAGACCGCCTCGAGCTGGTGGAAGGACTGCCAGAAGGCCACCACGGCGATGTTCTCCTTGCGGATCTCCCCCAGGTCCTGGAGGAGTCGCTCGCACCGACCCATGCCCGCGAACTCGTCCTCGAGCAGTATGGTCCTTACGGGGCAGGATCCCACGTGCCTTCTGGCGCATGACCTCAGCGCCGAGAGCGTCTGCGAAAAGAACGTGTTCACGAGCGCCGACCTGTCTCCCGTGGCGGAGCTGCTCGAGACGTACACGACGCTCGGCACCTCGCCGATCCTCTCGAGGTCGACCTCGCCGTCCGCTAGCATCGGGGCGACCTCCCCGTCGACATAGGCGACGAGGTAGTTCATGAGCGTGTTCACGATGCCGGTGCCACCGCCGCCATCGCCGCCGACCCCGTTCAGGAACGGCGCCTCGGGCGAGTCCGGCTCCACCCGCTCCTGCAGGTCCGCGATCCTCTCCAGCGAGGAGCGACCGTCCTTGGGCGTGACGAGCGCGAGGATCGTCGAGACGTTGCGCGCGTCGTCGGGGACCTCCGGGGAGGCGAGCACGTGGAGCGCGAGGCCGACGAAGAGGTTCCTGGCACCGTCGGCGAAGAAGTCCTGCCCCCTCAGCGACTTGGGGACAATCGACCTTGCGAGCTCACGGAGCTCAGCCGTGGCCCTACCCGGTCCTGCAGACGAGAGCGCCCCCTTGGCACGGCCGAGGGGGTCGAAGCGGACGGACGCCTGCGGGTCGCCGAACCTCACGGCGGTCGTCTCGTGCGTCCCGAGCGACTCCACCCACGGCCTCGTCCAGCACTCGAGCTCGCCTGCCGTGTCGTTCACCACGACGGAGCGCCCCTGCAGGACGCTCGATACGATGGACTCGACCGCGACGCGCCGGCTCTTCCCGTCGCCGCTCTGGCCCAGGACGGCGCACCCGCCGATGACGTCGAAGAGCCTGACGGTGCCCCCGAGCTCGCCTGCGACGACATCACCCCCGTCCGGGGCGTGCCCCTTCCTCCACCCGTGGGTGCGCCGTCGCACCTCGGTCGGTGCCGAGACGATTCTCGCGTCCCCCTGCACCGAGGCTCCCGCGGCCCTCTGGCCGCCGACGTAGGTGCCGTCGTCGTCCCTCCTCCTTGTCGAGAGGAGGAGCCTCGTGGCGTACAGGAGCGTCAGCGCAACTACGGCCGCGCAGGCGGCGAGGTAGGCGCCGCGCGCCGGTGATGACATGATGGCGGCGATGTTGGGGAGGGGGCTGTCCCCGAGGCCGTCCGCCATGGGGATGGCTGGGACCTCGAGGCGAAGCAGCGCCGCCACCTCGGCGATCGTCGCCCATTCGTCGGTGACCGTCCCCCATATGACCGGTAGGACGACCAGGTCGATCGCGCCGGCGGCCGCGGCCGCGACCACGTACGTCGTGACCGTCCGCCTCGTCGTTCCCTCCCTGTTGAAGCTCTTCCGTGCCGTGATGCCATTCGTGCCCATCTGTTCTCCCATCCTCGTAACCCTAGATGGCGATGCCTCGTGACACCGCCCTCGTGATCGCTGCGGACGTCGTCTGCGTCCCTGTCATGATGTCGAGCGCGGCGAGGACGGCGCGCGACAGCAGCAGGAGTGCCTCGCGTCCGGCCGCCTCGCCCGCGTCAGTGCCGTCCGTTCTCGTGGCGGTGGCGAGGGCCCGTGCGATTCCCTGTTTTGCTTCAATGTGAACTGAGCCACAACGTCACCGAAAACTGGGCCATCGCCGTCACCGAGATGTGAGCCACCCGCGTCAGACAAACCGGGCCACTCGTGGATGTGCCGGCCGCATGGGGCGGCCCGGGCATCGTGGCTCGCGTATACCCTTNCCGGCGGACCTTTTCCATGAGACCCCGCCGGGAAGGATGGAGAGGATGACAATGCCCAGGCCAACTCAAGAGGATATCAGGGTGATGCATGCCCGGGGCGACTCCGACAGGAGCATCGCCGCAAGGCTGGGGATCAGTAGGAACACCGTGGCAAGGTACGTGCGAATGCCCGACATGTCACCGGTCACACCCATGCTGCGCAACGCGCCGCATCCGGCCACGGACGCATGGGCGCGTCTTGTCATGGCNTGGCTTCGCGACGACCTCGCGTCACCGAGGAAGCAGCGCAGGACCGCACGCAAGATCTACGATGACCTGGTGCNTGACCACGGATACGTCGGCTCGCGCTCCTCCGTGGAACGTCTCGTGAGAAGGATCCGGGAGGACACGACACCNGNGNGGGANGGATACCTCGAACTCGACTGGCCGGCCGGGATCGCACAGGTCGACTTCGGNCATGCGGCNGCNTGGCTCGGCGGCGAACGCACCGAGCTCCACCTGCTTGTGATGTCGTTCCCGCACCCCGACGCGCGGTTCTGCGTCCCGCTCATGTCGGAGGCCGCCGAGTGCCTGTGCGCGGGACTCCGCGCCCTGTCCGGGCACGTGGGAGGGGCACCGACCGAGCTCGTGCTCGACAACGCCACCGAGGCCGGCAGACGCATGTGCGGTGTGACGCGGGAGTCAGCCCTCTTCTCGCAGTTCCGTGCGCATTACGGCTGTCGCTCGACGTACCGCGACCCCTACTCCGGCAACGAGAAGGGCTCCGTGGAGAATGCCGTTGGGTTCCCGGGGCGCAACCTCATGTCACCGCCGCCAGCGGCACCGTCGCTCGCCGTGCTCGCCTCATCTCTGTTTGCTGGATGCGACAGACTGCTTGGCGAGGAGCATTACCGCGCCCACGTCGTGATCTCCGAGGTCTTCGCGGAGGACCGTCATGCGTTGTCGGCACTCCCCGGCGTCGGCTTCGACGCCGTGCGCTGGGAGCGCAGGAGAGCCGACAAGCAGGGGTGCGTCACGGTTGGCAGCGTCCGCTACTGCGCAGGTCCCTACTGGCACGACAGGTGGATGCTCGTGGGTATGCGCGCCGACGGCGTCGAGGCCCTCGACGAGCACGGACGGCATGCCGCGACGCTTCCCAGGGCCTGGTCGGACGCCGGTGGCACGGTACGTGACCCCGCCTCGCCCGTCCTGATGTACGACAACTAGCCGCAAGGTATGGACGAGCTTCACCTAGAAGGTCATAGTCCTTTGAGCATTCCTATGGGGCAAGTCATACAATATGAAGATAATATGTAGGTATATTCGATAAGTGATAATAATATACAAGAATATAAAAAATATATGCACAAAGATATATTGAATATGGATCCGAGAACTAGCAATCCAGTATATCAACCATAACGATGTTTTCGTAAATGTGACGGAAACGAAGCGATATAACTGCGATTCATTAGCATAATGCCAAGTGCATAATCTCATACTGCAAAAATGCTCCATACATAAATGGCTGCAAGTCGACTTGGCGTGGTTGAAATAATATGTAGAAATAGTGTACATAACTGTAATTGACTAGAAAAAATATACGTATACTATCGTTTGCGATTAGCCAACCGATGAGAGGGGCGCATATGAGCGAACTCATTCTTCCAAGGGTGACGGTCATCCTTCGCGGGTATGATACCGAGCAAGTCCTCTCGGTGGTCGAGCAGCTCGCGGGTACGAGAATCAACTCGGTCGAGGTCGCGAGCAATTCCCCACGCGCCATGGAGAGCATCGAGGCCGCGCACGAGCGATTCTCTCCAGATGTCCACGTCGGGGCGGGCACGGTGCTCGGTCTTGACATCGCGAAGAAGGCCGTCACGGCGGGCGCGGAGTTCATGCTCTCCCCGGTTGCACTCACCCAGGAAATTATCGATTTCGCCAGATCGAGGGACGTCATCACGGTACCCGGTGCATTTAGCCCTACGGAGATTCAGCGGATGGTCATCGCTGGCGCCGACATCGTCAAAGTGTTTCCCGCCGGCCAGCTTGGCCCCGATTACATCAGGGCCGTCCAAGCCCCGCTGGGACACCTGCCCCTCATGGTCGTGGGCGGCGTGGACGTGGGAAACGTCCAGTCATTCTTCGACGCGGGAGCCACGTATGCCGGCATCGGTTCGGGCGTCTTTAACCCTCGGGACATCGTTGAGCGAAAGACGAGGAGCCTTGGCGAGTCCGTCAAGAGGCTCGAGGATAGCATCGCCTGGTAGTCATTCGGCTTGCGGCCCATCTGATCTAGCGCGCAGGAAGGAAGCATCATGGCAGAGATTAGTTTTAGCAGTTCGCTCATTGTGCGGATGAAGGGGGAGGGGCTCACCGCCGAGAACGTCGCGCGCCGTATGGCCGATGTGCTCGAGTTGCAGGGATATGTCAAGGACAGCTACGCGCAGGCCATCGTCGATCGCGAGGCGGTCTTCCCGACCGCGCTCGACATGAAGGGTCTGAACGTCGCCATCCCTCACTGCGACATCGCCAACGTCAACGCGGCCGCCATCTGCATGGGCCTGCTCGATACGCCCGTGGACTGGCACAAGATGGATGACCCTGGAGACACGTGCAAGGTCTCCGTGGTGGTGATGCTCGCCCTCGTCGAGGCGCATGCGCACCTGGACATGCTCCAGAAGGTCGTCTCGTTCGTCCAGAACCAGGAGCTCGTTGCAAGGGTGCTCGCATCCGCCGGCCCAGACGAGGCCTATTCCCTTGTGGGTGGGTGCTTCGCATAGATGGCGGTGGAATCAAACGGGCTATCCGCGTATCGGTTGGGTACGCAAAAAGCGGACGATTGAGAAGGGAAGCAACATGAAACGGGTTCTTGTGGCATGCGGCAACGGAATCGCGACTTCAACGGTGGTGTCATCCAAGGTAAAGGACTACTGCGCTAACCTGGGCATCAGCATCCAGGTTACCCAGTGCAAGGTCCTTGAGCTCTATGGCAAGGGCAATGACTACGATCTCATCATCACTTCTGGGAAGTTTAGCGACCCCACCATCAAGACGCCGATCATCATGGCGATCAACCTCCTTACAGGCATCAACGAGCAGGCGACTCTCGATGAAATCGTCGCTGCCCTCAGGGACTAGGCATGCCATGCCTCAAGCGAAAAAGACGGACGACAAGGGATCAGACATAGAAAAGGGATGTAATGGACGCCTTCTTTAGCACCTTGTACACGGTTTTCCAGGCCTTCATCAGTGCCGGAGCCTACGTAATGCTGCCGATAATCATCACGATTCTCGGCCTTGCCTTCAGGTTGCCCGTCTCCAAGGCATTCAAGAGCGGTATCACGATCACCTGTGGCTTCGTCGGAATCAACCTCCTCGTGAACCTGCTTAAGTCGGCTGTGACCCCCGCCGCATCCGCAATGGTGACCAATTTCGGCCTACATCTTGACGTAACGGACGTGGGCTGGGGTGCCATCTCCTCCGTCACATGGGCGTCGCCAATCGTCGCCTTCCTCGTCTTCGAGATTCTCGGAATCAACATTCTGATGCTCGTCCTCAAGGGGACCAACATAATGGACGTCGACATCTGGAACTACCACCACATGATGATTGCCGGCATCCTCGTGTTCTTTGTCACCAACAACATTGTCTGGGGCCTCGTTGCCACCGGCATCATGGCCGTCGTCACCTTCAAGCTCGCCGACTGGACCGCGCCCCTCGTCGAACACTTCTTCGGCATCCCCGACGTCGCGCTGCCGACCGTCTCCTACACGTCATCGATTCTCATTGCTGCGCCGCTTAACTGGCTTATTGATCGCATCCCTGGCCTCAACAAGGTGAACTTCTCCATCAAGAACGTCCAGAAGTACCTCGGGGTCTTCGGAGATCCCATGATGCTTGGGTTCATCCTTGGATGTGCAATGGGCGCGCTCGCGCTATTCCCGGTTGACCAGATTTTCCTTACTGGCGTCAACGTCGCCGCCGTTATGGTTCTCATGCCCAAGATGACCGCGATGTTCGTCGAGGGCCTCATGCCCATCTCCGCGGCTGCCCAGAAGTTCACGTCCGACAGGTTTGGCGGGCGCGCGCTCCACATCGGTCTCGACGCCGCGGTCATCGTCGGCAATCCCGAAGTTATCACCACCGCCCTCATCATGATTCCCATTACGATTCTCCTTGCGTTCATCTTGCCAGGCAACCGGATGATGCCGCTCGCCGACCTCGCCGTCGTTACCTTCCGCGTCGCCATTATCGTCGCCCTCTGCCGTGGCAACGTGTTCCGCTCCATCCTGATTTCCATTCCCGTCATGTCTGCCATCCTGTACGCTGGAACGTTCGCCGCGCCGTACCTGACCGCGCTCGCCCAGTCCACGGGACTCACGTTCGACGGCCAGATTGCCTCCATGGCTGGCCCCTCGCTCACTCAGACCGCACTGGTGTTCTGGTCCTGCATCTCCCAGAACGCCATCATCCTCGTCCCCGTGCTCGTGGCAGCCTTCATCGTCGTCTGGTACGTGGTCGAGAAGAAGATAGGCCTCGACAAGATTGAGGCGTATGCCACCGAGTGCGACGAGCAGTAGTTAGATGGAGTTTTCTTCGGGACGTTGCCTGCGTGACGGTACCCGTGTCTTCCACCAAAGGAGGTCAATCGCGTCATGAAGCGTGCAATCGACAGGCTGGAGCCATTCCAGCGCGCAATATCCAAGGCACACCTAGCCGCAGCGGGGGTGGCGATAGACTCGCTCGAGGATTCGGGCAGGCCCCTGATTGCCATCGCGAACAGCTGGAACGAGATCTGTCCAGGTCATGAACCGCTCAGACAGCTTGCCTCTGAGGTTAAGAAGGGCGTCCTCGAGGCCGGCGGCGAGCCAATTGAGTTCAATACCATTGGAATGTGCGACGGCATCGCCCAGGGTCATGCGGGCATGCGCTACTGCCTGCCGCACCGCGAGATCATCGCCGACTCCTGCGAGGCGATGATCTTGGGGGAGGGTTGCTTCGACGGTGTCGTATATATGGGCAGCTGCGACAAGATCATCCCCGCCATGCTTATGGCCGCGGCGCGCATCAACCTGCCCGCGGCGCTCGTGACGGCAGGTCCCTGCTATGACGAAATCAAGCCCAGCGAGTCCAAGGAGCTCAGAGCGCGCTTCCTTGCCGGTGAGGCCACCGAGCGCGAGGTCATCGAGGGGACCCTCAAGTACTATACGGGCCCCGGCGTCTGCCCGTTCCTTGGTACCGCCAACACCATGGGATGCCTCACCGAGGGCCTTGGGATGATGCTTCCCATGGGAGCGCTCTGGCCGGCGTCAACGAGCCAGCGCCGCTTCTCCGCCCGGAAGACTGGCGCCGCCGTGGTGGGCCTTGTCGGCAAGGGCGTCACCCCTCGTGACATCATGACCCAGCCCGCCCTGGACAACGCCGTGAAGCTGCTCGCCTCCATCGGCGGGTCCCTGAACGCCCTTGTCCACTTGCCTGCGATTGCGCACGAGCTCGGGCTCGAGGTCACGTGGGCCCAGATCGCGGATGTCACCTCCCGCACGCCCGTCGTCTGCGACGTGGTGCCGAACGGCGATATCTCATGCATCGACCTCTACAAGGCCGGTGGCGTCCCGGCCGTGCTCAAGACCATCGAGGGCGACCTCGATACTACGGCGATGACGGTCACCGGAAAGTCGCTCGGCGAGAACATCTCGTCCGACGTCAGGGTTGATCGCTCGGTCATCCGCACGCAGGACGACCCAGCCTCTGCCGTCAACGGGATTCAGGTGCTTTACGGAAATCTCGCTCCCGAGGGTGCGCTCGTGAAGACGAGTGCGGTGCCCGCGAGCCAGCATGTCTGGTCCGGTCCCGTCCAGGTTTTCGACAGCGAGGAGGAGGCGTTCGCTGCCTATAACGCCCATGCCATCACGTCTGGAACAGCGGTCGTCATCCGCTACGAGGGACCCAAGGGCGGACCTGGCATGAAGGAGCTTCATCGCGTAACCGAGATCATGAAGAGGGTCCCCGATTCTGCTGTCATCACTGACGGCCGCTTTTCGGGAGCCTCAGGCGGCCTGTCCGTTGGCTACCTCTGCCCAGAAGCCATTGAGGGCTCACCGATTGCGCTTGTCGAAGACGGTGACGTCATCCACGTGGACCTGACCAAGAACCTTATCGAGGTAGAGGTCTCCGACGACGAGCTCGCCCGCAGGAGGCAGGCCTGGGTACCCGTCGTCCATGAGAATGGCGGTCATCTTCTGGCGCGCTACGCCGCGCAGGTTGGATCCGCAAAGAATGGTGCCGTTCTCATGTAGCACGCCGAGACGGTCACTCATCCTGACGCCACTTTCATGAGGTAGAATATTCTTATGCCGGACGCCGCGTGTGTACGCCGCGTCCGGCATGCATTCTGTGCGGGCGCGGCGACGGGATCCGTGTAGAGAGGGCCCGTCCAACTTGGTTCCATTGACTTGTCCGAATCCATGTGCGAGCCCATCGGGTCTGTGCGGTGTCTCCGGTGGGGCGGACGATGTCGGTCGCTTTCGCATTTTTCAGGGGACGTCGTCCGACAAGATCTTGTTCTGGCAGACGCTCAACAACCTCAGATCCTTCCGGTACGAGGTGCCGCCCTCGCGTGGCGTCTGGGCAGCTTGCACTGGCATCCGCGAAGGTACAATAGATAGGTAGCTATGTGAATTGTTGGCTATCCCGCATTGGAGCGCCGCTGCATTTGGAGATAATGACAATGGTGTTCCGCAGCTGCGCGCGACAGGGGGTGGTTACGTCATGGAAGTGTCATGCTGCCGTCGGGCGCATGACCTTGGTCTACATGACGATTGGAACGGCAAGCTTTCCCTGCATTGATTCTAGAGGGCTGATTCCGAGGGGAGGAGACCGAGGTTGTCCGACCGTTTTCTCGTGGCCTCTTGTGCCGCGACCTTCGGAGTCTTCAGCCAGGAGCCGGTGCGCCGCCTCGAGGAGGCGGGCTGCGAGGTCCGGATTAACCCCTATGGGCGCGTGCTTACCTCTGAGGAAATCTTGCGCCACGCTGATGACGCCGAGGCGATAATACTCGGCAACGACCGTCTGGATGCCGCCACGCTGAAACGACTTCCTGCCCTGAGACTCATAGTTCGGCATGGTTCAGGGATCGACAACATTGACTTTGATGAGGTTTCCAGACGGGGAATCGTTGTTGCAAACACTCCTGGTGCCAACAAGGAGGAGACAGCCGATTTGACGTTCGCGCTCATTCTCGATTTGGCGCGCATGCTTACGGAGTCGATTAATCAGCTCAGAGAGGGTGTCTGGAACAAGATTCCGGGACGCAGCCTCTATGGCAAGACGATTGGCATTATCGGAGTGGGAGCCATCGGTATGGCTGTTGCGCGAAGGGCAATGGGATTTGGCATGGACATCATCGGATGTGATGTCATCCAGCGCGATGAGGCCGCCCACTACGGTCTGCTCTATACGAGTCTTAATGATCTTCTGTCAGTATCGGATGTCGTGACCATTCATGCGCCGCTTACCTCGGCGACGCGGAATCTTCTTGGAGCAAGGGAGTTTCGTCGTATGAAGGACGGCGCGCTTCTGGTCAATACCGCGCGAGCCGATATTGTTCGCATTGCCGCTCTCGAGAAGGCGTTGCTCTCTGGAAAGCTTGGGGGATATGCGACCGACGTATACGAGCATGAGCCGCCCACGTTCAGTAAGGCGATGGAGCTCCCAAACGTTCTTGCTACGCCTCACATAGGGTCTGCGACGCTTGAGACCAACCTGCATATGGGAAACATGGTTGCTGACAACATCATCGCGTTCAAGGATGGCTTCGACCCACCGAACCGTATGACCTATGCCGATCGAGTGAAGTACTCATAAAGTATGGGGCCGTCCGCCGTCGGTCGATGTGATGCCGGGGTTTCGTTGAGCCTGTGAAGCAGACGATTAACGGATTCGTCCTGATATCTGTCCCTGCGCCTGAGTCTGGACGTGCCTGCATCTCTGCAGCTGTGGGCTCGTTCTTCGGCTAACTTTTGTTGGCCAAGACGTTGTTTACACGTGACATTGGTGGTAGGCCACCGCAGGCGCTGTATTGCCTGTCGCAATTGCAGTGGTTTAGGAACGCCGGGAGAACTGCTGACCTCTCGGCGTTCGTCGCATACAGACGCGTGTAGGTCCATTCGCGCGCGAGCGTCTGGTCCGAGCGCTCGACCTTGCCGTTCTACCAGGGACTGTAGGGTCTGGTAAATATGTGGGATGCCCCTACGGAGATCAGGGTCCCGGCGAAGGCCGCCGATCTGTAGCCGGGTCCGTTGTCGGTCATATACTCCCGCCCGCGGATTTCCAAGGAGGCGAAGTAGGCATGCGTGCGCAGCACGAAGGCGGCGCTCGCCTCCTTCCTCTCGTCGCTGAGCTCCTCGACGTATAGGACGTGGCTGCGGTCGTCAACGGCGACGTGCGGGCACTCAACCCCGGCACTGGATTGCCCCTGCCGCATGGGTTCCGTTCGCGCCCGTGCGCCCTCCAGCTGCCGCTGTTTTGCTTCAATGTGAACTAAAGTCACAACGTCACCGAAAACCGTGCCGTCGCCGTCACCGAGATATGAGCCACTTGTGTCAGACAAACCGTGTAAGCGGTCAAGCAAAAGTCAGAACTTTTGGCCAGAAATGTCAGAGGGCCGCATCCTGAACATTTCTTACTGCTGGACGGCTTTGCGTTTTCGCTCGGCGTTCTTCCATTCGCTGATGCTCTGCCTCCTGTCCTTCCTGTAGCTGGCCCCGTTGATATTGATGATCTCGCTTCGATAGATGAGTCTGTCGAGGATGGCGGTGATGATGTCGGGATCCTCGATGAACTGCACCCATTCGTCAAAGCCCTTGTTCGACGTGATGATAAGTGACGTGTTCTCGGTGCACGCCGATACGAAACCGAAGAACAGCGTCGCCTCGGCGGGGTTGAGCTTGTCGTAGCCGATCTCGTCGATGATTACGAGCCGGGCCTTGTCCAACTCCTTCTTCCGGCGCTTGGCGGCCGGGACGAAGTCCTGCTTCTTGAGTACCTCCATCAGCGTGCCCATCTTCTCGAAGCAGACGTCGTATCCCCGGTCGAGGGCCTCGTATCCCAGGATGGTGGCGAGCATGGTCTTGCCCGTCGATGTCGGGCCCAGCAGGCAGATGTTGAACGCATGGTCGAGCCAGGCCATGTCCATCAGGTTCAGCATCGTCACCTTGCTCACCGACGGTTGGAACTCGAAATCGAACTCGGCAAGCCTCTTGCGTGTCGGCAGCCCCGACTTCTTGAAACGCTGCTCGCGCTTGAACTCCTCCTTGAGCCTGATCTCCTCGCACAGGAAAAGCTCGACGGCCTTCATGGAGGAAAGGTCCTCGACCCGCGAGAAGAGCTCGGCGAAGTCGACCTGGCGAAGCCTCAGCTGCGGAAGCAGGCGCGCCACCTCGCTTTGACGGTAGTCCATCTCATATCACCCCCGCGTAATCGGAGACGTCGCGCTTGGCGACGATGGGCGGGTAGCGTCCTTGCAGGTCCTGGAGTTGGTTTTTCTTATCGACGCGCTTGTTGGGATTTGCCTGGGCCCAGTCGATCACGTCGTTTGCCGAATACGAGCCTATCGACGTACAATGCCTTACCGCGCCGATGACGGCGTCCCTGCCGTATTCGCCGTAGGCATGCTGCAGCAAGGCAAGCTGGTCGCATTCGTATCTGGGGTGCTCCCCGACCATCGGGTCGATGAAGGATGCGGCATCGTCTCCGAGCAGCTCGAGCAGCTTTTCCCGGAGACGTAGCACCTTGGTCGTCCTGTCATGGCGATGCGCCGACTTCTGGATGAGCCTGCCGGTCGCATCCGATATCGCATGCCGGCAGATGGGCTCGCCACCCATCGTGTAGATGCGCAGCATCCCGCCCGTGTCGTCTACCTTCACGTGATCCATCGCATTCCTGGTTCCCAAGGGGAGCGAATAGCGGTTCTGCAGGTATATGATGGTGTTGTCTTTGCGGACGCTCCTCGTATCGAGTTCCATCCCGATTGCCGCCGTCTCGCATTCGATCAGAAGCGCCCGCTCCGCCGCGAAACGTGATGTGGGCGCTTCCTTCGTCGTCCCGTTCGGCTTCGCGTTGCCCGTGCGCTCAAGCCAGGCGAGCAGCTCCTCGTTCAAGGCATCGTCATCTCCCGGATACATCCGGTGCCTGACGAAGTTCCCTTTGACGAACCTCACCGTTCTCTCGACACGGCCCTTGGTCTCAGGATCCGCCCCCCGGCACAGATAGACCTCGAATCCGCATTCTGCCTTGAACAGCGTCATCTCGCGGGTGAGCAGTATGTCGCCTGCGTTTTCCGACACCGACACCACGCTGTCTTGGTCGAAGACGATCTCCTCGGTCCGCCCGCCCATGTACGAGAAGCACTTCCTCATCGCCTCGACCAGGTCATGGGAGGTAAAGGGCCTGCTTTGGAAGAACGCGTAGCGGTATCTCGACCACGACAGGACGAACCCGGCAAAGCGCACGTGGATGCGCCTGCCGTGGACATCCTCCATCCACGACTCGCCGAAGTCGACCTGCATCTGCCTTCCCCTGGGCGGATCGGGTGCCGCCTCGTAATCGCGTTTCGATTCGCATTTGGGGATATGCTGCCCTTCTCTCAGCGAGGCGACATGCCTGCGTACCGTTCGCTCCGAACAGCCGATGCCATCGAAGCGCTCCAGCAGCCAGTCGAACACCTGGGCGGAGCTCATGTCCGGATAGCGCCTGAGCCAGGCGATTACATGTGCGTCGTATTGTTCGAGTACGGATTCCTTGCGAACCTTTGATTCGATCACCTGGTAATCGTCAAACGTCATATCCCAATACTTGTCGACGGTACGCCAGCAGCATTGCAACCGTTCGGCGGTCTTTTGCTTGGAGTAGCCCAGTCTCTTTGATTCCTGTATTCGTTCGTACACGCTGATTCCCTTCACGGATCCGCCTCTCAACTCCAGCATCGAAATCGGTGCCTTCATTGTGGGGACTCCTCATCTCCGATCAGGTACGGCTATGACGTTCGTGGTCAAAGACTCTGATGTTTCTGGCCAGAACCTCTGACATTCACGTGGCCGAAATCTCTGACATTTAGATTACCGCCTACA